>Ga0187891_1000087_pt1 | contig 101114 bp, 92 predicted proteins | sample June2016WEW_21_4_FD_132990 | JGI IMG/M metagenome (GOLD analysis project Ga0187891, IMG submission 132990) | Peatland microbial communities from SPRUCE experiment site at the Marcell Experimental Forest, Minnesota, USA - June2016WEW_21_40 | ecosystem: Environmental > Terrestrial > Soil >... | reverse complement strand
GGGTACGAGGCGCCGGTGAACCTGGCGTACTCGCGGCGGAACCGGTCGGCGGCGTGCCGGATTCCGATGTACTCGGCGAATCCGAAGGCGAAGCGGGTGGAGTTCCGGCCGCCGGACCCGGCGGCGAATCCGTACCTGGCGTTCGCGGCGATGCTGATGGCGGGGCTGGACGGGGTATTGAACAAGCTCAACCCGGGCGAGCCGCTGGACAAGGATATATACGACCTGTCGCCGGAAGAGATGAAGGCGGTGCCGTCGATGCCGGGGTCTTTGGACGAGGCGTTGAGCTGCCTGGAAGAGGACCATGCATTTCTGCTGCGGGGGGATGTGTTCAGCGAAGAGCTGATCGAGACGTATATCGACTACAAGCGGAAGAACGAAGCCGAGGCCGTACGGCTGCGTCCGCACCCTTACGAATTCGCGCTGTACTACGACGTTTAGGCGGGCGGCATTTCCAGCCGCGGATGAACGCAGATAAACACGGATAACAACGAATCTTAGTTTCCGACTCTTGTTCTATCTGTGTTTATCAGTGTTCATCCGCGGCTATGGTATTTCTTGCGGCCTCTCTGGAAGCGCTCGCTCTCACTCCACCGGTATCTCGAAATAGAACAGCTCCTTGCCGGTTCGCGCTTCGGTCAGCCCACTTAGGTAAATAGTTGCTCCGTCCTGTAACTGAGTTTGGAAATACACAAAACCGCTGGCTGTGTGCCCTGGCGGCACCATTTGCGCCGCCAGCGCGCGGCCCTCGATCTCCCACGCGCCCAGCGGGTTCTTCTTCTTGATAGGTATCGGCAGGGGCGAGCCAGTGCCCAGGTTCGGACGGCGCGGGGCGCGCGCGAAGCGAACGTCGCCGGCCGGAGTTGCGGTCACGCGGCTGCCGCGGGGGCCGACATACTCGGCATTCATCCGGTCCAGGCGGATGGTTTCGTCGCTGTCGTTTTGAATCACCAACAGCACGGGCAGGACCCCATAGTCGTAAGGCACCAACTTGCCGAACGCGGCTCTCACCTTATCGCCGGCGACATATGTTTCCGCGCCGATGGTCACCCGGCTGACGGTCTGGCGACGCGCCATGTCGGCCACGGCGGGCGCATGGAAGGCTTGCGCCTTGTCCGCGGCGAGCGCCGCGGTTATACTCATGAAAAGAGCCAAACGTTTGAAAACAAAAGGCATCTATTTCCTCTACCGGGTTTGCCAGGCGTTTGCGCTACCCATCGCCTTATTGTATTTCCTGTATCGCGGCGCACGCAGCCGCACCTACCGGTCCAGCTTGCCGCAGCGCTTCGGCTTTCTTCCCGGCTCTTTTAATCAGACCGGCGCGGGAGCCATCTGGTTCCACGCGGTTTCAGTGGGGGAAGTTCTCGGTTCGCTCGATTTCCTCCGCCGCATGCGCGCCGAGTTCCCGCGAACCCGGCTGTTCGTTTCCACGGGAACCACCGCCGGCCAAGCCACCGCGCAGGACAAGCTGCAGGAACTTGGCGACGGCATTTTCTATGCGCCGGTGGATTATGTGTTCGCCGTCCGCCGCGTGTTGCGGCGCTTGAACCCATCGCTAGTGATTATCGCCGAAACCGAGATCTGGCCTAACCTGTTTCGGGAGGCGAAGCGCACCGGCGCCGCGCTGGCCATCGTGAACGCGCGCATTTCCGATCGCGCTTACCCGCGCTACCAGCGGCTGGCCTGGTTGTTCCGCGCGGTGCTGCCGGCGGCCGATGCCGTCTTGGTCCAGAGCGACGAAATCGGCCGGCGGTATCTCGCGCTCGGCGCGCAGCCGGCCGCCACGCGCACCGCCGGCAGTTTCAAGTACGATTTCGACGCCCGCCCGGCGGCGCCGGATTCGCCGGTGATGGCGTTGCTGGCGCGCCTCGGCCCCAAGCACGTCTGGATTGCCGCCAGCACCATGCCGCCCACTGCCGGCGACGCCGATGAAGACGCCGCGGTGCTCGACGCTTACCGCGCCGTGGCCGCGCGCCACCCAGGCCTGCTGCTGATCTGGGCGCCGCGCAAGCCGGAGCATTTCGCCGTAGCGGCCGAAAAGCTGGCGCGCGCCGGCATTCCGTTCGTTCGCCGCTCTCGCTTGGGCGCGGAATCGCTGAGCGTGCTTCCGGGTGTGTTGTTGCTCGACAGCATCGGCGAACTCTCCGGCTTATTCGCCGCCGCACACGTGGTCTTCATGGGCGGCACGCTGGCGGCGCGCGGCGGCCACAACATTCTGGAACCGGCGCTGTTCGCCAAGCCCGTCGTCACGGGCCCGCACATGGAGAACTTTCAAGCCATCGCCGACGAATTCCGAGCCGCCGGCGCCTCCGTCGAAATTGCCCGGCCGGAAGAATTGGGCGATGCCGTGTCGGGGCTGCTGACTGATGCGGAGGCCAACGCACGCATCGGCGGCCGGGCGCGCGAATGCGCGGAAGCCCGCCGCGGTGCAAGCGCCCGCGCGGTGGCCTGGATGCGCCGTCTCTACGATACCCACCTGCCCCGCCATCGCTGCGCGCAGCCTTGGTACGCGCTGGGCAGGCCGCTGGCGCGTACATGGGAATTGGCCGGCGCCGCGCAGCGAGGCCGTGCCCAAGCGCGCAGGTTGGACGCCGCCGTGATCAGCGTCGGCAACCTCACCATGGGGGGCACGGGCAAGTCGCCGTGCGTGCTGCACCTGGCCGGAATGCTCCGCGCCGCCGGCCACACGCCGGCTATCCTCACCCGCGGCTACGGCCGCCATGCGCTCGCGGGCGACCTGGCGGTCGCGCCCGGCGCCCAGGTGAGCATCGAGGAATCGGGCGATGAGCCGCAGATCTTCATTCGCTCGGGCCTGGCCGCCGTCGGCATCGGTGCCGACCGGGCACGTGCCGCCGCGCTTCTGCTCGAACGCTTCCCGGCCGACGTTTTCCTGCTCGACGATGGCTTCCAGCACGCGCGGCTGGAGCGCGACCTGGACATCGTTCTAGTTGACGCGCTCGACCCTTTCGGCGGAGGCTATGTTTTCCCCCTCGGCCGCCTGCGCGAGCCGGTTTCCAGCCTCTCGCGCGCCGATGCCGTCATCATCACCCGCAGCCGGTTTTCCGATCTCGCACCGGCCATCGAAGACGCCGTGCGCCGCGCCAACCCGCATGCACCGATATTCCGGGCCGGCATCGAGCCGGAGGCCTGGGTGAATGCCGCCAGCGGCGCGCACCACCCGATCGGCCGGCCGCCGTTTGCAGCCGCCGGCGGCTTTTGCGGTTTAGGCAATCCGCAATCGTTCCGGCGCACCCTGGAGTGCCTCGGCGTCGCGCCCGCCGCATGGTTCGAATTCGACGACCACCACCGCTACCGCCCCAGAGAGCTCCGCTCGATGGCACACCATGCCGCCGCCACTGGCGCGAGCGCGCTGGTCACGACGGAAAAAGACGCCGTCAATTTGTGCGCCGGTTTCCACGAAGCCGCTGCGCCGCTCGAGGTCTATTGGCTGAAAGTGCGGATGACGATCGACCGCGAGGCGGAGTTGGTGAGTTTAGTCACCGCGGCCTGCGGGGTCAGGCGGTGAATGCCCTCAACGCGACAGCCACAGTCTCGACGCCGTCAAAGCCGATCGTTCTGCACTGGGAGACGGTTACGGACGCGGCGGACGAGGCCGGCATCTCACGCCGGTATGGCGGCATACATTTCAAGGCTGCAGACCTGACGGGGCGCGCGTTAGGGCGGGCCGTCGCGGATCAGGTCTGGTCGAAGGCTTGCGGTTACTTTGACGGGAGCGGCAAGACAACGGTTGAGGATAGGCGGCAGATGATTTTGGCCCAGTCCGAGCGGTAGCCGCGGTTAGGGCGCCCGCTCCGGGCAGCGGCAGAGTCTCGCGCACATAAAGAGAATGTCGAGATGACTCTCGACACAGCAGGCTTGACAGCCCGCGCCACTACGCCCCGGATTTGCCGATCATGCCTAGCAGCGCGTTGACGATCACGGCGGCCATGCCGACGGGGACGGCGATCTTCCAGCCGATGTTCATCAACTGGTCGTAACGGAAGCGCGGGAAGGTGCCGCGAAACCAGATCAGGAGATAAATAATGGAGGAGACCTTGAACAGGAACCAGAATAGTCCGATGACGGCGTGATTCACCACCGGCACGGCAAACAGGCCGCCGAGCAGCACCAGCAGCAGGGCCACCAGAAAAAGGAGTTTGCGGTGCAGCGGATAGGGCAGGCGCCTCACCAGGGGGAAGGTCAGCGCGCCGGAAACGATGAACAGCAGCAAGGGAAACATCACGTTGAACGGCATTTCAAGCCATTGCACGTTCGGGAAGGGACGCAGCCAGCCGCCCAGGAACAGCGTCACGGCCACGCCGGAGACCACCAGGAGGTTGGCGTATTCGGCGAGAAAATAGAGCGCCCAACGAAAGCCGCTGTATTCGGTGTGAAAGCCCGCTACCAGCTCCGATTCGGCTTCCGGCAGGTCAAACGGCGCGCGGTTGGTTTCCGCGGTAGCGGAGACAATGTAGACCGCGAAGGGCACGATCATGAAACCGTAGTTGGCGAACATGCCCCACACGCCGTGTTGCAGTTGCGCCTTGACGAGGCCTTGCATGCTGAGCGTGCCGCCCACCATGACCGCCGAAAGCAACGCGAACGACAGCGCGACTTCGTAGCTCACCAGTTGCGCCGCGCTGCGCAGCGCGCCCAGCAGCGAATAATGGCTGTTGGAAGCCCAACCGCCGAGGATGATGCCCAGGATGCCCACTGCGGAAGTGGCGGCGATCACCAGCAAACCGACATTGACGTCCGCCACATAAATGTTGCGGGCCAGCGGCAACACGGCGAAGGCGACGAGCCCGGTGACGGTGGAAACCACCGGAGCGAACCAGAAGATAGCGCGGTCGGCGCCGGCGGGAATGATGTCTTCCTTCAGCAGCAGCTTCAAGGCGTCGGCGATGGGCTGGAGGAGGCCGTGCGGCCCTACGCGCATGGGCCCGAGGCGCACCTGGAAATCGGCCAGCACTTTCCGCTCGACCAGCGTCAGGTAGCCGGCGATCAGCGGAACCAGCGCGACGATGGCCAGCGTCACCACGATCGGCATGAACAACGGGTTGGAGAGGATTGCCTGCATAGGACTCGTTTCGTAATCTCTGTACCGACCGCTCCCTTACGGTCGCGGCTCCGATCCCCGGTCAGAGCCGGGCCCAGGGGGCGCCCCACCGGGCAGCGGTTGCCAGCCAGTGAAATCGATGTTTTCTACCGTCCTCATATCGTCCTTACCGCATCAGCGAAGTCTGCGCCAGCCGCAGGAACGGCTCCGGGTAAATGCCGATGGCGAGCGTGAGGAAGCCACTCACGCCCAACGCCAGGCGCAACCCGAGGCTGGTGGCCAGCGGGGCCTTTTCGGTCTCCTCGCCCGTGAACATGCTGCGCACAATCTTGAAGTAGTAGTAAATTGCCACCGCCACATAGAGCGTGGCGATGACGGCGAGCGTATAGTGGCCGGTCTGGATCAGCGCCAGGAAAATATAATACTTGCCGAGGAAACCGGCGGTGGGCGGAATGCCGGCCAGCGACAGCAGGAAGATCAGCATCAGCACGGCGTGCCCCGGGCTCTTGTGCATCAGGCCGGCGATGTCGTCCAGGTCCTCACCGATGATGTTCTGCCGCCGCAGCGCCACCAGCACCAGGAACGCGCCCAGGTTCATGAACGTGTATACCATCACGTAGACCGCGATGCCGTTGATGCCGGTCTCATTGCCGGCCACCAGGCCGAGCAGCATGTATCCGGCGTGCGAAATCGAGCTGTAGGCCAGCAGGCGCTTGATGTTGGTCTGGTTGATGGCGGCCAGGTTGCCGATGGTGAGGGTGGCCACCGCTACCGCCGCCAGCAGCGGCTCCCAGGCCGCGCGCGAGGCGGCCAGCGGGCCCATGAAAATGCGCACCAGGAAGGCGATGGAAGCGGCTTTAGAGGCCACTGAAAGATACGCCGTTACCGTAGTGGGCGCGCCTTCGTAGGCATCGGGCGCCCACATGTGGAAGGGCGCAGCAGAGATTTTGAAGAGCAGCCCCACGGCCGTGGTGGACATCGCCAGAAACACGATCGGGTCCCACGGGGGCAGCGTGGAAAGGCGGTTTGCGATATCGGCCAGCTTGGTGGATCCGGCCAGTCCGTACAGCACCGAAAAGCCGTACACCAGCAGGCCGGTCGAGAAGGCGCCCAGCAGCAGGTACTTCATCGCCGCCTCATTGGAGCGCTTATCGGTGCGCAGGAAGCCGACCATCACGTAGAAACACAGCGCCATCAGCTCCAGGCCGATGAACAGCGTCACCAGGTCGGTGCCGCTGGCCAGGAAGTACATGCCGCACTGGGAGAACAGGATCAGGCTGTAGTACTCGCCGTGATGCTCGCCGGCGATTTCCAGGTACTTGTACGACACCACCGCGACAATCACCGCCGCGATGACGAAGATCCAGTTGAAGAAGATGGCGAAGCCATCCACCGTGACCGAGCCGCCGAAGCCGGAGATCAGCCCGTCGGGCGAGAGGTGCATCGACTGCTTCACCAGGCCGGCGCCGGCGAAGATTTCCGCCGCCACCACGCCGAAGACCAGCCGCCGCCGATGCTGCGGGCCGCCGAAGAGAAAATCCTGGAAGGCGTCGAAGAGGAGAATGGCGCAACCGAACAGCGCCAGTTGCACGGCCGGAATGATGGTGAGGTAGTCGGTGGAGGTGAAGAATTGGCCGAACGGGTTCACCGGGCACCTCCATTGCGCGCCAGGATTTCGGGCGGTGCGATGATGTGTCGTTCCGAACCAGCCGCACCAACCGCTCCCTGACGGTCGCGGCTCTGAACGCCCTTCTGAGCCGGGCCCAGAGGGCGCCCCGTGAGGGAGCGGTGGCCGGCACCGGCCTGCTCAGTCCCCGCGAAATACCCTGGCCGCACGCGTTCGACGATTTCCGCCACCGGCTGCCGCAGAACGTCGAAATACGGTTTGGGATAAACGCCGATCCAGATTGCCCAACCGATCAGCGGCAGGAACAGGGCCACTTCGCGCAGATTCAAATCGCGCAGGCCCAGGTTTTTGCCGTTGGTGATCTGGCCCAGCATGGTGCGCTGGTAGAGCCACAACAGGTACGCCGCGCCCAAGATTATGCCGCTCACCGCGAACGCCGCCCAAATGCGGTTGGCTTCAAACGCGCCCTGCAAAATGGTGAACTCGCCGACAAACCCGTTGAGCAGCGGCAGCCCGGCCGAGCTCAGCATGGCGATGGCGAAGATGGTCGCGAAGCGCGGCATGACGTGCGCCAGGCCGCCGTATTCCTTGATCTCCCGCGTGTGCCGCCGCTCGTAGATGACGCCGATTACCAGGAAGAGCATCCCGGTCGAAATGCCGTGGTTGATCTGCTGCAACACGCTGCCCGCGATTCCGTTCGGATTCAGCGAAAAAATGCCCAGCGTGCAGAAGCCGAGGTGGCTGACCGAAGAATACGCCACCAGCTTCTTCCAGTCCTGCTGCATCAGGCTCACCAGCGCGCCGTAGATAATGCCGATGATGGAGAGCACCGCCAGAATTTGCACGATGGTCTGATCCACCGACGCCTGCGGCAGCAGCGGCAGCGAAAAACGGAGGAAGCCGTAAGTCCCCATCTTCAACAAAACTGCGGCCAGAATCACCGAGCCCGCGGTGGGCGCTTCCACGTGCGCGTCCGGCAGCCAGGTGTGGAACGGGAACATCGGCACCTTGATGGCGAAGCCGAGGAAGAAAGCCCAGAAAACCCACTGCTGCAAATTCAGCGTCAGGTGGAGCTTCATCAGGTCCGCAATTTCAAACGTGTAGAAACCGAATTGCGCGTTGTGCTGGAAGTAGAGCGTCAAAATGCCCAGCAGCATCAGCACCGATCCGGCCAGCGTGTACAGGAAGAACTTGATGGCGGCGTAGAGCTTGCGCGGCCCACCCCAGACGCCGATGATGAAGTACATCGGCACCAGCACCAACTCCCAGAAAACGTAGAACAGGAAGAAGTCGAGCGAGATGAATACGCCGATCATGCCGGTCTGCAGCAGCAGGAACATGGCGTAGTATTCTTTGACGCGGTCCTGGACGGCGGACCAGGAACACAGCGTGGCGATGAAGCCCATCAGGGTGGTGAGCATCACCAGCAGCAGGCTGATGCCGTCCATGCCGAGGTGATAGTGGGCGCCTAAGGACGGAATCCAATCGAAGCGCTCCTCGAACTGGAAGCCCGGCACGCCGGCGTGAAAGCGGAACACCAGCGGGAGGGAAATCAGGAAGCCGGCCAGGCTGACCAGGTTAGCCCAAATGCGGATCAGGCCCTTGTTCGAAGCAGGCAGGAAGAGTAACACCGCAAGGCCGGCCAGCGGGGTGAGAAGTACGATGCTGAGTAAGTGCTGGTCCATAGGTTACCTCGCGACGTAATACCCCAGAAACGCCAGCACACCCACCACCACGAACAGCGCGTAAGTCTGTACCCGGCCGCTCTCGATCAGGCAAGCCGGGTAGGAAAGCAGTTTGACGGAAAACGATGTGAAGCGCACCGCGCCATCCACGATCCACGTGTCCCACCACATGGAGAGCGTGGCGCTCGCTCGCGTCAGCCAGCCCGCGCCGTTGACGCCGCCATCCACAATCTTGCGGTCGAACTCCGCCATCGCGCTGCCGCCGCCCTTGCCCAGGCCGTTGACAAACAGGAAATCGTACAGCTCATCCACGTACCATTTGTGGTAGAGGAGCGTATGTAACGGCCGGAAGCGCACCATCATGCGATCCGGAATGTCCGGACGCTTGGCGTAAAGATAATAGGCCAACGAGATTCCGCCGGCGGCCACGGCCACGGATAAGATCATGAGCGACCATTCGACGGAAGCCGGATGCGTGCCTTCGGGGCCGCTGAGCGCAAACATCGGCTCCAGCCAGCGCGGAAACGCCCGGAAGGTATCGGCGAAGATCGTCCACAGCTTGGGCACGCCCAGCCAGCCGGCCAGCACGCTGCCCGCCGCGAGCGCGATCAGCGGCCATGTCATCACCGGCGGCGACTCGTGGACGTGCGCGGCCACTTCCGGCTTCACCCGCGACTTGCCGTAGAACGTCATGCTCATCAGCCGCCACATGTAGAACGCCGTCATCGCCGCCGTCACCAGACCCACCAGCCACAACACTGTGGAGCCTTTGGGGTCGCTGAACGCCTGCCAGAGAATTTCGTCCTTGGAAAAGAACCCGGCCAGACCGGGTATACCGGCGATGGCCACCGATCCCACCAGCATGGTCCAGTGCGTCACCGGGATCTTCTTCCTGAGATCGCCCATGTACCGCATGTCCTGCTCGCCGCCCACAGCGTGGATCACCGAGCCTGAACAGAGGAAGAGCAGGGCCTTGAAGAATGCGTGGGTGAACAGGTGGAAGATGGCCACCCAGTAAGCGCCCACACCGAGCGCCAGGAACATGTAGCCGAGTTGGCTCACCGTCGAATACGCCAGCACGCGCTTGATATCGTTCTGCACCAGGGCGATGGTAGCGGCGAGAATGGCCGTGAAGGCGCCGATGGCGGCAACCCACGTGGCCGCCACCGGCGTCAATTCGTACAGCGCCGAGGACCGCGCCACCATGTACACGCCCGCCGTCACCATGGTGGCTGCATGGATCAACGCTGAGACCGGTGTGGGGCCTTCCATGGCGTCCGGGAGCCAGATGTACAGCGGAACCTGCGCCGATTTGCCGGTGGCACCGAAAAACATCAGCAGCGCCATCGCGGTCAGCACGCCGTAACCGGCTTCCACCGGAAATTGCCCGCTGCGCAGCGCGGCGTTGACGTCGGTGAACCGCACCGTGCCCAGGACGGAGAGCATCAGCAGCATGCCAAGCACGAAGCCGGCATCGCCCACGCGGTTGACGACGAACGCTTTCTTGCCGGCGTCAGCCGCGGATTTCTTGTGGAAGTAAAATCCGATCAGCAGGTAGCTGCACAACCCCACGCCCTCCCAACCGACAAACAGCAGCGTGTAGTTGTTGGCCAGCACCAGCATCAGCATGAAAAACACGAACAGGTTCATATATCCGAAAAACCGGTAAAACCCGTTGTCGTGCGCCATGTAGCCGGTGGCGTAAACGTGAATCAGAAAGCCGACGCCGGTCACCACCAGAATCATCACCGAGCTGAGCGGGTCGAGCAGGAATCCCCAGTCCACCTGGAACGTGGCGAGGTGGCCGTTGGCCATGTGGAACGGCATGGCGGCGATCCAGGTGAATTGAATCACCTGGTGTACCCGGTTGGCGAGATGGGCAAGCTGCCAGACCGCGCCGGCGGAGAAGATGAAGGAGACCAGCACCATGCCGGGGCAGAGGATGCGGATGAGATTCTGGAGCGGTCCCGGGTGATGATGAGCATGGGAGTTGGCAGGCGAATCGCCTGCCCCACTTGCGTCCACGCCAGGAGCTATGGCCACGTCGGACGGCGGCTGCGGATCGAGCAACTTGCCGATCAGCAGCATCAGCACCGCCCCGGCGAGCGGGAACAGCGGAATCAGCCAGATGAGGTCGAGAAAATTCACGGCTCTCCTACCACTTCAACAAATCGATTTCGTCGGCCTGCACGGTTTCCTTGTTGCGGAACAGCGCGATCAGGATGCCCAGCCCGACGGCGGCTTCGGCGACCGCGTCGGTGATGACGAAAATGGCGAAAACCTGGCCGTCGAGGTTGTGCCAGGCGTGCGAAAACGCGATCAGGTTGATATTCACCGCGTTGAGAATCAGCTCGATGGACATCAGGATAATGACGATGTTGCGGCGCGTGAGCACGCCGATGGTCCCGATGAGCAGCAGGGCCGCGCTCAACGCCAGGTAATGAACCGTCGTCACCGGATGCATCTTCAGATCCTCTTTTTGGCCATGATCACCGAGCCCACCACCGCCACCAGCAGCAGCAGCGACGCGATCTCAAACGGCAGCAGGTATTCGGAGAACAGCGAATCTGCCAGCGCCTCGGTATTGCCGATGCCGGCCGGCACTGCGGCCGCCGCTTCGGCGATGTGGAACGATGCCGCGCCGCGATGGAAAAAGTAGCCGACTTCCGCACCCACCACCGCCACCGCCGCCAGCGCCACCGGCCACTGCCGGTTGTACTCGCGGGCGCGCGCGGCGTCATCCAGGTTGACCAGCATGATGACGAACAGGAACAGCACCATGATGCCGCCCACGTAGAGCACGATCTGCACCGCGAACAGAAACTCCGCCTGCTGCAGCAGGTACAGCCCGGCCACGCCCAGCAAGGAAACGATCAGCGAGATGGCGCTGTGAACCGCGTTGCGCCTGGTGATGGTGAGGATGCCGCCTCCCAACACCAGTACGGCAAAGCTGTAAAACAGGACGGTGTTTAACATTTGTATTGCGTCGGCCGTGGCCCTTCCTCGAGCATCTGGCGGTCCCAGATCATGCCCTCGCGGGTGTAGCTGGCCAGCTCGAAATCCTGCGTCAGCTCCAACGCGTCCACTGGGCAGGCGTCTTCGCACAGGCCGCAGAACATGCAGCGGGAAAGGTCATAGGTGAACTCGGTAAGGTCCTTGCGTTTGGTCTGCTCATTGCGCTCGCTGGTGACCACGATCAGGTTTTCGGGGCACGCCAGCGCGCACAGGTTACAGGAAATGCACAGCGTTTCGCCATTGTCCGGGTTGACATTCAGGCGCGGCGCGCCGCGATACCGCTCGGCCACTTTGGGTCGCTCGGCCGGATACTGTTCGGTGTAGATGTATTTTGGATTCTGATTCCGGAACGTGACCATCAGTCCCTGAAACAGGTCCACCAGAAAAATCTTCTTCAAAAGCCCAATCATAAGCCCAACCTATCCGCCGCTCGCAGATCAGCCGCAAAAGAGTCATAGCCACGGATAAACACAGATGAACACGGATAGAAAACAAGAGTCTTATCTGTGTTCATCTGTGTTCATCAGTGGCTGGTATTCGTTCGCGCCTCATCTGTCCACCTCGCCCAGCACGATATCCAGGGTGCCGATCACCGCTACCACGTCCGCTACCAGCGCGCCGCGCACCATTTTATCCAGGGCCTGCAGGTTGACGTACGATGGCGGCCGCACGCGCACCCGGTAGGGCTGCGTCGAGCCGTCGCTCACCACGTAGTATCCCAGCTCGCCCTTGGGAGCTTCGATCGAGACATACGCCTCGCCCACCGGCGGCTTGATGACCTTGCCCACCTTGCCCATAATCGGCCCTGCCGGGATGGCCTCGACCGCCTGCTCCATGATGCGCACCGACTGCCGCATTTCCTGCATGCGCACGATGTACCGGTCGTAGGTGTCGCCGTTTTCCCGGGTGGGAATCTCGAAATCGTATTGCTCGTAGCCCGAATACGGCTGCGCTTTACGCAGATCCCATTTCACGCCCGCGGCGCGCAGCACCGGCCCGGTGACGCCGTATTCCTTGCACTCGTCTCCGGTGAGGATGCCGACGCCTTGGAGCCGTCCCACCCAGATGCGGTTGTTGGTGAGCAGCTCTTCGTACTCGTCCACCTTGGGCAGGAACATGGCGCAGAATTCCTTCACGTCCCGCTCGAAGCCGTCGTAGGTCTCGTATTGCAGGCCGCCGATGCGGAAGGCGTGCGTGGTGAGCCGCGCGCCGCAATACTGTTCGAAAATCTTCAGCGCTTCTTCCCGCTCGCGGAAGCAGTAAAACACCGGCGTGATGGCGCCGATATCGAGCGCGTGCGTGCCCAGCCACAGCAGGTGGCTGGCGATCCGGTTCAGCTCGGTGAGGATCACCCGCACCGCCTGCGCGCGCGGCGGCGCTTCCACGTTCAGCAACTTCTCCACCGCCAGGCAATAGCCCAGGCCGTTGGAGACCGCCGCCACGTAATCCATGCGGTCGACGTAGGGGTTGAACTGGGCGTAGGTGCGGTTTTCGGCGATCTTCTCCACGCCGCGGTGCAGGTAGCCGATGACGCAATCCGTGCCCAGAACTTTTTCGCCATCCAGCTTGAGGATGACGCGCAGCACGCCGTGCGTGGACGGGTGCTGTGGGCCCATGTTGAGGACCAGTTCGGTCGAGTCCAGGAAGGTGTCCGGCATGATTTACTGGCCGCTTTCGATGCCCAGGTTCTCCTGTACCCATCGTACGTCCTGCTGCAGGATGCCGTAGTCCTTGCGCAAAGGGTAACCCTGCCAGTCTTCCGGCATCAGGATGCGCCGCAGGTCCGGGTGGCCGGCGAAGCGGATGCCGAACATGTCGAACACCTCGCGCTCCAGCCAGTTGGCCGTCAGGTGAACGCCGATTGCGGTACGCGGCTCAAAGCCATCTGGGATCTGCGTCTTGATGCGGATGCGCTGGTTGTGCGGAAAACTGTAGACGATGTAGACCAGGTCGAAGCGTTCGGCTCGCTTGGGCCAATCCACCGCCGTGATGTCGACCAGGTAATCGAAATCGGCTTCCAGTTTCAGGTATTCGAGCACCGGCACGGCGGATTCGGGCTTGACGACCGCGAAGTTTTGCCCCAGGTAGGTTGAGGTTGCGAGGATTCGATCGCTGAACTGCTGCTGCAGCGCGCGCGCGAGGTCGCTGTCCCAGGGCGTGGCAGCCATGGTGGGGGGCGGCTTCGGTGCCGCAGCCGCGGCGGGTTTAGGAGGCGCCGGCTTGGCGGCGTCCGCGGCTGGTTTGGCCGGTGGTTTCGGGCCTTCTCCACCGGGCGGAGAAGGCGCTTCCGAGCCCCCAGGCTTCTGCTCGTCGGCCATTGGATCTCCTGTGAAGCTTCAACACTTAGCATCCCACTCGGACAAGTGTCAAATTACGTAACAAGTTGAATCGTGATGGAGGTTGCGAAGGCCGCTGAATCGGGACTCGGCTCGACTCTTCTTTGCGGGGGGTTGCCTGGATTGTCCCTGCTGCGGCGCTGGCAGGACACGGCCTCACCGCGCAAAAACCCGGCCTCGCTTATGGCGGGCCGGGCTTTTTCGAGTGTTGACTGTTCGCCGCGGGCGACGGTGCGGAAAGCTCGCCCATTTCCGGGCGGCTGCGAAAGTCACGATTCCGGGGACCACAGCCGCACCTTCCCGAGGCCTTTGCTACAATACTTACCAAACCCTGGTACGCGGGGGAAATTGATAATTTCTATCCCGCCTATCCAGAATTTGACTGGAGACCGCCGCACCGCGTGGTGACGAAACGCCCTGCCGGGGCGCGGAGCGGGCGACTATGGATTTCGATCAGCTCCACACTTTTCTGGAAATCGTCAGGCTGAAGAGTTTCTCTAAAGCCGCTCAAACGTGCTACCGCACACAGCCGGCGATCAGCGCGCAGGTGCGGCAACTGGAGCAGGAACTGCGGGCCGACCTGTTCGAGCGATTTGGCAGCCGCATTTCGCTCACCACCGCGGGCCGCATCTTCGCCGGGCACGCCGAACAGATGCTGGAGCTGCGGCGCCGCGCGCAGGACGCCATTGCGGAGCTTGAGACCAACCCTCGCGGCGAGCTCGTGATTGCGGCCAATGAGGCCACCTGCATCTACATTCTGCCGACGGTTTTTTCGGTTTACCGGCAGTTGTTCCCGGCGGTGCAATTACAGGTGGACCGTTCTTACGCCTCGCGCGTGGTGGAAGCGGTGGCGGAAAACTCGGCCGATTTCGGACTGACGCAGCTTCCGGTGGACGAGAAGCGGCTGCAGGTAGTGGATATTCACAAGGACGAGATCTGCGCCATCGTCCCGTCCGGACACCCCCTGGCGGGAAGGAAAGCGGTTGAGGCGCATGACGTTGCGGAGTTTTACCTGCTGCTGCCTAAGCAGGGGAAAACACGCACGCGGCTCAACCAGTGGCTGGAACCGGTGGAAGACCAGCTCCGTATTTCCATGGAGCTGGATTCGACGGAGATGATGAAGCGCTTCGTGATCGCGGGGCTGGGGGTGAGTTTCCTGGCGGCTTCCAACTGCCGGGAAGAGGTGAAGGCCGGCAAGCTGTGCTCGATCGCGCTGGCTCCGGAGCCGATGGTGCGGCGGCTGGGCCTGATCTACCGGCGGGACAAGGCGCTCTCGAAAGCGGCCCTGGGATTTATCCAGGTGGTGATGGAGAATGTGGGCGAGGTATCGGCCAAGGCGCGGGCGCCGAAGGTGGTGGCCTGATGAAGTGCAAGCAATGCTGCGGTGCTCTGGCCGAAGAGGATGCGACGTGCCCGCATTGCGGGGCTCCCAATCCGGCGGCGAAGGGGATGTATCAGACCTCGACGGTGCTGATTTCGGCGGGCGGCGCCGACCTGGTGTACCGGTCGGTGGAAGAAGTACCGGCCTCGCTGCGGAACCGGCTGATCGAATCAACCAACGGCGACAATTCCAGAACCATCCTGATTTACGACGAGCGCGGGCGGCGCGAAGTCGCCAAAGCCATGCGCGCCTTGCCGGGTCCGTCGCAGCAGCGGCTCCTCGATTCGGTATTCGGCCACGGACAGCCGGCGGATTCCTGGTTGACGCCCGCCCGTAAACGCATCATCCTCGGGCTGCTGGTGCTGATGGTGCTGGCGACGCTGGCGCTGGTATGGGCGCATCGCTGGCAGTAGGGGGCAGGTCCGGCAGGATCGCGATGCGATTCGGAGACTTTCTATGACCCAACGAGCGGTGGTGTTCGGTGCGGCCGGCCAATTGGGGGTCGAACTGGTCCGCGAGCTGAGGTCGCGCGGCTACGTAACGGCCGGCTTTGACCGGGGACAAGTGGACATCACCGATGGTGCGGCGGTGGAAAGCGCGGTGGCCGCCCATGACGCTCAGGTGGTATTCAATTGCGCCGCCTACAACCAGGTGGATGTGGCGGAACGCGAGCCGGAAGCGGCATTCGAGGTAAACGCACTGGCTGTTCGGCATCTGGCGGTGGCGTGCCGCCAGGCGGATGCGCGCCTGGTACACTTCTCCACCGACTATGTTTTTGACGGGTTCGCGCACCACCCCTACGCCGAAGACGACCACCCGCATCCACTGAGCGCTTACGCGGTCTCGAAGCTCGCCGGAGAGCTGTATGCGCAGGCATATCTGGATAGCCCGCTGATCGTCCGCACCTCGGGCGTGTTCGGGCCTGGCGGCCGGAACACGGCGCGCGGCAATTTCGTGGAGTTGATGATGCGTCTGGCCTCCTCCCAGCAGCCGATCCGGGTGGTGCAAGACCATGTGGCGTCTCCGACCTTCGCGCCGCTGCTGGCAGCGCGCACGGCCGACCTGGTGGAGCGCGGCCAGACCGGAGTTGTCCATATCGGAGGGGGAGCGCCCATCAGTTGGTTCCAGTTCGCGCGTTTGATCTTTCAGGCGGCGGGCGTGGACCCGCTGCTGCTAGCCACCAACCAGCGCGAGTATCGCACGGCGGCGAGGCGGCCGCAGTATTCGGCGCTTTCCAACGCCAAAATGGAGCGGCTGGGCCTGGAGCCGATGCCGCCCATGGCGAAGGTTCTGGAAGAGTACTTCGCCGAGCGGGCGCGAGAGACCGGTACGGCCAGCCAGGTGCGGTAGCGGGAGCAGACGATCGTTTCCGCTCGTTTGGCAGGGTCTCGCGCTTTGACGAGGCATGACAGACTACGAAAGACGATGGTCTGTCCTACTCCTAGCGGGCGTCCGGTTTGGGGGCGTAATAGCCTTTGCGCACCTGGGCTTTCAGGTCCTTGTTCGCCATGCGGACGTCCAGGTGGCGATAGCCGCCGTCCCGCTTGTCGTTGGTGGACACGTACCCGATGGAGTACTGGCTGCGCATTTCTTCCTGCAACTCCTTGAACACTTCGTCGAGGGAGTGGCGCCGGTCCACTTTGTAAACGTGGCCGCCGGTGGCGTCGGACATCTTGCGCAGATACCCCTCGCCGGCGCCGCCGCCAAATCCGAAGGGGCCGTATCCGTAAGCGCTGGGGTCGAAGTAATCGATGCTGTAGACGACGGCGTCGGCCTTCTGGGCGGCCTCGATAGCGGCGTCGATCGATTCGCGGCTGCCCTCATCCACGCCGTCGGTGATGAGCACGATCACCTTCCGGCCCACCTCGGTGCGCAGTTTCTCGTCGGCGGCCAGAAAGACGGCGTCATAGAGCACGGTGCCCCGCGGTCCGCCGGCCGTAGGCACGGGGCCGGGACCGAACCCCCCCACGCCGGAGCTCACTCGCAGGCCGTTCATCCCCTGGCTGAGCATGCGGGCGGAATTGGTGTAATCCTGGAGCAGCTCGCACTCCTCGCCGAAACTGATGAGGAACGCTTCGTCCTTCTTCCGCAGCACCTCGCCGAAGAACTGCGATGCGGCGCTGCGCTCGATATCGAGCAGGTTGCGCTGGCTGGCGCTGACGTCAATCAGCAGGCCGATTGTCAGGGGAAGATCGGTCTCGCGCGAGAAGTACTTGATTTCCTGTTGTTTGCCGTCCTCGAAAACGGTGAAGTCGCTCTTCTCCAGGTTGGCCACCAGGCCGCCGCGCTTGTCGCGCACGCTGGCGAGCAAGCTGACCACGCTGACATTCACCTGGATGGTAGGCACCTCCTCGGCCGGAGGAGCGGGAGGATTCTGCGGCGGGGTCTGCGCGCACAAGAGGCCCGCCAGGGTCAGAAGTAAGAGGATTCGCATGCCGGTACAATAGGGGTGACGTCTCCACGCGTCCGGGTGTTTCATTATGCAGGAAGCCATTCATCACCTCAGAAGATCGGACCCGGTGCTGGCCGGCATCATTGACCGGGTTGGAGACTATCGTATCGAATTCCGCGACCCGGATTTTGAGACGCTGGTTAAATCCATCGTTTACCAGCAGTTGAGCGGCCGCGTGGCAAGCGTGATCTTCGATCGCCTGGCGCGTGCCACGGGAGGCAAAATCACCCCGGCAAACATCCTGAAGCTGCGTCCGGCGCGGATGCGCGCGGTGGGGCTGTCCGGCCAGAAGACCGACTACATCCGGGATCTGGCGCGGCACACGCGCGACGGCCGGGTCCGTTTTGAGGAGCTGCCTGAGCTGGCGGACGAGGAAGTGATGGCCCGCTTGACCGCGGTGAAGGGGATCGGCGTCTGGACCGCGCACATGTTCCTGATTTTCGCCCTTCGCCGGCACGACGTATTACCCACCGGTGATTTGGGCATCCGCAACGCCATCCGCCAGGCATACGGTCTCAAGGCGCTGCCGCTGCCGGGCGAAATCGAGGCGATGGCCGAACGCTGGCGCCCTTTCTGCACCGTGGCAAGCTGGTACCTTTGGCGCAGCCTGGAGCCAAACGCTAACCTCTAGCCGTGTGATTTCCCCCAATTGGGCACTTTTAATGCGATATACCGCTGTTTTTAACGACAATCAGGTTATAGTATGCGGTGAGGATAATCGGACCCCGGGGATGAGGCTTCTCCGGGATTGATCGAACATTTTCAAGGAGAGAGACAATGCGCGTGTTGAAACTGGCAGTGCCGGCGGCGATCGTATTGGCGGGTCTGGTTATGACCACTGTGCCCAGCTACGGCACTCCGGTGTTCGCCAAAGCCACGGGAAAGTCCTGCACCACTTGCCATGCCAAGGTCGGGCCGATGGCGGATATGAAGAAGGACCCGAACCTGAATGCAACCGGCAAGTGTTTCAAGGAACAAAAAGAGCACACCAGCCTGAGCGAGGCCTGTCTGAAAGCGAAGTAGGCCGACTGCGGGTCCGCTGACCCCGCACGCCGCCGCAATCGAGTTTTTACATTTTGCAAGACCGGCGGCGCTACCGATCAGCTCCTTTCCTCGCGGGTGCGCCTGCAAGGGCGCGGTCGCGCGGTTCGATCGGTGTCGCGGGATAATGGAAGAGCCATGCGGCGGCTGCCTCTCGTCTTCCTGCTCCCATTCCTTCTCGCCGCCGAGGATCACTGGATCAAGTTCACCTCGGGTCCGTTCGAGTTGCTGACCGATGCCGGCCAGCGCGGGCGTGAGACGCTCGTCCGCTTCGAAGAATTCCGCCACGCGGTGGGCGAGGTCGTCGGGGAGACCGATCTGCAGACGCCGCAACCGGTGCGTATTCTGCTGTTCAGCAACGGCGGCGGCTGGACGACGAATGAGCCTATCGTCGAGGGCCGCGACCGCTACGCCATCGTGCTCGAAGACAAGGCCCCGATCTCCCCGGCCGTCTGGAGCGGCTTGACGCGCCTGTTTCTGGCGGCTAACACCGCGCAAATGCCGCCGGCTTTCGAGCACGGCCTTACCGAATTCTTCTCCACCTTCGCTGTCAAAGGCATTCAGATCAGCGTGGGCACGCCGCCGTCGCAACCCGATCTCGATTGGGCCCGCATCCACCTGCTGGTCACCGTCCCGGAATACGCCGGCCGCCTCAAAGTCCTGTTGTACAACCTGCGCCATGGCGTGGACGAGGATGCGGCGTACCGCAACGCCTACGGCAAATCGGCCGCGGAAATGGACGCGCTGGTCCGGCGGCATTTTGAGGCAGGCAATTTTCAGCCCGGCACCATTTCCAGCCTGCCGATGGCGCCGAAGGATTTCATCGAGAGGCCCGTTTCCGACGCCGACGCCCGCCTGGCGCGCGCGGACCTTTTGGCCGGCGATTCATCGGCCGCCGAGTACGAGGCGCTGCTGCGCGCCCACGTAAAGATCGCGGAATCGGAGGAGGGTCTGGGATTGCTGGCCCTCAGCGAGCATCGCCCCGACGAAGCGCGGCGCCATTTCTCCGCTGCGATGGCAGCGGGCAGCTCCAGCGCGCGCTGCTATATCGAGTACGCCAAACTCGAGCCGGATAACGCCAAGGCGGAGCAGGCCCTGCTGCGCGCCGCCAGCGTCAATCCCAAACTCGACGAACCATATGCGCTGCTCGCCGCGCGCGATACCGATCCGGCCAAACGCGCGGAGCACTGGAAGGCCGCCGCTCAGCGCAATCCGCGCAATCCCGCTTACTGGAAAGCGCTGGCCGAGTGCTACCTGGCGCTCCACAACTATGCGGAAGCCTCTAAGGCCTGGAGCGCGGGCGAGCAGGCCGCCACCGACCCCGCGGAGCGCGAGCGCATGCGCCAGGCGCGCATGGCCATCGAACAGCAACGCCTGGATTACGAGGCTTCCGAGAAGCAGCGCCAGGCCGACGAGGATGCCCGCGAGCTGGTTCAGCTCAAGCAGCAGGCCGTGGCCAGAGTGCACGCGCTCGAAGGCGAATATAGCGACGGCTCGTCTAAGTCCGCTGAGAAGCCTGTGCCGTGGTGGAACGGCCCCAAGCCGGGCGGCAAGATCCACGGCATGTTGAAACAGGTGGTGTGCGTCGGATCGCAGGCGCGCATCGTGGTGGAAAGCGACGCTCACAAGACCGTCAAGCTGCTGATCTCCGATTCCGGCAAGGTAGCGATCCTGGGAGCCGGGGCGCAGACCCTGGGCTGCGGCCGGCAGGCGCCGCGCCCGGTGACCATCGAGTACTTTCCCAAACCCAACGTCCGGCTGGGCACTGCCGGCGAAGTCGCCACCATCGAATTCCAGTGACGCATTCCGATGACGCGGCGTCCACTCGCTGGCTGCCGCTGGCCGTGTTCCTGCTCTCGACGGCCATCAACTACCTCGACCGACAATCGCTGGCCACCCTGGCGCCGTTGGTGCGCGGCGAGTTCCACTTGTCGAACGCGGACTACGGGCTCATTCTGGCCGCGTTCTCGGTCACCTATGCGACCAGCGCGCCTCTGGCCGGAATGCTGATCGACCGCACCGGCCTCAACCGCGTGATCAGCATCGCTGTTGGCTTGTGGTCGTGCGCCGGCATCGCCACCGGCGTGACGCATGGATTCGCTGGCCTGTTGGGTTGCCGGGCGACGCTCGGCATCGGCGAAGCGGCGGGCATTCCCGCGGCCGGCAAGGCCATCCGCCAATACCTGCGCCCCGCGGAGCGCGCCCTCGGCAACGCTCTGAACCAGGCCGGCGTCAGCCTGGGGATGGTGCTGGCGCCACCGCTGGCAACATGGATTGCGCTCGAGGCCGGCTGGCGCGCCGCCTTCGTCGCCACCGGCGTGCTGGGCCTGCTGTGGATCCCCATCTGGAACTGGGCGGCCCGCCGCAGCGGCCCCGCGGCGCCTCCCAAAGCCGAGGCCGGCGAGGTCGCACACCTGCTGCGCGACCGTCGCCTGTGGGCCTTCGTCCTCGCCAACGCGCTCAGCATGATCGGCTATTCGCTTTGGACCAACTGGACTACTCTTTATCTTGTGGACGTTCATCGCCTGACCCTCGCCCAGGCGGCCTGGTATGCCTGGATTCCGCCGCTGGCCGCCACGCTGGGAGGATTCGCCGGCGGCTGGCTTTCGTTGCGCTTCATCCGCCGCGGCACGCCCCCACCGCGCGGGCGCTTTCGCGTGTGCCTGCTGGCCAGTGTGCTCGCGCTGATCACCGCGGCGGTGCCGGCCGCGCCCACCGCCGGCTGGGCCGCCGCCGCAATCTCGCTCAGCATCTTCGCTGTGGCCGCGTTCAGTGTGAACATGTACACGCTGCCGCTCGATGTTTTCTCCGGCGCCCACGCGGCGTTTGCGGTCTCCTGCCTGGTAGCTTCCTATGGCGCCGTGCAGGCCGTCGTCTCGCCGGCATTCGGCCGTCTCATCGATCTGTACGGCTACCCGCCGGTCACGGCCATTGCAGCCGTCATGCCGCTGGCTGCCTCAGCAGTTCTCTGGGGCAGGGGGTCGGTCGAGTGAGGCAGCGGCTCAAGAGCTGGATTTTCGGCATGCTCGGCAAAGATCCCGACGCCGTGGTGGTGACGTTCGCGACCGGCGATACCGAATTGTGCCGCCGCATGGCGGAAGAAGTGCGCGCGCTGGTGCCTGGCCGGCGCCACTTTGTGGCGACCGAAGCCAATTGGCCCGAGCTGCGGCGAGAGCTGCGACGCTACCGTATCGGACTCGCGCCGGTGATGCTCACGCGCCAGCCCTGCGCCCTGCGCCGCGCGGCGTACCGGCTGGCTCCGCGCAAAATTCTGGCTTACAACTCACGGTTGGAGCGCCACCACCTGCGGCCCACGCTGCCTTCCTTCTTGTTCTGGCGCGGCGTGCCGCTCGACCGCATCTACCTGCGCCCCCGGTGGTGGCCCTGGCCGAAGCGCGAACGTACGGTGACGCCCGCCGGCGACCGCGTGCTGGAAGGCCGGCCGTGTTCGCCGGAGCGCCGCCGCGTCGCCGTGCTCTCGCCATATTTCCCGTACCCGCTGGCTCATGGCGGCGCGGTGCGCATCTTCAACCTGCTGCGCGAGGCCGCGCGCGAATTCGATGTCGAGCTGTTCGCCTTCACCGATGACGATGCCGAGCCACCGGCCGCACCGGTGCTCGAGTTCTGCGCGCGCGTGGTGCTGGTCACCAAGCCGCGCTACCGCGAGCCGCGCTGGTCCACGCTGCTGCCGCCTGAAGTTCACGAGTTCCGCTCGCCTGCCATGCGAGGCGCCATTGCGCGCGAGCGCGCCGCTTTCGGTTTCGAGGCGCTCGAGGTCGAATACACGCAGCTTGCCCCCTACCGCGGCGACGTGCTGGTGGAACACGACGTCACCTTCGATCTGTTTGCCCAAATCGCGCGCCGCGAGCGCAGTCTCGCCGCCTGGTGGGACTGGTTTCGCTGGCGCCGCTTCGAAACCCGCGCCGTCCGCGCCGCGCGCCGAGTGGTGGTGATGTCACCCAAGGATGCGGAGATGCTCGGCGCCAAGGCGGCGGCCGCGGTCATCGAAAACGGTGTGGATTTGAAGTGCTTTCAGCCGGCGCCGGAAACGCCGGGTGAGCGCCTGCTGTTCATCGGCTCTTTCCGCCACTTTCCCAACGTCGCCGCTTACCGCTTCTTTACCGAGCGCGTCTGGCCGTTGCTGCGCGACAAGTTTCCGCAGATGGAGCTGACCGTGGTCTGCGGCCCCGATCACCTCACCTACTGGCGCGCGTTCGCCGATTCGCCCGAGCCCGCCGCCGACCCGCGCATCCACCTGCTGGGATTCGTCGCCGACGTTCGCCCGCTCTATCGCGAAACCAACCTCGTCATTGTGCCCACCACCGTCTCGGCCGGCACCAACGTGAAAGTGCTCGAAGCCATGGCAATGCGGCGCGCCGTGGTCTCCACCACTTCCGGATGCGCCGGCCTGGGCTTGCTCGATCGCCACAGCGTCTGGGTTGCCGATAAGGCGGAGCCCTTTGCCGCGGCCGTCGCTACTCTCATCGCCGACCCCGACCGCCGCGCGCAAATCGCCGATGCCGCCTTCTGGCACGCCAAGCGTAACTTCGACTGGCAGGCCATCGGCGAGAAGCAGCGCGCGCTGTTGCGCGATTTACTGAGGCCTAGGTAGTGGAATCGGTCAGCTAAAAGCGTGCCTCACCAACGGTATGTATGGCACCGTTTGGGGTGGCTTAGCTTGCCCGTGCGCCGGTCCCAGTCCCTTTTGCGATACACTGTTTCCCGCGGCGACCGGCATGACATCCAAACAGCAGCTTGATTCATTCATCGACAAATTCACGCCTGAAATGGCGGCCCAAACGCGCTGGGCGTTCGCCTGGATGCGCCGCAGATTCCCTGCCGCAACGGTGCTGGTTTACGACAACTACAACGCCCTCGCCATCGGTTTCGGCCCCAGCGAAAAAACCTCAGACGCTGTGTTTTCTCTCGCTGTGTTCCCGCAGTGGGTGAGCTTGTTCTTCCTGCAAGGCGCCGCTCTCCCCGATCCGCACCGTCGGCTGACAGGCGGCGGCAAGCAGGCTCGCCATATCAAACTCGAGCCGCTCGAACTGCTGGAGGATCCGCAGGTCCTTTCGCTGATGGACGCCGAAACCGCTCGCCTCGGGCTATCCAACTGCTCCGGGCGCGGCAAGATCGTCATCAAGTCGATTTCGGCTAAACAGCGCCCGCGCCGCCCGGCAGCCGCCGGCATGCGGAGATAGGTCTACTCCACCACAGCGCCCGCTTTGCGGAAGGCTTCTTCCACCGCGGCCTTTTTCCAACCGCAGCTCACGAATAATTCCTGCCGGGCGCCATGCTCGGGCCCAAAGCGCGGGCCGTAGTGATCGAAAACGGGGTGGATTTGGAGCGCTTTCAGCCGGCGCCGGAAACGCCGGGTGAGCGCCTGCTGTTCATCGGCTCTTTCCGCCACTTTCCTAGCGTCGCCGCCCACCGGTTCTTCACCGAGCGCGTCTGGCCGCTGCTGCGCGACAAGTTTCCGCAGATGGAGCTGACCCTGGTCTGCGGCCCCGATCATCTCACCTACTGGCGCGCGTTCGCCGATTCGCCCGAACCCGCCGCCGACCCGCGCATCCGCCTGCTGGCATTCGTCGCCGACGTTCGCCCGCTCTATCGCGAAACCAACCTCGTCATTGTGCCCACCACCGTCTCGGCCGGCACCAACGTGAAAGTGCTCGAAGCCATGGCCATGCGGCGCGGCACGCCAAGCGTAACTTCGACTGGGAGGCCATCGGCGAAAAGCAGCGGACGCTGTTGCGGGAGGTCGTGGGGAGGCGATAGCGTCTTCGTCGTTCAAGACCCGGCTGCTCAAACGGCATCTGGACCAACGGCCAAGGCTACAGCGGCGGGTAAAAAAAACGGAAGAATCTATGCTCTACCCTGATATGATTGTCGACGAAATGTCACTAGGATCTTGAGAGCGCAAGCTCGTGAACAAAAGCCAGGGGCAAACCCGGCTAAAAGGGGGGTCACTAACGCATGCCCATCAAGTTTACTGCGCTGGAACCGGGTCACAGAAGAATTGGCAGATACGGCTGGAAACCGGATTTGCCCGATCATCGTGACTTTCTGTATGCAACGCCGCCCGCTACAGCGGCAGCGCTGCCAACCCAAGTGGACCTTCGACCTCAATGTGCTCCGGTGTACGATCAGGGACAGCTTGGCAGTTGCACCGCCAATGCCATCGCGGGCGCCATCGAGTTCGATCAGAAAAAGCAAAAACTTCCGGAGTTCACTCCTTCACGACTCTTCGTTTACTACATCGAGAGAGTCCTCGAGGGCACGTCGCCCTCAGTAGATAGCGGCGCCCAGATTCGCGACGGCATTAAAGCCGTGGCAGCACAGGGCGCTTGCAAGGAAACATCGTGGCCCTATGATGACCACAACACAGACCCCACTCCATGCCCGAACTGCGAATTCGCCAAGAAGCCGGCGGCAGGCTGTTATACCGAGGCGAAGCAGCACAAGATCAAGGTCTATCAGAGGCTGAATTCCGCGGTCATCAACACCCTCAAGGGCTGCCTCGCGGCGGGAAGTCCGTTTGTCTTCGGATTCACGGTCTACCAGAGCTTCGAAAGCCAGCAGGTAGCGGATACGGGAATCGTGCCCATGCCGGGGCCGCAGGAAAAGACGGTCGGCGGCCACGCCGTGATGGCAGTCGGTTACGACGACGCCACACAGCAGTTCATCGTCCGGAATTCGTGGGGCGTGGACTGGGGGCTGAAAGGCTACTTTATGATGCCCTACGGCTACCTTACGAGCACGAATCTCGCCGACGACTTCTGGACCATTCAGACCACCGCCTAACGTTCCAAGGCGGGCCGCACGTGGATGCGAAGCTTAAACTTCCGCGCGGGCGGCTTGCCGGTTTCCCAGGGGCGGCGATAATGCAATTCCATTTCGACCGTCCCTGGCTCGATCGCCTCGAAGTAAAAGTGCCGGGCGCCCGGCTTGCCAGGGGTGCCCCCGGCCCCTTCGGCGGACGTTTGTTTTTCGTGGAGGACCTTCTCGGACTTTCGAGCCGATTCAGGCGCAGGGATCCACTGGAAGCCGGTGGACGCATTTTCAGACAGGGTAATTGCCAGCGTCTCACCAACGTGGAGCTGTATTTGACGCCCATTGAAACTGTCGTCGACCTGCACTATCCTGCTTTGCTGCGCGTACGCCGGCGGAATCCACAAGGCTCCGATCGCGAAGACGCAGGCTACTTTCACCCTCCCACAGTTTAGTCCATCTCGGATAAGAGAAAACGGGCTTACCCGCGGGTGCTTTTTCGGGCCGGCAGCCAAGGTGACCCGCCGCTCGGCCATGTCTACTCCACGACCGCCCCTGCTTTGCGGAACGCTTCTTCCACGGCAGCTTTTTCCCAGCCGCAGCTCACGAACAGTTCCTGCCGGGCGCCGGCGCTCAGCGCAATCGCCTTCCATCCGTTTTGGGTCGGCACCGTCACGCGGACACGCACCTTGCCCCTGGCATCGCGCACCGGCCGGATCACGCCCGGAATCACCGAGCGGATTTCCGGGTTTGCCCGCAGCAGTTCTTCGAGCATTGGGCGCACACCATCGATGATGCTGTGCTCCACCTTGAGCCGGTCGTGTGCAGTTCTTAGGCGCATTTAAGGCCGTCGGGAAAAGATGGGGCAACCGCTCGCTTACGGTCGCGGCTCCGATTGATCCGTGGTCGTAACGGGCGAAGCGGTATGCGTGGTCCACGACAGGCGCTCATGCCCATCCCTCGCCGCCGCGCAGCGGCACGAAACGGCACAGTGTCGCCACGTGGTAATCGATGCGGCCTCCCTGCCGGCACACCACGCGCAACTCCTGGTCCTCCATCTCCCCGATTGGAATCACCAGCCGCCCCGGGTCCCGCAGTTGATCGAGCAACGCCGCCGGCACGTCCGGCGCGCCGGCCGGCACGGAAATAGCGTCGTACGGGGCCAGCGGCAAATATCCCATCGACCCATCCGCGGTAATTACTTCGATGTTGCCGTCGCGGCCGGCGCGGCGCAGGTTGCGACGCGCCAGTTCGGCCAGCTCCGGAATAATCTCCAGCGAAACCACGCGTTTCGCAATCGCTCCCAAAACGGCCGCCGCGTAGCCGCAGCCGGCGCCCACTTCGAGCACTGTCTGGGTGCCATCCAGCTCCAGCGCTTCCGCCATCAACGCTGTCATGTAAGGCTGCGAAATCGTCTGTCCATACCCGATGGTTACCGGCGAATCGCCATACGCTGCTACCCGCCATTCGAGCGGCACGAATTCCTCGCGGGGAATCGCTCCCATCGCCTCGAGGACACGCGCGTCGTGGAGGCCGCGGCGCCGCAGTTGTATCTCCACCATCCGCTGCCGCTCGCCGGCCCAATTTGGGATCACGCTTCCGCCTCAACCTTATAATAGCGATGATGCGTCATCAGATCACGCTGATCCCCGGCGACGGCATTGGGCCGGAAGTGGCGGATGCCACCGCGCGGGCGGTGGAGGCGACCGGCGCCGATATCGAATGGGAGCGCGTCGATGCCGGGGCGCGGGCCCTGGCCGAGCAAGGCCAGTTGCTGCCGGACGACGTTTTCGCTTCGCTCGAAATGACGCATGTCGGGCTCAAGGGCCCTATCACCACCCCCATCGGCGGCGGCCACCAAAGCATCAACGTCACCCTGCGCAAGAAGCTGGGGCTTTACGTGAACTTCCGTCCGGTGGTCATGCTGCCCGGCCTCAAGACCCGCTTCGACGATCTCGCGCTCGACATGGCCATTTTCCGCGAGAACACGGAGGACCTTTACGCCGGCCTGGAGCACGAAGTGATTCCGGGCGTGGTGGAGAGCCTCAAGATCATCACCGAAAACGCCTCGCTACGGATTGCGCGCGCCGCCTTCCAATTCGCCCGCCGCGAAGGCCGCAAAAAGGTCACCGCCATCCACAAGGCCAACATCATGAAGCTGAGCGACGGCCTGTTCCTGAAATGTTGCCGCCAGACGGCCGCGCAGTTCCCCGAAATCGCCTACAACGAGCTGATTGTCGATAACGCCTGCATGCAGCTTGTCATGCGGCCGGAGACTTTCGACGTGCTGGTGCTGCCGAATCTTTATGGCGACATTGTCTCCGATCTCGCAGCCGGCCTGGTTGGCGGCCTCGGCATCGTCCCCGGCGCCAACATCGGCGATCACCACGCCATCTTCGAGGCCGTCCACGGCACTGCCCCCGATATTGCCGGCAAAGGCCTGGCCAATCCTACGGCCCTGATGCAATCCGCCGAGCTGATGCTGGCCCATGTCGGCGAGCGCGATGCTGCCAAGCGCCTCAAAAACGCCATCGCCAAAGTCTACGCGGAGGGCAAGCATCTCACCGGCGACGTTGGCGGCCACGCCGGAACCGCCGAGTTTACCGAAGCCGTGGTGCGCCACATCGGCGGCGAAGGATCGTAGCCTCAACGGGTCGCCGCCCCGCCTGCGCCCGCGCGCTTCTCCCGGCGTGATAATGGCAACATGTCCGATCCCCAGCCTGCCGCCGCCGAGTTCTACTGCCCGAATTGCGCCCAGCCGGTGCCCGAGCCGCTGGTGTGCGGCGACTGCGGCGCGCTCCTTTGCCGGACCTGCGGCAAGCCCGTGGAGCGCATCGACGAGCTGGGTATCGGCTGATGGCGCGCAACCCAAATGCTACCCGGTGCGTCGAAAACATACCCTGCCCCACGCCACCGGTCCGCTTTGCGAGCGCTTCTTAGTGTTATAAGAGGCTAAGGGTGTTTTGCTTACAGGGGATCGGGGAACGAAAGGAAACCAAAACAATCGTGTCTCGCAATCATAGCTGGCCGGAAGGTCGAATCGGACGCCGGAGACGCACAGCCGGCCTTTGTGTCGCAGGTTGGGCCATCCTGCTGCCCGCTCTTGCCTGTGCCCAGACGTACAACATTTCCCTCATCGCCGGCACACTGCCTACCCCACCCAGCACGACACCCGTGCCTGGGTTCACCGGGGACAGCGGTCAAGCCCTCAACGCCGAACTCGATTCCCCGACGGGCATCTGGGTGGATTCGAAGCATAACATTTACATCGTCGACAAGGACAACGACCGGATCCGCATGATTTCCACGAGCGGCATTATCAGCACCGTGGTCGGCTCCAGCACGGCCGAAGTCTATGCCGGCGACGGCGGCAAGGCTACCCAGGCTTCCCTCAACCTGCCCAATGGAATCGCCTTCGACAGCGCGGGCAACATGTATATCGCGGATACCGGAAACAACGTGGTCCGCGAGGTGAACACCAGCGGCATCATTTCGACGGTTGCCGGGAATAATTCCTCTGCCTTCAGCGGGGACGGCGGACCCGCCATCGCCGCCAGCTTGTCCGAGCCCACCAGCCTAGCCTTCGATGCCGCCGGCAATCTGTATATCGCCGACACCAACAACAATTGCATCCGCATCGTGACTTCGGACAAGAACATCAACACCTTTGCCGGGCAATGCAGCTACGCGCTTTTCGAGGGCGATGGCGGGCCGGCCACGCAGGCCAAGTTGAACAAGCCCTACTCAGTGGCGGTGGATGCTTACGGCGACGTCTTCATCAGCGACACTGAAAACGAGCGCGTGCGCGAAGTGACGCCCGATGGCATCATCAACACCATTGCCGGCAACGGCACGCCGGGATTTAAGGATGGCCCTGCGCTCCAGGCCGAATTCTACAGCCCCTCGGGCATGGCCCTCGATGCCTCCGGAAGCATTTATATCGCCGATAAGACGAACTCCCGCATTCGCAAGATACTGCCCAGCGGTACTGTGGTTACCGTCGCCGGCAACGGAAGTTTTGGCTATTCCGGCAATGGCGTGGCGGCCACCAACGCCTGGCTGGACTTCCCGCAGGGCCTCGGGCTGGACCCCGCTTCCTCCGCTGTTTACATCGCCGACACGCAGAACGACGTGGTGCGGGAGCTGACGGTCTCGAATGCTTCCAGCCTGCCGTCCGTCAACACGAGTGGCGTGGCGAGCGCCTATGAGTTTGGCGCTCTGGCCTCGCCCGCGCCGGGTTCGTGGATCGAGATCTACGGCTCCAACCTGGCTACCGGCACGCAAGGCTGGACCACCGGCGATTTCAATGGCAACAGCGCGCCTACTTCGCTCGGCGGCACGGATGGCACGCCTGGCACGGCAGTAACCATCGGCGGCCAGGCTGCCTACGTCGATTACATCAGCCCCGGCCAGGTCAACGTGCAGGTGCCTTCGACAACACCAACGGGCACGCAGCCAATTGTGGTCACCTCGGGAACGAATGTCAGCCCCAACCCGCCGCGGACGATCACCATCAGCGCCACGGCGCCCGGCCTGTACGCTCCGTCGCAGCTCCTGATCGGCGGAAACCAATATGTGGGTGCGTTGTTTTCGAACTCCAACACCTGGGTTCTGCCGCCGGGCGCGGTTGCCGGCTTCACCAGCCAGCGCGCCAAGCCGGGAGACTATATTACTCTGTACGGCATTGGCTTTGGCCCGGTAATTACGAACCTGCCCGCCGGGCAGATCGCGCAGGGCGCCAACAATACCCTGCCGGTCGGCTCCTTCCAGATTTTTTTTGGCGGCACGCCGGCCACTGTGAGCTATGCGGGTTTGGCGCCGACTCTAGTGGGCCTCTACCAGTTCGACGTAGTGGTGCCCAATGTCGCCGCCAATGATCTGACTCCAATCACGTTCACCCTGGGAGGCGTGGCCGGCACGCAAACGCTTTACACCGCTATCGGGAATTGAGGCTGACCGGCGTTTGCCCCGTAGAGGCCGGGCATGCCCGGCCCGCATTGGCTGCCGTCGACTTACTCGCACACCGCCGGCGTGAGCAGCCACCTCAACACGCCTTTGGGTTCGCGCGCCAGGCGGTCGCAATCGATGCGCACCAGGGCGGCTTTTTTCATATCCACCTGGAGCGACGGGCTGGCCAGCAGAAGCGCCACCATGGTGCTCATCAGCGGCTCGTGGCCGGCCAGCAGAATCGCCGGTTCCTCGCCGCGGCGCCGGATCTCTTCCCATAGATCGTAAGGCGAGGCCTCCGGCAGCAGCGCCCGCCACTCTGTTACCTTGCCTTTGTACTCGAGCACTTCCGCCGCGACCGCCGCGGTTTCGAGCGCGCGGCGTAACGGGCTGGAGACAATCGACGCCGGCCGCACTCCCGCCGCGGCGGCCCGCCGCAGCACGCGGCGCAGCTTTTCCTTGCCTTCCGCCGTCAGCGCGCGCCCGGCGTCCGGTTGCCCCGGACCGGCGTCTTCGGCGATGCCGTGACGTAACAGATAAATCTGCATCTCACCCAGCGCTTATTTTACAGGCTGGCTTGTCGCCAGGCCCCGCACCAGCATTTTGGCCAGGTCCGCGATCAGCAGCGAGCCGGGGTTGTCTGGTCCCCAATCGGGCTGGGCGATGCCATCCACCGTGATCGCCATGGCGATACGCCCGGTCTTCGAGTAAACGATGCCGACATCGGACCGCAGGGCATCGAGCGCACCGGTCTTGTTGGCCAGCGTCAGCTCGCCGAACGGGCGACGGATGCCGGTTGTATCCTGGCAGCGCTTCATCACCGCAATCATTTCATACGATGCCGCCGGGCTCACCAGTTCGCCGCGCTCCATGCGCTCCACCAGCGTAACCATGTCGCGCGGCGTGGAAACGCCCAGTCCGTACTTCTGATTCCTTTCCAGCTTGCCGGCCGCCGAAACGCCCTGCGGCCCGTTGTTGCCCAGAATCTTGCGCAGCGAGCGCGTGGAGCTCAGGCCGATGCGGTCCAGGTAGGCGTTGACGCGGTCGGCGGGAAAGCGCTCGAGGATCATGTTGGTGGCCGTGTTGTCGCTCAGCACCATCATCAAATGCATCACGTCCCGCAACGGCAGTTGAACGCCGTCGGAAAGCTCGCTGTCGATCACGCCCGCCCCGGCCACTTTTTCGGCCTCGGTGACGGTGAGCCGCTCGTTCCAGTCGAGTTCGCCGCGCGCCACGGCGTCGAACAGTGCCGCCATGAGGGCCACTTTGATGGTGCTGGCCGTGCGTACCGGTTCGGTTTCGCGGATGCCGATTGCCTCCCCGCTATCCAGGTTTTTGGCGTAAAGGCTGACCTCGCCCGGAAACTGGGCGATACGCTTGCGCAACTGGTCGCCGAGCGGCTGCGCCCCGGCTGTGCCCGCCAGCAACCAAAAAGCCGCCATTGCAAGAGCGCGCTTCACGTCCATCTGCACCATGCGTTCGATCATAACGCAGGCGGAGACCGCGCTTATGAGGCGCGCGATTGAATTCTGGGGGCGACCCAAGGCGGCTGCTCCTGCCAGCCGCCGCGCAAGTAGGACAGACCATCGCCTTTCGTGGTCTGTCAGGTTCGGCAAGCGCACGACGACAGACGACAAAAACCGATCGTCTGTCCTACCGAGCGCCAAGGCGCGATAATGAGTCATGCAAAACATTCTCCCGGTAGCATGTTTTATTGCCGGGTTTCTGCTGGCGTGGCTCGTGCTGCGGGCGCGCCGCCAGGATACCGCGACCGTTTTCCAGGCGCTTTCCGCCGAGGCGCTGGCGCGGAACAATCAGGCGTTCCTCGAGCTGGCCCGCGCCAATCTGGCGGAGGCACAGACCGCGGCGCACGGCGATCTGGAGAAGCGGCAGCAGGCGTTTGCGGAGCTGGTGTCGCCGGTGCGCGCGTCGCTCGACAAGGTGGATTCGCGCATCCAGGAACTGGAAACGGCGCGCGCGGCCGCCTACGCCGGATTGCAGGAGCAGGTGCGCGGCCTGGCCGAAACCGAGCAGCAGCTCCGCGCCGAAACCGGCAAACTGGTGACGGCGCTGCGTTCGCCCGCTGCCCGCGGCAACTGGGGCGAGATCCAATTGCGCCGCGTGGTGGAGATGGCGGGCATGCTGGATCATTGCGATTTCGAGACGCAGGCCACCGTGATGGGCGAAGAGGGCCGGCTGCGGCCCGATCTGCTGATTCATTTGCCGGCTGGAAAGACCGTGGTGGTGGATGCCAAGACCCCGCTCGATGGCTACCTGCGCGCCATCGAAGCGGCGGACGAAGCCACACGAAAAGCGAGCCTGGCCGATCACGCGCGGCAGGTGCGCGCGCATCTCACCGCGCTGGGCCGCAAATCCTATTGGGAGCAGTTCGACCAGGCGCCGGAATTCGCCGTGCTGTTCCTGCCCGGCGAGTGTTTCTTCAGCGCCGCGCTGGAGGCTGACCCCTCGCTGATCGAATTCGGTGTCGGCCAGAACATCATCCTCGCCACGCCCACCACGCTGATCGCGCTCCTGCGCGCCGTCGCCTACGGCTGGCGGCAGGAGAAACTGGCGGAAAACGCCGCCGAAATCAGCGCGCTGGGCAAGGAACTGTACAAGCGGCTTTCCGACATGGGCGCGCACCTGGGGAGCATGGGCAAGGGTCTGGAACGCGCGGTCGAGGAATACAACAAGGCCGTCGGCTCGCTCGAAAGCCGGGTGATGGTGAGCGCGCGCAAATTTGCCGAGCTGAAGACCGCGCCGCTGGGAGTGGAAATCGCGGAACTGCAGCCAGTGGAAAAGCGGGTGCGGAGCCTCGAAGAACCCGAGCCTGGGGTAGTGCGCTAAGAGTGTGTGGTTGGCTCCGCGTGGATTCGCTAGACACGGAACGTGCGGATTTCAGCCCCGATCAACGTTACCGCGTTGGTTGGGGCTTTGTGTTGCATAATGAAGTTATACGTGACCCCATCACGAATGTCAACGAAGATCTCTTGCATTTCGTAACGGGGTCACGTATAATCGAGCTATGGCCAAGAAAAAACTTCCCCCGGAAGTGCTTCAATATTTCGCTAGAATGGGCCAGAGGGGTGGGTTGATAGGGGGCAGGATTCGCGCCCAGCGGCTCACGGCAGAGCAGCGAACCGAGAGCGCGAGAAAGGCGGTCTTAGCCCGATGGGCCAAGAACAAGCAGGAGTGATGGGGCCGGTTCTTCCGCTCACGGCCAATGAGTTTGTTGAAAATGAGCTTCATCGCCGACTGGAGGGAGTCGAGAAGCTGTTTGCTGCGCACGCCCTAAGCTTGGTTGGTCCGCTCATTGACGGAGTGGATGACTATTTGCGGACCGCAGTCGAGAAGCGCCACTCGAACGGGAAGCCCTCGCGCAAGTTGGTCATCGTCCTGACCACCGACGGCGGATATATCGAGACTGTGCAGCGGATGGTTGATACGGTTAGGAAGCATTATCGACTTGTCGATTTCATCATTCCGAGCCAAGCGTTCTCGGCTGGGACCATTTTCGCCCTGTCCGGGGACGCCATACACATGGATTATTATTCACGGCTTGGGCCGGTTGATCCGCAGGTGGAGGCGCAACCGGGCAAGGCCGTATCGGCGTTGGGCTACCTGGAACGCTATGAAGCGCTCCTCAAGAAGGCGCAAGACCCAAATGTCCCCATATCGCCGGCCGAGATCAGCATTCTTATCAACGGCTTTGACCAAGGCTTGTTGTACCATTACGAACAGGCGCGTGAGCAGTCAATTGCTCTATTGAAGGAGTGGTTGGCTAAGTACAAATTCAAGAACTGGAACAGAACCGAGACCCGTGGAATCCGCGTCACCAAGGCGATGAAAAAGGCGCAGGCCGAACGCATTGGGACCCAACTGAACGACACTAAGACATGGCATTCGCATGGACACGGAATCTCTATGGCGGTGCTGCGCCGCCACTTGAATCTGCGGATTGATGACTTTGAGGAGAACCCAGCGCGGAGCAGCGCAATCCGAGGATATTATAATCTGCTTTACGATTACATGATGAAGCGTGGCGCAAAGGGCACCATTCATATCGTCGGAGACTATCGCTCGTTCATGTGAGGCAATGGGGGAAAAATGGCGAAGCGAATGCACTTGGCAGAAATCCTAAAGAAGCACCCGGAGGTTGATGCAGTGCAACTCCAGCGGGCACTTGACCTGTTTGATGAGTTGCGAAAGAGCGGCCTGGCCCACCCCCAGTGGCATGGGTCTAGCCCTCCGCTTGTCCGCCGCCGAGCACGACTCATGGATGATCTTGTTGATGATCCTAGGGCGGTGAGGCTGCGATCCCAATAGGCTCCACTTCTTGCCTAGACGGCGATCAACCAAGAAGGAGCCGCAATCGTGATCCACTGGCGGCCCGCACTGTCGAGGCCGCCACCAGATCAGTCACACAGATTTAGCGCACGACCCGACTCTAACCCCCGCCGCCGGCTCGTTTAGAATAGAAGCAGAGTGCCCGCCAAGACCTTCTACCTGGAAACCTTCGGCTGCCAGATGAACGCGCACGACTCCGAAAAGGTAGTCGGTACGCTGATGGCGAAGGGCTACGCGCAAGTGGCCACACCGGAAGAAGCCGGGCTGGTCCTCTATAACACCTGCAGCATCCGCGACAAAGCCGAGCAAAAGGTCTACCACCGCTTGCAGCAGTTCAAGCGCAACGGGAAGGACAAGGTGATTGGACTGCTGGGCTGCGTCGCGCAGCAGGAGGGCGAGCGGATTTTCGAGCGCGCCCCGCATGTCGGCCTGGTGTGCGGCTCCGCCAGCTACAACAAGCTTGGTGAATTGCTGGTCCAGATTGAAGCCGGCGACAGGCGGGTCACCGGACTGAGTCTCGATACCGATGAGGCCTTCGACACCCCCTTCACCCGGCGCGACAACCCGCACCGCGCCTACATCACCATCATCGAAGGCTGCGACAAGAGCTGCGCTTATTGCGTGGTGCCGTTCACGCGCGGGCCGGAGCGCAGCCGCACCAGCGATAGCGTGATGGCCGAAGCGAGCCGCCTGGCTGCGGAAGGATACAGCGAGATCCAGCTTCTGGGGCAAAACGTCAACAGCTATCGCGACCCAACGCCGGCCGGCTGGAACTTCGCCACTCTGCTCGCGCGCGTCGCGGAGATTCCGGGAATCCGGCGCGTGCGTTACACCACATCCCATCCGCGCGATTTCGGCAAAGACATCGTGGATGCGATGGACTCCAACCCCGTGCTTTGCGACCACGTCCACCTGCCGGTGCAGTCGGGTTCGTCGAACGTGCTCGCCAGAATGGACCGGCTGTACACACGCGACGAATACATGCAGCGCATCGGCTGGCTCAAGACCGCGCAGCGTCCTTATTCCATCACCACCGACATCATCGTCGGCTTTCCCGGCGAGACGGAGAAGGACTTCGAGGCCACGCTCACCCTGCTCGACGAAGTCGAATACGATTCGCTGTTCAGCTTCAAGTATTCGCCGCGCCCGAACACGGCCGCCCTCCGCTTCGAGGACCACATCCCCGAGGAAGAGAAGCAGCGGCGCCTCGAGATCGTGCAGGAGAAGCAGCGCGCCATCCAGATCCGCCGCAACGCCGGGCTCATCGGCAGCCTGAAGGAGGTGCTGGTGGAGGGCCGCAACCAGGCCCTGGCGCAGTGGATCGGGCGCACTTCGGATAACCGCACGCTGAACTTCACCCATCCCGAAAACGGCGCCGCTTCGCTGGTCGGCCAGTATCTGCCTGTGCGCGTCACGCGCGCCGGCCCCAACTCCTTGGTGGGCGAGAGCGCAACTGTGGTGTAATTGAGTTGGGAGGAGGGCGGCATGGAAGTGGAAATGAAAATTCGCGGCCTGATGATGGACCCGGTCACCAATATGCCCATCGTCATCCTCAGGGACGTGAGCGGCAATTCTGTGCTCCCGATCTGGGTGGGTGTTTATGAAGCGAACGCCATCGCGCTCGAAATCGAGAAGGTCTCCACTCCGCGGCCCATGACCCACGATCTCATCAAGAGCCTGCTGCTCGGACTCAACACCGCGCTGCGCAAAGTAGTGGTGAGCGAGCTGAAAGACGACACGTTCTACGCGGTGATCTGGCTGGACCGCGACGGAGAGACGATCAGCGTGGATTCGCGGCCGAGCGACGCGCTGGCCCTGGCGCTGCGCCTGGATTGCCCGATTTACGTGGAAGAGACCGTGCTCAAGTCCTCCAGCAAGGCCACCAACGCCGCCGACAAGGTCAACAACGAGGAATTGCGGCGGTGGCTCGAAGGCCTCAATGATGAGGACCTCGGCCGCTATAAGATGTGACGCCCGAAACCGCCGCGCGCCTGGCCGGCTGCGGAATCCAGTTGGCTGCCGAATCTCCGGAGTACAGCATGTTCACCCGCGGTTCCTGTGTGGCGCTGGCGAATCCGGGCGCGGCGGCGGGAATCGGCAGTACGGGAATGATGACGGAAACCGGCCTGGCGTTTCTGGTGTGGCGCGAAGGCCTGCCGTATCTCGCCGCCAAGGGCCGCGAAACGCCCGCCAGCTCAGCGCAGGTGGACGAGATACGGAAGTTTTCTTTGGATTTGAAACGCGCGCTGGGCGTGGATTCGGGCGAGGCGTAGCACGCCGCGCCACGCGTCCCTCTGCGCGAAACTGGCTGCCTCACAAGAACGCATGACGCTCGACGAACAACTTTCTTACCTGCGGAAAGGCATGGCGGAGATCATTCGCGAAGAAGATCTCCGCGAGCGGCTGGTCGCAGCCGCCGCCTCCGGCCGCAAACTGCGCATCAAGGCCGGCTTTGATCCGACCGCGCCAGACCTGCACCTGGGCCACACCGTGCTGCTGCGCAAGATGAAACACTTTCAAGACCTCGGCCACACGGTGATTTTTCTGATCGGCGATATGACCGGTCTGATCGGCGATCCCACCGGGCGCAACGCGACGCGCCCGCCGATGACGCGCGAGGCGATTGCAGAAAACGCCGAAACCTACAAGACGCAGGTGTTCAAGATTCTCGACCCGCAGAAGACCGAGGTCCGCTTCAACAGCGAGTGGCTGGAGCCGATGAAGTACGTCGACATCGTGCGCCTGGCGTCGCACTACACGGTGGCGCGCATGCTGGAGCGCGACTATTTCTCCAAGCGCCTGCGCGACGGTATCCCGATTTCGATGCACGAGATGCTCTACCCGCTGGCGCAGGGCTACGATTCGGTGGCCCTCCAGTGCGACGTGGAAATGGGCGGCACGGACCAGAGATTCAACCTGCTGGTGGGGCGCGAACTGCAAAGCGATTTCGGACAGCCACCGCAGATCGTCTGCACCACGCCGCTGCTCGAAGGCATCGACGGCATCAACAAAATGTCGAAATCGCTCGGCAATTACATCGGCATCGCCGAGCCGCCCGACGTGATGTTCCGCAAGGTGATGCAGATCTCTGATGAGCTGATGTGGCGCTATTACCTGCTGCTCACCGACAAGAGCGAAGGCGAAATCGCCGCCTTGCGCGCGCGTGTGGCGGATGGCTCGCTGCACCCGATGGAGGCCAAGATCGCGCTGGGCAAAATGATCGTCGCCGATTATCACCCGGCGGCGGAGGCGGAACGGGCGGCCGCGGTCTTCGACAACGTGGTGCGCCACAAGCAGGTGCCGGACAAAATCGAGACCGTCGCGCTTCCGCAGGAAGTCGTGAAAGACGGCGCCATTCGCGTCGACAAATTGCTGGCGCGCATCGGCCTGGCCGAATCGGTGAGCGATGCCGTGCGCAAGATCAAAGCCGGCGCGGTGGAGATTAATGGCGCGAAATGGACAGCGCTTTCTTGGATGGACAACTCGCCCGAGTTGCTCATTCAAGTGGGCAAGAACTGGCGAAAGGCCATCCGGTAAGCCGCCGTGCGCAAGCTCTATTACTGGAAACTCAAGCGGCGGGAAATCCAGCTCGGAGACCGCACGCTGCTGATGGCGGTGCTCAACGTCACGCCGGATTCGTTTTCCGACGGCGGCAAGTACGCCGATCCGGACCGAGCGTTCGCCCGTGCTCTGGAGCTCGAGGAACAAGGCGCGGACATGCTGGACATCGGCGCGGAATCCACGCGGCCTGGATCGGCGCGCGTCTCCGCTGCCGAAGAGATGCGGCGCCTGATTCCGGTTCTGAAGCGGCTGAAGGACCGGCTCACCATTCCCATTTCGGTGGATACGTACAAGGCCGAGATCGCCGAGCGCGCGCTCGAATTGGGGGTCGACGTCATCAACGATCCTTCCGGCCTCACCTTTGAACCGCAACTGGCGCGGGTGGTCTCCAATCACGATGCCGGCCTGGTGCTGAACCACATGCGCGGGCGGCCGGAGAACTGGGCCAGGCTGGGGCCGATGCCCGATCCGGTGGCGGGCATCGCGCGCGACCTCGGCGCCGCCGTCAGCCGCGCCCGCCGCGTTGGCATCGCCGCTTCCAAGCTGGCCATCGATCCCGGCCTCGGATTCGGCAAACGCAAGGAACAGAACACGCTCATTTTGGGCCACCTCTCCGCGCTGGCGGCGATCGATCTGCCCCTCATGGCCGGTCCTTCGCGCAAGAGCTTCCTCGCTCACCAGGATGCGGAGCAGACTAAGTTCGCCACTGCCGCCGCGGTGGCTGCCTGTGTGCTCGGTGGCGTCCACATGGTGCGCGTGCACGATGTGCGCGAGATGCGCGCCGTAACCGACCTGGCCGACGATATTCTGCGCGCGCAGGCGGAATGACCGCCCGCTGCAACCTTGCTCCTGGCTCTTCCTCTTGGCGGCCCTGAGCCGCGCGTCTCCTGTATAATAGTCGCGTTGGGCGCCAGCCCATTTCGGATGCCGGACATCAAGAAAAAGCTGCAAGACGAAATCGCCACGCTCGAACGCGAGCTGCACGTCGAGCTGCCGAAGGAGATCCTCACCGCGCGTGCCCACGGCGATCTGAGCGAGAACGCCGAGTATCATGCCGCCAAGGAGCGCCAGGGGATGGTCAACGCGCGCCTCAATCAGCTCAAGAAGCGGCTGGCCGAGATGTCGATGATCGACTTCTCGAAGATTCCGCACGACCGCGTCGGCCTGGGCTCCACCGTGGTGGTGCTCGATAGCAAGCGCGACGAAGAGGTAACGTATAGTTTGGTGACCGTTGAGGAGGCCGATGCGGCCAACGGCAAGATTTCGACCACTTCGCCGATCGGCCGCGCATTGCTCGGTAAGGAAGTGGGTGACGTGGCCCGCGTGCAGAGTCCCAACGGCACCAAGGATCTGGAGATCCTCAAGCTGACCACCATTCACGACGTAGCGGAATGATATGACCTTCACCGGCGGAATCGGAAGGTTCTGCGGCGCCATCATCGACCGGATTGTGCGCTGGCTGGCGCTTTCGCGTATTCACCCGAACGTGCTCACGTTCATCGGGCTGGTGATCAACATCTGGGCGGCGTGGCTGCTGGCTCGGGGCAGCTTCCGTTGGGCCGGCCTGGTGGTCATCGGCGCCGGATTGTTCGACATGGTGGATGGCCGCGTCGCCCGCGCCACCAGCCAGGTCACGCGCTTCGGCGGATTCTTCGATTCGGTGATCGACCGCTACTCCGATCTCGCGCTGTACATGGGCCTGCTGGTTTATTACGCCTCCATCAACCGCTTTTTCTACATCGTGCTGACCGCCGTGGTGATGACCGGCTCGGTGATGGTGAGTTACACGCGGGCCCGCGCCGAAAACGCCATTCCCAAGTGCAAAGTCGGATTTCTGGAGCGGCCCGAGCGCGTGGTGTTGATCATCATCGGCGCCCTGTTCAATCGCATGGCCGCCGTGCTGTGGGTGATCGCCGTGCTTTCCAATCTCACCGTGGTGCACCGCATGATCTACACCTGGCAGGAGGCCACGCGCCTGGAAGATGCACAACTGCGCGGGGTGCCACAAAGCGAATCGCCCGCCGTGCCGCAGCCGTAGGAGCCCCGCGTTTCACGAACGGACGAGTATCTCAATTGCTGGTTTGACCTTGCCTGACGCCCGCCGAGCGCGGCAACCCCCTACCGGCTTGAATTCCGATAATCCAGAGGCGGCTTCTGATCCAGCGGGATCTTCGATTCGTACTTCACGCCCGCCATCCGCCGGGCGAAGTCTGCCTTGGCGGCCGCCAGCAACGCTGGTTCGGTGAACAAGTCCTGAGCGGTAACGGCCAGCACCTTGGCGGCCAGCACCATTCCGTCCTGTCCGATGGCCATGCCGCTGGCTGCGGTAGCGTACCAACTGTGCGCCGGCGTTCCCGGCACCCAGGTGGCGGCGGTGATGCCGATGGTCGGCACGTTCCAGCTCACGTCGCCGACGTCCGTCGACGCGCCGCCGCCTTCCCCAAGTTGGCGATCGAGCGGCTGCACCAGGCGCTCGCTGCCCAGTTTGGCCGTCGTTCCCGAGGGCAACAGTGGAAACAGCTTTTCGGCAAAGGCCTGCTCGGCCGGAGTGTACGTCAGTCCGCCGATTTCGGTGAAGTTGCGGTACATGCGTTCGCTCAGCGGCGTGTTGTTGACGATGTTCGAATCGCTGCTGACGATGCGGCATTCTACGGTCGTCTCCGTGGCCATCGCCGCGCCGTGGGCGCATTTCAAAATGCGCTCCCAGATGCCGCTCAGCACCGTCATCGAGGGATGGCGCGCGTACAGGAAGAGTTCGGCGTCATCGGGAACGATGTTGGGCGCGGCGCCTCCCTTGGTCACGATGTAGTGGATGCGGGTCGCGCTGGGCACGTGCTCGCGCAGAAACTCCACCGCGGTGGCCATGATCATCAAGCCGTCCAGCGCCGAGCGTCCCTTCTCCGGCGCCGCCGCCGCGTGCGATGCCAGACCGTGAAATTCGAATTTCACCGTGATCACGGCGAGCATGCCGTCGCCGGTAGTCACGGTATTCGAATCGCCCGGATGCCAGTGCAGAACGGCGTCGACGTCGTTGAACAGCCCTGCCCGCACCATGTACACTTTGCCCGAACCGCCCTCCTCCGCCGGAGTGCCGTAATACCGCACCGTGCCGGGCAGGTGATGCGCGGCGAGATAATCCTTGATCGAGACCGCAGCCAGCGCACCGCCGGCGCCGAGCAGGTTATGCCCGCAGCCGTGGCCCGGCGCGCCGTCAGTGAGCGGCTTGCGCTCCGGCACGGCGTCCTGCGAGAGCCCGGGCAGCGCATCGAATTCGCCCAGAATCCCGATCACCGGCTTGCCCTGTCCCCAACTGGCAACGAATGCCGTGGGGATCTCCGCCACCCCTGCCTTCACGTCGAAGCCCGCCGCGGCCAGCGTCTCCTGGAGCAACGCGGAGCTCTTCTTTTCCTGATATCCCATCTCCGCGAATTCCCACACTTTCCGCGAGACATCCTTGTACGTCGCGGCGTGTGTCTCCACTAGGCGAATCACTTCGCTGTGAGCCGCTGACATATCCGCCGCCACCGCCGCAAATGGCGCTACCGCGCAAGAGATAAAAACCGCCAGTTTCGATCGCATACTCGGATACACTACGCGGCGAGGGCGGCGGCTGTCAAGCGAAGGGTCGGGCGGGAGAAGGCGTATTGCGGGAACCTTTTCGTCCGCCGTGGTGTCCTTAAGAACAGGTGAGATCCAGCTCAGCCGCGGGCGCCGGACTGATCGCTGGGGTACTGATCATCGCCGGCTGCAACTCGCCCGCCCGCGTGATCAAGCCCGTCATCGATGTTCGCGCCGAGGACAAGTATCGAGCCATGAAGTCGGCGCCGGTGATCGTGATCGCCGAGGTGCTGGACTACAAACTGGTGGCCGGACCGCGGGATGTGGAAAGGCCCGCCGATACCTTCAACCCTAAGGCGTGGATGGTTCCATTGAACCTGGCGCGGATCTCGGCCAAGGTCATACTTTCCCTGAGAGGCGATGTGCGAGGTCCGATCCAGTTCTACTCCTGGGTATGGGCGTCGGGGCAACACGGTGGAGCGAGGCTGTTTCGTCCCTATTCGGGCTACTGCCACGTCCTCTTCCTGCGGGAGGAGGGCGGATACCTACGAACCGTCGCCGACTACCCGGCCTACGACCTGGAGATCCCGCATCGCTGGCTGTCGGCGGTCGTTTCCGGCTTGCAGTCGGGCTCCGAGAGCGGGTCGGACCTGTTTGAGCGAATCGTCAGGGTTCTCATTCGGACGGATCTCGAGAGTGCAAGGGCGATCGTGGGGAGCTCCGTGCCGATTGAGATCGATGATCTGGAGGGACTGACCAGCGAGTTCTACATTGCCAGTCAGCTCGATTCGTTCTGCCGTCATTTGGCAAACCGGTTCGGACGGTTTGCCGCCTGCGACGAGACTGCGGGGTTGTTCTATGGCTGATGCGAGGCGTACCGTCTGGCTCGCGCAGCGGACACGGCAGGAGTGAAAGCGACCGAAGTTACGGAGGCGCTTGCGCGGTGCGAGGCTCAGGAACAAGACACAATCGGCTGGCTTCGCACTAATAACTGGTCGTTGCCGCCGGGCAGCGAATACGGCTGGTCGCCAACTGCCAAACGACACCGCCTGGCTGTGCGCCTCTACGCCTCTGCAATGGACGTCAATCTCCGCGCGGCTGCTTGTGCGGCCGCAGCGACAATGCCCGAAGCCCGCGATATTCCGGAGTGCGCTTCGGGCAAGAAAGGGACAAGGTGAGGCGGGTCCAGGCGCGACGGGTCGGGCTTCGCGGTCGGATACAACAAGTTTCCACCGCCCTCAACTGTTGGATAATGGAATCAGAGTGACTTGGGTGATAGCAGCCGTGCCGACTCGTAATGAGTGAGGCTGGATGATCAAGTTTCTGGGCTTCTGGATTTCCTTCGGTCTGCTCGCGTCTTCGGGCAGAGTGATCACATTCGATCAAACAGCCGTGGGGCGCGTCCCGGCCGGCTGGACCGTGGCCATGACGCACACCGGCGCCGAACCGCGCTGGGAGGTTCGCAAGGATACTTCCGCGCCTAGCCCTCCCTATGTGCTGGCCCAGGTTTCCGCCGACCATCACGTCGACCGCTGCCCGCTGGCCATCTTCGATGGCGTCAACCTGCGCGACTGCGACGTGAGCGTGCGCATCAAACCCATCTCCGGAATGCAGGACCAGGCGGGCGGTGTGGTCTGGCGCTATCGCGATCCCAACAACTACTACCTGGCGCGTGCCAACGCCATCACCAAGAACGTGGCCATTTACAAAGTGCGGGACGGCGAGCGGCTGCAGATCGCCACCGCCGTGCCCCACGACATCGAACCCAATACCTGGAGCATTCTCAAAGTCTCCGTGCGCGGCTCCCGCTTCCAGGTCTACATCAACCATCGCCGCATCCTGCAGGCCGAAGACAAGACCTTCAGCGGCCCCGGCCGCGTCGGCCTGTGGACGGTCGGCGATTCCGTCACCTACTTCGACGATTTCCGCGTTTACCCGAAGTAGGCTGCGCAAGCAGGTGCGCATCAAACATCAGATATGGTGATGTTTGATGCGATATAATCAGATCATGCGTACCACCCTCGAGATGGATGACGACCTGCTGCAAATCGCCAGGCATCTAGCCGCTCAGCGCAGGACGACCATGGGGCAGGTCATCTCGGATTTGACCCGGAAGGCCCTTGAGCCTGAAGGCTCGCCGAAGACTCGAAACGGTGTCCCGCTGTTCACGCCCAAGCCGGGTGCCAGGAAGCCAAGTCTTCAACTCGTCAACCAGCTTCGAGATCAGCCGTGAGGGTCGGTTTGCTGGATATCAATGTGCTGATCGCCCTATTCGACCCAGCACACCCGAGCCACGAGGACGCCCACGCATGGTTTGGGAAAAACCGGAAGCACGGTTGGGCCACATGTCCCCTAACGATCAACGGTTGCATCCGTGTTCTCAGCAACCCCGCCTACCCAACCGTGGACGCCACGCCGGGCGACGTCATCGTCCGCCTGCGCACGCTTTGTTTGTCCTTGAGTCATCACTTTTGGCCGGACTCGGTTTCACTCCTTGACGAGCGGCTCTTCGACTCTCGCCAGATCGCCGGCCACCAGAAAATCACGGACGTCTACCTCCTGGGTCTCGCCGTCCGGCACAGCGGCAAACTGGTGACTTGCGATCGCTCCATTCCTTTAAAGGCGGTGTTGGGCGCCGATGCTAGCCATCTGGAGGTGCTCGCGCCACCCGCCCAGTCCGCTACCCGCCGTGGGCGCCCTACATCCCCTTGATCGTCACCCCCACCAGCGCCAGCGTGATGCCGATCATGAAGGCTACGGTAAGCCACGAAACCAGGTTGAACCAGCGCGGGTTTACCCATTCGTGCATCAGGTCCTTGCGGTTGATCAGCAGGATCATCGGGATGAGCACGAATGGCAGCAGCGCGCCGTTCAGCACCTGCGAGAGCAGGATCATTTTCACCAGCGGGAAGTTTGGCAGAAGGACCGCGCCGGCGCCGGCAACGATCAATAGCGTGTAAAGGAAGTAAAAGATCGGCGCCTCGCGCAGCCTCTTATCGACGCCGCTTTCGAAGCCCAGCCCTTCGCAGACCGAATAGGCGGTCGACAGCGGCAGGATGGAAGCGGCGAAAATCGAGGCATTGAACAGGCCGGCGCTGAACAACAGGAAAGCGTACTGGCCGAACGGCTTCAGGCCCAGCGCCGCCTCCTTGGCGTCCTGAATGTCTTTCGGGGCGACGCTGTAGATGGCTCCCGCGCAGGCGACGATGATGAAGAACGCAATCACGTCGGTCATGATGCAACCCACTACCACTTCCACCCGTGACGCCGCGTACTCCTTCGCGGTGACGCCTTTTTCCACCACCGCCGATTGCAGATAGAACTGCATCCACGGAGCGATGGTGGTACCCACCATGCCGATCAGCATGTAGATGTAACCGGGTTCCAGCAGCAGCACAGGCTTCACGCTGTATATCGCCGCTTCTTTCCAGTCCGGCCTCACCAGAAATCCGGAGATGATGTAAGACACGTACAGAACGCTGGCGAACAGAAATATTTTCTCCACGCTGCGGTAGTTGCCTTTGACCACCAGAAACCATACCGCGACGGCGGAAAGCGGCACGGAAATATAGCGGCTGACGTGGAATAGCTCGAGCGAGCTGGCGACGCCGGCGAATTCCGCCACCACGTTGCTGAAGTTCGTCACCACCAGCAACGTCATCATGATGAACGTGATCCGCAGGCCGAATTCTTCGCGGATCAGGTCCGACAGTCCCTTGCCCGTCACCGCGCCCATGCGCGAACACATTTCCTGGGTGATGATCAAAACCAGCGTGATGGGCAGCAGCGTCCAAAGGGGCAGGTAACCCCAACGGGCGCCGGCGGCGGAATAGGTGAAAATGCCGCCGGAATCGTTGTCCACCATCGCCGTGATGAACCCCGGCCCGATGACCGCGAAGAACACCAGAATGTGGTAGCGGAACCGGCCGAGCAGTCGCCGCATCCCTATTTCTGCCTCAGCACGGAAATGATGTCGTCGGCGGTGATGACGCCGGCCAGCTTGCCTTCGTCGTCCACCACGGGCAACGTCAGAATGTTGTACTTGTCGAACTGCTCGGTGACGCGGTCCTGCGATTCCCCCACGTGCGCTTGAATCAGCGGGTCGCTCGCCAGCTCTTTCAGCCGCGCGCCGGCGGGCGCCACGAACAGCCGCGCCAGCGGGATGGCGGCCACCAGCCGTTCCTGCGCATCCACCAGGAAAATCGTGTTGAGCTGCTCCAGCAGGTCTTCGTTGGCGCGCAGCGCCACCAGCGCGTCGTCTACGGCAGCCCCTTCGGAAAGCGCCACGTACTCGGTGTTCATCATGCCGCCGGCGGTGTCTTCCTCGAACTCCAGCAGCTCCTCGACCTCCGTCTTGGGCTCGGCCTCCATCTCACCCAGGATCTCTTCGCTGGTCTCGTCTTCCAGCTCCGAAAGAGCGTCGGCCGCCTCGTCGGGCGCCATTTCTTCGACGATGTCGGCGGCCTTCTCCGGTTCCAGCGACTCCAGAATCGCCGCCTGCATCTTGGGATCGATTTCCGTCAACGTGTCGGCGGCCACCTCGCTGTCGATGTTTTCGAGAATCGCCCCGCGGTCGGCCGGGCCCAGTTCCTCGACGATGTCGGCCAGGTCCGCCGGGTGCAGCCCTTCCAGCCTTTGATAACCGATGGCGAGCCGCAGCCGCCGTAGCGGATCGGATTCCACCACGTTGCAGAGATCCCAGCGGATGGAGTTCGGCTGGATAGGTCCTTGCAGCCGCCGGATCCAGCTCGCCGGCATCCCGCCTTGCAGCAGGCGGCGCACCACGCTGCGCAGCCCCACGTCCACTTCAACCACGTGCACGGTGGTCCGCCCGTTCTCCTGGCGGATCTCCATGGTGAGGTCGTTCACCCGCACCACCTTGCGGCCGGTCACGTCGATGATCTGCTGGTCCAGCAGGTCGCGGGCAATGCGCAGGATGCAATCATCCTCGTGATAGGGAACGAGCTGTTCGTCGCTGAGGCGGATTCCCGTTTCGCGGCTGATTCCGGCCACCTGGTCATAGCGCACGGTCAGCCAGGCGTCGCCGCCGCCCACCAGGTAACGGTCAATCCGGGAAGCGTGATCGCGCGGAACCAGCGCAGCGTCCTTGACGCGGCCAATGCGGCTGCCCTTCAGGTCGAGCACCGGCATGCCCATCAGCTCGGTAAAGAATAGCAAATGATTCGCCATCGAAATCACCCGGGCGCCGCCCGCAGCCCGAGCGTGGCTTACCAGCTTCGATGACGCTCGTTGCGATGCGCTCTACACGGCTCTGGCTCTGACGCCATTCCCAATATGGCGCATCCCCGCGCGGAACTGCAAGGGAAAAAATAGGGCTCCGCAGTCAAGGCCGGTGGAGGCGCGTGGCCGCTGCCCCGGTTAGCCATCGCACGGCTCAGTTCAGCTTGGCCGGCGTGTAGCGGGGCGTCATCAGGTGGACGATCACCAGCGCCACGAAGTAGGACGAGCCGCAGACCGCGAACACCGGAATGTAGCTGTGGGTCCACTCCACCACGTAGCCGGTGAAAGTTTGAAACAGCGCACCGCCGAGGGCGCCGACCATTCCGCCAATCCCCACCACGCTCGCTACGGCTGCCTTGGGAAACAGGTCCGACACAACGGTGAACAGGTTGGCCGACCACCCCTGGTGGGCCGCCATGGCCAGCCCCGTCAACCCCACCACCACCCACACGTTCTTCGCAAAAGGAGCGTAGAGCACCGGCAGGACGGCCAGGGCGCACACCAGCAGGGCGCTCTTGCGCGCCACGTTCAGACTCCTGCCGCCCTTGAGCATCGCGCCGGAAAGCCAGCCTCCGCCCACGCTGCCGATGGAGGCCAGGCCGAAGGCCACCGCCACCGGCCACCGGTTGGCGCTTAGGTCCAGGTGGAACGTTTCCTGCAAATAGCCGGGCAGCCAGAAAATATAGAACCACCAGATGGGATCGCTGAGGAATTTGGCGATGGCGAACACCCAGGTTTCCTTGCACGGCAGAAGGCGGAGCCAGGCGACTTCTTCCAGGCGCTCCCCGGGATCGCTCTGGATGTACGCCAGTTCGGCCGCCGATACCGACCGGTGGTGTTCGGGCCTGGCGTACATCAGCAGCCAGAACGCCAGCCAGATAAAGCCGGTCGAACCGGCGACGGCAAAGGCTCCGCGCCAGGTGAAAGCCCCCACCAATAGCGGCACCAGCAGCGGGACCGCCAAGGTGCCGATATTGGCCCCGGAATTGAAAATGCCCGTCGCCAGCGCCCGCTCGCCCTTGGGAAACCATTCCGCCACGGTCTTGATGCAGGCGGGAAAATTGGCGGCTTCTCCAATGCCAAGGAAGAACATCGCGATGCCGAATGTCAGCACCGAACTGGCCGCGCCCGGGGACATGGCGGCGAAGCTCCACAACACGATGGCGATAGCGAGCCCTTTGCGCGTTCCCAGCCGGTCGGTGAACCATCCCGCGCCGACCAGCCCAATCGCGTACGCGATCTGGAACGAGGTCAAGACATGCGAGTACTGGATGGCGTTCCAGCCGATCACGTGCTGCAGCGTATCCTTCAGATAACCGAGCACGCCGCGGTCGATGTAAGCAATCACCGTGGAGAAGAAGAGCAGCGCGCAGATATACCAGCGATAGTGCGACGCCGAAGGGCGAACTGGGCCGGGGGGCATAAAGCTCTGATTATAGCCCCCACCGACGACGGCGCAGGTCCGGGCCGGCGCCGGCCCATCAACCCAGGAGCGAGAAATTCACCAGCTCGATGGAATGCCGCTCGAGGGCCTGCCGTGCCTCAGGGGCGATCAGCGCTCGAAGCTCCCGCTCGCGGCTTTCCTTGAGGCGCGTAGGCGCGTTGCGCAGCGCATCGCCGCAATATCCCGGATGGCACATCAACTCGGTGGATCCTTCGGGCAGCGCGGCAGCCAGCGCCGCCAACTCGCCCGAATCCAGGCGGCCCGTCATCCGGAAGCCGGCGAAATGATCGACGGTGCGGCAGCCGTACGCCGCCAGCACGCGCTCAAAGCGGCCTCGCAACAAACCGAGCGCGCCGCTCGCCAGGCGCGTCAGGCGCGGCACGCCGCCCAGCCCGTGCATCGGAAAATCGAACGGCCGGCGCACCCATTGGATGCCGAAATCTCGCGCCACGCGTGCCACCGCCTCCAGCACCGGCGGAGCCAGATGAGTGTGCTTGTGGGTGTCGAGGTGGCTGGGTCGGATGCCGGCCGCGATCGTGCGCCGCGTCTGCTCCGCCAGCTCGTCATAGAGCCGGATCTCGCGGCGCGCCAGCGCCCGCAGCAGGTGGGTCACCGTGGCCGGAAACGGCCTCCCCGTCACCAGTGAGCGGCCGCCGATCAGCACCAGGTGGCAGCCCACATCGAGCCCCGGCGTGTCGCGCGCCAGCCGCACGGCATCGTCAAACGCGTCGCCATTGGCCACCAACGTGGCCGCCGTCAGGATGCCCCGGCGGTGCGCCTCCACAATGCCCCGGTTGACGTCCGGCGTGAATCCGAAGTCGTCCGCGTTCACCACCAGTTGCCGGCGCGCACTCAAAACAGGGCCAGCCGCAGGGTGAGAAACTTCTTCGGGTTGGCGCGTATGTCCTTGGCCAGCGTCTGGAAGTCTCGTGTCGCTCCGGTGAGCGCGTCGTAGAGCTGCGGGTTTACCACTAACTGACCCAGTGTGCCCTGGCCCGAGTTGATCTTGTCCACGGTGACATTGAACTTGGCCACCAGCTCGTCGATGCGGCTGTAGAGCTCGCCGTCCTTCATGAGCTTGCCGGCGGTGCCTTTCCCCGCGTTCAAATCGTTGAGCAGCTCATGAATCTCGCTGAGCGACTGGCGGGCTTCGTCATAGAGCGCCGGGTCCTTGAGCAGTTTGCCCGCCGTGCCCTGCCCGCCCTGCAGGCCGGCCATCATCGAGTCGATGCGCTTCAAAGGTGCGTCCAGGTCCCGGTATAGCGTGTCGTCATAGATCAACTTGCCCAGCGTTCCGTTGGCGGTGCGCACATCGCTCAACAGTTTCTGGCCCTCGGCCGCGATGCCGTTCAAGCGGTCGTAGAGTTCTTCGTCCTTCAACAGCTTTCCGATATTGCCCTTGCCTTGCTCGATTCCGGCCAGCAGGTTGTCCACCCGCGCGACGATCGTCTGAAAGGAGTCGAGGACCACTTTCATTTCACCCATCAGTTGGGGGATGTCCTCCAACTGGGCCGAGCGCAGCTCGGCGCCCGGCTTCACCGGCACTTTGGACACACCCTTGGTGATGTCGATGATCTTGCCGCCCAGCAATGTGGAGGCGGCGATGGCAACCGTCGAATCCTCCGGAATCGCCGGCAGATACTGCGGCTTCACCATCATGTCGAACTCCACCGCGCGCTTGGGATCGTGCGACTCGGTCAACCTGGGCGTCTCGAGAAAACCGATCTGAATGCCGTTCAGCCGGACTTCGGTGCCGTCGGGAAGCCCCGCCGCGTTGTCCATGTAGGTGCGCAGCAGCGCGTAATGGGTAAACGGGCTCTTGCTTTGCGTCAGCAAGAACACCAGAATAAAGAGAATGATGAAGGCAGTGCTGGCAATGATGCCGATCTTGAGCTGCGACCAACGAACTTTTCTGCGATCCGCCATCGGTTATTCCCGCTGCTTGCAGAACTTCGAAATGTAATCGTCGGTCGTGGACTCCAGCCGGTCCTGGTCGCCTTCGAAGATCAAACGGCCCTCGCGCAGCACCATGAACGTGGTGCGCGGGAGTGGGCCATCCCAGTGCCGGGCCGGCTCCAGACGCCCTTGTTTCGAATTGTAGCGGAAGTTGGCCATCAGATTTCCGTCCTGGTAGCGGTAGGTCACCAGCATCGTGGTCGTTTGTGCCATGTCGCGCTCCTTAATGAGCAGGGCCATGATGGTGTGCGCCGTGATCGGGTCCAGGCCGGCGCTCGGCGAATCGTAGAGCACTAGCGGCGGCGCGGTCACCACCGCGCGAGCGATGGCGGCGCGGCGCCGCATGCCGCCCGAAAGCTCGCTGGGAAACTTCTCCAGCGTGCCGCCCAGCTCCACGAAGTCCAGCGCCTGCTCCACCCGCTCGTGCACCTCGCTCTTCGGACAGTGAATCGATTTCTGATTGAGCAGCGGGTAGCCGACGTTCTCCTCGATGTTGAGCGAATCGAACAAGGCGCTTTCCTGAAACAGCATGCCGATCCGGCTGCGGATATCGAAGAGTTGCGTCTCCCGCATCCGGCTCAGATCCTGTCCGAAGACCAGCACGCGGCCGGAATCGGGCCGTATCAGGCCGAGCGCGGTCTTCAAGAGCACGGTCTTGCCGCTGCCGGCCGCGCCCAGGATCACCCGGGATTCGCCCTCGAAGGCCTCGAAGGAAACCTCGCTCAGCACCGCTTCGCCGTCAAACGAAACGGTGACGCCTTCAAACCGCAGAACGCTGGTTGCGGCGGCTTCCGGCATCAGCTTACCCCCTGGCTGACGAAAAACTCCGTGATCATCACGTCGGTGATGAAAATCATGATGGTGGCCGCCACCATCGCCTGCGTGGTGGCGCGGCCCACGCCCTGCGTACCGCCGGTGGTGCGCAAACCATAGAAGCAGCCGATCAGCGAAACCACCACCGCGAAGACCAGCGGCTTGATCAACCCCTGCGCCACGTCGTTCCATTCCAGCGCCTGCCAGGCGGAATTCCAATACAGACGGGAGGAGATGTTCAATTTCACCACCGAGATCACCCAGCCGCCGAACAGACCCACGAAATCCGCAATCACGGTGAGCAGCGGCAGCATGAAGCAGGTCGCTTCCAGTCGCGGCGTCACCAGCTTCTGTATCGGGTCGGTTCCCAGCGCTCGCATGGCGTCGATTTGCTCGGTCACCTTCATCGACCCCAGCTCGCTGGCGATGCCGGAGGAGTTGCGTCCCGCCATCATGATGGCCGTCAGCACCGGGCCCAGCTCGCGCGCCAGCGTAATCGCCACCAGGGTGCCGGTTTTTTCGACTTCCCCGTATTGCGCCAGTGCGCGCGACATCTGCAGCGCCATCACGATGCCGGAAAACAGACCCACCAGCGCCACCACCACCAGGCTGCCCACACCGATGGTGTCCATCTGCAGGATGACGTCGTCGGCGTAATGCGGTTTGCGGAAGATGTTCCGGAAGGCCTTGCCGGCGAGCACGACGAATTCCTGAACCGCGAGAACAGGCTCCTTCAGCAGATCCAGCAAGCAGGTCGTTCTCCGAACTCCGATGCTACCATACAAGCGTGGCGCCACCGCATTCGTAACGGCAGGCGCCCGTCCCGCGGCTGGCAACCGTGAAAGGTCTCACCGATATCCCCGGCATCCTCGTCGGCCACGTCTCCAATTACGAGGCGCTCACCGGCTGCACGGCGATTCTCTGCGAGCGGGGCGCCGTGGGTGGGGTAGACATTCGCGGCTCGGCCAGCGGAACCGAGGAGACGCCCGCGCTCGATCCGGGCCATCTGGACGACTCGGTCCACGCCATCATGCTCGCCGGCGGCAGCGCCTTCGGGTTGGAGGCGGCGTCCGGCGTGCGGCGGCACCTGGCGCGGCGCGGCATCGGGGTCTTCTTCGGCGGCCAACACATTCCCATCGTGGCGGGGGCCATCCTTTTCGATCTCGGCATCGGCAAGTCGAACGTTCACCCCGATCTTGCAATGGGCGAAGCTGCTGCTGCGGCTGCAACCGATAGCCCGGTGGCCGAAGGCGCGGTGGGCGCCGGCACGGGCGCTACTGTGGGCAAGATCCTGGGCATGAAGCATGCCATGAAATCGGGAATCGGCTCGGCCACGGTGGCGCTCGATGGCGGTGTGCTGGTGAGCAGCCTGGTGGCCGTGAACGCGATGGGCGACGTACGCGACCCAGCCAGCGGCAGAATCATCGCCGGCGCGCGCCGGGCGCCGGAAACCCGAGAGTTCCTCGATACCGCCGCGTACATGAAACGCCACAGCGCGCTGCCGGGTGCGCCCGCGGCGCCTAAGAATACCACCCTTGCGGTGGTCGCCACCAATGCGCGTCTGACTAAGCTCCAGGCTCGAAAACTGGCGGAATTGGGCGGCCTCGGCATGGCACGCGCCATTTGTCCGGTGAACACAATGGTGGATGGAGACATTGTCTTCGCGCTGTCGCTGGGCTCGCTCGCCGCCAGCATCGACTCCCTCGGCGTGGCGGCGGCCGAAGCGGTGGCGCAGGCCATTCTCCGCGCCGTCCAATCCGCCCGCAGCATGGGCGGGCTGCCGGGCCTAGCAGGGTAGCGCCGCTTCCAAACCTTTTCGCGTCCCGCCGCGTCTTCAAAGAGTGCCGCTGCACACCAAGGCCGTCCGTGTGCCGAATGATATACTGAAAAAACACACACAATCTATTATGAAAAGCCCCTGTTTTCTTCTATTGGTCTGCCTCGGCGCGGCCAGCGCCCAGGCTCCGGCGCCGCCGATGGCGGGTCCAAATGCCGGCGACAAGATCGCCGGCGCTACAGGTAGCCCGCAGGCTCCGGCGCCGCCGTTAACCAGTCCGCGGCCCTCCGCCGCCGCTCATCCCAAGGCCGCTCCCGCTCTCCCCGATCTGCCTGACCCGACGGTCATCGCCGAGTTTCAGGACGGCACCAAATTCACCATGGGTGACTTAAAGAAGCTCTATCCGGTGCTGCCGGTTCCTCTGCAAAATGCCGTGAAGCAAGATCCGGTCGAGTTTTTCCACGAGTACGCCACCATGCTGAGGTACGATCAAATCGCCCGCGAAAAGAAACTCGATGAGCAGAGCCCGTTCAAGGAGGCCCTTTATTTTTCGCGGTTGATCTACATGTACCAGGCGCAGTTGCAGGACGTGTTCACGACCGCCACCGTGGAGCCGAACGAGATCGTCAACTATTACGGCCAGCACAAGGACGACTTCAAGGAGATCAAGGTCAAGGCCATCTATATCCCCTTCGCCGACGCGTCTTCCGCGGAAGACAAAACGCTGACCGAGGAACAAGCCAAGGCCAAAGCCGAGAAGTTGGTCGCCGACATTAAAGGCGGCGCCGATTTCGTGAAGCTGGTCAGGGAAAACTCCCAGGACCCCGACTCCAAGGCCAAAGACGGGGACTTCGCAACCTTCAGCGCCACCGATTCCGTGCCGGATGCCATCCGGCAAGCGGTGTTCCCGCTCCGGATGGGTGAGATCACCGAGCCGGTGCGGCAGCCTCACGGCTTCTACATTTTCAAGGCGGAGATCGTCACCATTCGCCCGCTCTCCCAGGTGCGCGACCAGATTTTCAACGAGCTCAAGCAGCAGCACGCCAAGGATTGGGTGGAGCGCACCAACGCCGAAATTAAGGTGGATTTTCCCAACCCCGCCTTTCCGCCGAAGGGCGCGCCCAGCACGCCTGTAAAGTAAGCGCATCGGAACCACGACCGTTGTAGGGCCGGGCATGCCTCGCCCAGCGTCGGCAATCTGCCGGCCTGGCTCGCAAAGAACCGGCGGCAAAAGACCGCCGGCGCTACCGAAGAACGCGCCGCCGTAGCCGCGGCACCGCCGGTCTTTTGCCGCCGGTTCCTTTGACTTCACACGCACCGGCGGCAGGACCGTCCGCGGGACATATCGCTACCGGCACCTGCGCTAGCATGGGAGTCTCATGCCCACCGTCGCCGCTCCCGTGCTCAGGAATTTCACTGAGTCTATCCTGGTGACCGCCGGCGTGCCGCCTCACAAGGCCGCCATCGTCGCCGCTTCGTTAGTTGCCTCCAACCTGCGCGGGGTCGATTCGCACGGTATTCAGTTGTTGACGTTCTACGTCGATCAACTGCTGGCCGGCGAAATGGACCCTCACGCCGACGGTCGCGTGGTCTCCGAAAGCGGTTCCTGCTTGTTGTTCGACGGGCAGAACGGCATCGGGCAATGGATCGCGGAAACCTGCTGCGGGCATGCCATCCGCATCGCCCGGCAGAACGGCGTGGCGCTGGTGACCGCGCGCGAATCCAACCATTTCGGCGCTTGCGCCTGGTGGGCGCAGAAGATGCGCGAGGCCGGACAAATCGGCATCGTGATGTGCAACGCCTCGCCCATTGTGCCGCCCTGGCAAGCCAAGGAAGGCCGCTTCGGCACCAACCCCATTTGCATGGCCGTGCCCGGGCCATGGCTGCTGGATATGGCCACCACCACGGTGGCGGCAGGCAAGATCTTCAAGGCCTTCATCAACCATCAACCGCAGATTCCAGCCGGCTGGGCGTTCGATTCTGAAGGCGTGCCCACCACCAGAACCGAAGAAGCCTATCACGGCATGCTGATGCCGCTCGGCGGTTACAAGGGCAGCGGGCTGGGGTTCCTGGTGGAGATTCTCTGCGCCGTGCTTTCGGGCGGCGCCATGTCCAACGAGGTGGGCGGCATCCGCTTCCGCGGGAAACTGGTGCGGACGAGCCAGATGTTCCTGGCCATCGACGTCGCCCGTTTCATGCCGCTCGAGGAATTCACCGCGCGCATGGAGCGCCTGGTGGCGCTGGTGAAAAGCGCCCCGCCCGCACCCGGCTACGAGGAAGTGCTGGTGGCAGGCGACCCGGAATGGCGCACCGAGGCCGAACGCCTCAGCAATGGAATTCCCATCTCCGCCGGCAATTGGGAAACGTTGCTCAACACTGCCGCTCGGGTAAGGGTTTCCCCGCCCGAGTAAGCGTGCGGCACCAAGCCGCGGGCCGGCGGCGGTTCAATACGCGACGGCCGTCTTGCGTCCCTTGGCCTCGCTGCTGCCGGCGCAACAGCCAGCAACGCCGCCATCAGAATCCGGATCACTCTTCTCAGACTTCATCAGAAATATCACTTTCGCGCGGGCGTTCCAATCCTGTTCGGGCAGGACTCAAGTCCCGTCCGTTACGCCGGTCGCGGATCGCTGCCGCCATACCAGAAAGAAGACAGCGACGGCGATGAACGGCAGCGCCGGCGCTCCGCCGCGCCAAAGCCCATAGGCAAGAGCGCTCAAAAGGCCGAAGATGATCGCACTCATCACCGCGGCCGGCCGCAGCCCGAGCCGGAGCAGCGCCGCGGCGGCAGCTCCGCCGACGAGTAAGTCGCCGATGCCCACAATCGGAATGGCGTGGCCGCGAACCGGCACGTCCAGGCTGAGGTACAGTAGCAAGCTACCCGAGCCGGCACGGTACCGCTCGACAAGTATGTGAGTGAAGCCGCCGGAGAACGATAGAAGGTCGACAACCGCCGCCACGGCGAGAAATACGGCTACCGCCGGCTGTGTCTGGAGTCCGCTTTCGATCAAGAGCACGCCGCCGGTGGCTCCCGCCAGAACCGCCAGGTCAATCGCCGGCCACGGCGACGGACGGAGAACGAGCGCAGCACCATAAGCGAGAAGGAGGGCGCCCGCCAGAAGCGTTCTCCGCGAAACGGAGACAGCGCCGACCAGCCGCGACAGGCACACCACCGCAGCCAGGCCGCTCACGGTCACCGCCGCGGCCAAGGCTGAAAAGAGGGAACGAGACATGCGCCTCCATCGGTTGCGGAATCCTACGTCCGAATTGTAACTGGCCGGAGCGCGGCCGGCGCGGTGCGTGCGTTCCCTTTGTGGCTTCCTGGGAAGCACCCGGCCGCCGCCAGGAAATGCGAGACAGCGTTTAGGATCCGGCGGCCTTGGCGCCAGTGGGCTCCTGCTGCGTCATGCAGTGCAGCGTGCCCAGGCCCCAGATCAGGTCGGTCGAGTTGATGCCGGTCACCTCGCGGTCGGGAAACGCGCGCGCCAGCGCGGCCAACGCGACGCGATCGGCGGGATCGTTGAAGGTCGGCACCAGCACCAGGCGATTGGCGATATAGAAATTGGCGTAGCTGGCGGGAAGCCGGCGCCCGGCAAAACACAGAGGCCGCGGCATGGGCAGTTTCACCACGCGCAGGCCGGCGGCGCGCAGAATGCGCAGGTTCTCGCGCAGCGGCAAGTAGTTCGCGTCGGAGGGATCGGATTCGCTCGCCGCCGCCACCGTGTCGCGCGCCACAAACCGCGCGATGTCGTCCACGTGGCCGTGGGTGTCGTCGCCGGCGATGCCGTTGTGCAGCCAGATCACCCGCGTCACGCCCAGGTGCGCGCGCAGCTTCTGTTCTACCCGCGCGCGGCTCATGCCCGGGTTGCGCGCCTGCACCGGGCTCAACAGGCATTCCTCGGTCGTCAGAAGCAAACCGGCGCCATTGACATCGATGCTGCCGCCTTCAAGCACCATGTCCGGCGTGAACACCGGCAGCTTGAGGCGCCGCGCCATCCAGGCTGGCACTGCCGCATCCAGCTTCCAATCGTCGTATTTGGCCCAGGCGTTGAACCGCCACGCCGTCAGCTCCAGTGCGCCTCGCCGGTCCTTTACGAACAGCGGGCAGTAATCGCGCGTCCACGAGCGGTTGGTCGGGCAGACGAAAAACTCCACCGCGTGCGGGTTCGCGCCGACCTTCGCCAGCACGCGACGCGCCTGCTGGTCCAGTGCGCGGTCGCGCACCAGAATGCGAACCCGCTCCACCTGGCTCAGCTTGCGCAGGATCTCGCCGTACACCCACGGAATCGGCGCGAAACGGCCCGGCCAGTCGGAGCGGTTGTGCGGCCATGCGATCCAGGTCGCATGGTGCGGCTCCCATTCCGCCGGCATCCGGAAGCCGCGCGCGCTCCCGCTCAATCGATCACCCGGTTGAGGATGGGCTGGTAGGCGTCGATGCGGCGGTCGCGCAGGAACGGCCAGTTGCGCCTTACTTCCTCGATGCGCCGCGGGTCACATTCCACGATCGTCGTCTCCTCTTTTTCGTGGCTGGCCTCGGCCAGCACCTGGCCGAACGGATCGGCCACGAATGAGGCGCCCCAGAATCCCAGGCCCCGCTCCGGCGGTCCTTCGTATCCCACGCGGTTCACCGCGGCCACGTAGAGCCCGTTGGCGATGGCGTGGCCCCGCTGGATGGTGCGCCATGCGTCGTGTTGCGCGGCGCCGAATTCTCGCTTCTCCGCCGGATGCCAGCCAATCGCCGTGGGATAGAACAGCACCTGCGCGCCGCCCAACGCAGCCAGCCGCGCCGCTTCCGGATACCACTGGTCCCAGCACACCAGCGGCGCAATCCGCGCGTAGCGCGTGTCGAAACAGCGGAAACCCAGATCGCCGGGCGCGAAGTAATACTTCTCGAAATACAACGGATCGTCCGGGATGTGCATCTTGCGGTACATCCCGAGCAGCAATCCATCGGCATCGAACACCAGCGCCGTGTTGTGATACAGGCCCGCCGCGCGGCGCTCGAAGATGGAGCCGATGATTACCACCGCCAGTTCGCGCGCCAGCCGCGACAGGCTTTCCACCGTCGGCCCGGGCACGGGTTCGGCCAGGTCGAAGAAGCGGCTGTCTTGCTCGCGGCAGAAGTATTGCGAGCGGAACAACTCGGGCAGGCAGATGATCTGCGCGCCGCGGCCGGCCGCCTCGCGGATGCGCCATTCTGCCTTGGCCAGATTCTCGTTCGGATCCACCGAGCACGCCATCTGGATGAGCCCGATCCGGAACTTGGAGTGCTGCACCTCACTATTGTAGCGGGGCTTGGCCGGGCAGACTTGCTCCAGTGGCCTGGTGTCACCAAGACCGGTTGCCGTCCGAAATCGTACCCAGCCATTGAGTCCCCAGGGAACCTGCGAGCATCCAAGCACCATCAACATCAACGTGCGCGCAAACGCGCAAAGGAGAACCTCATGCCATACGTTACTGTAGGGAAGGAAAACGCCGGCAACATTGACCTCTACTATGAGGACCACGGCTCGGGCGAGCCGGTCGTTCTCATCCACGGATATCCCCTGAGTGGCGCTTCCTGGGAAAAGCAGGTCCCGCCGCTTCTGGCTGCGGGCCACCGCGTCATCACCTATGACCGCAGAGGATTCGGCAAGTCCAGCCAGCCAACAAGCGGCTACAACAATGACACCTTCGCCGAAGACCTGCGCCAGCTCTTGACGCGGCTCGAGCTACGCGATTTCGCGCTGGTCGGTTTCTCCATGGGAGGCGGCGAAGTGGCGCGTTACATAGGCAAATACGGATCGAACGGCGTGAGCAAGGCCATATTCATCTCATCGGTCCCGCCCTTTCTGCTGAAAACGCCGGATAACCCGGAGGGCGTGGACGGCGCTGTTTTCGAGGGGATTGAGAAGGCCATTGCCGCAGACCGCTACGCGTTCTTCACCGAGTTCTTCAAGAATTTCTACAACACGGATCTCCTGCTGGGGAAGCGTGTCAGCGAACAGGCTGTCCAGGCGAGCTGGAACGTCGCAGCCAGCGCCTCCGCCACGGCCAGCCTCGCTTGCGTGCCGACATGGCACGAAGACTTCCGCAGGGATCTGACCCGCGTCGACATACCGACGCTGGTGATCCACGGCGATGCGGACCGAATTGTGCCGATCGGCGCCGCCGGTCTCCGCACCGCCAAACTAGTCAAGGGAGCCCGCTTGGTGATGATCAAGGAGGGGCCGCACTGCATCACCTGGACTCACGCCGACGAGGTTAACCAAGAACTGGTGAGCTTTCTCGGGAAAGGGATCGGCAAGGGCGCCGGTGCGGCGGCATAGAGAACAAAGCAATTGCCAACGAAGCATGGTTCGAAGTGTGTCGCGTGGTAGCATCAGGCGGAATGCGCGCCGCGCCCAAAGTTGAATTCGGGAATCCGGTGCTCCGCGAATGCGCGCTCACTCGCGCTAGCATCGTTTTGTGAGCTATCGCGCCCTGGTTCTGTTTGATATCGATGGCACCCTGATGCGGCGCGCCGGGCCGCACCATCGGCAGGCGCTGGTCCACGGCATCCGCAAGGTCACCGGCCTCGATACCAGCACCATCGGCATTCCCGTGCAGGGCATGCTGGACCCGGCCATCGTCGCGGAAATGATGCGCCGCGCCGGGGCCAGGCGCGCGCTCATCCGCCAGGCCATGCCCGAGATTCAGCGCGCAGCGGAGCGCTACTATCTGCGCGTGTGCCCGCCGCTCGAAGGCTCGCACTGCCCCGGCGTGCCCGCGCTGCTCGAGCGCCTGGTCCGCCGCGGCTTTCTGCTGGCGCTGGTCACCGGCAACCTCACCCGCATCGGCTGGCGCAAGCTGGAGCGCGCCGGCTTTGCCCACTATTTCCGCTACGGCGCTTTCGGCGACATGGCCGCCACCCGAAGCCGCCTGGTGAAATGGGCTATCCGCGAAGCGATCGGCCAGCATGCGCTCCCTGCGCGCGCGCCTGTCACGCTGGTGGGCGACGCCACTTCCGATGTGATCGCCGCACGCGAAAACCGCGTCCGTGTCATCGCCGTCCAGACCGGCATCACTCCCGTGGAGGATCTTCAGGCGCTCAAGCCGGATTACCTGCTGCGCAATCTGCGGGACTTTCGCCTGCGCATGGTGGAGGACCCGCCCCGCTGAATCGGCGGAGGCGCGCATCCCCGCTCACAGCCCCCGTATTTGGCCGCTCTGACCGGCGTTGCTATCCGCGCTGGATCGACCTTGCCTCCGGCCGCGGCGTTCCGGCGCGCTTCGCCTATGGCGCGATCAACCCTGCGCGAATCGCATACCGCACCATGCTGGCGGTTTCATGCACGCCCAGCTTCTCCAGGATGCGGCTCCGGTGAGACTCCACCGTTTTGTAACTGATCCCGAGTTGCTGCGCCGCCTGCCTGGTGGACTTTCCCTCCGCGACCAGCACCAACACCTGGCGTTCGCGTTCTGTCAGCGTAAACACGATGCGCAGCGCTTCCTCATCCGGCGTGAAGTACGTGCGCCGGCGGTCGCCCATTTCCGCCGCCATGGCAATGAACCCAGCCAACTCGCCCGCTCCGTTCAGGCGCGGGAGGCCGCGGTCTTCCACCCAGCAATACTCGCCGTCCGCGCGTTGCAGGCGGTATTGGATGCGGTAGGGCTGCCGCGCGCCGAATGACTTGAGATAGGTTTCGACACAAATGTCGCGATCGTCGGGATGAAGCCCTTCGGTCCAGCCGTTTCCCAATTCCTCCGCCATCGACCTGCCGCGGAACTCCAGCCACGCGCGGTTGCAGTAAGTCCGCAACGCATCGGGCCCGGACATCCAGATCATCAATGGAGAGGAATCCGCAGCCTGGCGGAGACTTCCCTCCCCGCTTTCTTCCCGCGTTTTCGTCTGCTCGAGTTCCGCTTCCAACTCGGCAACCCGCTTGCGCCAGACGGCGCATTCTTCACATGCCATTGCGGCGGGTGTGTGCGGTTCCATGGTCTAGTTGATGATAGATCCCCTGAAACGGGCGGTAAAGCACTAAAATGATGAAAATGGCACACCGGGAGGCTCTCAGCCGCCGCCGCTGTGAGGGGTTTGTCGACGCCCGGCAGTTTTGGAACTTTAGTGCCTTAGTATGAAAGGATTAAGTGAGGGCCGATGAAGCCGCCGGAATCGGATCACCAGCTATTTGAGCGACTCCGTGCTGGCCAAGAGCAGGCATTCGTGGCTCTGTACCATCGGCGGCAGCCGTCCCTCTACCGGTTCGCCCTCCAAATGAGCGGCTCGCCGCCTGTTGCCGAAGACGTCACGCAGGAAGTGTTCCTGGCACTGTTGCGGGAGGAGTGCGGCTACGACCCGGAACGCGGAAGCCTCGCTGCCTACCTGTTCGGGATCGCGCGCAAGCTGTTGCTGCGGCAGTTCGAACGGCGGCGCTCCGATGTCGGCTTGGACACGGGCGCCGAAGAGGCGGGGTCTGCGGAACTGGCCGATGTTTCCGACCCGCTGGCGGACCTGACGGCCCGGGAGCGCATCGAAGCGCTGCGCCGGGCGGTGAGCAGTTTGCCGCGCCGCTACCGCGAGGTCGTGGTGCTGTGCGACTTGGAGGAAATGGACTACGCCGAGGCCGCGGCGGCGTTGGGCTGCCCGATCGGCACGGTCCGCTCGCGCCTGCATCGCGCGCGACTGCTGCTGGCGGGGAAATTGCGTGACGAACGCCATGGGAGCGCTTCGGTTCCGGCGTGGAAGACCGCGAGGTGTGCGATATGAACTGCGAAGAGTATTGGAATGATATGGCCGGAGCCGAGCCGGCGGAAGGTTTCGACGCCCACCGGGCCGCGTGCCCCTCTTGTGCGGCCCGTTGGGCGGTGGAGCGTCCGCTGGCGGCCGGCCTCCGCCTGCTGGCCGCGGATATGCAGGATGTGTCGGCGCCGCCGCGGGTGGAAGTGCGCCTGGTGCATGCCTACCGGGAACGGTACCGGCAGCGTGTCTCGCCTGCGGGTGGCACGCTCCGGTGGTGGGCCGCCGTGGCGGCGGTATTGCTGATCGCTACCGCGCTTTGGACGGGCGTGCGGCCGCCGCCGCCCCTGGTTGCCGCCAATGCCGGAGTTGCGCCCGCCGCCGGCATCGATGAAGAGGATGTCGCGTTTATTCCGCTGCCCAATGCCGCGGCCTTGCCGCAAGATGAGGATGTCGACCTGGTACGGGTGGAATTGCCGCGCTCCGCGATCACCGCGCTAGGCATCCCGGCGAGCGATGACGGCGGCGCGGATAGTGTGGAAGCCGAGGTTCTGGTGGGCCCGGATGGCATGGCGCGCGCCGTCCGGTTCCTGAATTGACCCGACCCTGTCGCGGGAGCAGACGATGAAGATGCGCAGCAGGTTCTCCTTTCTGATGGCGGCCGCCGCCCTCGCTTGGGCGCAAAGTCCGCCCGTTGGGCACGGCCGCTTCGGTCCCGGCCCGCGCTTCCTCGGCGCTGAGGCCGGGGTGCCGCGCCGCGTGGTCACGGGCGCTCCCTTCTCGGGAGATTTGGTCACCGAAAGCACCCAGACTTTGGCCGACGGCAATCGCATCCATCAAACCAGCACCGCGCACCTGGTTCGCGATAGCGAAGGCCGCACACGCCGCGAGGAATCGCTGGCAGGCTTGGGTGCGCTGGCCACCGGCGGAGGCGCGCAGCAGGTGATCTTCATCCATGACCCGGTGGCCGGGGCAAGCTACGCCCTCGACCCGGTGCGCAAGACCGCCAATAAGTCGGCATGGGCGGGGCGACGCGCCGGTGCGCGTCCCTTTGGCGCCGCCATCGAAGCGCGGCGTGAAATGCGCGCGGGTCTCAACCAGTCCGTCAAGACCGAAGCGCTCGGCACCATGACCCTCGAGGGCCTCCCCGCGCAGGGTACCCGCACCACCATCACCATACCGGCCGGCACCATAGGCAATGAAGCGCCCATTCAGGTGGTGACCGAACGCTGGTATTCGGCCGATCTGCAGATGGCGGTCCTGATCAAACGCAGCGATCCGCGTAGCGGCGAAACCGTCACCCGGCTGACCAGCGTGAATCGCTCCGAGCCGTCGCCCGCCCTGTTCCAGGTGCCGCCCGACTACAAGGTTATCGAACGCCCCGCGGCGCGTTTCCGCTCCCCGTCCGGCGCTGCCGAGCAGTAGCCCGGCGCGGGCCGGTACGCCGTCTCGTCAATCCCGGCCGGGCTTGTGTCAGCCGGCAGCCAAACCGGTGCTTCACATCCTTTAATCGCGCTAGACTCTTGTTTGCGCGCGGTTCAGGGCGCCGGGCACGTTTAGGCGTGCGCGGCCGGGAGGTTGGTGTGAGCGCATCGGCACAGACGGTTCCGTTGGCAGACCGCATTTCTCTCAAGGAGAAAATCGCATACTCCTTCGGAGACGCGGCTTCGAATTTCTATTGGAAGACCTTCGAGTTCTTCCTGATGATCTTTTACACCGACGTCTTCGGCATCTCCGCCGCGGCTGTCGGCACTATGCTGCTGGTCACGCGCGTCGCCGATGCCGTGGCGGACCCGACGATGGGCGCTATCGCCGATCGGACCAAGACGCGCTGGGGCCATTTCCGGCCGTATGTCTTGTGGTTCGCTCTCCCGCTGGTTGTGGCGGGTGTGCTGACCTTCACCACGCCCAATCTTGGCGGCGGCGCCAAGCTGGTTTACGCCTACATCACCTACGGTCTGCTGATGTTCCTTTACACGGCCGTAAACATTCCTTACACCGCGTTGATGGGCGTGATGACGCCAAACTCGCAGGAGCGCACCTCCATCTCCTCGATCCGTTTCATCGGCGCCTTCACCGCCGGGGTGTTCGTGCAGTACTTCACGCTCCGGTTCGTCAAGTTCTTCGGCCACGGCAACGACGCGCGCGGCTGGCAGCTCACCATGGTGCTGTACGGCGTTCTCGCCCTGACCCTGTTGGTGCTCTGCTTCGCCAGCACCCGCGAGCGAGTCGCCCCGCCGCCGCAGCAGGATTCCGATATCAAGCGCGACCTCCATGACTTGTTCGGCAGCCGGCCCTGGCTGGTGTTGGTCGGCGTCCTGCTGATGGTGCTGGCATCGTTTGCCATCAAAGGTTCAGCCTCGACTTACTACTTCAAATACTTCCTGAAGCGCGAGGACCTGGTGGGGGCGTTCCTGGTCTCCAACGGTCTGGCGTTTCTGGTGGCTGTTTCAATCACCTCGCGCATGGCGAAGTGGTTCGGCAAGAAACCGCTGTTCATGTTCGCGATCGGAGTCGGCGGCTTGGTGGTCGGCGGCTTTTGGCTGGCGGGACCTTCGGACTTCTGGCTGATCTTCGCGCTGCAAATCGTCTCCAGCTTCGTGATCGGTTTCAACTCGCCGCTGGTCTTCGCCATGTTCGCGGATACCGCCGACCACGCCGAATGGCGCACCGGCCGCCGCACCACGGGATTGGTTTTCGCCTCGGCCATCTTCAGCACCAAGATTGGCGCGGCGATCGGCTCGTGGATATTCGGCCTCATCCTGGCCTATTTCGGTTATGTGGCCAACGTGGAGCAAACCGCCCGCTCGCTCCACGGAATCATCCTCACCATGAGCTGGATTCCATGCGTGCTGCTGGTAATGGCTGCCGCCACCATGATGCTTTATCCGTTGAACGATCCCCTGATGGTGAAGATTGAGGCAGATCTAAAAGCGCGGCGGGGAGAGGCCGAAGCATGAAAACCGCATTGATTTGCATATTTGCCCTGGCGTCTTCGGCGCTGTCCGCCCATCTGACCGTGCAGCAATGGAACGGTAACGGCATCGACTACTCCGGCTACCGTGCGGGCCAGAACCCGCAATTGAACCGCTTCCCGACGCAGGCGCAGATCCTCGAAGATCTCAAGATCCTGGAGAGGAACTGGACTCTGATCCGTCTCTACGGCGGGGATCAGCACTCCCAGGACGTGCTCGAAGTCATCCGGCGCGAGAAGATCGGCCTGAAGGTGCTGCTCGGTATATGGCTCGATGGCAGGCCCGGCCACGAAGCTGAGAGCGCGCAGCAGACCGCGACTGGAATCCGCCTGGCCAATGAGTATAAGGACATCGTGCTGGCGGTCGCCGTCGGCAACGAGATTCTGGTCACCTGGTCCGACCACAAGCTGACGGAAGAGAAAGCGCTCGAGTACGTCGCGCAGGTCAAGAAGGCGGTGAGCTGCCCGGTGACGGTCGCCGACGACTATCTCTACTGGCAACAGCCGCAGGCGAAGCTGGCGAACGCGGTGGATTTCATCGTCATGCACACGTATCCGATGTGGGGCCACGAGGACATTGAAACTGCCATGCCTTCGACCATCAGGAACTATGAGAGCGTGCGCAAGGCGCATCCTGGAAAAACCATCGTTCTCGGCGAGGCGGGCTGGGCTTCCTACACCGTCGGCAAACAGCACGCCCCGCGGGCCGGCGACGAGAAGAAGCAGAAGCGTTATTACGAGGAACTGACCGCCTGGGCGAAGGCCAACAACGTAACGCTATTCTGGTTCGAGGCGTTTGACGAGCCCTGGAAGGGGAGCGGGACCGAAGGCCACTGGGGCCTCTTCTCCGAGGGCCGCAAGGCGAAGCTGGCCATGCAGGCGCTGTATCCGGACCTGATGCCCACCGGGCCGACCTCGCCCGGTTACGATTCGCCGGCCGCGCCCGCCGTCAAGGCGAACCAATGAGCACGGCCTTCGTCGGCGAAGCGCCGCTGCAGCGCGGCGCGCGACAGGTGGAGGGCGGATCCATCGTCATCGGCGGCGAGCGTTTCTACCGCATCGTCAATTACGACGCGATGGCGCCGTTCCTGATGAGCCTGGTCAGCGACTCGGATCATTGGATGTTCGTCTCGAGCACCGGCGCGCTGACCGCCGGCCGCAGGGATCCCGACCACGCCCTGTTCCCCTATTACACCGACGACCGCATTCATGACAGCCAGGACCAGACGGGCGGCAAAACAATTCTGCTCGCGACCCGCAAAGGGCGCGCCGCGCTGTGGGAGCCTTTCTCACAGCGTTACGAGGGTCTGTACCGCATCACGCGAAGCCTGGCGAAGAGCGTCTATAGCAACAAAATCGTATTCGAGGAAGTCAACCACGATCTCGCGCTATCGTTTTCCTGCGCCTGGATGACCAGCGATCGTTTCGGCTTTGTGCGGCGCGCGACGCTGGTCAACCTGGGCGCTGAGCCGGTCGAAATCGATCTGCTCGATGGCATCCAGAACCTCTTGCCGCACGGCCTCACCCGCCGCTTCCAGATGGAATACAGCACACTGGCGGATGGTTACAAGGAGAACGAGCTCGAACCCGAAATCGGCCTGGGACTTTTCAAGCTCAGCTCGGTTCCAGCCGACCGCCCCGAGCCCAACGAGGCGCTCCGCGTGACTACGGTCTGGTCCGAAGGCATTGAACCGGCGCGCCGCCTGCTGTGCGCGGAGCAGCTAGATCGATTCCGTCGTGGTGAGGCGGTCGAAGAGGAAACGCTGATCCGCGGCCGGCGTGGCGCGTATTTCGTCAACGCCCGGCTGGCGCTCGCCACCGCCGCACGCGAAGACTGGAGCCTGGTGGCGGAAGTGGATCAGGACGCCGTGGCTGTCGCGGCAATTGTCGGCCTGCTCAAATCCGCCGGCGCGGCGTCATTACGTGGCAACTGCACCAACCGCTCCCTTACGGTCGCGGCTCCGATGCGCGTTCAGAGCCGCGACCGTGAGGGAGCGGTAGCCGTCGATTCGAGCCCTAACCTGCGCGCGCAACTGGACGAGGACGTCGAACGCGGCACTCGCAACCTGGTTCGCATCGTGGCCGCCGCCGACGGCCTCCAGCTCACCGGCGATGACCTCAGCTCTGACCGGCATTTCTCGAACGCGCTGTTCAACGTGATGCGCGGCGGAATCCCCGACTCCGGCTACCTTATATCCCGCTCCGACTTCAAGGCGTTCGTTGGCAAGGCCAACCACGGGGTCGCTGCGCGGCAAGCCACGTTCCTCGATGCGCTCGACGAGACGCTGCCGCACAGCCGCCTGCTGGCGCTGGTGCGCAAGCAGAACGACCCGGATCTCGAGCGCCTGGCGCACGAGTACCTGCCGCTGACCTTCAGCCGCCGTCACGGCGATCCCAGCCGCCCATGGAACATTTTCTCCATCGAGGTGAAGTCCGAGCACGGCGAGCGAATCCTCAACTACCAGGGCAACTGGCGCGACATTTTTCAGAACTGGGAAGCGTTGGCGCTCTCCTTTCCCGGCTACGTGGAGAGCATGATCTTCAAGTTCGCCGGCGCCTCCACCGCCGATGGCTACAATCCGTACCGCATCATGCGCGACGGCTTCGATTGGGAGGTGCTCGACCCGCACGACGCCTGGTCTTACATCGGCTACTGGGGCGACCACCAGGTGGTTTACTTTTTGAAGCTGCTGGAGGTTTCGGCGCGCTATCATCCCGGCGCCCTGGCGGGGCTGCTGACGCGGCGCGTCTTCACTTATGCCAACGTTCCCTACCGCATCAAGCCGTATCGCGCGCTGCTCGAAGATCCGCGCAACACCATCGATTTCGACTTCGCTCTCGATCGTGAGATTCGCCAGCGGGCCGAAGCCATGGGCGCGGACGGGAAATCTCTGCCGGGTGCCGATGGCGCGCCGTATCGCGTGAACCTGGCCGAAAAGTTGCTGGTCCTGGTGCTGGCGCGCCTCTTCAACTACATCCCCGAAGCCGGTCTCTGGATGAACACGCAGCGGCCGGAGTGGAACGACGCCAACAATGCGCTGGTCGGCTCCGGCGTCTCGATGGTGACGCTCTACTTCCTGCGGCGGTTTCTGTCGTTCTGCCGGGGCATTTTCGGCGCTGCGGGCACACCGGCGGTCGAGCTTTCCGCGGAAGTCGCAGAGGCCTTTCGGCGCGTCGCCGAAGCGCTGGAACGGCATGCGGGCCTGCTCGGCGGACCGATTTCAAACCGCGACCGCAAACGGGTCCTCGATGATTTGGGAAGCGTAGGGAGCGACTACCGGGCTGGTCTTTATGCCCACGGGTTCTCAGGCCAGCAAGCATCGCTGAGTGTCGCCGAACTGGGCGCCTTCTGCGAGGTGGCGCTGCGCCACATCGACCATTCGATTCGCGCCAACCGGCGCGAGGACGGCCTCTATCACGCCTACAACCTCATGAAGGTCGATGGCGATGGGATCGTGATTCGCCGCCTCTACGAGATGCTGGAAGGCCAGATGGCAGTGCTGAGCTCGGGCGCGCTCTCCGCCCGGGAATCGGCGGCGCTGCTCGACGCGCTGCGCAACAGCCGCCTTTACCGCGCCGACCAGAACAGCTATGTTCTGTATCCGGACCGCAAGCTGCCGGGATTTTTCGAGAAGAACAACATCCCGGCCGCGGCCATCGCACAATCGAAGCCGCTGGCCGCGATGATCGAGCGCGGCGACCGCCGCATTGTGGTCGAGGATTTGAATGGCGTGGCTCATTTCAACGCGGCCCTCCGTAACGCCGCGCTGTTAAAGGACGCGCTCGCTGGCCTGAGTCTGACGGATGAAGAGCGCGCGCAGATTCTCGCGCTGTACGAAAACGTGTTCGATCACCAGTCCTTCACCGGCCGCTCGGGCACGTTCTACAAATACGAAGGGCTCGGCTGCATTTACTGGCACATGGTTTCGAAGCTCCTGCTGGCGGTCGAGGAGGTGCTGGACCGGGCCGGCTGTGCGGGCGATGACGCCGCGGTAGTCGAACGCCTGAGGAGCCACTACCACCAGGTCCGCGAGGGCATCGGCGTCCACAAGCCGCCGGAGCTGTACGGCGCCATCCCTACCGACCCTTACTCCCACACGCCCGGTTTCGCGGGCGTGCAGCAGCCCGGCATGACCGGCCAGGTGAAAGAGGATCTCATCTCCCGGTTCGGCGAGATGGGCGCCGCCGTCACCGATGGACGGCTGTGCTTCCGCCGTCACCTGGTCAGCCGCGGCGAGTTTCTGCGAGTGGCGAGGACGTTCCACTTCTACGATGTCGACGGCGAGGAGCGCAGCCTCGATCTCGAGCCCGCCACGATGGCATTCACCACCTGCCAGACGCCGGTGGTGGCCCATCAGCCGGGCCCGCCCAGGATCGAGATCACCCGTGCCGGCGGCAGCCTGCAAGTGGTGGAAGGGCTCGACCTCGACGCCGGGACCAGCGCGGCGATATTCGAGCGCAGTGGAACGGTCCGGCGGCTGGACGTGTTCTTCGGGTTCTAAGCGCCGCCGCGCGGCCGCGCCCGGCGCTACAATCATGCTGCACCCGGGACGTGGTGTCACTTTTTTCCGGGAACCGCATCTCCAGTACCAGAGGCTACATGGAAGTCAGCATTCGGTATCAGGGTAATGTCAGATTCGAAGCCGAAGCGCGCGGGCATCGCGTGATTTCGGACCAACCGGTGTCAAACGGCGGCGAGGACGGAGGCATGACGCCGCCGGAGCTGCTCGTGTCGTCGCTGGGCACCTGCGCCGGGTATTACGCCGCGCAGTATTTGAAGGCGCGCTCCCTTTCGGCGGAGGGACTCGAAATCCGCGTGACCGCAGACAAGGCCCTGCAACCGGCCCGGCTGGCCCAGTTCCGCATTGAGGTGACCGTTCCCGGCCTGGACGCCGCGCACGAGGCGGGCATTCTGCGCGCCGTCAAGTCCTGCCTGATTCACCACACGCTGCTCCAGCCGCCGGCCATCGAAACCGTGTTCAAGGCTGTCGCGACGGTAAGCTAGCGCCCGCGGCTGTGTGAAGGCATTCCTTTGTGGGGCAGCTTGCCAAGCTGCGGTCCGATTGCCAATCGGACCGCGCGGCGGTTGCCAACCGCCGCGCAGGATGCCATCCTGCCCCACGCCGAGTCGCCGCCTGCTTCAAACTCGGCAAGCCCGTTACTCGCCCGGCTTCGCTTTTTGACGTGCCTCACGCCGCGCCGCGGCGTCGCAAGAGTTCGCCATTCAAGTGCCGACGCCCAGGCGCGGCAGCACCCATTTCATCAGCGCGAAATACGCGGCCATCAACAGGACGATCTGCAACCAGTCGGGCACGGTAGCTCCTACCTTTATTGTCCCAGATGCAATGCACGCCGCGAGGTGACACGGCGCGCCGGCAGCAGGTTAAAAGCGCCCGAGCACCGCTAGCTGACGCGCGCGGCTCCGAAGCGTTACACCGAGGACGGATGGCCTTCTCGGGCGTTGGCCGCGTTACGGGAGCACCGTGAAATCCGTCCACTGGCTGGCCGCTATGGCTTTTCCGCCTTGCTGCTCGGTCGCGATCACTTGCAGATCGTAGTCGCCGGGAGTCAGTCTGTCCGCCAGTTTCAGGGCGCCGAACGCGGCCGGACCACGATCTTTCATTTCCACCAGCTTCGCCGGCGCCGAGTATATCTCCTTGCCATCGCGTAGAACGCGCACGCGCGTCTCCAGATCCACTTTTGACCGTTTCTTGCCGCTGTTCTCAATCGCGCAAAGAAACTCCACCAAGCCGCCGCGCTTGAACTGCCGCAGCGCCGGCGTGATGTCAAGCAGGTCGGACGCCCAGTGCGACCGTTCGCCATCCCGTAGTATCACGCTGGCCAGCGCGAGTCTTGCCTTTTTCAGATCCGGGATCTCGATGAACTGCGTGGCTGAGCCAATCTTGCCTGTCGTCTCGTCCCGCACCGCCACGCGAATCTGGTAGGCACCGCGCTTCGGCATCGGCACGTCCAGCGTGTACAAAGCGCCATCCCGCAGCGCGTCGATCATCCTTCCCGCCGCCACCTGTACGTTGTAGATGCGGCCCACCGCGGCCAGTGGCTTGTCGCCGGCACCGGTGGCCACCACGAACAGCATAACCCGCGACCTGTCGCTGCCATCGAGGTCGTGCTCCCAACTCAGGTTGGCTGCGTTGATCCGAATCAGATTGCGAACCACGGGACCTCGCTTCGGAACCTCCGCGTACAGCGCCGTCAGCCGCAACCCCACGCCGGAAGACTTGAACGGCGACAACATGGCGGCACGCAACTGTTCGATCGGCGTGTTGAACTTGGGAACCGTTTCGTCGTCGGTTTCCCCGAAAAACCCGGACCGCGAGCGAACCCGCAGCCCGGCGCGCGTCACTTTCACCTGGATGCGGTGAAAGCCGCGCCCGCCGTTCTTGCCTTGCCACGTGCTTTCCAACGGATGATACCCCAGCAGGTAGTAACCCGCCTGATCCTCCAGCACCCGCGCGAGCCCCCAATTCATGTCGTTGCCGTTGTCGTAGGCCAGCCCGCCCGTCTGCTCCGCGAGGTATGCGAGATTCTCCTCTTGGACCTCGTTGCTGAGGTCCCTTTCGTCATTGATGCCAACATGGGTGTGGTTGTTTAGGGTGGTGTCCCCTGGTACCCCCGCCGTCTCAGTCAGCTCCGGGTTGTCCTCCGCGCCCGGTTGCAAAGTCTGTGCTCCAGTTGCGCGCATGGTGTAGATCACAGTGCCCGACCGGTTGGCCCGGTCGATCAGGAGCCGGAGCACGCGCACAACGTCGGCGTAACTTTCCGGGGCGTCGTGTGCCCGATGCGCGTTTGCTCTATGGACATGTGGACCAACGCCAGCCTCAAACATCTGAAGCCCGTCCGAGAACAGCACGATTGATTTGCGCCCGGGCATCTCGCGGAGCGCACCAACGATATAGTTGACCGCCCCAAGAGTGCCAACGGTGGCGAGCGCGCTGTTCCTGGCGTCATCCGGCCCGGAACCGCCGCTGGGGACGGAACCGATCAAGTCCTCCCAGGACGAGTACTTGCCGTATGGATCGAAGTACGTCGCGCCAAAGCGTCCATTCGGGTTCCAGCGCAAGCCGTCGACGATCGACAGCAGCACCCGTTTATCGGCGCTGAATTGCTGCAAGGCGCCCGATCCGGCGCCAGTCCGGCAAATCGCCACCAGGTCGCCTGGCTGCATCTGTTCGTTGACAAACCTGCGCAGCGACCTGCGCACGAGTGCCATGCTTTCGAAGGAGAGGCCGAGGTCGTCCACCATCAGCACGATGGTGCGCCGCACGTCTTCCGGGCGAAGCTGCGCGAGGGGTGGAGGCGGCAAGGCATCAACGGGCTTAGGCGAAAGCTTTTCACGGGCCGCCTTGAGTTCCGGTGTTACCTGGACATACGAAAAGTGCGTCAACTTCTGCAGCTTGCCATCTTCGAAGACCTGGAACTCTTCCGGCTTGAGATCCGCAATGTGATGTCCTTTGGAATCGGTCACGACGGCGTCCACTTGCACCAATGTCGAGGTGACGCTGAAAACCGTGGCTGGCTGCTGGGAGTCCGGCGCCGGTGCCGCGGGCTGTCGCCCGGAAGCGAACAACGCGCCCAGGAAGAGGCCAGCCGCTGCCTTCATAGCTTCATTCTCACTGATGGCGACCCTTCGCGTTACGGAACCACCGTGAAGTCCGTCCACTGGCCGGCCGCCGCGCCTGTGGTGCCTTTGGCCGCGTTTCGCTCGGCCACGATCACTTGCAGGTAGTAGTCGCCGGGAGTCATGTTGTCCCCCAGTTTCAACGCGCCGAATACAACCCGGCCGACGACCGGCATGTCGATCAGCCGGGCGGGCGTCGAGTAGACTTCCTTGCCATCGCGCAGAACCCGCACGCGCGTGGCCATGTCCACATCCGGTCCTTTCTTGCGGCCCTTTTCAACCGCGCAAAAATATTCCAGCGAACTCCCCCGCTTGAACTGCCGCAGCGCCGGAACGATGTCCAGCATGTCGGGCCTGGCCGACCGGTCGCCGTCCTGCAGGATGACACTCGCCAGCGCGAATCCCTTCTTCTTTAGCTCCGGGATCTCGAGGAACTGGGTGGCCGAGCCGATCTTGCCCGTCGTCTGGTCCCGCACCGCTACGCGAATCTGGTAGGCCCCGCGCTTCGGCACCGGCACGTCCAGAGTGTACAAAGCGCCATCCCGCAGCGCCTCGGCCATCTTTCCCGGCGCCACTCGCAGATCGAAAACGCGGCCCACGGCGGCCAGCGGCTGGTCGCTCGCGCCGGTGGCCACCCCCACCAGCATGACCTGCGCCCAGTCGTTGCTCTGGTCGTCGAGCTTCCAGGTTAGGTCGGCCGCATTGATGCGCAGAAGATTGCGGACCACCGGACCTCGCTTCGGAGCTTCCGCGTACAGCGCAGTCAGCCGCACCCCCACGCCGGAGGACTGGAACGGCGACAACATTGTGGCGCGCAATTGTTCCGCCGGCGTGGTGTAGCTCGGCAGCGTCTCATCGTCGGTCTCTCCGAAGAACCCGGACCGCGAGCGAACGTGCAACCCTGCGCGCGTCACCTTCACCTGGATGCGGTGGTAGTCGCTTCTGCCGTTCTTGCGCTGCAATGTGCCTTCCGGCGTTTGATACCCCAGCAGGTAGTAACCCTCCTGGTCCTCCAGCACCCGCTGAAGGCCCCAATTCAGATCGTTGCCGTTGTAGTAAGCCAGGCCTCCGGTCTTGTCAGCGAGGTATGCGAGATCCTGTTGCAGGACGTTGTTGACGACGTCTCTGCCGCCGCCAATATGCGTCATGGCGTTCAGCGCCCCGTTCGCTTCCCCCCGCGTCATTTGATCCAGTTGCGGGTTGTCCTGCGCGTCCATTTGCAAAGTCTGGAGACCGGTGGCGTGGATCGTGTAGATCACCGTTCCCGAACGGTTGGCCCGGTCAATCAAGCGGCGCAGCGCGGCAGTGACGTCGGCGTAACTGTCCAGCGACTCGCCTGTACCGGGGCTTTCAAACAGTTGGATTCCATCGGAGAAGAGCACGATGGATTTGCGCCCGGGCATCTCGCGAAGCGCACCCACGATATAGTTGACTGCCCCGAGCGTGCCGACCGTAGTGATGGCAGTGTTCTCGATGTCATACCGCACATCGAGCGACCGGGAATCGCCGCTGGGAACAAACCCGGACGCGCCGGCCGGCCCGAACTTGCCATATGGGTCGAAGTAGCTCAGGCCGAAGCGTCCATTCGGATTCCAGTGCAAGCCGTCGATGACCGACAGCAGCACTCGCTTATCGACGCTGAATTGCTGCAGGGCGCCCGATCCGGCGCCGGTCCGGCAAATCGCCACCAGATCTCCCGGCTGCATCTGCTGGTTGACAAACTTGTGCAGCGAACCGCGCACGAATGCCATGCTCTCGAAAGAAAGGCCGAGATCGTCCACCATCAGCACGATGGTGCGCCGCACGTCTTCGGGGCGAGGCTGCGCCAGCGCGGGAGGTGGTAACGCCGACACGGTGTTGGGCGAACGCTTTGGCCGCTCGGCCTTGAGTTCCGGTGCGGCCTTATGTTCCGGTGCCACCTGGACATACGAAAAGTGAGTCAGCTTCTGCAGCTTGCCGTCCTCAAAGACCTGGAAGTCTTCCGGTTTGAGATCGGTGATGTGGCGCCCTTTGGAATCGGTTACGACGGCGTCCACTTGCACCAAGGTGGAGGTGACGCTGAAAACAGTAGTTGGCTGCTGAGAGTCCGGCGCCCGCGCCGCGGGCTGCTGCCCGGAAGCGAACAGCGTGGCAACGAAGATGCCGGTTAGTGCCTTCACACCTTCATTCTCACCGATGGCTAGCTTCCCCGCCAGACCTATTAAGAGCCATTACCCCAGCTTGCCACTAAGCGCGCCTACCGCGACTGAAACGGTCCGTGCGCGGCTCACTTATTCAGCTCCGGATGCTCCGAGATGCTCAATATGTTGCCGTCGGGGTCCTTGAACCAAGCCACCTTGGCGCCGGTGGGCGTGGTCCAGATACCCAGTTCGTCCTGTTTCATGAAATCGTAGCGCTCGAAGCGAATTCCGGCTTGCGCCAGGTCTGTGACCGCCGCAACGATATCCGGGACCTGCCAGCCCAACACCGTGCCTTGGACTGGTGCCCGCTCCTTGCCCATGCCCAGCCGCAGCATGATGCCGTTGGCGTCGAACACCAGCGCAAACGGCGGCTCTTCGCTGAGCAGCCGCAGGCCGAGCGTGTCCCGGTAGAATTCCTTCGCGCGGGCGACATCGACGATGGTGACGAAGCCCACGATGTTGTACTTGCCAAGTCCTGTGTGCTGAGACATGGCGATAGGATGCGCCAGGCTTCGGTTGGTTGCAGAAACCGCGGCTATGTAAGCAGCTTACTCGTGCCGCAGCGCAACCGCCGGGTTGACGCGCAGCGCACGCACAGTCGGTGCGGCGCTCGCCAGCGCCGCTACCAGCGCAAGCACGCATGCCACCGCCGCGAAGTTCATCGGATCGGCCGGACGCACCTCGGGGACGAGGAACATCGATAGCGGACGAACCGCGATGGCGGCGACCGCGAGACCGATCAGCACGCCGGCCGCCACCAGTTGGAAGCTCTGGCGGGCAACCATTGCGAAGACCTTGCCCGGGTTGGCGCCCAGCGCGACGCGAATCCCGATCTCGCGGGTGCGCTGCTCGGTGGCATACAGCAGAACGCCGTACAGCCCGATCGAAGCGAGCATCAATCCGAACACCGCCATCGATCCGAGGATCACCGCCGCCACTCGGCTGGGTAAGAGCGCCCCCAGAAAGAGTTCGTGCATAGGCCGGGTCTCGACGGCGGCTGCCGGGTCCAGGTTTGCAAGCGTCTCATCCACCTTGCGAACCATCGATTCCGGCGCGCCCCGGGTGCGGACGAAGAAATGCGCGTAGCCTCGGACCGCCTGCTGGGAAAATGGCGCGTACAGCGCCATCGCATTCTCTTCCCCCAGGCTTACGTACTTGCTGTTTCGCGCCACGCCCACCACCGTCGCATCGCTATTGTCGGGAAAGCGAAGGATGCGGCCTACGGGGTCGGTGTCGCCGAACAGCCGTCGCGCCATGTTGCCGTTCAGAATCACCACCTGGGGCGTTCCTGGGCGGTCCGACGCGAGAAAAGCGCGGCCTTCGGTGAGCGGAATTCCCATAACGCGGAAGTAATCGGGTCCCACCGCGTTGAAGTTGTATACCACCTGTATGGTGCGGCTGCCGCCATCCGGGCGGAGGCGCACGTTCGGCCGGCCGAAGGCCAGAAAGGGGTTCAGCGGCACCACATATGCCGGCGAGACCGTCTCGATTCCCGGCAGGGCGCGCAGGTGTGCGAGCGCGGCATCCACGAATTGCCGGGGGTTGGACGGACCTTGTGCCGTGGCCACAATCGTACGGGTGGTGTCAAACCCCGCATTGAACAGTGTGGCTTGAACCAGGTTGCGAAGGAACAGCAGGCCCGCGCTCAGCAGCACGATGGAAACCGCCAGTTGTCCGATTACCAGCGCGTTTCGCAGCGCGCCGCCCGCCGGTCCGGTCTGCCGGCCGCCGTCCCGCAGCACGCCGCCGATTCCCGCCCGTGTGCCCTTCAGGGCCGGCACCAGTCCGGTGGCCAGCGTCACCGCCACGGCGATTGCCGCCGAGTACGCCAGCAGCAGCCAGTCCGGCTGGATGATCAACTCGATCGGCAACGGTGTCGGGATGCGCAAGCCGCTCAGCAGTCTGGTGAGCCAGAGATTCAGCAGCAGGCCGCCGCCGGTTCCGAGCAGCGCCAGCAGCAGGCTCTCCGCCAGCAGTTGCCGAATCAGCCGGCCGCGGCTGCCGCCAAGCGACATCCTGATGGCGAACTCCCGCGAACGGGCGAAGGCCCTCGCCAGCAGCAGGCTGGAAACATTGGCGCACGCGATCAGCACCACAATCGCCGTGACGATCACCAGCATGGCAAAGAACGCCACCACTGGCATCGCCGCCCCGCCCTGTCCCTGAAGATTTTCCGTCCCGTCGACCGCGGAAATTCGGATTCCCCGCGTCCAGTTGCGATTGACGTCCGGATACACGCGATCGAGTTCACGGCAGATGGGCCTGAGCCTCGCAAACGCCGCCTGGCGCCCCATCCCCTGCGGCAGGCGCGCGTAGAGCATCACTTCCCCGGGGTCTTTCGTGAGGTACAGATCGGGCGTGAAGCCGAAGCCCATCAACATGCGATGGTCGCGCGGCAGGACTCCAATCACGATGTACGGCTTGCCGTCCAGCACGAGCGCGCGGCCAATCACGTTTGGATCCGCCGCCAGGCGCCTGGTCCAAAATCCGTGCGTTACCACGGTCACGCCGGATTCGCCGGGTTCGATGGGCCGCCCCATGGCCACCGGAATTCCGGCCACCTCGAAGAAATCGTCCGTGACATGGGTGCCAGCCAGGCGATATGTGCGGTTGCCGTTGCGCCAGTTCACCCCCAGCCCGATATTCATCCCGCCGAGCCCGTCGAAAACGTGTGCCGCTTTGAGGAAACGATATTGCGGCATCGGGACCCAGTCGTTGCCGCTCACCGAAATCCGCACCAGCGATTGCGGATCGCGGCAGGAGGGCCGGCTGAAGAACGCCTCCTTGGCGACACTGAAGATGGTAGTGTTGGCGCCGATCCCCAGGGCCAGGGAGCCAATCGCCGCCAGGGCCAGGGTGAGATTACGCCGTAACGCGCGCACCGCGTAGTGGAGATCGAAGCCCAGGTCTTCCAGCCAGTGGATCTGCCATGCGGCGCGCGTCTCTTCCCGCGCACGCAAAGTGGAACCGAATTCCCGGCGGGCTTGCGACAGCGCTTCGGCGCCGGACAAGCCGGCCTCTTCCAATTCGTCCGCCCGCGCCTGGATATGAGACCGGATTTCCTCCTCCAGCTCGCGATCGAATGGCCAACGCCGGAACAGATAGGCGAGGCGGCTGCCGATTTCATTCCACAACGCCATAGCATCTCCCGTTCAGGCGGTGCGCATCACGAGTTGAATGGCGCGCACCAGCCGGTCGAATTCCCCCGCCTCCCTCTCGAGCTGCTTGCGGCCTTCCGCTGTTAACCGGTAGAAACGGGCCTGGCGATTGTGCTCGGAGAGTCCCCATTCCGCCTTGAGCCAACCCTTGACCAGCATGCGGTTGAGCGCGGGATACAACGAGCCATCTTCGATCTGCAGCCCTTCGCGCGAAGCCTCCTTGATCCGCTTGACGATGGCATATCCGTGAAGCGGACCGCGGCTGAGCGTTCGCAGGATCAGCAGGTACAGCGTGCCGGGCAGCAATTCCGGGATGGCGTCCGACCCCATTGTTCTGTTGCTCCCCTTTCCAGACTATGTATAGACCGGAAACCGCAGCTTGTCAAGGATACTGCACCGGAAATCTTGTACCCAAACGAAAACGGCCTCGGGCGGCGCGTTATAATCCGGTTTCCGATGCCACCAGAACGGCGGGCGGCGAGCCGGGGCGGGGAAGAAGCCCGTGCCGCCATCGAAACGTTCCTCGAAGGCGCCCGGCAGCCGGCGCTGCTGGAGCCGGGCGAAGAACTGCTGCCGCTCAGCGACGGCAACTTCGCCATCGAGCTGCGCGGCGCTCGTCTCACATTGCAGGCCTGGGACCGCACGCGCAACCTGACGCGGCGGGTCACCGGCGTCGGCGAGGCTTCGGCCGGGCGGCTGGAGATGGCGGTGGAGCGGTTCGCGCGGCGCGAAGGGCGCATGTACCTGCTCGACCTGGCGCGCCGCTCGGGCGCCGAGATGGGCCGGCGCAGCGGACGGCTGGTCTTTCGCGAACGCTTCCGGCTGTTTCTGCGGCGCCAGTTTCCCGAGTGGACGCTGGCCGAGCTGTCGACCGAGCCGAACCTGGAACACAGCCTGTCGCCGGCGTTCCCGCGCGCTTTTCTGCGCCACGGGCAGCACGCCTGGGCGGCCATCGCCTGCCCGCCGGAAGGCGACGCGGCCGGCGTGGTGTCGTTCGGCTTGATCTGGCTCGCGTATTTGCGGCGGCGCGAACGCCGGGTAACGGTGGAGGGCCTGGCGCTGTACCTGCCCCAGGGCCACGAAGGCGCCGCCGCCCTGCGCCTGCTTTGCCTCGATCCCACCGCTGCGCGGTTCGAGCTGTTTCGCTACTCGGGCGAGGATTTCGTGGCGCCGGTGGACCCGCGCGACCACGGCAATCTGGATACACGCCTGGAACCGTTTCGCCGTCCGGCGCCCGGCGCGGCCGCGGGCTGGCAGGGAATCGCCGCGCTTCCCGGCGTCGAACAAGTCGTCAAGAGCGGAGGCCGCGTCGGCCTGCGGGTGCGCGGCCTCGAGTTCGCCGAGCTGGACGGAGAGAACCTCTCATTCGGGTTGGGCCAGCGCCATCCGGCCGGCGAGCATGACGTGGAAGCCATCGAACGCGTGGCCGGGGAGTTGGAGCGCGTGCGATCGCCCCAGTCGGCGGACCGCGACCACCCGCTCTACCGTCAGTACCCGGAAGCCTGGCTGGAATCGCAAGCCCGCGCGCACATACAGATCCTGGATGCCACGCTGCGGCCCGAGCCGGTCTATGGACAGGTGCCCGCATTCGCCGGCGGGGAGCGCGGCATCCTGGACCTGCTGGCGGTGGATCATGCCGGCCGGCTGGCGGTGGTGGAGCTGAAAGCGTCGGCCGATCTGCACCTGCCCTTGCAGGCGCTCGATTACTGGATCCGGGTAAAATGGCACTTGGACCGGCGGGAATTTGCGTCCGGCGGTTACTTTCCCGGCGTCGAGCTGGACTCCAGTCCGCCGCGGCTGCTGCTGGTGGCGCCTTCGCTCGAATTCCATCCCGCCACCGAAACCATTCTCGAATTCTTCTCGCCCGCAATCGATGTGGAGCGAGTCGGGATCGGAGTAGAATGGCGGAAGGGCTTGCAGGTGATGTTCCGCCTCGCCGGCTCCGAACGCCCCCGCTGATTCTTATGTTGACCTTACTAAAACAGGCGCGGAGCGCGCTGGCCCTGCTCAATCCGGAAGAAGTCCGCAGGCGCGCCGGCCGGCCGGTGACGGTCGGGCTGGTGGCGTCGAGCGACCCCGCATACGCAGGCCTCGAAGATCTTCTGGCCAGCGGCGGCGGGCTGCGCGAATTCGTTTTCCGGGCCGGCCGCCCGAACGCTCCGGAACGCGTCGATCTGGTGATTTGCGAAGCCGGCGTGGAAGTGCCGGCGGGCGCTTACGCCCTCGATCCGGCCAAGCCCGGCGACACCCTGGCCGAGATCGCCCGGCAACGGCCAGATGTGGCACTGGCGCTGGCACGGCGCCATCCCGTATTTCGCCGCGCGGTAGTAGACCACACCATTCAGACCGTGGCGGGCGAAAACGCTCTCTTCGCCGTCGCCACCGCGCTGCCGGACGTGGTACCCAACCTGATCGAAATTCCCTGGGCGCTGGGCGAATGGGCCTCCGACACCACCTTCCTCACCGCTAACCAGTTCCGCATGGCGTTCCTGATCGCCGCCGCGTGCGGCAAACCGGTGGGCTTTGGCGAGCAGAAGCTGGAGATTCTTTCGATTGGCGCCGGCGCGTTTGGCTGGCGGGCCCTGGCGCGCGAACTGGCGGGTAAGATTCCGTTTGGCGGCGGGTTGATTCCCAAAGGCGCCATTGCCTACGCCGGCACTTACCTGGTGGGCAAAGGGCTGGAGCGGCTGCACGCAGGCCAAGGCCGGCTGGGACGGCGGCAGCGGAAGGAAATCTACCGGCAGGGCATCGAGCATGGCAGGGCCGTGGCGAGTTCGGCCTTGCGCTACGGCGGGCAGCAGCGGGCGGAAAGCGGAGATGCGGAACCGGCGAGCTTAAAAGCTCGTCCTGCCAGTGAAAAATCGGTGTAAACACCAGGGCCGCGGCGAGCGTCGTACAATGAGAAGGAACTGCAAGGGATAGCTATGCGTTGGTTATCGACTGTATTGGCACTCGCTCTGGCCACCGCGGCTTCGGCGGACGTAATCACGCTGAAGAGCGGCCGCGTCATCAATGGCACCTATTTGGGCGGCACGGCGCACCAGGTGAAGGTCGAGGTCGCCGGCACGGTCGAAACTCTCGATGTTGCGGACATATACCGCATCGAGTTTTCCGGCGGGGCACCCGCCGCAGTGGATTCCGACCATCCCACCCTGCGCCGCGCGCCGGACTCCGGTGCGGATTCGGGCGCACCCACGCTGCACCGCGCGCCGGACGCCGATGCGGATTCGGGCGCACCCACGCTGCACCGCGCGCCGGACGCCGATGCGGATTCGGGCGCACCCACGCTGCACCGCGCGCCGGACGCCGATGCGGATTCGGGCACGCCGACACTGCACCGAGCGCCGGACGCCGCGGCCGATGCCGAATCGAGCCAGCCCGCGCCGCGCCGCAGCGATACCGGGCCCGCCGTCGCTATCCTGAAGCCGGGCGAGGAGCCCTCGGTTTCTTCCCGTCCCGCGCCCGCGCCGCCGCGGATTGTCCTGCCGGAGGGCACTAACTTCGTGGTGCGGATGATCGACGCCGTGGATTCCGACAAAGTATCAGTGGGCCAGAATTACAACGCAGCGCTGGATGAGCCGGTGGCGATTGACGGCCAGACCGTCATCCCCCGGGGCGCCGACGTGGTGGTCAAGCTGGTGAACGCCAAGGACGCCGGCAAGTTCACCGGCCGCGCCGAACTTACCCTGGCGCTCTGGACGGTTCAGGTAAACGGCAAGGTGGTGGACGTGAATACGCAAACCGTCACGCGGACAAGCGATTCGCGGGGCCAGAGGACCGGCGCCATGGCCGCAGGAGGCGCGATCGTGGGCGCGGTGATTGGCGGCATTGCCGGCGGCGGAAAGGGTGCCGCCATCGGCGCGGGCGCGGGCGGCGCAGCGGGAGCCGGCGCCGAGGCTGCCACTAAAGGGCCGCGCGTCAAGATCCCGGCGGAAACACGCCTTACCTTCGTGCTCGATAACGCAGTGAGCATATAGCGCCGCTGGCAATCGACCGGGATTGTAGGTTCGATCGATTCTGGTCTTCGCCAGGCAGCAGCCCGTGTTACAGGTTCACCGCTTTGAGGGTATTGTCGTTCACCTGACTTTGCGGGTAATGTTTAACGGTAAGTTTCCCCGCATGATTGTTTATAGAAATTTATAGAAGAATGCATGATTAACGCTACGATGTAATCAGTACTCTCATTACGTACAGAAACACTGCCATGCGGACGCATTATTTCCCTCGGGGACTTCGGATTTCGCCGGACCTGATGTTACTGACGGCCAGACAACTTGCCAGGGACAACGCGGCTTTGTGCGAAGAAGTGAAGCAGCTCAAAGCGGCAGTCAATGTCTACCGCGAGCTTGCCATGATGCGGTGCCGGGCAGAGCACGAGGGTTCGTTTTTAGGCAAGGTGAGGATCGTCAGAAGCAAGGCGGACGATATCCGCCGAAGCAGCGTCGCATAGCCGCCGACAATCGAGTCCCCGGCGCCGGTTGCTATCGTTCCCGCACACCGTCGTGACCGCTCTATCTGCGGTGCGTTTTCACATCGCGGTAAACACTGCGCGCGGCGCAGTATTACGCGCTACTTTCTCCAGGGCACCGGGTTATCATCAGCATGCACTTCTCGAGGGGCTTATGAAGCAGCTTCTTTCAATCGCCGCATTCACCGCTCTGGCGGCGCTCTACCCCGCTGCCGGCCAGACCACGCCCCCGGCAATGAGCGACGCGGCCGCCGGCCGTTTCCTCGACCAGGCCACCTGGGGACCTACACCGGCCTCCATCGCGCAACTGCAACAGATGGGCATCGACGCTTGGCTGGCGGCGCAGTTTAAGTTGAACACCTCCGACCTGCCGGATCAGCCTATCCTGAATTCGGCCGGAAAGTCGAACCGGGATCTGACTCCGGTGCAGCAGGCGTTTTTTGCTAACGCGGTCAACGAGCGGGATCAACTGCGGCAACGCGTGGCGTTCGCCCTGTCGGAGATCTTCGTGGTCTCGGCGCTGCAGGTGAAACCCGCTTATGCGATGCCCTCTTACTGGCGGATCTTTCGCGATAACGCGTTCGGCAGCTTCCGCAGCATCATCAAGGCGGTCACGCTAAGCCCGGCCATGGGGGCCTATCTCAACATGGCCAATAACAATAAGGGAGATGCCACCAAGGGTACTTCGGCCAATGAGAACTACGCTCGGGAGCTGATGCAGTTATTCACGCTGGGCCTGACCCAACTCCACCTCGACGGCAGCCCGATGCTCGATGCCAGCGGCAACCCGGTTCCCACTTACGACCAGGCGGAAGTCACCAGCCAGGCCAAGATGCTGACCGGCTGGACGTTTGCCACCGCGCCCGGCGCCGCCCCCAAGAACAACAACCCGGCTTACTACTACGGCCAGATGATCGCGGTGGAAGCCGAGCACGACACCAGCGCCAAGACCATTTTCGGCGGCATCCAGATTCCGGCCGGCCAGACTGCCGAACAGGACCTGGAATCGCTGCTGGACGCTTTGATGGCGCAACCCACCATGGCGCCGTTCGTCTGCCAGCAACTGATCCAGCACCTGGTCACCAGCAATCCAAGCCCGGCCTACATCGAGCGTGTGGCGACCGTGTTCGAGGACAACGGCGAGGGAGTCCGCGGCGACATGCGGGCGGTGACAAGGGCGATTCTCACCGACCCGGAAGCGCGCGCTGGCGACGATTCCAGTGCCGCGCCCAACCCTGGCTTCGGGCACCTGCGCGAGCCGGTGCTGTTCATGGCCAACCTGCTGCGCGGCCTGAATGCGACGCTTGGCTCCGCCAGCACGATCTACAACGACGCCAACCTGATGGGGCAGGACCTCTTCTACGCACCCAGCGTGTTCAGCTATTTTTCGCCGCTCTACCGGATCTCCGGCGGGCAACTCGCGCCCGAGTTCCAGCTCTATTCGACGCAATCCGCAGCGGAGCGGGCCGATATCGTCAACACCGCGCTCTACGGGCACCTGGACAAAAGCACGACCGTCGATCTCACGCCGTTCGCCAGTTACGGCAATGACGTGACCGGGCTGGTCGATTACGCCAGCTATGTTTTCCTGCACCACACCATGCCGCCGGGACTGCTGGAGCAAGCCACGGACGCGGCCGAAGCGGCGGCCACCCCTATGGCGAGAGCGCAGGCGGTTCTTTACCTGGTGCTGACCTCGAGCGACTACCAGGTGATTCAGTAAAGGAGCCAAGCAGATGTTTTCGCGCCGTGGATTCATTCGCATCGGAGCCGCCTCGGTAGGTACGCTGGCGCTCCGCCCGTTCGGCCTGCTGCCGGCCATGGCAGCGAGCAGCTCCAACTACCGCGCTTTAGTCTGCGTGTTCCTGTTCGGCGGCAACGATTCCAACAACAGCGTGATTCCGCTCGACGACGCGGACTACCAGGCATACCAGTCGGCGCGCGGCGCCCTGGGCCTGGCCACCAGCTCGCTGGTTCAGGTGAGCGATGCGACCGGCGCGCCCTACGGCTTCCACTCGCTGCTCACCGAGCTTGCGTCGCTGTTTAGCAGCAAGCAACTGGCGGTGGTGGCCAACGTCGGTCCGCTGGTGGCGCCACTGACTCGCGCGCAGTACCAGGCGCAACAGGGCTTGATTCCGTCCAACCTGTTCTCTCACGCCGATCAACAGTTGGAATGGCAGACGTCTGTCGCGCAGGGCAACAGTCCGACCGGTTGGAGCGGCCGGGCCGCCGATTACATCACGGCGCAGAAGATCAATTCCTCCTCGTTCCCGGTCTTCATGTCTATGGCGGGCAACGTGCTGCAGGGCGCGGGGGCGAACACGCAACTGGTGGCGGTGGCGCCGGGCCAATCCTTGCAGCTTGCCGGCTTCAACAGCTCCGCCGCTTCCCAAGCGCGCTGGAACGCGTTCAACAACCTGATCTCGACCGATAGCGGCGTCGCGCTGGTGCAAGCGGCCAACAACACGCTGGCCAACAGCATCAGCGATGCCAAGGCGCTGACCGACGCGCTGAGCAAGTCCACCCCGCTCAAGACGCAGTTTCCCAAGACCACGCTGGCGGCGCAGCTTCAGCAGGTGGCCGAGATCATCCAGGTGCAGGCCGATCTGGGAATGAGCCGGCAGATCTTTTTCTGCTCGCTTGGCGGCTTCGACACTCACACCGCCGAACTGTCGACGCACGACCAGCTCTACCCGCAGGTAAGCCAGGCGCTGGCTGCGTTCTACGATGCCACCGAGGAACTGGGCGTGGCGGACAGCGTCACCACCTTCACCGAATCCGATTTCAATCGCACCTTGCAGCCCACCTCCGGTTACGGCAGCGACCATGCCTGGGGCGGCCATCACTTCGTGCTCGGGGGCGCTGTCCAGGGAGGGAAGATCTTCGGCAAGTTTCCGTCGTTGCAATTGGGCGGGCCGGACGATACCGACGTGCGGGGAAGATGGATACCCACCACTGCGATCGATCAGTACGGCGCCACGCTCTGCTCCTGGTTCGGTATCCCCAGTGCCGGCCTGGCCGGCGTGTTTCCGAACCTCGCCAACTTCCCGACGGCCGATCTTGGCTTCCTGGGCTGACTTCGAAGCTGGAGCGCGCGGGCTGTGGGCACACTCGCTGCGCGCTACTGTTGGACCGTTAAGTTCACACCCGAGGGCGATGACACCCCGTTGACGGTAGCGACAATCGGGTAATCGCCATTGGGCAAGCTCGAAGGCACTGTGACGTAGAGCTGGTAGAGTCCGGCCGATCCCGGCGAAAGCAAGGTCCACTGCACCGTCGCGGGAACGCCCCCTATCGTTACCGTGACTCCATTGACGCTGTAATATTGCGTCGAGCTCGGTATTATCTGGCCGGCAGGAGCCACCGGAGTAGTGGGGCCAAATCCAGTGCCCCATAAATAGATGCCTTCGCCCGGTTGGGCGGGCGCGGTTGTGGTCCCGGGGAAAGCTCCATTTTTCACCAGCCAGTCATAGCTGGTGTCAGTAGCGATCGCATAGTTGCCCGCCCACTCGAAAAATGCCGGCTGCACGGCCGGCGCGGTCATGATATAGGGCTCGCTCGTTCCCGCCGAGGTGGTTACTGTAACCGCTGTTGGCCCCGTGCTGAGATTCGGCGCCAGGACATTGATCTGCCCGGGACTGACGTAAGACGGGTAGCCCGGCGCGCCTCCTACGCTGACGCCAACGCCTGCAAGCTTGGTTGGTAACTGGCCACTGACCCCGATGGAGCCATTCCAGTTCACAGCCGTTCCCGCGGGCGCGAGATTCGAGCCATAAATTGAGAAATAGGTGCCCGCTGAGACACCTGGCTGCCCGCTACCGGCGTTTCCTATCCCGGCGATTGTCGGCAACGATAAAGCCGTGCCTGACGCGGGCCCCGCGCGGAGGTTATCCAGGTAATAGGTTCCTGGGTTGCCAAAGTACACGTACAAGGTGTTTACGCTGCTCAGATCCGGCGTAGTCACCGTGGCTCCGCTGCCTGGATAGCACGTGAGGGCCGAGGGCTGGAGCTGCACTGTTAAGGTTGTGGTGGAAAACAGGTTCAGGGGCTGCCAGGTCGGGCCGCTGTTCTGGCACCATAGGTTACTCGATCCAGACTGGAATGCGAAGGCGGAGTAAGTTCCCACCGAGGTCGTCCCGACGTCTACCGCCAGCGACGGCCAGTTGGAAACGTTGACCGGGTTGGGGAACTTGACGCCGAACCAGCCGCCGGCGGTCACGTTTACCTGCAGGGAAAGACTCCCGTCGCTGTGGAAGGTCGGGCTGAGAGCAACCGTGCCGGCAGCCGGAGGATTGCTTTGTGTGTAGGCGCCCCATCCGTCGGTGCCCGATTCGAACGAATCAAGTATCGCCCAGCCCGTCAGGGCGGGATTCACGGTTACAAACAGGTAGCCGACATTGGACACTTGCTGGTTACTGTCTTTGACCGTGTAGGAACCAAAAGGAATTCCAACATAGCCGGCCTGGGGCGTGAACTGGATAGTCTGCCCAACGACGTTGAACACGCCGCCAGTCACGGGTAGGGACGTCTGCGGGTCCTGCGCACTGGTACCGAGATTGATGCTGTTGGGGTCAATTGTTGCGCCTCCATAAGCGACGTCGTTCGACAGTACGTTGAGAGTAGCCGGCTGGCCAACGGTCGTGGTCGCCCATTGATAGCCGGCGACGGGCGGGAGCGGCTGGGTCGGGCCTGCCATCAGTTGGGCGAAGTCGTCCATCAGCCACAGCACCGGGCTGCCGTCTTCTTCATCGAACGTGCTCTCCGCTTCCGCATTGGCGGATAGAGGCGTGCCGGGCAGGACGTCCCAGAACATGGCGCCGCTGCCGACCTCGCTCCCGCTCCCCAGGCCGTTGAATATCAGGTTCGTCCAATCGTTGTAAATGGCTTCCTTCGCGTTGCCGGACAGCAGGCCGAATTCGCCCATGTAAAGAGGCTTGCCGAGCTCCTGCGCTATCTGCAGGTGCTGGTTGATGAAGTCCTCCGACCAGGCAATGCTCTCGCCCCAGGTGTCCGGGTAGAGGTGAAATCCCACGAAGTCGATTGGTTGAACGCTTGAGAAGCTCTTGCTATCGACGCCGTTGGCGTTGGAACAGGAGAGAGGATCGCAGATGAACCCTTCGTCGCCCACTGCCACCAGGTGATTTGAGTCGATGCTCTTGATGTACGCTGCCGCGGTGCTGATCCAGGTGACGATCGTTTGCGTATTGCAATTCCCCGACGTGGCGTATCCATTGGGTGGTCCGGAGCCTCCGCATTCAGGCTCGTTCGCCAGTTCCCACGCCATAATGGTCGGGTCATCCATGTATGCCACGCCCGTACTCGTATTCTTGTGAGTCAGTACATGGTAGATCCAGTTCTTGTACCATTGGAGGATCGTAGAATCGGTGTAGAAATCGTCGTGGTTTTGCAAGCCGCGCCACTTGACGTACGTATCCATACCGCCGAAATCCGTCCAGTTATTGGTCAGGGTCATGATGAGCTTGATCCCCAGCGCGTTGGCCTCGTTGACCGCTAAATCCACGTTGTCCAGGCCATTAAAGGCGTTGTCGTTGTATACCGGGACTCCGGTAGTTGAGCTGAAGGACTGAAAGAAGAAACCGCTTCCGCAGGTACTGTCGCAAAAGACCCACATGCGGACGACCTTCAAATTGCTGCTGGCCGCGGTTTGCAGAATCTGCTTCACGGTCGATTGGTTGGAATACATCAAGGGATAGGAATTGGTGCCGGCGAAGCGGAAGGGCAAGCCACCCAGCGTCAGCGTTCCATTCGACGACTGCACGAACCCGCTTCCCTGGCCCCACGCCAGCGAAGCCAATCCAAACAAGAAGAGCGCAGCGCTCCAGATACGCTTGTCCAGTAACCGAAAGATCGTCGGCATTGCTTTTGACCCCCTGCCCGCGCACGCGAGATGTGGCGAGCCTACAGCCATTCGCGCGGGCCCGGCTCCCACCCGGCCAAGTCCCGCCGCACGTTCGAATGACTTGCGTACGATTTTACTATGTGGCGCGGCGGAAGGGATCGGCCATTGTGGTGCAGGCCCATACAGGTGCACAGGCGGCAAAAGACCGGCGAAAAAAACGATCGCCCGTCCCACCATGACAGCATGCGCCCCGATTCCCTCGGCTCACATCTATTGACGTATTACCTGTGAAGTAATAGTATACAGATATGATTCACTCGTTCAAAGACGAGCGGGCCGAAAAGTTAATGGGCGGCCGGCGCGTCGTTGAGCTGGCGAACATTGAGGAGCAGATTCGAACTCGCCTGATCCGGCTCGACTCGGCGACTTCCCTCGCGGATTTGCGGGCGCTTCGCGGAAATCGGCTGGAGGCGTTACGCGGTCGCCGCAGAGGCCAGTTCAGCATTCGGATCAACGACCAATATAGAATCTGCTTCAAATGGAAAAAGAGAGGGCCGACCGATGTCGAAATCACCGACTACCACTAGAGGCGAAAAAAAGCTGCCGCCGATTCACCCCGGCAAGATTTTGCTCGAAGACATGAGGGATGAAGGGATCAGCATCAATGGACTGGCGCAGGCGATCCGCGTGCCGGCGAATCGAATCAGCCTGATCGTGAATGGGAAACGCGGAATCACGGCGGACACGGCCGCGCGACTGGGGCGCTACTTTGGCACTTCGGCCCAATACTGGCTGAACATCCAGAATCGGTTCGATCTGGATTCGATCGATCAGGCCTTGATTGAGCGGGACGTGATTCCAAAGCGGGCAGCCTGAGAAACCCGCCCGCAAGCGGGCGTTGGCAGGCTGAAGCCCGCCCCCCCAGTGCAAGCGGACGACGTTCACGCGGCCGGCTCTGGGTGGACCTCGATTTCTTCGGGTTCCACGCCAAGCCGCTCGGGCTCGGGGAGGCGGCCGGTGAAATGGGCCCAGCCCCAGAACAGAGCGGTCGAGGAACTCAGCACGCCCGCAATGGCGCCGATGGTGCGCGGGTTCCAGTATTCGCTGGCGATGCCGGCCAGCGTCATCGAAATCAGCATCACCGACCAGGTCGCCGATTCCATGGTGGCGAAGACGCGGCCGCGGAGCCCATCGGGGACGATGCGCAGCAGTTGCGACATGTTGAGCACCGAGCTCATGGCCACGCCGGCGCGCGAGAGGGCGATGAAGAACAGTGCCCAGCCGAAATCGCGCATCTGGCTGAACAGAACGTAAGAGCCGCCGTGGACGATGTAACAGAGCACGATGACGCGCTTGTAATTGGTGAAGCTGAGGCGGCGGCCGAAGCTGTAGCCGAGCGCGCCTCCCGTCAGCAGGCCGATTCCGGCGAAGCTCCAGACGATGCCCAGGCCGGCGGGACCGCGATTGAAAACGATCTCGCCGAAAATGGTGAACAGAATTTGCGCCGCGCCGCCGCCGGAAGCCCAGCCCACGTTGATGAGCAGCAGCCCCATCACCAGCGGCACGCCGCGCATGTAGCGTAAGCCCTCCTTGTACTCGTGCCAGGGCCGGACCACTTCGGCTTCGGTGAGCGCGCGCCGCGGCGGATAGAAGCCGCGCCCGGGCAGGCGCAAACGCGAAATGCAACACGCGGAAACGAGAAACGAGAGTGCATTACCCGCGAAAGCCCAGTGGTAGCCGAACTGCATCACGCTGACACCCGCGAGGAAAGTGCCGATGGTGAGTGTGGTCCACCCCGTGGTCTGGGTGAGCGAATTGGCGGTGTGCAGCTCCTCGCGGGTGGCGATGGCGGGAAGAATGGCGGCGCGGCCGGCGGTGAAGAAAGGCGAAGCCGCCATCAACAGCGCGCTCAGCGAATAGAGCAGCCAGGTGTCGCCCCGGCCGATGGCGAGGATGAAGCCGAGCGCCACCACCGCGCGGATGAGGTCGCTCGCAATCATTACATGTTTGCGGTTCAGGCGGTCGAGCGCCACGCCGGCCGCGGGCCCGATGAGCATGGCGGGAATGGCGCGCGAAAGCATCACGCCGCTCACCACCATGCCGGAGTGGGTGGCGGCTACGGCAAGGCTGAAGACGGCGATGTTGTTGAAGTGGTCGCCGATTTCACTCACCACCTGGCCGATCCAGGTGAAGCGGTAGTTGCGGTTCCCGCCGAGTAGCGAGAGGAAGGCGTTCAACCGGTGGTCTCCTTGCGCACCGTGATGGCGTCGATGAATTCGCGATCGAGCGCGTAGCCGAAGCCGGGCTGGTCGCGGATTTCGATGGTGCCGCGCGCGGTGGTTTCCACCGCCGGCTGAATGATGTCGCGCTGCCAGTAGCGGCGGCTGGCGGAAACGTCGCCTGGCAGCACGAAATTGGGCAGCGTGGCCAGCGCCACGTTGTGTGCGCGGCCGATGCCGGCTTCGAGCATGCCGCCGCACCAGACGGGAATGCCGGCCGCCTGGGCCACGTCGTGCAGGCGGCGCGCTTCGGCGAACCCGCCAACGCGGCCCAGCTTGATGTTGAGGATGCCGCAGGCGCGCAGGCGGATCGCCTGGGCGGCGTGATGCGCGCTGCGAATGGATTCGTCCAGGCAGATGGGCGTTTGCAGACGCGCCTGCAATTCGGCGTGGTCGATGATGTCGTCGTGGGCCAGCGGCTGCTCGATCATCATCAGGTAGAAATCGTCCAGCTTGCGCAGGTGGTCGGCGTCGGCCAGGGTATATGCGGAGTTGGCGTCGGCCATCAGCTTGATACGCGGAAAGCGCTCCCGCACACGCGCCACCACGTCCACGTCCCAGCCGGGCTTGATCTTCATCTTGATGCGCTGATAGCCGGCGGCCAGCTCACGCTCGATGGTTTCGAGCAACTCCTCGACCGAATCCTGGATGCCGATGGAAACGCCGCAGGGAATCTCGCGCCGCGCGCCACCGCCGATTTTTTCCCAAAGCGGCACGCCTTCGATGCGGGCGGCCAGGTCCCACACGGCGGTTTCCAGGGCGCCTTTGGCCATGTTGTGGCCGCGAATGTGGGCGGTGAGAGGATAGACTGCCTCCGGCCCATCAAGCTCGCGGCCCATCACGCGCGGGGCGGCGTAATCGCGCAAAATCCGCCACGCCGATTCGGTCCATTCCTCGTTGTAGAAAGGGTTCTCGCCGGCGGTCACTTCGCCCCAGCCGGAAATGCCGCCCGCCTGCGCTTCCACCAGGACGATGTGGCGCTCGTAAGTACGGCCAAAACTGGTTTCGAAGAAGTGCACCAGCGGCATCCGGATCTGCCGCAGGGTGACGCGCTCGATCTTCATAGCCATTGCTCCAGCAGATAGGTTCCCATAGCGGGACCGCGTTCGAACCCGGTCACGGCCAGGCCGCGCGCAAAAGCATCCTGAAACAGCGCGGCGTTGGCTTTCTGAATCTCTCGCGCGCGGGCGGAGTCCTGGCTGCGAATCAGCGCGATATCGGCGGGAAACGAGATGCGCTCGGCGGCGCGGACGGGCGGACGCCCGCCCGCCAGCGTCTCCCGCACGCGCGGCGAATCCAGCCACCATTCGGCGGTGCAGCGATCGGTGGGCAGGCCGCCGTGCAGCGGGCTGGCGGTGATGCCGTACTGGTTCTCCGTGTAGCGGCGAACGACGGCGCCGAGGCGTTCGAGGTTGAAGTACGCGTTCTTCAGCTCGAGCGGATCGAAGGTCCATTCGATCAGGCCGATGCCGCGGGCGAGCGCGTCTTCGCGCTGGCGGAGCTTGAGGCGGCGGCCGATGCCGGAATCGCGATATTTCGGCAACACACCCAGCATGTGGCTGTGCAGATACGGCGTGGGGCCGGGCTTGACCCCGGGGATGGCGAAGCAGAAGGCGATGAGGCGATCGCCGTCGTAAGCGCCGAAAATGTGCCCGCCCGCTTTGTCTAGCACCACCAGGAACCGCATGGGCAGCAGATCGATGGCATCGAAGCCCCAGACCTCTTGCTGCAATTCGACCACGCCGGCGTACTGGAAGAGCTCGTGCAGCGGCCGAATGTCGATCACCCTTTGGCTTCCTGCCACAGCGCCTCCATTTCCTCGAGGGTTGCATCGGCCGGCTTCTTGCCGCGCTCGGCCAGCTTGCGCTCAATGTAGCCGAAGCGCCGGCGGAACTTGGCGTTGGTGGCGCGAAGCGCCTGCTCGGGATCCAACTTCACGAAGCGCGCCAGGTTGACGAGCGTGAAGAGCATGTCGCCCAGCTCGTTTTCGAGCGCGGCGGGCGATCCGCCGCGGCGCGCCTCGGTAAATTCGCTTGCCTCTTCCTGCAGCTTCTCGAGCACCTGCTCGGGGTTCTCCCAATCGAAGCCCACTTGGGCGGCGCGCGAGGTGATCTGCTGCGCCTCCACCAGCGCCGGAAGGGCGCGCGGCACGCCGGCCAGCAGGCCTTCCTCCTGCCGGCCTTGCGCGGCCTTTTCGGCGGCCTTCACCTCGCTCCAGATGCGTTTCACGTCGCCGGCGGTCTCGGCCGATTCCTCGCCGAAGACGTGCGGGTGGCGGCGCAGCAGCTTGCGATTGATCGCCTCCAGCGCGTCTTCGATGCTGAAGAGGCCTTGTTCAGAGGCCATCTGCGCGTAGAAGACGGCCTGCAGGATGTAGTCGCCCAATTCTTCGGCCAAGTCGGGCCAGTCGCGGCGGTCGATAGCGTCGAGCACCTCGTAGGTCTCTTCCAGCGTGTAGGGCTTGATGCTGTCGAAGGTTTGCTCGCGGTCCCACGGGCAGCCGCCCGGTGCGCGCAAGCGGGCCATCAGGGCAAGCAGACGATCAAACTTTTCGGCGGCGCTCAACGGGCGGCTCCGGCCAGGCGCCGGCCGGAGCGCCGGACCAGAACCTCAGTGCGTGTAGCTGGCGTTGATGAACTCGTCGACATCTCTATGCATTTTATCGTGCGCCTTGCTGTCGATATAGACCATGTGGCCGGATTCGTAGTACGCGAACGCAACATTCTTCCTCACCGGCGGCTCCAGGTTCATGTGCGAGACGGTTTCCTCGATGCCGTTGAAGGGCGTGGCGACGTCATAATAACCGCACAGCACCAGCACCTTCAGAGAGCTCTCCTCGGTCATGGCGGAGCGCAGAACCTCGGCTACCCGGGTTTCGCCGGCGTCGCTCCAGGGCCGCACATTGGCGCTGACTTCGTAAGTCATCTCGCTCTTCCAGCCGAGTTCGCGGCGCAGGTAGTCCTGGAAAGTGGCCACGAAGGCGCCGACATAAGAGGCTTCGCTGGGATCGTATTCGTTGCGCTCGCCTGCGGCATCCACATCCGTGCCGAGGAACCGCGAATCAAGGCGGCCGACGGTGCGCCGCTGATCGCGCATCAGTTCCTTGAACCACCGTTGCGGGCTGATGCGCAGGTTGGCCTCCTCGATGTACTGCGGCTTAAGGCCTGTCAAGCGGGCCATGTCCTTGACGACCTTCTGATACTCGGCCGGGGTGAGCTGATCGCCTTTTTCGAGCGCCTGGGCATACTCGCCGTGGGCGAACTGGCGCGCCGCCTGCGCCACGGCTTCGACGCTTTCCTTTTGCAGATCGGGCGGCAGCAGGTGGTGATACCAGGCGGTGGTGGTGTAGGTGGGCAGGAAGAAGATATGGCGGTCGTCGCCGCCCCAGTCGGCAAACGCCACCGTGGAAAGCAGCACAATACCGTTCAGGTAAATCTCGTGGCGATGCTCGAGAACGCCGGCCAATTCCGCCGAGCGCGTGGTGCCATAGCTTTCGCCGATCAGGAATTTGGGCGATGCCCAGCGCTCACTGCGGGTGATGTACTGGTAAATGAAATCGGCGAACCAGTTGGCGTCTTCGATAACGCCGTAAAACTGCGACGCGGTCTGGCCCGGCGCCGGACGGCTGTAGCCGGTGCTGATGGCGTCGACGAAGACCAGGTCGGTCGCATCCAGAAAGGAATCCTCGTCGTCGACGATGCTGTAGGGCGCCGGCATGCCGTGACCGTCCGGTGTGAGCACCACTCGCCTCGGCCCCATGCCCATGTGAGTAAACAGCGAAGCCGATCCGGGTCCGCCGTTGTAGACGAACGCCACCGGGCGTTTGCTGATGTCGGCGACGCCGTCCTTGGTATACGCCACGTAGAAGAATGTGGCCTTGGGCGTGCCATCGTCGGCGTTAATGACGTAAGTGCCGGCGGTCGCGGTGTAGTGGATCTCTTCGCCGCCGATGCGCGCCGAATGGTGGGTGACGACGGCCTTCTCTTCGGGCGGCGGCTGGTGCTTCGCTGCTGGCTCCGATTCGGCGCCCCCGCGCGCAGACGCCGGACGCTGGGCCGGCGGCATGCCGCCTCGTCCAATGCGCTGCGCCGGCGGAGTGGTCATGGTCTCGCCCGGCGGCGGGGCTTGGGCCGCCGCCCATGAGGCCAGCAGGCAGGAAAGTGCGCATCCGAGAATCGGGCTTTTCGTCGCCATCGCTGTTTCTCCTTGTTGAACCGCAATCGTATACCCTCGGCGTGTGCCCAAGCAAGCGCGCGCGCTTCGTCATGACGCGGGCAAGCTAGAAAGCATGCCACTGGAGTTTTCTACATTTTCGTGAGAGCGCTGTAGCGCCGGCGGTCTTTTGCCGCCGGTGCTTTGCGCGCCCGTCGCCTCTCATGTTGACGCTCGGGGAACAACTTGGTTCCTTCTCGACCGCATGCTCGATAAACGCTTCGAGTGAAAGGTGTGAGTAGTAGCTCTGTTTCAGGGCGCGGCTTCAGCCGTGCCGCTGAGTCATAGTATGGAACGGGCTTTAGCAACTGGATAATGGCCAAACCTGTGCGCAATGCCCGCCCGTCGCACGCCACTTTTTCGCTTGACAAGCGTCTCATTTAGTACTAATAAATTAGTATGCGACCGCGAAGCACCACCCTGACGGGCCAGGAACTGGAAATCATGAAGATCGTCTGGGAGCGCGGCAGCGTGACCGTGCGGGACGTCTACGAGGCGCTGCTCGAGCGCCGCAAGGTGGCCTACACCACGGTCATGACCATGATGAAGATCCTGGAGCAGAAGAAATACTTGAAGAAGACGCAGGCCGAGCGGGCGTACGTATATCGGCCGGCGCAGCCCAAGCGCAAGGTGATCGGCGCCATGGTGCGGGAATTTGTCAACCGGGTCTTCAACGGGTCGGCCGAGCCGCTGCTGGTTCACCTGGTGGAAGAGGGCGACCTGTCGCGTGAGGATCTCGAGGAAATCGCGCGGCTGCGCAAGCCGGGGAGGGAGTCATGAACACCGCGCTGGTCTGGAGCAACATTCTCGCCTACAGCCTGCAAGTAGGGCTGCTGGTGGCGGTGGCGGCATTCGTGCCTGCACTGGTGCGCATGCGCGCGGCCGGCGCGCGGCTCTTGTACTGGCAACTGCTGCTGGCTGCCTGCCTGCTGTTGCCGTGGCTGCGGCCCTGGCATCAGGAAGTGATCGCGGCCAACGTCTCGGTGACCACGGTTGTGACCAGCATGGCGGCGGCGCCGGCGCCGGCGCGCTTCCACATCGCGCCGGGCGAGCTGCTGCTCTACCTGCTGGCCGCCGGTGTGGCGGCGCGCTTGGCGTGGCTGGGCGTGGGGCTCTGGCGGCTGCGGCGTTACCGTCGCCGCGCCGTGCCGCTCGAAAACGCTGGCGTGCGGGCCGAGGTGCTGCTTTCGGCCGAGATATCGAGCCCGGTGACTTTCGGCTGGCGCCGGCCGGTGATCCTGCTGCCGGAACGGTTTCCGCAACTGGGCGGCGCCATGCAGCAGGCCATCCTGTGCCACGAAAACCTGCACGTGGAGCGGCACGACTGGCTTTTCACCGTCGCCGAGGAACTGGTGCGCGCCGTACTGTGGTTTCATCCGGCTATCTGGTGGCTGCTGGGCGAAATCCAACTGGCGCGCGAGCAGGCGGTGGATTGCCAAGTGGTCAAAATCACGCAATCGCGCGATCCCTACGTGGATGCGCTGCTCGAAATGGCCGGTGCGCCGCCGGAGCTGGATCTGGCGCCGGCGCCGCTGTTCCTACGCAAGAGGCATCTGAAACAAAGAGTGATGGAAATCGTTCGGGAGGCAACTATGTCGAAAACGCGATGGATCTCCGCCCTGGCCGCAAGTGTGATGTTTTTGGCCGCGGCGTGCTGGCTGGTAACGGGCGCATTTCCGCTCGCCGGCGCGCCGCAGATTGTCGCGGACGCGCCGGGCGTGGCGGTCGACCTCGGCGGCGCGCGGCTCATGCACCGCTCGGGAGTGGAGTATCCCGCGGCGGCGATCGCCAAAGGCGTGCAAGGCACCGTGGTGGCCCAGGTCAAGCTGGATGCGAACGGCGTGGTGACCGACGCCAGTATTCTGAGCGGTCCGGATGAACTGCGTAAAGCGGTCCTGCAATCGGTGCTGAACTGGCACTTCTACAAAGATGCGGCCGGCGCGATGCGCCAGGTCAGCGTTACGTTCGAGTTGCCGAAGGAGGGCGCGGCGGCGCCATCGACAGGCGTCGGCGGCGGAGTCAAATTCAAAGGCGGTTCTGTCGGAGTGGGCGGCGGAGTTTTTGTCCCACCGAACAGCGTTCTCAAGAGCATCACCGTGAGCGGGCTCTCCGACCAAGCGAAAGCCGATTTGTTGGCGCGCCTGCCGGTGCATGAAGGCGACGCGTTGACACCGGACACGATGGAAAAAGTCGGGCAGGTCGTGAAGGGATTCGATGAACACCTGCATGTTGGAGTCGGCGTGCTCAACGGCAACGCACAGATGCACATCTCACCGTATGAGAATACGTCGTTTGCAAACGGCGAGACGGCCATACCGATTCAAGCAGACGCTCAAGCCATCAACTTGATCTCTAAGGTCGATCCGGTTTATCCGCCACTGGCGAAACAGGCGAAAATTCAGGGGACCGTCGAGTTGTCCGCCGTTATTGGCAAGGATGGCCGGGTGCAGAATCTGAAAGTCGTGAGCGGCCATCCACTCCTGGTTCAGGCCGCGTTGGACGCCGTCAAGAACTGGGTCTACCGACCTACCTTGGTTAACGGCGAGCCGGTCGAGGTGAAAACCTCGATTCAAATCAACTTCACCCTGGCGTCGTCCGAAAACATCGAACCGGCGAACCGGCTTGAAGTGAGCGGCAATGCGCAAGCGGCCAAGCTGATTACCCAGGTCGCGCCGGAGTATCCAGCCGCGGCGAAGCAAGCCGGCATTCAAGGGACCGTGGTGCTGGAGGCCATCGTTGGCAAAGATGGAACGGTGCAGGACGTCAAGGCGTTGAGCGGCCCTCCGCTGCTGGCCCAGGCCGCGCTGGATGCCGTCAAGAACTGGGTCTACCAGCCTACCTTGCTCAACGGTGAGCCGGTGGAGGTGAAGACCACGATCCAAGTCAACTTCACGCTGGAGTAATAGCGCCCGGGGCAAACCGGGTACAGGCACGAACTTTCGCAAAAGCAGCGAAATTCGAGCCAGTCCCCAGTTTGCAGACAGGTGGGGCAGGCGCTTCCGCCTGCCAACCGGGGCGGCTTCGCCTTCACAAAGGGCTGTTATGTCATCTTGCATGACCTTCGTATTCCGAACTGCGATCGCGCTTCTATTTGCGGCGTCCGCATTCGCGCAGACTCCATCGTCTGCACCCCCTTCCTATCGGTTTGCCTCCGGTGGTGCGGCGTTGAATATTCCTGTCGAGCTCGTCGCCAATGGTCTGGTTTTTGTCCGTGCGAAGGTGAACGGCCATCCAGGCTGGTTCATCCTCGACAATGCAAGTCAGGGATTCGCCGTCGACCGCGACTACGCCCGCCCGATATCGCTGGACGCCAGCGGCAGCGCTCCAGCTCGCACAGGAGGGTCGGACTCCATCCAGGCCGGAATTGTGTCTGACGTCCAGATCGGTTTGCCGGGACTCGATCTGACCCACCGCAGCCTCGTCGTGCTTGGCTTGAAACCGATCGAGCCAGCCGTCGGCCATGAGGTCGATGGCATCATTGGATCGCGCTTGTTCGACGACTTCGTCGTGGAGGTGGATTATGCTACGTCCTCTCCTATAGCGGCGAGCGCCTTCTAGAACACCCAAGCTTGTACTCATTCTCACTCAGGTGTTTACTTGCTAGAATCGTCGAACGTCCTCAAGCGGGCGTGCGGCCTCAGATGGTCACTTGGACACAGACCTATGCCCCGGTTGCCGGCAGTCTGGTTCTGTCGGCGCTGCCGGCGGCTTCGCCGGTGGTGGTGCTGCTGGGATTGCTCGCCCTCACCCGTGCGCGGGCGCACTGGGCGGCGTTGGCCGGCCTGGCGGCCTCGCTGGCTGTCGCGATTCTCGTGTTCGGCATGCCGTGGCGGCTGGCTTCGCTGGCTGCGCTCGACGGCGCCGCGTATGGGCTGTTTCCGATCGGCTGGATCGTGCTGACCGCGATCTTCGTCTACGACGTGACCGTGAAGTCCGGCGATTTCGAAGTGATCAAACACAGCATTGCGTCGATCGCCAGCGACCGGCGCGTGCAGGCGCTGCTCATCGCCTTCTGCTTCGGCGCCTTCATGGAAGGCGCGGCCGGATTCGGCACCCCGGTGGCGATTTCGGCGGCAATGCTCATCGGCCTGGGCTTCCGCCCATTGGAGGCGGCGGGCCTGGCGCTGATCGGCAATACCGCTCCGGTCGCCTACGGTGCGCTGGGAACGCCGCTGATTGCGCTGGCGGGAGTAACTGGGTTGCCGCTGGAAACGCTCAGCGCCATGGTGGGCCGCATCCTGCCGGTCTTCAGCCTGCTGGTGCCCTTCTGGCTGATCTGGGTGATGTGCGGCTTCCGGCCGATGCGCGAAGTGTGGCCCGCCTGCCTGACTGCCGGCGCTTCGTTCGGCATCGCCCAGGGTTTGATCTCGAACCTGCACGGCCCGTGGCTGGCGGGCATCGGCAGTTCGTTGATCTCCATGCTCGCCATGGTGGTGCTGCTGAAGCTTTGGCAGCCGAAAAGCATTTGGTCGTTCGAACACGAAACCGCCGTGGAGCGCGCGGCGGAAGCGGCGGCGCGGCCGGCTCACGGCGGCTGGAGCACGCTGAAGGCATGGATGCCGTGGATTCTCTTGTCGGTGCTGGTGTTCCTTTGGGGCACGCCCGCAGTCAAAGAGTTCCTCAGCGGCGGCGCCAAGGGCCATCCCAATTTCTTGAGTGGCGTCGCGGTGGCGAACTACACCGTTCCTGTGCTCGATAAGGCGGTGATCCGCACCACACCCGCGGTTCCCAAACCCATCGCCGAGCCGGCTGTTTTTGCCTTCAACTGGCTCTCGGCCACGGGCACCAGCCTGCTGATTACGGGCGTGCTGAGCGGGCTGTTACTGGGATTCTCGCCGCTGGCTCTGGCGAAGATATTCCTCGGCACGCTGCGGCGCGTGCGGCTATCGCTCCTCACCATCGCCGCCATGCTGGCATTGGGCTACACCACGCGCTTCGCCGGCTTGGACGCCACTATGGGCCTGGCGTTTGCCAGCACCGGCGTGCTGTTTCCGTTCTTCTCTCCCATGCTGGGCTGGCTGGGCGTGGCGCTGACTGGAAGCGACACTTCCTCCAACGTGCTGTTTGGCGGCCTGCAGCAGGTCACGGCGCGGCAACTCGGGCTGTCGCCCGTCCTTGCCACCGCCGCCAACAGCGCCGGCGGCGTGATGGGCAAAATGATCGACGCGCAGAGCATCGTGGTCGCCGGCGTGGCCACAGGGCAGCAGGGCGGGGAAGGGACGATTCTGCGATACGTCTTCTGGCACAGCCTGGCTCTGGCCTCGCTGGTTGGCGTGGTGGTTTTCCTGGAGGCCTATGTTCTGCCCTGGATCATTCCGCAGGTTGGAAGGTGACCGCTATTCGCGGCGCAGCTTGGCGGCGATCGCGGCGCCGTGGGCGAACTCTTCTTGAACCTGGCGCGTGCGCAGGTTCTCGCGCAAGTGCTCCAGCTTCTGGATGTAGAAGCCGAGGGCGCGGTCGATGTGCTCCGTGTTCGTCGCCAGAATGTCGCGCCACAGGTCGTAGGAGCTGAGCGCCAGGCGGGTCATATCGAGCAGGCCGGGGCCGGCGACTTCAAGTTTCGCGCCGGCGGGGAGGCGATCGGCGAGAGTGGCGGCGAGCGCGGTGGAAGCCAACTGGGGCACGTGCGACGTCATCGCCACCAGTTGGTCATGCTGATCGCAATCGAGCGTCACTAGCCGTGCGCCGAAGCGGCCCAGCCAGGCGGTGTAGTCGCGTGCGGCGGGCGTTTCGAGCTCGGCCGGATCGTCCGGCGTCAGCACCCAGGTGCGGCCGCGAAAGAGGTCGGCATCGGCCGCGGCGGCGCCGCGCGTTTCCTTGCCGGCCATGGGGTGGCCGCCGAGGAACTGCCCGCGAGTGATCGCCTGCCGCGCCAGATCGACGATCTCGCACTTGGTGCTGCCGGCATCGGTCACCAGCGCGCCCGGCTGCAGCAGCGGGTCGAGATGGCGGATGGTATCGAGGATGCGGCCGATGGCTTGCGAGAGGAAGACCAGGTCGGCGGTTGCGACGGCCTCGGCCAGCGGCGCTCCGCCGTCGATGGCGCCGGCCGCAACGGCATCGGCAATGGCGCGCGGCGAGCTCACGCCCACGATGGGGCCGTCAAACCCCGCTTTCCGGAGAGCGAGGCCGAACGATGCACCGATCAGGCCGGTCCCGACAATAGCTACATGCTTCATGAAATGTTTAGTGTAGCGCCGGCAACGGGCGGCTCGGTCCCATAGCGCCGGCGGTCCTTTGCCGCTATCTTTTGGTGGTGGGGCAGGATTCATCCTGCCAAGCCGGGCGAAGCCCGCCCCGCCTTGTTCTGTAGGGGCCGGGCATGCCCGGCCCGTGCCTCCCGCGGCAGTGACAACCCCAATCACCACTCCACTCCCCCACTAACTCAATCACTTAGCCCAAATTCACCCCTCAAATCCCTTGACATACCCCGTATCCTTAAATTGGGACTGTGGCGCCAGGCACCGCTGCTAGTCTTTACTTCGTGGCCACGAAGCGTTGCACTTAGTTGATACTGAACTTCCGGCGCCCGTGAACGGCATGCGGGGTCCCCCTTGGGCTGGACTCCCGACGGAAGACTTTGGATTCTGGAATCCACAACCGCCGGCGGTAAACGGATAGCTATTATTGCCGCC
>Ga0187891_1000085_pt1 | contig 101886 bp, 86 predicted proteins | sample June2016WEW_21_4_FD_132990 | JGI IMG/M metagenome (GOLD analysis project Ga0187891, IMG submission 132990) | Peatland microbial communities from SPRUCE experiment site at the Marcell Experimental Forest, Minnesota, USA - June2016WEW_21_40 | ecosystem: Environmental > Terrestrial > Soil >... | reverse complement strand
AGCTCATCAACCGCCAAGCCTACGGCTTCCGCAACTTCGAAAACTACAGACTCAGAGTGAAGGTGTTATGTTCTTAGAAAGGCTTGGGATCGGGGTCTGCCCCCGTTTTTGGCGTAGAGCCAACCGCGGTGAGACGTAGAGCCGAGAGAATCTGGTGGACGGCAGGGGATTCGAACCCCCGACCCCGGCGTTGCGAACGCCGTGCTCTCCCAACTGAGCTAGCCGCCCACGGACTTGCCTTCCGGTCACTATGATACCAAATCGTCCGCGATGCGCCGGACGGCGGAGCAGGCGCTAGAATCGAAGGTCAGGAACAGCGATCGTCCGCTACCTGGAATCCGGCCTGTGTTTGCGGCGGTTTGCCCAATACTTCTTCATGCGCTCGGACACTTCCGCACGCTCCTGCAAGTTCATCGATTTGCGGCCACGCCGTTTACCGCTGTTGGGAAGCCGGGGCAATTCGCCACCGGCGCGCTGCAGGGCCTCTAACGAGGCAATCGCGCGCTCCAACTTTTCTTTTTCAGCGTATAACTCCTGAAGAGCCTTGGAGAGATCCATCGTACTAAATGCCGCAGGTCGTGGTGACCCTAACGATCACTCGATGTTACAACAGCGGCCTGCACTTTTCCATAGCCGATGGTTATACTAATGGAGCAGAAAAGGCCAATGCGGTACTACTTTGATGGCATGTCTAGTAATGGAAATATATATCCAGGCTCCCAGTAGCAATAGTACAGCCATGACAATGATAATGGTCGTTTTCCACGGGAAGCGCCGGTTCTCGCGATGGAGCGTCAGTAGGTACGCTGCGAAAACGCCCAGATAAAACAACAGGCACATGGGCAGTGCAAACAGCATCATGTTGAACGCATCCGGTGTTGGCGTGACAATGGCGGCTATGATGAAGATGATCAGAATCGCATAACGGCTATGTTTGATTAGAAATGACGGAGTGACAATCCGCAGTAAGGTCAGAAAGAATATAACCACCGGAAGTTCGAATACCAAACCGATTCCCAACACTACGTTGACAAACATGGCGAAATACTCGCTGACCGACACGAACGGCGCGATGTCCTTGCCATGGCCCATGCCCAATAAGAAGGTGAGGGCGAATCGGAAAGCGACGAAATAGGCGAACAGGCCGCCCAGAATGAACAAGCCCGCTGAGGACACGATGAAGGGCACGGCCCAGCGGCGCTCCTTGCGATACAGCCCGGGAGAGATGAAAGCCCACACCTGGTAGACCACCCACGGCGAAGCAATAAAGAGGGAACACACCAAGGGCAGCTTGAACCAGATGATGTTGAGGGTTTCCATGGGAGTGATCTGCACCAGCCGCTGCTCATAGCCGAGTGACTTCAGCGCGGTTACGGCTGGTTGCTTGATGATGTTCCATAACTGGTCGCAGAACAGGAAACTCAGGCAAAACGACACGCCGATTCCGATCAGCGCCGAGATGATGCGCCTGCGCAGTTCCTCGAGGTGCTCGAGAAAGGACATGCGCAACATCCCCTCTTCTTCTTCGCCGCCCGGTGGTGGTGGCGGAGGCGGCCCGCCTCCCATGCGCCGCCTGGCTCTGGCGAGCGCGCCACCGGCAGGCGTAGAGCCGCGCGGGGGCTCACCGCCCCCTGTCTGTTCTTCGGACGAGTCCATTCGTTACGCTTGCTGTTCCGCGTTTGTCGAAGCTGGAGTTGGTGAACGATCTTCGGCGGCGGCTATGGCCGCTGGGCCGGAACTCAGCCCCGCGTGTTCCGTCGCTGGATCGTGGGCAATCGTTCCTTCCGGTGCGACAACTACGGGTGATTCAGCGCCCTCAGTTGCGGATGCGCTTGCAGTGGATGGGTTGGCGGCTGGCTCTAAAGACGGGGCAACGTACGCGCCATCATAGGTTGTGTCGTAAGAAGAGTAGTCATAATTGTAAGTATCATACTGATACTCGTTGACCACCTCCTTGATTCCCGTTTCAGCCTCCAGGTTTTTCATTTCACGGTCAAACGTGGCCTTCAATTCGCTTGAGGCCCGCCTAAATTCGGTCAGTGCCTTGCCGACCTTCCGTCCGATCTCAGGAAGTTTCTTTGGACCGAACAGGATGAGCGCCACCAGGAAGATCAAAATGAACTCCTGGGGGCCGAAGTTTCCAAAAATCATGCTGATTCCTCCAGCAAGGTCTTCCGAACCAATGATAGCACGCGCACCATGATGGGCCGCCAATGGCCGTGCGCGGCGGGAGCGCTACAGGAATGCAGGAAGTCGCGCCGGCTCGGGAATCGAGCGAAAACGACCGGCCTGCTTAAAAGCGTGCTCCACCTACGGCAGGGTTTCGCGCAACACTTTCTCGCTTTGTTCCTCACGGAAGCGGCGGAGTTTTTCGCGCAGTGCGGGCCGGCTGGCGGCCAGGATGGCGATGGCCAGCAGGGCTGCGTTGCGCGCGCCGGCGGAGCCGATAGCGAGCGTCCCCACGGGAATGCCGGCCGGCATCTGCACGGTGGAGAGCAGCGAATCCAGGCCCTTCAGGGACGCGCTTTCCATCGGCACGCCCAACACCGGAAGCAGAGTGTGGGCGGCGCAGACGCCGGCCAGGTGAGCCGCGCCTCCGGCCGCGGCGATCACCACTTCGATGCCGCGCGACTCGGCCTGGCTCACGTATTCCGCGGTTTGCGCGGGCGTGCGGTGCGCCGAAAGCACGCGGCATTCGTGAGGAACGTCGAACCGCGCGAGCGTCTCGTCGGCATGGCGCATCGCTTCCCAGTCCGATTTGCTGCCCATGATGACGGCGACCAGCGGCGTGTCGGGCATGCCCATACTCTACTGCCCCTGCGCGAGCGAAAAGCCCGGCTGGCCGTCGAAAGTGCGCAGCGCCTGCGTGGCGGCAATCTCGATTCCAGCCTCGGCGACGCGCGCGAGCAAACCGACGCACTTCGCCATGCCAGTGCCGCCTTCGGCGATGAAGCGGCAGCGGAAACTATCGGTGCAGAAGGTTTCCGCCCGCCCCGCCGGCCACACCTTCACGCCGCGGTTGTCGATCATCTGCAGACTCAAGCCGTCGCCCGCCAGCTTGCCCATGGCGGCGGCGAGCGAGTTGGGATCGCGCGAAGGCCAGTAGACGAATACGTCGATGCCCTTCAGCTCCATGGCGGTGGAGAGATCGGCCGCGGCACGCGCCGCCGCCGGCGCCGCCGGACGCCGCGCGTAGCTCACCGCTTTCAGACGGTTCGGTTTTTGGCCGACGCGCGCGATCACGGCTGCCGCGAATTCCTTGGTCCCCACTTTTTGCGTGCTCACCCCCTCGCTGAAGATGTCGTAAGTGTGAACGCCATCCTCGATGGTGCGCAACCAGGCGTTGTGGACGCGCTCGGCCACCTCCGGCTGATCGATGTGCACCAGCATCAGCACCGCGCCCAGTAACAGGCCCGAGGGATTGGCCAGGTTCTGGCCGGCCCGCCGCGGCGCCGAGCCGTGGATGGCTTCGAACATGGCGCACTTGTCGCCAATGTTGGCCGAGCCCGCCAGGCCGACCGATCCCGCGATCTGCGCGGCCACGTCGGAGAGAATGTCGCCATAGAGGTTCGGCATCACGATTACGTCGAAATTCTCCGGCCCATCGGCCATCTTGGCGGCGCCGATATCCACGATCCAGGCCTCGTTCTGGATGTCCGGGTACTCTTTGGCGATTTCGTCGAAGACCTTGTGGAACAGCCCGTCGGTCATCTTCATGATGTTGTCCTTCATGAAGACGGTGACCTTCTTGCGATTGTGGCGGCGCGCATACTCGAAGGCGTAGCGGACAATCTTCTCGCTGCCCGGCCGCGAAATCAGCTTGATGCATGAGGTCACTTCCGGCGTCAACTGGTATTCGATACCGGCGTAAAGGTCCTCTTCGTTTTCGCGCACGATCACCAGGTCCATGTTGGGATGCTTGGTGTCGACAAACGGGTGGTAGGACACGCACGGCCGCACGTTGGCATATTGGCCCAGCGTTTTGCGTGTGGTTACGTTGAGGCTCTTGAAGCCTCCACCCTGCGGAGTGGTGATGGGCGCCTTCAGGAACACTTTCGTCCGCAGCAGGGATTCCCAGGAACTGGGTTCAATCCCGGTGGTATTGCCGCGCAGGTAAACCTTCTCACCGATCTCGATGGTCTCTATATCGAGAGCCGCGCCGGCCGCCTCCAGAATCCGGAGCGTGGCATTCATGATTTCCGGTCCGATGCCGTCGCCGTGGGCGACCGTGATGGGAGTCTTGGTGGCCATAAGGGGAATTACCACGATAAGAGAATGCGCAAGCCCGCGCAACTGTTGGCGCGCCGGGGCCCTCAACGGCGTTCGATGCGACCTTCCACTGCTGTCACTTCTTGCCCGCGGCCTTCGCCCGGAGGAACGTCCCTTTCTCGAGTTCCTCGAACGCCTGGCGAAGCTGCTCCTGCGTGTTCATGACGATCGGACCGTACCAGGCCACCGGCTCTTGCAGCGGCTGCCCCGAGCACAAGAGAAACCGGATCCCGTCCTCTCCGGCGTGTACCTCGACTTCGTCGCCGCGGCCGAAGAGAATCAGCGAGCGGTTTTCCGCCGCGGCGGGAGGCTTGGTGTCTGCCCACCCAACCGATTCGGTTGGCACTTCCAGCGGGCCTGATGCGTTGCAGAACTTCCCGCCGCCCGAGAAAACGTACGCGAAGGAGTGGTGAGTTGTCTCGACCGGGAGGGTCCTGTTCTGGCCGGGCGGCACCGACACATCGAGGTAAACCGGATCGGCGGCGATGCCATCCACGGGTCCGGCCGTCCCCCAAAACTTCCCGCAAACCACGCGGACGCGAGTGCCATCGTCATCCGTGATCTCCGGGATATCGCCCGCCTTCACTTCCTGATAACGGGGCGCCGTCATTTTCAGTGCTGCGGGAAGATTGGCCCACAACTGAAATCCGTGCATCCTGCCCGACTGGTCGCCTTTGGGCATCTCCTGGTGGACAATCCCGCTTCCCGCCGTCATCCATTGGATGTCGCCAGCGCCGATGGCCCCGTGGTTTCCCATGCTGTCGCCGTGCTCGACGGTTCCGGCGAGCACGTAGGTGATGGTTTCGATCCCGCGATGCGGGTGCCATGGGAAACCCGCCAGGTAATCCTCCGGAACGTCATTGCGGAAGTCGTCAAGAAGAAGGAACGGGTCGAAGTCGCTGGTGTTGCCGAAACCGAACGCGCGGCGCAGATGTACGCCCGCGCCCTCGATGGTCGGCTTGGCTTTGATCAGTCGTTTCACCGGACGAAGGGACATAGGGCCTCCTGTGCTGAGCAGTACATACGCCGGAGCGTCCTCTTTTGGCGCGCGGCTTTCCGTTAGTGTACATCCAAGAGGCGGGCCTTGCCCTATGGTCGTGGAACTTGGAGGTCGTCGCAGATTTTTCGGGCGAGGTTCATGCCGCGGGGAGCACGAAGGTTTCGCGGATGACAGCGGCGCCTTCAAGGGACTGCTCGGACATGGCGCGATTCGCATCCAGCACCAGTGCAACCGCCTCGCGAAGGTTGTTCCTGGCCTCGTCCAGGGTGCTGCCCTGCGTGTTGGCGCCGGGGAGTTCTTCGACGAACGCCACGTAGCCTTCCGGGACCTTCATAAACACGGCAGTCAGATTCATCGGCGTCATAGACATTGTCGCACCGAAGCTGACGCCAGCCGGTGCTACCCTGTGATTTGCCGCAGATGACGCGCCGCCGGATTCTTGCTTTGCTCCCAGCCATGGCCGGCACCTCGTGTGCCAGGCAGGAAAGTGCACCTCACGATAGCCAGCCGCATCGCCGCGTCGCCGATGTCCTGGCGCCGGCCGCTCCGGAACACGTTCAACTCGGCGGTTACCTGGGCCGCAGAATCGACCTGTGCGTGCGCAACCGGATCTTGGCGCAGAATGGGGATAAGCTGGTGGCGCCATTTCGCCAGCGCGCGGAAACTGCCTGCTGGCAAACCGAATTCTGGGGTAAATGGTTTCTGTCCGCCGCTGCCGCCTGTCGGTACACGCACAGCGCGGGCGAGCGAGCGCGCCTCGGCGATTCCATTCAGTCGCTGCTGGCCACGCAGACCGCGGATGGATACATCGGGAATTATGCCGCCGGCAGTCACTTGAAAGCCTGGGATATCTGGGGCCGCAAATACACGCTGCTCGGATTGCTGGCCTGGTTCGACATGACCGGTGACGCCGCGGCGCTCGGCAGCGCACGCCGGCTGGCCGGACATCTGATGACGGAAGCCGGTCCCGGCGCGGCCGATATCGTTCGCTGCGGCCTCTACCGCGGGATGGCCGCGAGTAGCGTGCTCGAACCCATTGTGCTGCTCCATCGCCGCACCGGCGACGAGCAATTCCTTCGCTTCGCCGAGTGGATCGTGTCCCGATGGTCCGCCCCCGACGGCCCGCAGTTGATCGAAAAGGCGTTCACCGCGGTTCCGGTGGGAGAGCGGTTTCCACGCCCGACGAAGAATTGGTTCTCCTGGGAAAACGGCGAGAAGGCGTACGAGATGATGTCGTGTTACGCCGGCCTGCTGGAGTTGTACCGTGAAACGGGACGGACGGCTTACCGGGATGCGGCGTTGCGGACGCACGCGAGCATACTCTCTACCGAGATCAACATTACCGGTTCGGGCTCCTCCGAGGAGTGCTGGTACGGCGGTAAGGCGCGTCAAACCCAACCGGCGAAGAATCCCATGGAAACCTGCGTGACGGTGACCTGGATGCACCTGTGCGCTCACTTGCTGCGCCTCACCGGCGATCCGCGCTATGCGGACGCGATCGAGACCACCGCGTACAATGCGCTCGTGGGAGCCATGACGCCGGACGGATCGGGCTTCGCCAAGTACAGCGCGCTCGCGGGGCTGCGCGAATTCGGGGAGAAGCAGTGCGGCATGGAGCTGAACTGCTGCGAAGCGAACGGGCCGCGCGGCATCATGCTGCTGCCGCAGATCGCGGTGATGATGGGAGCGGAAGGCCCGGCCTTCAACCTCTATTCGGAAGGCGCCTGGGACTTCGTGCTTCCCTCCGGCGCGGCGTTGCGGATCGAGGCGAAAACGGACTTTCCCGTGTCCGGATCGATCGATCTCGTGCTTCGCCCCGCGCGGGCGGAATCGTTCCCGGTGCGCCTGCGGACACCGGCATGGAGCGCCCAAACTTCGCTCAGCGTGAATGGCTCGAAGATCGATGCCGTCCATCCCGGCACATATGCGACCGTCGAAAGGCGCTGGAAACCGGGCGACCGTGTGCGCCTGCATCTGGACTTGCGCGGGAGGGTTCTGCGCGCGGCGGATGGATCGCGCCCGTATGCCGCGGTAGCGCGCGGCCCGGTGGTTTTGGCCAGGGATTTGAGACTTGGGCAGCCGACGATTGACGAGCCCGTTGCCGGCTTCGGTGACGACGGCAGTTTCATACCGCTCGATGCCATCGCGCCGCCGCCCGGAATCGCCATGGCATTCCGCGCCGGAGCCGGCCAGGTCCCCCTGTGCGACTACGCCTCGGCCGGCAATACCTGGACGCCCGGTTCCCGCTACCGGGTCTGGATGCCGGAACCACGCTAGAGTTCGAGGACCGTGCGCAGGCCTTCATCGACGAAACGCTGCAGACGCGGCGGCAGCGTCCCTGCACGCTCGGTCAGGAAGCTGCGGTCGAGGGTAAGGAGCTGGGAGACATTCACGACCGAGTCGCGGGGGAGACCGACCGAACGGGCCGGCAACAGGACATTGCCTGGGGCGTCGGCGAGTTCGACGTTGCTGGTGATCACAGCTACGATGGCCGTTTGAATCCGGCTGCGATTGAAGGCGTCCGCCTGCACCACCAGCACCGGCCGCCGGAATCCAGGCTCGGAGCGGCGAGGCTCGGGAAGATCCGCCCACCAGATCTCCCCACGCTGGATCTCGCCCATCTCTACCAGGCGTCCTTTGCGAGGGATTTCAGTTGTGCGCGGTGCAGTCCGGCATCGACTTTCGCCGGGTTCCGCGAGTACACGCCGTTCAGTCGCTCCGTGATCGCATTCCCCTGCAGACCTTTGAGGAATTCCGCAATCGCTTTGGCGTACAACTCGCTTCTCGAAACCCGAAGGCGGCGGGCGGTTGCTTCCGCCATGCGGAAGAGGTCGTCAGGTACCGAGACTGCAGTCTTCATACTCATAGTATAACCCGAGTTATACCCGAACCGGCTTTCCATCGCTGGCTCCGATGGCTTTCAGTTCCGGCCCGGACCGCGTCCGCCGCCCGGCGGCTTCTCGCCCGGCTTCTCAGCGGTAAAGGTCAGCTTCACATCGCCGGTATGGGCCTTGTCGTTGATCTTCACTTCCGCCGCGGTCTTTCCCAGGTGCTCGAAGATGTTCTGCTGCCGGATCGCGCCGAGGAAATAGTCCGGATACTCCGGATTGAACGGCTTGCCCGTCTTCATCGTCCAGATACGCAGGATTTCCGCCTCGCCTTCCAGATCCAGCCCGGCCACCGTCAGCTTTCCCATCGTGAATTGCGGGCCCGCCTCCACGTGAATCACCGCGTCCACCGATTCGTGACCGTCGTCCACCACCCGGTCCGCCGTGATCTTTGCGTTCAGGTAGCCGGCCCTGCGCAGTGCCTTGCGCATTGCCTCCAGTCCCTCGTCCACCTTGTCGAAGTTGGCCACGTCGCCGGTCTTCACGTCGATGTTGCGGAGCAGTTCCGCCGCTTCGGCCGGCGCCGGCCCATCGATCGACACCTTGCCCATCGTGTAGCTGCGCCCTTCGTCGATGGTCACAAACACGTGCAGACCCAGCACGTCTTTGGTAGGTTCGGTGTGCAACTCGGTGAACCGCACCCGCATGCGCCCGCGAGCTTCGTAGATCGGCCGGATGGCGCTGTTGAGGATCTCGCGGAAACGGTCCTCGGTATACTCGGCGCCGATTCCCGCCCCGGAAATAGCATCGTGCAGCACGTTGGACGGCACGACGTGGTTGCCGCGAAACGTCACCAGCGCCACTGCCGGAAGGCTATGTGCCGGACGGAAAACCACGGCGAACTCGCCCGTCGAGATGGGCGCAACCCCGACCGCGATTTTCCCCGGCTGCCCTTTGGCGGCCACGAACTCCTCCACCCAATTCTTGTACCGCTCAAAGGCGGGCTGCGTGGCGGGCACCTTTCCGGAAGCGAACAACGGATCTTTCTCGCGCAGCGCGGCGCGCAACTCCTGCTCGGAAACGTGCAGGTTTTCGAACTCCGCCGGATAAGCCTGCTGCACTTCCAACACCTGAAACACCGCGGCGTAGCCATTTGCCGAGCCGGGCGTGAACTTGTATCCCACGGTCTCGAACGCGCCCGTGTCCGTGAGGCGTTTGCGCGCGGCCTCGAATTCCGGCTTGCCCACCACTTGCCCCACCTTCAGTCCCGCCACCGCCAGAATCTGTTCCGCGCTGTAAGTGTGGTTGCCTTCCACCAGCAGACTTTCGATAGGCCAGCGCGCAGCCGGCGCTGTGGAACCAGCGCTCTGCGCCGGCTTGGCCTGCCCGAATCCACACGCGCCCGCCAACAGCAAGATCGGTAGTAACCTTCTCATATTCTTCATGGTAGCGCCGGCCCAAGATGGGCCTTGCGGCCGGCGATTGGTTGGGCCGCCGGTTCTTTCCCGGTAGACGCATCGGCAGCGCCGCCGGTGACGCGGGTAGAATAAAAAAAGTGCCTTACGATCTGATCGTGATTGGGAGTGGTCCCGGCGGCTACTCCGCTGCCATTCGCGCCGGCCAATACGGATTGAAGACTCTCCTGGTGGAGAAGCAGGCCAAACTCGGCGGCACCTGCCTGCTGGTGGGTTGCATTCCCACCAAGAGCCTGCTGCAAACCGCCGACGTCTGGGAGCGCTTCGTCCACTGCGAGCAGGAAGGCATCCACTGCGAGAACCCGCGCCTGGATTACCCCAAGGTAAAGGACCGCAAGGACGGCATCGTCAATAAGCACTCCAAAGGTGTGGAGTTGCTGCTCAAGCGCGCCAAGGTGGAGCGCATCGCCGGCTACGCCACGCTCAAGGGCGGCGGCAAGGTGGAGTTGCAGGGCGCATCCGGCGCGCAAACCCTGGAGGCGAAGAACATCATCGTCGCCACCGGCTCGGAGGCCCGCATGCTCCCCGGCCTCGCGCCCGACCCCGAGTTCATTCTCACCAACATCGAAATCCTCAATCTGACAGCGGTGCCGAAGAGCCTGATCGTTATCGGCGCCGGCGCCGTGGGCGTGGAGTTCGCCAGCATCTTCCGCCGCTTCGGCGCCGAAGTCACCCTGGTCGAGATGCTGCCGCGCGTGGTTCCGGTGGAGGATGAGGACATTTCCAAGGAGCTCGAACGCAACTTCCGCAAACAGGGCATTCGCGTCGAGACAGGCGCGCGCGCGGAAAATATCGAGAAGACCGGCGCCGGCGTGCGGCTCGCGCTCACCACCAAGGATGGCAAGCAGGAAGCCCTCGAAGCGGAGAAGTTGCTGGTGGCCGTCGGCCGCAAGCCCAATACGGAAAACATCGGCCTGGAAAACACGCGCGTCGAACTGGACCGCGGCTTCATCAAGGTCGACCAGTGGCAGCAAACCGGCGAGCCGGGCGTTTACGCCATCGGCGATGTGGTCGCCGGCACGCCGCAACTGGCGCACGTGGCCACCCGCGAGGGCATGATCGCGGTCGCCCACATGGCCGGCAAGCCCGCCGTTCCCATCAACCGCAACCGCATTCCCGGCTGCACCTATACCCAGCCCGGCATCGGCAGCGTGGGCCTCACCGAAGCCCAGGCGCGCGCCCAGGGCCACGCGGTGAAGGTCGGCCGCTTTCCTTTCGCCGGCAACAGCCGCGCCACCATTCTCGGCCACCACGAGGGATTCATCAAGGTGGTCTCGAGCGAGCCCCACGGCGAAATCCTCGGCGTTCACATCATCGGCCCGGAGGGCTTCGAGATCGTCGCCGAAGCCGTCACCGCGATGGAAGCCGAAGCCACCGTCGACGTCATGATGCAGACAATTCACGCCCACCCCACGCTGTATGAAGCCTTGGGCGAAGCCTTCAACGCGGTCTACGGCCTGTCCATCAATGCGTAATTGTTGCCTGCGCGAACTGGGACGAATGGACTACGCGAGCGCCCTCGAGTTGCAGCGGCGCCTGGTGGCCGAGCGCCAGCAGGGGTTGGTCGGAGATCAACTTCTGCTGGTCGAGCACCCGCACGTGGTCACGCTCGGGCGCAACGGGCATCGCGAAAACCTGCTTGCCAGCGACGAAATCCTGGAGCGCGCCGGCGTCGAATTCCATCCCACCGATCGCGGCGGCGACATCACCTATCACGGCCCCGGCCAGTTGGTGGGCTATCCGATTCTAGACCTGCGCGAATGGAAACGCGACGTGGCGGCTTACGTCCGCGCCATCGAACAGGTGCTCGTCGACACGCTGGCCGATTTCGGCATCGCCGCCGGCCGCATTCCCAAACTCACCGGCGTGTGGGTGGGCGAGCGGAAAATCGCCGCCATCGGCGTGCACATTGCCCGATGGGTGACCTCGCACGGATTCGCCCTCAATGTGTCGACCGATCTCAGCTATTTCCAGTACATCGTTCCCTGTGGATTGAGCAGGCCGGTGACCTCCATGGCCGCGCTGGGCGTGCGCGCCTCGCTGGAAGATGTAGGATACGTTTTGGCCGGGCATTTTGGCCGAGTCTTCGACTGCCAATTGCCGCTTACGGCGCCCGCCCTTGCAGGCGCCCGAAAGAGAGAACTCATATGACCGATGTTGTGATGCCCCAAATGGGCGAAAGCATTGTGGAAGGCACGCTGACCAAGTGGCTGAAGAAGCCCGGCGAGCACGTGGAGCGCGACGAGCCGCTGTTCGAGATTTCGACCGACAAGGTGGATACCGAAATCCCGTCGCCTGCCGCCGGCACGCTGTCCGAGGTGATGGTGGAAGAAGGCAAAACGGTCGGCATCAACACGGTGGTCGCGCGCATCGACGAGAATGGCGCCGGCGCGGCCGCCGCGCAACCCGTGGCTGCCGTCCAGCCCGGCGCCGCTCCGCAATCACCCGTAGGGGCCGGGCATGCCCGGCCCGAGCCTGCCGCGGCCACGCCGGTCGCCGAAGCACCCGCGCCGGCTCCGCCCCCGGTTGAGGAACCGGCACCCGCTGCCGAGCCCGCCGGTCCGCTCTCGCCGCTGGTGCGCAGGCTGGCTCGCGAGAACAATATCGATTTGAGCCGCGTCAAAGGAACCGGCGCCGGAGGCCGCATCACCAAGCAGGACGTGGAAAGCTACCTTGCCGCACGGCCGGCCGCTACCGAGCCGGCGCGGCCGCCAGCGCCGCAACCTACGCCAGTCGAGCCTGCCGCCGCACTTCCGCCCGCGCCGCTGGCGCCGACCGCACCGGCCAAGACCCGCGTCGAGCCCCTCAGCACCATGCGCAGCAAGATCGCCGAACATATGGTGCTCTCCAAACGCACCTCGGCGCACGTCACCACCATTCACCGCGTGGATATGACCGCCGTCGCCCACATGCGCGCGCGCAACAAGGCCGCCTTCCAGGCCAATTACGGTTTCAGCCTGACTTACCTGCCGTTCGTCACGCGCGCCGCGGCCGTTGCCCTGCGCCAGTTCCCGTTGTTGAATGCTTCGCTCGACGGCAACAACATTCTCTACCACAACGAGATCAATATCGGGATCGCGGTGGCGCTGGAAAACGGCCTGATCGTGCCGGTCATCCGCGGCGCCGATGAAAAGAATGTGCTCGGCCTGCAACGCGCCGTGGTCGATCTCGCCGCCCGCGCCCGCTCGCGCCAGCTCAAGCCCGATGAGGTGCTCGGCGGGACTTTCTCCATCACCAACTTCGGCAGCTTCGGCAGCCTGGTCGGCACGCCCATTATCAACCAGCCGCAAGTCGCCATCCTCGGCGTCGGCACCGTGGACAAAACCCCGGTGGTGATCGACGATGGCATCGCCATCCGCTCCATCTGCCACCTGTCGCTCAGCTTCGATCATCGCTTGATCGACGGCGCGCTAGCCGACCAGTTCATGAGCAAGCTCAAACAGGTGCTGGAAGGGTGGACCGAAGAAACGCAGTAGCCCGGCGGGGCATGCTTTAGCTTGCCCTTTTCCATGTGGCGCACCGGCCAGGCAGCAAGTCTCGTAAGCTCATTCGCCACTGCGTCGAGTCCTGTCTCGGGGAACTTCCGATACTACTGATCGCGCACCGGCCCAGCAGGGCGGTTTCCGGGCTGATATACTGAAACATTGAACTAGAATGCCGAAGCGTACATTTCAACCAAATAACCGCCATCGCGCCAAGACCCACGGGTTCCGCAGCCGCATGGAAACCAAGAACGGCCGCGCGGTGCTGGCTCGCCGCCGGGCGCGGGGCCGCAAGAAGCTTACTGTCAGTTCGGAGAGGTAGGGGTTTCCGGGCATGCCCGGCCGCTACAAATTCCCCAAACGTGTTCGTCTGCTGCGATCCACGGATTTTCGCCGGGTGTATGACGAGGGAAGCCGGTTTTCTTGTCCCTTGTTCGCGGCGTTCTGCCTGCGCGGAGCGGCGGAAGACGATTCGCGCATCGGTTTCACCGTGCCGCGCGCAATGGGCAATGCCGTGGTGCGGAACCGGATCAAACGGCGCATGCGGGAGGCCGTCCGGTTGCGGTTGGACCGGTTGAATCCATCGTGGTCGATAGTCATCAATCCCCGGTCGAGATCGCTCTTGGCCCCGGCGGCGGAGCTGGAGCGCGAAGTGGAGCGCCTGTTTCAGCGTTGCAACGGATCATCCTAGGGCTGCTGCGCGTATACAAGGTAAGGATCTCGTGGTGGCTGCCCTCGGCGTGCCGCTTCCATCCGACCTGTTCGGAGTACACGCGGGAAGCGGTCGAGCGGTACGGTGCGCTGCGCGGAGTCTGGATGGGGCTGTGCCGGCTGGTGCGCTGCCATCCGTTTCATGCCGGGGGCTTCGACCCGGTCCGGTAAGCGGGACAGGCGGAATTAAAGGGAATGGCAGAATCGGGTAACGGCGGATCGCCGAAAGAAATGTCGATGGAAGTGCGGCTGCTGCTGGCCTTCCTGCTGATGGGCGCGGTGATGTTCCTGACGCCCTACTTCTACAAGACACCGCCGCCGGCGAAGAACGCGCAGAAGACTACGGAGGCGCAGAACGAGCCAGGCCAGGCACCTGCTGCGCCGGCGGCCACGGAAACCGCGGTGCCGAGTGCCCCGCCAGCTCCGAGCGCTCCGACGGAGCCGGCCACCGTAGCAGTATCGTTGCCACCAGTCACGATCAATACCAACCTGTTCAGCGTGACCTTCGACAACCAGGGCGCGACGGTCCGGCACTGGCAGCTCAAGAAGTACAAGGGCAACGATAACAAGCCGCTCGACCTGGTGAATCCGGCGGTCGGATCGTCGGATGTGCCGTTTCCGTTTTCCCTATACGTTGCCGGCCAGCCGCCCACCGCGAAAGTGAACCAGGTTTATTACACCGAGTCGCCGGATGCGGATGGCCTGGGCATCGCGTTCGGGTACAGCGACGGCCATACCAACGTGCGCAAGACGTTCCGCTTCCAGCGCGACAGCTACCTGTGCGAGGTTTCGAGTGTGGTGACGGTGGACCAGCGGCCGCTGGCACACGCCATTGAGTGGCGCGGCGGTTTCGGCGATCTGACCGTGTCCAACGCGGCTTCGAAGGAGAGCACGCTCTACTTCAACCCGGCTGAAAACAAGCTTTACGAACAGAGCGCCAAGGTGGCCAAGGACGGGCCGTCGGCGGCCACCGCGAACTTTTCGTTCGCCGGCCTCGAAGACCAATATTTTGCAGCCGTGTTTCTGCCGGAGACCGGCGAGGTTTCGACCACCGAGGAGCGGCCGTCATTCGTCGCCACCACCTTCTCCGACTCGCTGCGCACGGTGGCCGTCGAGAAGCCGCAGCCGCTGATCGGCGCCGCGGTTTCCTTGGGCGCCGATAACCATTTCCGGCTGTTCATAGGGCCCAAGGATCTGGATCTGCTCAAGAGCGTGGACCCCAAGCTGGAACAGGTGGTAAGCTTCGGCTGGCTTTCGATTCTGGCCAAGCCGCTGTTTCTGGTCGTCAACTGGGTCCACAAATCGTTCATACACAATTTCGGCTGGTCCATCGTCCTGGTTACGATTGTGATCAACGTGGCGCTGTTCCCGCTGCGGTTCAGCAACATGAAATCGATGCGCAAGATGCAGGCGCTGAAGCCTCAGCTCGACGCCATCAACGCCAAGTACAAGAAGCTCAGCCTGACCGATCCGCGCAAGGCGGACCAGCAGGCCGAAACGATGGCTTTGTACAAGCAGAACGGCGTGAACCCGATGGGCGGCTGCTTACCGATGCTGATCCAGCTTCCCTTCTTCATCGCGTTCTACAAGGTGTTCACGGTCTCGGTGGAGATGCGCGGGGCGAGCTGGCTGTGGGTGACCGACCTTTCGCAGCCGGAGACGCTCCCCCTCCACATCCTGCCGCTGATCATGATCGCCAGCCAGTTCTGGATGCAGAAAATGACGCCGACTGCCGCACCGGGCGGAGATCCCGGCCAGCAGAAGATGATGATGTACATGATGCCGCTGATCTTCGGCTTCATGTTCTACAATTTGCCCAGCGGCCTGGTGTTATACTACTTGACCAGCAATCTGGTTGGGATGGGACTGCAGCTGTTTTTCAACCAAACGGCCGCGGCCGAGAACGCCGTGCTCAGCGTGGAGCCGCCCAAGAAAAGCAAAAACAGGAAGTAAGCCGTGACACAGCGAAAATACTCGGTCGAATCGATCGGAACGCGGATAGACGCTTTTCTGACTCCCCTGCTGGCCAGCGCCGGCCTGGAGTTGCGGTACAAGATTGCAGACGCGGATTCGAGCGACGGCGATTTTGAAACCCCCGACGTGCTGGTGAACTTCGACGGGCCGGATGTGGACGCGCTGCTGGCCAACCGCGCGGAGCTACTGCTGGCGCTGGAGCAGGTGACGATGGAGATGCTGCGATTCGGCTCCGACGATCACTCGCGGCTTTCCTTTGACGCCAACGATTACCGCCTGCTGCGGATCGAAGAACTGCGCCTGAGCGCGCAGACCGCCGCCGAGCGGGTGAAGCGCACCGGGACGCCGTTCCGCTTCAACCCGATGAACAGCCGTGAGCGGCGCGTGATTCACCTGGCACTGCGCGGGGAAACGGCGGTGCGCAGCGAAAGCGCTGGCGCGGGGCCGGGGCGGCAAGTGGTGGTATATCCGGCGGGGATGGCGAGCCTTCCCGATGTGCCGAACGTGCCGGCGCCCGGCCGTGGCGGACCGGGCGAGCGGCGCGGAGCACCGCGTCCGCGCGGGCGCCGGTAAGCTGTGGGGCAGACCCCAGGTCTGCGATGTGGCGCACGCACTCGTGCGTGCCGCGCCGGCAATCCTGCCGGCGCCCGGCGACTCGGAGCAAAGAGGCAGCACGCAAGCGTGCGTGCGTCACGGCAGCATCAGCCGAGTCATTCCTGTGCGGCGTGTTCATGCAGCTTGACGATACCATCGTAGCCATAACGACTCCGCTGGGACGCGGGGGGTTGGGCATGGTACGGCTTTCCGGCAGCCAGGCCCGCGCTATCGCCGAGCGCATTCTGCGCTTCCCGGCGGGGCGCGGCTGGCGAAGCTGGCACGCGCGCTCGGCGGAACTGACCGACGCGCGCGGGAGAGCGATCGACCAGGCGGTGGCCACCTTCTTCGAAGCCCCTCGCTCTTACACGGCCGACGACGTGGTGGAGATCTGCTGCCACGGATCGCCGGTGGTGCTGCGGCACGCGGTGGAACGCGCGGTGGAGGCCGGGGCGCGCCTGGCCGAACCCGGCGAATTCACCTTGCGCGCTTTTCTGCGTGGCCGCATCGATCTGCCGCAGGCCGAAGCGGTGCGCGACCTGATCGATGCCACCACGCTTTACCAGGCGCGCGTGGCGGCGCAGCAAGCCGCGGGTTCGGTCTCGCGCCGCCTCGCGCCGATCAAAGAGAAGCTGCTGGAACTGATCGCCCTGCTCGAAGCCGGCATCGATTTCGCCGAGGACGATGTCGCGGTGGCGGCGGACACGGGAATCCTCGGCCGCCTGGCTGCGGTGGAGGCCGGCGTCAGCGAGCTTGCACAGACGTTTCAGTACGGCGCCCTGGTGCGGGACGGTTTGTCACTGGCTATTGTGGGCCGGCCCAACGTGGGCAAAAGCAGCCTGTTCAACCGCTTGCTGGCGCAGGACCGCGCGATTGTAACCGAGATACCGGGCACCACTCGAGATGTGGTTTCCGAAACCGCCGCTATCGGCGGCATCCCGGTGAAATTGCACGACACCGCGGGCATACGCGAGGCCGCCGGGAAGGTGGAAGCGATGGGGATCGAGCGCAGCTTTCAGGCGATGGCCGATGCGGACCTGACGCTGGTGGTGCTGGATGCCTCGACCGCGCCGGAGGCGGAAGATCAGCGCCTCATCGAGCGGGCGCGCTCGGCGGGGCGGGCGCTGGTGGCGGCCAATAAGAGCGATCTGCCGCGCGCTGCCGGGCCGCCTGCGGAGGCGATCCTGGTTTCCGCCCTCACCGGAGACGGCATTGAGCGCCTGCGGCAGGCTATCCTCGGCGCGCTGGCGCCGGCCGGCGCGTTCGAGCCCGAGACCGGCTTCATCACCAGCCTGCGCCACGAACAACTGCTGCGCGAGTGCGGGCGCTGGCTCGAGAAAGCGCGTGCCGCGGTGGGCGCCGCGATTCCGCACGAGATGCTGCTGCTCGATCTCTATGCCGCGTTGCAGCCCATCGACGCCATCACCGGCGGCACCACCGCCGACGATATCTTGAACCGCATTTTCTCGACATTCTGCATCGGAAAATAGCTCCGCTCGAGTTTTTGCGCTCGAGTTTTTGCCTGCTCTCCGCAGATCTGCAAAATGAGCGCAGGTCCGACGACTGGAAGACTTCCCTTGGCACTATGACGAGAACGGCAAATTGATTTTGCGGTTCGGGGGCAGGCCTCCCGACGGCCACCGAAAGTGGCCGCGAAGTGCGAAAGTCAGGGGTAGACGTAAGCGTTCACGAATGCACGCCCGGCTTGACGCATGTTCACGGTCCTGTAACCCAGGCCGCCGCCGAACAACGGTATAAAGGATAAGGGACTCTTCGTCCCAAATCAGCGGCAAGCGAGAAGCGAGTGACACCAACGGCAGAGCCGATTATCCAGGCCCGCGCGATCGAAAAGTTCTATGGGCCTCCCGAGGCCCGTATCCAGGTGCTGGCAGCCACCGACCTGGCCATTTATCCCGGCGAGATTCTGGCGCTACTCGGGCCTTCGGGCTCGGGCAAGTCCACCATGCTGAGGATGCTCTCCGGCCTCGCTTCGCCCTCGGGCGAGGTGCTCTGGCACGGCCAGCCGGTGGTGGGCCCGTGCCCGAACGTCTCCATCGTTTTCCAGAGCTTCGCGCTGTTCCCGTGGCTGACGGTGCTCGACAATGTGGAAGCGCCGCTTAAGGCACGCGGCATCGTCGGGACGGAGCGCACCAAACGCGCCCTCCGCATTCTCGATTCGGTTGGCTTAGACGGCTTCGAGCAGGCGTATCCCAAGGAACTTTCCGGCGGCATGAAGCAGCGCGTCGGCTTCGCCCGCGCCCTGGTCGTGGAGCCGGAAGTGCTTTTCATGGACGAACCTTTTTCCTCCCTCGACGTGCTCACCGCCGAGAACCTGCGCTCGGAGCTGCTGGAGTTATGGGACGGCAAGAAGATGCCCACGCGCGCCGTCTTTATCGTCACCCACAACATTGAGGAAGCGGTGACGCTGGCCGACCGCGTGGTGGTGTTGGGGAAAAACCCCGGCCACATTCGCACCGATTTCCGGATCGCCATGCCGCGGCCGCGCGAACATCAGGATCCTCCTTTCCTGGAAGCCGTGAATTACATTTACCGCGTGCTCACCCAGCCCGACCTGGTGCCCACGCCGGCGCCCGAGCCGGAAACCGCCCCGCTGGCGGCCGGCGCCGCCCGCGCCAAGTATCCGATGATGCCGCACGCCCGCCCCGGCGGAATCGCCGGCCTGCTGGAGTTATTGGTCGACCGCGAAGGCCGCGACGAGATCCACCACCTGGCGGACGATCTGGCCTTTGAGATCGACGACCTGCTGCCGATCATCGAAGCCTCCTCCCTGCTCGGTTATATCCACGTGAAGGAGGGTAACGCGGAGATCACCCCGGAGGGACAGCGCTTCGCCGATGCCGGCATCTTGCGCCGCAAGGAACTTTTCCGCGTGGCCGCCGAGCGCGTTCCGCTGATCCGCCAAATCAATCGCGCGCTGGCCAACAAGTCCGACCACTCCATGCCCAGCGATTTCTTCCACGACCTGCTGGACGAGCATTTCAGCGATGAGGAAACCGAGCGGCAACTGGAGACCGCCGTGACCTGGGGCCGCTACGCCGAGCTGTTCGACCGCGATTCCTCCGGCCGCTTCTTCATTCCCGAAGAGGCGCCGCAGCCGGCGGGCGATGAGGTGGGCGGCCGCTGATGGCTTTCCCGCAACTGGGCCGGTCGCTGATCCGGGAGCGCAGTTGGTCCGTCCTGGTGGACCTACTGGTGTTCGCGGCAATCCTCGCGGGCATCTATGCAGTGCTCGCCACGGTGAAGTACTGGATGGGCGTGGTGACGCCGGCCGCCCACATATCGCGGTCGCCCGCGGCGCTGCCCGCTTATGCTTTCTACTCTCTGATGCGGATGGCGGTCGCCTACGCGCTGAGCCTGGTGTTTGCCCTCGCCTACGGTTACATCGCCGCCTACAACCGGCGCGTGGAGATGGTGATGATCGCCGTGCTGGACATCCTCCAGTCCATCCCGGTGCTGAGCTTTCTCCCCAGCGTCATGCTCTCCATGGTGGCGCTGTTTCCCACCCGGCAGTTGGGTGTGGAGCTGGGTTCGATCGTGCTGATCTTCACCGGCCAGGTGTGGAACATGGCATTCAGCTTCTATTCCTCGCTCAAATCCATCCCGCGCGAGCTGCGCGAGGCCGCCCTCATCAACCGTTTCAGCGCCACCCAGCGCTTCGTGGAGCTGGAGTTGCCGTTCGGCGCCATCGGCCTGGTATGGAACTCCATCGTATCCGTGGCCGGCGGGTGGTTCTTCCTGATGGCGTGCGAAATGTTCGTGTTGGGCAACCACGATTTCCGCCTGCCAGGCCTGGGCTCCTACCTCCAGACCGCGTCGAGCGACGGCGATACGGCCGGAATCCTGTGGGGCCTCACCGCCATGATCACGGTGATCGTACTGCTGGATCAACTGCTGTGGCGGCCCGCCATCGCGTGGTCGGAAAAATTCAAGATGGAGCAGGTGGAGAGCGCCACGGAAGTCACTTCGCCTATTCTGCATCTGTTGCGCAATTCGGACGTCTCGCGCTGGGTGCGGAAGCGCGCCGTGGAGCCGCTCTGGGAACGGCTGACCACCAGCCCTCCGCGCGAGGCTCCAGTGCCGGCCGCCAGGCCGAGACACCGCGGCCGCATCGTTGGCGCCGTTCTGCTGCTGGCACTGGCGGTGGCTGTGCCGTACCTGCTGGTGAAAGCCGCGCTGCTGCTAAAGGGCCTTCACAGCGAGGAGCTGGCGGCCACTCTGCGGGCGGCGGGGGCCAGCTTCGGCCGTGTGGCCGCATCGCTCGGGATCGCGTCGCTATGGGCCATTCCAGCGGGAGTCGCCATCGGCTTCAACCCGCGGTTATCGAAAGTGGCGCAGCCGCTGGCGCAGATTGCGGCCTCGGTTCCCGCCACCGCGCTGTTCCCGGTGGTGCTGCTGGGCCTGGTGCGGCTGGGCGGCGGGTTGGGAGTGGGCTCCATCATCCTGATGCTGCTCGGCACGCAGTGGTACATCCTGTTCAATGTGATCGCCGGTGCTATGGCCATCCCCACCGAACTGCGCGAAGCGGCTTCGGTTTTCCGTTTCACCCGTTGGCAGCGTTGGCGGACGCTGATCCTGCCGGGCATCTTTCCCTACCTGGTGACCGGCCTGGTGACTGCCTCGGGCGGCGCCTGGAATGCCAGCATCGTGGCGGAATATTTCCACTTCCAGGGCAAGACCATGAGCACGCTGGGACTGGGCGCGCAGATCAGCGCCGCCACCGATTCCGGCAACAGCCAACTGCTGCTGATCTCCACCATGGTGATGGCGATGCTGGTGGTATGCGTCAACCGCCTGGTGTGGCGCCCGCTGTACCGCCTGGCGGGGTCGCGATATAGGCTGGACAGCTAAAGCGCTCGTGGCGCCGGCTGTCAAGGTAGGATAGACGATCGGTTTTTGTCGTCTGTCACAGTTGCACCGGCGAGCGGTGCGACAGACCACGAAAAGCGATGGTCTGTCCTACCATTCACCCTTACCTCGCCTCGCGGTCGAAGAACCAGTACACATTGCCCTCGGCACGCGCTAGGCGGGCTTCAGCCAGGTACCAGTCATAGCGGGTGCGGATTTCGAAATCCTCGGATTGCGCCAGCGCGCTCTCGGCGGTAGCCACATCGACGCTGGTGGAGATGCCGGCGCACCAGCGCAGGCGCGAAAGCTCGAGCGCCTTGCGCGCCTCGGCGGTGGCGCTCGCAGCCGCGGAGAGAGTTTCGCGCGAGGCATCCGATTCGATTGCCGCCCGCTCCACTTCCTCGCTCACCTGCAAGCGGGTTTTGCGCAGCTCGGCTTCGGCCTGCGCCACTTTGGATTGCGCGGCGTCGATGTCGGCGCGGATGCGCCCGCCGGTGAACAGCGGGATGGTTACAGAGCCGCCCACAGTGTAGGTGGACAGGCTGCGGTCGGGGCCTTGCCCCAGCACGCCGTAGTCGGCCGTGAAGGCGAGCTTCGGCAGCCGCTCGCGCTGCGCGCCCTCGCGGTCGAATTGAGCGGCCCGCCGGCGCGCCTCCAGGGCATTCAACTCCGCGCGCTCCTCGAACGCGCCGCTCCGAATGGTGTCCACCGTGCGCAGGCGCTCGGCGAAGTTCTCGAGCTCGGGCGCCTCGATTTGGATTGGGGCATTCTGCTCGAGGCCGATGGTTTCGAGCAGCATGGCGCGCACCACGTCCCGATCGCGGGTGGCCTGGGTCAGGCCGGCGCGCTCGGCGAAGACCTGCTGCGCGGTGCGCGCCAGATCCAGTTTGCTGGCGCTGCCGGCGGCTTCAGATTGCTCCGCTTGTTGGTGGACGGCCTGCGCGGTGCGCAACCGCGCCGCGGCGGCGGCGATGCGCGATTCGGCCTGAAAAAAGTCGATGTCCAATTCCAGTACCGCCAGCAGCGTGGCCTGCCGCGTGGTTTCGGCGTCGTATTTGGATTCGATGACGCGCTCGCGGGCGGCATGGATGCCGGACAGGATTTCGAGATCGAAGACAGGCGCGGTCAACTGCGGGCGCGCGTTGAAAACGCGGTACGGCCCGAGGCGCTCCGGAAATCCCGGAATCAGCAGGCCGAGCCCCTCCAGATTGCTGGTCTGGTAGGTGTTGCCCACCGCGACGCCCAGTTGCGGCTGATACGCGGACCGCGCCACCAGCGAGCGCGCCTGCGCTTCCACCTGCCGCAGGAGAGCCAATTGCATTTCGGGGCTCTTCTTCTCGGCGAGCTCGAGCGTTTGGCGCAGCGAGAGCTTGGGCGAATCCTGCGCGGCGGCGGCCGCGGCGAGGATCGTAAATAGAAAGACGCGAGTGGTGTGGTGCATGACGAGCTTCTCCTAAAGGTGGCGCCGGCGGGCCGGGCATGCCCGGCGCCTATGGCGTGGTTACCGCGAATCGACTTGAATGTACGCGTCGACGCGCAGGCCGACGGGAATGGTTTGGCCGGGGTCGAGTTCCACCAGCGTCTCGAGAATCTTGGTGTCCAGCTTTTCGGTGGCGCGGTCGGTCGAGATATTTTTGGGGCCGAGAGTTTGGCCGATGCGCACCACGTGCCCGGTGAACCGTCGGTCGCCATAAGCGTCGGCGCGCACCCAGGCCGGCTGGCCCTCCCGCAAGCGATTGACATCGGTCTCATCCACGTCCACGCGCACGCGCAGGCGGCCGGTCGAGCCCAAGGAGACGATCGGTGTTTCGTCCTTGGCGATCACGCTTTCGCCGGTTTTGCGATAGCGTCGCAGGACCACGGCATCGAGGGGCGAGCGCACGATGGTTTTTTCGAACAGGGCCTGGGCGTTGGCGAGGCCCGCTTCGGCGGCGCGGACTTCGGCCTCGGCGCGCGCGCGATCGTCCGGGCGGGCGCTGGCGTCGACCAGCGCGAAGTGCTGTTCGGCGGCTTCCAGACGGGCCTGCGCCACGCGGTATTCACGCTCGAAGGAATCGAATTCGGTGTGGCTGATGGCGCCTTCGTCGAGTAGGGTGCGGCGGCGCTCCCATTCGGCGGAGGCGGTGTCGAGCACGGCGCGCGCTTCGCGCACCGCCGCATCGGCTTCGTGGCGCTCCTCGGCTCGAGCGCCGTTCAAGAGCCGCGCGAGCGCGGCACGCCGCTCGGCGAGATCGGCTTGGGCGAGCTCCACACGGGCCGCATAATCGGCGTTTTCCAGCACTGCGATCACTTGGCCGCGGGCGATGCGGTCTCCTTCATCCACCATTACCTGGCGCAGCTTGCCGTCCAGCTCGGAGCCGATTTTGACTTCCTCGCTCATCGGCTCGACCAATCCCGGCGCCACCACCAGCCGCCGGTCGTCGACCGGAGTCGCGGCCGGGGACGCGGGTGCGATCCCCGTTTTGCCGTGCGTGGAATGCACCATGGCCGCCGCGGCGGCCAGGATCAAAACTCCGGAAACAATCACATATTTGGTTTGCATCGCATCCTCCCTCAATGAACCAGTTCCCCGACTTGCTCCGCTTCGGCGAGCATCCTGCCGTCCGCCATCCGCACCACGCGGTCGGCGTAGCCCAGCACGCGCGGATCGTGGGTGACGATGACCACCGCGCGCGCCCGCTGGTGAGCGAGCGAAGACAGAATCGTCATTACAGTTTTGCCGCTGGCCGAATCGAGCGCGGCGGTCGGCTCGTCGGCCAGTATCATCGGCGGATCTCCGGCCAAGGCGCGCGCAATGGCCACGCGCTGCTTTTCGCCGCCGCTCAGATCGGCGGGATGGCTTCCGGCTTTTTCCGCGAGGCCAACGCCGGCCAGCAGCTCTTCGGCGCGCCCGCGCGCCTGGCGCCGCGGCGCGCGTTTGAGATCGAGCGCGATTTCGACGTTCTCCCGCGCCGTGAGCGCCGGAAAAAGATTGAAGCCCTGGAAGATGAAGCCGAAGTGTTGCAAGCGCACGCGCGGCATCTCGGATTCGGGCAGGCCCACCATTTCCCGGCCGGCTATTTTCACGCTGCCGGCGGTGGCGCGCAGAATGCAGCCCATGATGGAAAGCAGCGTGGTTTTGCCGCTCCCCGAAGGCCCCATCAGCGCCAGCACTTCCCCGGCACGCACATCAAGGTCAACTCCTTCGAGCGCGCGCACTTCGCTCGCGCCGCTGCCGTAATGCTTCACCACATCGCGAATTTGGATCACGGTATCCATCGGGTGCTCCTCTTCAGACGCGGAAAACCATGGCCGGATCGATTTCAGTTGCTTTGCGAATCGAGATCACCGAAGCCGCTACGCACATCAGCGCGGCCAGTCCGAATAGGCCGGCGGCCACCGGCGCTGGCAACAGGATGGGCGCGTCGCCGCCACGGGCCGCATGGACCACCAACAGCGCGACCACGATGGCGACAGCGTAACCCATCGACGCGCTGAGCACGGCCTGCTCGACGATCACGCGGTAGATATAGCGGTTGGCGGCGCCCATGGCTTTCAGCGTGCCGAACTCGCGCAAGTGGTCCACCGTGGCGGCATAAATGGTTTGCGCCACCACCACCATGCCGACCAGCAGGCCGAGTACCGCGCCCATCAGCGTGGTGATGCCGGCGCCGGTCGAAAACACCCAGTAGGATTGCGTCTTCCACGCCATTTCGGCGTTGGTGAAGACCTGGCAATCGGGCAGCGTGGCGGCGATCCAGCGTTTCACGGTTTGCGCGTCCGCGCCGCGCGCCAGCCTCACCACAATGAAAATGGTCTGGGTGCGCGGCAGGTTCATGTATTTTTGCGCGTGCTTGAAGGAGGTGAATACGTAAGGCGCCGTGGTAAAGGAGAGCATGCCCTGCGTATATCCCTCTACGCGTGCGCGAACGCCGTTGATTTCCCCGGTCTGCCCGAGCGCCGTCACGCCCAGCTTCTTGCGATAGTGTTCGTCGATGATGACGGTGTCGTCGCCGCGCAGGCCGTCGGCCGAACCGGCGATCAGCGCGGAAGGACCGCCCAGGCCGGATTCCAGATCGTAGCCCACCACCTGCACCGATTCCTTCGCGCCCGAGGGCAGCCTCCAATTAGCGAAGCTCAGCAGGTAGGGCTCCGCCTTGGCCACGCCCGGAACCGCCAGGATCTTGTAGCGGCGCCGCTCCGGCTGCGCACTCCCGCCGTTGACGTGCGGCAGCCCCGGCGCGGTAACCCAGAGATCGACGCCGCTCCGCGTGACGATGTTGGCGCTGGTTTCGAGGAAGCCAAGGAACAGCCCGAATTGAACCGCGATCAGCACCAAGGCAAAGATGATGCCGGTCAGGGTCACCGACAGCCGGACCTTATCGTGAAACAGATTCTTAACAGCAAGCTTCTTCATAATCGCAAATTATTTAATGAACATAGTTAACTAAACACTGTTCATAGTAAGGACAGTAATTAGCAAAGTCAAGAGTTTTCTTGGGGGTTGGAGCGGGTCAGGCGCTTGGAAGGGGCTCTAGCGTACAGTTCCGGAGGCCAGCCACGAGGAGATCGACAGCGGCATCGAGCAAATGGTCGCAGTCAGCGGCGGTCAGATCCGGGAACTCACAGTATGGACCAGTGTAAGTTGTTATCATCAGACTAGTTATGCCATGCATGCACATCCAAGCCGCATGCGAGGTGGTCCTCACGTCGCCCGCCGGAAGCGCTCCCAAGGCGATGCAGCCGCGGATGGCTTGCCTGAGGATCTCGAAGGCCTCCATGCCCAGCCTGTGGGCTTCATTGTTATCTGAGGGCGCTGTCTCTCCCGCCCGTTTCGGGGCTCCGAAGACCGCCAGGTAGTGGTTGGGGTGGGAGATTCCGAATTCGATATAGGCGCGAATGCCTAAGCGGAGCCTCTTGAGGGGATCGGTTTCCTGGGCGACGGCGGCACCTATTACTTCCACCATCTGGCCGAACAGTTCCTGGCAAATGGCGTCGATCAGGTCGGCTTTGTCCTTGAAATACAGATAGATAGTGGCTGGCGAGTATTCGATCTGCTCGGCGATGCGGCGGATCGATACGCTTTCGAAGCCCTCTTCGACCATGAGTCGGCTGGTCGCTTCGAGGATCTTGGTCCTCAGCGCTTCCTTCTCGCGTGTGCGGCGCTCAACGACTCCCATCCCAATCGTTAGATTACAGAACGTCGTTCAGAAAGTCAACGGGTTCCGGCAGGTGGCGTAACGCCTGACGGTCTTGCCCGCCGGTGTCTTTCCCATGGATCAAGCGCGTACCGAAAACAAACCACCGGCGGCAAGATCGCTGACGTTACTGGGCCTCTCTACGCCGGCGGCGGCGCTTCGGCGTGGCTGAGAACCGGAGCGGAAATGGGGCCATAGAGAACATCCGCCAGCCTGCGGTGGCTGCGCACGCGCTCGCGCAGTCCCAGGCGGTGGATGATGCGGCCCACGTGGTCCGGATCGTATTGAATGCCGAAGCGGGCCCGAATGGCGCCGGCAAAACGCACCGTGGTCCAGCGGTCGGTCTGGAAGCCGGCGGTGCGCGGGCCAGAACGGTAGAGCTCCGCTGCCAACTGCAACTGTTCCGCGTTGAGGCGGCTGGGGCGGCCGGTGGCGCGCCGTTTGCGCAGCCCGTCTATCCCTCTTCCGCTCAACGCTCGATACCAGCGTGAAGCCGTGGTGCGGCTGACGCCGAATTTTCGGGCAACCTGGGACTGGGTGAGTCCCCTCTGCAGGTCTTGTGCGGCCGACAAGCGCCTGCTTTCCATTTCGTCGCGAGTCAGAATGCCTTGTGCGGCTGTCTCCATATTCGTCGCGCGGTAATGACCAGAGCGATACCAGAATAGCAAAAAACATTCTAGTTGCAAATTGTTTTTTGCAGCGTGGTGCCGGCGGGCCACAAATCTGCTCGGAAGTTAACACTGCGCGTGGCGAAACCGGGGCGCGCCATCAGGCGGTTCGAGTTCCCTGGCCGCGAGGATCGTCAGATCGCCCGAGAAGCCGAGCTCAGCAAGGTCTTTCCCCGCGGGTATCCGCAAGATCGGCCCGCCGTCACCGGACTTTGGTAGCTGTAACCCGAGCATTGCAGCAGAACGCCGCGCCAAGGCCGCTCCAGCGGCGGTTCGGCAGGCCGCTTTTCCGCGGTCCGCTTCCCAAGCCAGGCCCGGCGCCGGCGATTCTCGACATGGTGGCGTGGAGCGCAGTGGCGCGCGCCGACGCTAAGCGGCAAGTTCTCTCTTGCGTCCTAGCTGTACTATCTGTAATAATACACATGTGGTCCCGTTCCGCCTGGTCTTCCAACCCGGCGTCGCTCTCTCCGAGCAGATTATCTACGCTGCCACCAAGGCTATCGTCTCGGGCCAACTCCGTCCCGGAGACCCGTTTCCGTCCGTCCGCACTCTCAGCAAGGAACTAAAGGTCAATCCCAACACGGCCCACAAGGTGGTCATGCAACTGACCGCGCAAGGGCTGGTCGAAGTCCTTCCCGGCATCGGGACGGTGGTGGCCGCGGCGCTTCCCAAGCCAACCGCCGCCGCGCGGGCCGGCCTGCTGGGCGGCGAGCTCGAAGGACTCGTGGTGGAAGCCAAGAAGCTCGGCATGCAACTGGACGACGTGCTGGCCGCGGTCGCGCGGCACTGGCAGAGCCTGGGCGGAACGGAGCCGGCGCAACCCGCGAAAGGGGGACGCAAATCCAATGAGTAATCCCATCTCCACGCACAACCTGTCGAAGAACTTCCGTCGCACCGAAGCGGTCAACGCGTTGAACCTCGAGGTGCCCGAGGGCAGCATCTACGCGCTGATCGGCCCCAATGGCGCGGGGAAAACCACAACCATCAAGCTGCTGATGAACATCCTGCGCGCCACGGCCGGGTCCGCCGAAGTGCTGGGAGTGGACTCGCGGCGTCTCTCGACGCCCGAGTTCGCGCGCATCGGCTACGTTTCCGAAAACCAGGAAATGCCCGAGTGGATGACGGTGGATTATTTTCTGAGCTACCTGCGGCCGTTCTACCCCACCTGGGACGACGCGCTTGCCGAGGATTTGGTTCGCCAGTTTGAGCTTCCGCGCGACCGCAAACTGCGGCATCTTTCGCGCGGCATGCGGATGAAGGCGGCGCTGGCTTCCTCGCTGGCGTACCGTCCCGAACTCGTGGTCCTCGACGAACCCTTCACCGGACTGGACGCGCTGGTGCGCGATGAGTTCACCAAGAGCCTGCTCGAGCGTGCCGAGCGAACCACCATTCTGATCTCCTCGCACGACCTCGCCGAAATCGAGAGCTTCGCCAGCCACGTAGGCTACATCGAAGAAGGTCATCTCAGATTCACCGAAGAGATGGGAGCGCTGGCCGACCGCTTTCGCCAGGTGGAACTGACCTTCGACGCGGCGCCTCCTTTGCCCGCCGAGTGGCCCGCTGCGTGGGTGCGCCCCGAGACTTCCGCCGCCGTGGTGCGCTTCATCGACAGCCGGTTCGACCTTGAGCGGACTTCGGCGGATATCCAACGCATGTTCCCGGAAGTGCGTAGTGTAGCCTTTCATGCGATGTCGCTGCGCGAGATCTTTGTCGCGCTCGCCGTTGCCGGCCGTCACGCGAAAGCAGCTTGACCCGGAGCCCACCATGCGACAAGCCATCCATATCTTCCGCAAGGACGTCAGGCATTGCTGGCCCTATATCGCCGGGGTGATTGCAGCCACCGCTGCTCACGCTTGGCAGGCGTCTTCGGAAGCATCGAATCCCTCAGGAACCGTCGACATGTCCGGTGCCCTGCTCGCACTTCTAATGGTGCTGGCGTGGTGGCTGGCTATCGGCGCGGCGGTCCATGGGGAAAGCCTGGTCGGTGACCGCCAGTTCTGGACCACGCGGCCTTACTCGTGGAAAAGCCTTCTAGCCGCCAAGTTACTCTTCGTCGCCGCTTTCCTGATGCTGCCGCTGTTGATTTCCGATTACACTATCCTTCGGGCGAGCGGGTTCAACCCGCTGGGTCCGATTCCCGGCCTGCTCTGGCGTCAAGGCTGGTTTCTGGCTTTTCTCATCCTGCCGTTCGTGGCCGCCGCGCTGACCCGGGCGACTCGCGAGTTAGTGCTGGCGGGCCTGGTGTTTTACGTGGTTGCCTTCGCGGTTTTGGCCTCGCTTTCAATTCCCACCGTCGGGATTGGGATCACGCGGTTGGGAAGACCTTCGCGGATTTGGGACTTCGCGCCGTGGATGATGCCCGTGGCGGGCTTCGCTCTGATCGTCTGGCAATACGCGCGGCGCAGGACCTTCCTGGTCCGGGCGTTCTCGATCGCGCTCGGCGGACTGGCGCCGGTTGTGATAGCGATGTCGTTGGGGCGGATGGCTTCGTCTGTTCCGTTTGCCGGCGAAGACGATCCAAGGTACCGGAATATCACGGTCCAGTTAGCTGCCGGGTCCGGACAGGCGAACCCTGTCAAGGTTGACAGCCAGACAAAGGGCTGGGTCAGTATCCCGTTAAAGTTCAGTGGCTGGCCCCGCGACCTGGCGAATTGCCTGGTGTCGGGAGTGGACACGACCGCGCCGGGAGCGGCACACGCGCGAACGTGGGCTTCGGGGGTGGCTGTGAGATTCAGATCGAGCACCACCAACGGCGGATGTGAGTCGATCGGGTTGTCTATCGACGACCCTGAGGCACTGACCTCGAAGAATGTGGACTTGTGGGTGTCTATTTATCTTAGGCTTTACCAACGCCAGGCGACAGTAGACATACAGCCCGAGCGCGGTTGGACCCGTGTTCCTGAATTAGGCACCGTCAGGTGGCTGGAGGACGCCCACTTAAATGGACCATATCTTATCTGGCGCACCGCGTTGAAGCCTGGCACGCCTGGATGGACTTACAGCCTTAGCGACGGCAAGTCCGAGCTTGTCACGGATGCCGAGTGGCCCGGGGCGGGGGTTGCCTGGCCCGCTTCTCCCGCCTGGTTCGCAATTAGTCCCGTCTATTCGTACGTGGCTTCCGGTCTGACGGTAGTTCACGCCTCTGTCGCGCACGCTCCCATTCCGCGGCCGCTGGTCCTCACCACCAAACGCCTGGTCGCCACGCTTCCGCGCGAGCTGAAAATCCCCAACGTCCGGCTGACCGGCGACGAGACCAGGTAGGACGGGCCATCGGTTTTTGTGGCCTGTCGCTTTTGCGGCGTGTCGCTGCCCGTGCGAGACAGGCGACACAAACCGATCGCCTGTCCTACCGCGATTTCCAATACAATTAGCGTTACATGGCACTCCCTCTGAAGGTTTTTGCCGCCTTGTTGGCACTCGAAGCTTTGGGCGCGCAGCCCTACACGCGCGGCGTCGGCGTGTATCCGGGAGATCCGCGGCAGGATTGGTCGCCTACGGTCGAAATCGACTCGACCACCTATCGCAACCTGGCGCTGCACCGGCCGGCCTACCAGTCCAGCAGCTACGACTACAATCTCACCGCGCAACTGATCACGGACGGCATTCGGGAAACCGCGCCGCCGCGCTTTTTCCGCGTCACCACCAGCCAGCAGGGCGTGTTGCCGAAGAACCAGCGAGAGCTGATGTTTGACGGCAATTGGACGACGTCCATCAGCATGACCGGCCGCCATGTCTGGGTCCAGGTGGAATGGGGCGGCGCGCCGCCTCCGGAAATCGACCGGCTCGAGGCGCTGGCGACGCTAGCAGCGGGCAGCGACAATCAGGAGTGGACGTGCGTTCTCTCGGCCTCGGGAGATGGACAGTCGTGGAGCGAGCTGGGCCGTGCGTGGGGCATGGTGCATCCCGGCGCCGAGTTCAAGCCCTTGATAGCGCTCCGGCAGCCCAGCCACAGCCGTTTCTATCGCATCGATTTCGAAACCGGGCGCCCGCTCAACTGGCACATCGACGAGATCTCGTTCCGCAATGGCAAAACTCCCGTGCATGCAGGCGGCCCTTACGAGTTTTCGAGTGCCTGGATGAGCGCTGCCGCCGGCGAACAGTGGGTGTCGGTGGATCTGGGAGCGCCCTGCAGCTTTGATCGGATCGCACTCTACTGGATCCGCCGCGCCGCCGAAGGCGCCATCCAAGTCTCCGATGATGGGCGCGATTGGCACACCTTGCAGGCCCTGCCCGCCGCCAACGGCGCTGTGGACGACATCCACCTCGCCAGCCCCGCGCATAGCCGTTGGGTCCGCCTGATGCTGACCAAGGGACAAACCGACGAGCCTTACATTCTGAGCGAGTTCGAAGTTTATGGCAGGGGTGGTCCCGTGCCGCGCGCCAAACCAGCGGCAGCCGCCACCGCCGATGGCCGCCTGGCGTTGGCGGGCGGCGCCTGGCGCGTCCAGCGCGCTTCGCAAGTCCACGTGTCGGGCGCCGCGCTGGCGACCGCCGGATTCCACGATGCCGACTGGATGACCGCCACTGTCCCCGCCACAGTGCTTTCCAGTTACCTCAACGACGGCGCCATCCCCGATCCGAATTATGGCGACAACCAGAACGCCGTCTCGGATTCGTTCTTCTACTCCGATTTCTGGTATCGCAACGAATTCACCGCGCCGCCGGCCGCGGCCGGCCGCCACATCTTTCTCCATTTCGATGGCGTCAACTGGAAGGCGGAAGTGTTTCTCAACGGCCAGAGGCTGGGCCGCATAGATGGCGGGTTCATGGCCGGCCGTTTCGACGTCAGCGCGCTACTGCGCGCCGGTCAGCGCAATGCGCTGGCCGTGCGCATTCTCAAGAACGCCAACCCCGGCAGCGTCACGGAAAAAGATTTCCAAAGCTCCGGCAAGAACGGCGGCGTGCTGGGCGCGGATAATCCCACCATGCACGCTTCGGTCGGCTGGGACTGGATTCCCACCATCCGCGGGCGCAACACCGGCATCTGGGGGGACGTGTATCTGGCCTCGACCGGCGCGGTGAGCATCGAGAATCCGCAGGCCGACACGATTTCGATCTCGGCCGACGGATCGTCCGCCGAGGTTGCGCTGGAGGCCACGCTCGTCAATCATTCGGGCGCCGCCGTCAGCGGCAAACTGCGCGGGCACTTCGGCGATGCCGCTTTCGAGCAGGCCGTCACCATCCCTCCCAGCGCCTCGAAAACCGTCAAGCTCGATCCCGCCGCCGAACCCGCCCTGCGCCTGCGCAATCCCAAGCTGTGGTGGCCGAACGGTTACGGCGATCCCAATCTGTATCGCGTCGAGCTGGAGTTTGCCACGGGCGGCGCGGTCTCGGACCGCAAGTCATTCAACGCCGGCGTTCGCCGCTTCACTTACAGCGAGGAGGGTGGCGCGCTGCGCATCTTTATCAACGGGCGCCGTTTCGTGGCGCGGGGCGGCAATTGGGGCTTCCCCGAATCCATGCTCCGCTACCGCGCGCGCGAATACGACGCCGCGGTGCGCTATCACCGCGACATGAATTTCACCATGATCCGCAATTGGGTGGGGCAAACCGGCGACGAAGCTTTTTACGATGCGTGCGACCGCTACGGGATCGTGGTCTGGCAGGACTTCTGGCTGGCCAACCCCTGGGACGGACCGGACCCGGACGACACGGCCATGTTCCTGGCCAACGCGCGCGATTATGTGCTGCGCATGCGCCACCACCCTTCCATCGGCCTGTATGTCGGCCGCAATGAAGGTTACCCGCCGGAACCGATCGAGCGCGGACTCCGCGGCATCCTGGCCGAACTGGCGCCCGCCATCCATTACATTCCCAGCTCGGCCGATGATGTCGTCACCGGCCACGGCCCCTATTGGGCCAATCCGCCCCGTTACTACTTCCAGTACAAGGCCACCACCCAGCTTTCGAGCGAGCTCGGCATGCCCAACATCGTCACCATGGACAGCTTGCGCCAAATGATGCCCGAAGAGGGCCGCTGGCCGCAGGGCGACGTGTGGGGGATGCACGATTTCAGTCTGGGCGGCGCGCAGCGCGGCGAGTCATTCCGGCAAATGATCGACAAGAATTACGGAGGCGCTGCCAATGCCGAGGACTGGGTCGAGCTGGCGCAGTTCATCAACTATGACGGTTACCGCGCCATGTTCGAAGCCCAGGGCAAGAACCGCATGGGCATGTTGCTGTGGATGAGCCATCCCTGCTGGCCCTCATTCGTGTGGCAGACCTACGACTATTATTTCGACCCGACGGCTGGCTACTTCGGCGCCAAGAAAGGCTCCGAGCCTCTGCACATCCAGTGGAATCCGCTCACCGACAATGTCGAAGTGGTCAATTATAGCGCCGGCAACGCCAAGGGCCTGCTTGCCAAGGCTGAGGTCATCAATATGGATGGCAAGGTAGCGTGGAGTAAGTCGGTTCACGTGGATAGCCCCGAGGATAGCGTGGCCACTCCCATTCACATCGAGTTTCCCGGCACGCTTACCCCGGTGCATTTTGTCCGCTTGTGGTTGATCGGCGGAGATGCGCCGCTCTCGGAGAACTTCTATTTGCGCGGCACCGAGGAAAACAATTTCCGCGACATCCGCACTTTGCCCAAGGTTACCGTGGGGGCAGCTACCCATCTGGAACGGCGGGGCGGCGAATGGGTGCTGACCACCGAGCTGCACAACGAGTCGCAGCAGCCGGCCCTGATGGTCACGGTGAAGGCGGTGCGCGGGCAGAGCGGCGACCGCATCCTCCCGGCGCTTTATAGTGACAACTACGTCGCGCTCATGCCCGGCGAAGGGCACATCATTATTACCAGGCTGAACGATGTCGATACGCGCGGGGAGCGCCCCAGCATCGTGATAGGCGGATTCAACGTCGCCCCCGCCTCGCTCCCCGGTCCTACCGGGCCGCATTGATAAACTACCCCGCAATGCGGCGCCCGTCTCAGTTGCCGGAGACTGCTACCGTGACGCCCGCCTGCGATTGTATGTTGCCCACCGTCACCACCACTGCGGCATTGCCGGCCGGTAGTCCGCTGGGGATCTGAGCGTTGACCTGCATCACCCCCTGCACGATGCCGGGCGCACCGCCGGCGTAGTTGCTGTTAGCGGGTTTGCCGCCGATGGTGACTGTGACCGGCTGCAGCACCGGCAACGGCAGTACTCCAGCGGGTGGCACTTGGGTAAATGCGCCATCCTGGCCAGGAGGGTCGGTCTGGCCGAAACCGGTGGCGTACAGCGATACGTACTCGCCCGAGCTGGCGGGATTGGCAGCGCTGTTGTATGATCCGCTCTGATTGACGGCAGCCGCCTGCCCCGTGCCGGAATCGTTGGCAGTAAACAACGCGGGCACGGCCGGCGCCACCGAAACGCCGATAGGTGCGGAAATCAGCCCCTGGTATGAGACATAGACCTGCGCGGTCGCGCCGGTAAGTTCGAAAGGCACGATGGCAGCGACCTGCGTGGACGACGCATAGAGCACCGGTCCCGCTGTACCGTTGAAATAGACGCTCGTCCCGCCAACGCTCGGCGGGACCTCGCCGTTCTCTAGTTGATACGTCGTCAGATTGTCCGGCCCCAGGCCGGAGCCGTAGAGCACCACCACTTCGCCCGGCGCGATGGCGCCGGTCAAGTTGCTGGCGGCGTTGGTGACGGCGGAAAATTGCAGGTACAGCAGGCGAATCGCGTTATTGGCGGAATCGGCAAGGTACACGTCGCCATTGGAATTCACGGCGATCCCGGTTGGTCCGTCGAGCGACGCACTGGTCGCCGGGCCTCCGTCGCCGGTGTAGCCGATTGAGCCGTCACCGGCGATGGTCGAGATCGTCCCGTTCGCATAAACCTTGCGCACGCTGGCGCCGGCGTCCGCGAAGAAAACGTCGCCCCCGCTGTCCACCGCAATTCCGGCCGGGTAACTGAGTTGCGCCTGGCTGGCCGGGCCGCCATCGCCGGAGTAGCCCGCCACGCCGTTGCCGGCGATGGTAGTAATATTGCCGTTCGGCGACACTTGGCGGATCGCATAGTTGAGCGTGTCCGTGATGTAGAGATTGCCTGCGGCATCGGCAGCCACCCCTTCCGGATCGTTCAACTGAGCGCTCAGCGCCGGGCCGCCATCGCCAGAGTAGCCCTGCAGGCCATTGCCGGCGATGGTCGTTATCGTTCCGTTGGCGACCTTACGTATGGCGCTGTTGTTGGTATCGGCGATGTACAGGTTGCCGTTTGCATCGAGCGCCAGCCCCACCGGCGAATACAGTTCCGCGCTGGTCGCTGCGCCGCCATCGCCCGCGTAGCCCGGGGTACTGCTGCCCGCTACGGTGTTGATGGTGCCGCCCGACACTTCGCGCACCCGCGAGTTGCCGGTATCGGCGATGTAAACGTTGCCTGCGCCATCCACCACCACGCCTTGCGGGCCGTTGAGTTGCGCACTGGTTGCCGCGGCGCCATCGCCGCCGAATCCCGCTGTGCCGTTGCCCGCGAAAGTCGTGATGGCGCCGCTTGCGCTCACCTTGCGCACCACGTTGTTGCCTGAGTCGGCGATGTAATAGTTTCCGGCGTTGTCCGAGGCGACGCCGTGGGGCGCGTTCAACTGCGCGCTGGTGGCCGGGCCGCCATCGCCGGAATAGCTGTATGCGCCGTTGCCGGCGAAGGTGCTGATGCTACCGCCCTGGGCGGCACGGATGCGGTTGTTGAGCGAATCGGCGATGTAGATGTGGCCCGAAGCGTCCACTGCCACACCCGTCGGACGATTGAGTTCGGCAGAAGTCGCTGCGCCGCCGTCTCCGCTGAAGCCCAGCGTGCCGTTGCCCACAATGGTGTTGATGTCGATCTTGCCGTTGACCGTGCTGATCTCGCGGATGCGGCCATCGGTCGGCTCCGCGATGTACACGTTCCCCGACGAATCTACCACCACCGCGAATGGCTCGACCAGGCCGGCTGCGTTGGCCAGCCCCCCGTCGCCAGAATAGCCAATGGAACAAGTTTCGCCGGTGTTGGTGTTGGTAGCGGTGCTGGTAATGTCGCACGCTCCGGCGATGAAATTGATGATGCCCGTGCTGGCGGTAATCTCGCGGATCGCGGCATTGCCCGTATCGGCGATGTAAACGTTGCCGGAGCTATCCACGAAAACGTCTTCCGGCTGCATCAGAACGGACTCAGTGGCCAGTAGGGTATCGCAGCAGAGGCCGGCCCAACCGTCGCCGGCTATGGTGTTGATGATGCCGTTGGTAACCTTGCGGATCGAGTTATCGCCGGTGTCGGCGATGTAAACATTCCCCGAGTGATCCACTGCCACGCCGCCGGGCAGGTTCAGGTTCGCCGCCATGGCTGGGCCCGCATCGCCCAGGAACCGCGGCTGGCCTAATTTGCCGTTCCCCGCGAACGTGCTGATGACGCCCTGCGGCGTCACCATCCGCACCCGGTTGTTCACCTGGTCCGCAATGTAGAGATTGCCCTGCGAATCCACCGCCAGGCCCTGCGGCGAGTTGAGCTGGGCCGCGGTCGCCGGGCCGCCGTCGCCGGAAAAGCCGGGCCGCGAATTGCCCGCAACCAGCGTCAGCGTGCCGCCCGGAGTGACCTTGAAAACCGCGTGGCCGCTGCTGAAATACACGTTGCCGCTCGCGTCCGCCGTCACGCGTTTCACCGTTCCAATCGCAGTGCTGGCGGCCGGCGCGGGCGTGGTGGGTGGCGCGCCGCCGGCGACGGTCGAAATCGAATACTCTTGCGCGAAGACGGCGGCGCCAAAGAACCATACTAATCCTGCGCCGCGCAGCCTCCCTAGCGGTTTCAACATGTATGCCTAACCTTCTGACAGGGTGGATGTACGAAACCTTCAGTTTATCGCGACTCGGGCCACGGCTTCCGCCAGTGCTTCCACGGCCTGTGCGCAATCGGCACGGGTGACGTCATAGTGCGTCACGGCGCGCATGTGGCTTGGGCCGACGCCGTTGATCAGCACGCCCCGCTGTTTCAGGCGCCGGCTCAATTCTCCCGGGGTCAGGCCGGTGGCGCCGATATCGAAAACCACGATGTTGGTGGCGACTTTCCGTGGGTCCATTCCGACCCCGGGAATGCGGGCCACGCCTTCCGCGAAGAAACGCGCGTTGGCGTGGTCCTCGCCCAGCCGGCTGGGAGTTTCTTCGAGCGCGATCAGACCGGCCGCGGCCAGCACACCCGCCTGCCGCATGCCGCCGCCCAGCCGTTTCCGCAAAAGGCGGCCCTCGTCGATCAGCTCGGCCGGGCCGGCCACCATCGAGCCGGCCGGCGCGCCCAGCGCCTTCGAGAGACAAAACATCACCGTGTCCACCGGTGCCACAATTTCTTCCACCGGCACGGCCAGCGCCGCCGCGGCGTTGAACACGCGTGCGCCATCCATGTGCACTCTCACCCCGAGCTCGTGTGCACGGTTCGAAATCTCTTGTATCGCCGCCAGTGGATAAACGGTGCCCCCGCCCATGTTGTGCGTGTTTTCGATTTCGATCGCGCCCGTCGGCGCGTAGTGCGGATGTGCCGGCTTCACCAGCGGGCGGATCTGCTTCCATTCGAGAATGCCGTCTTCGGTGGCAATGGCGCGAATCAGGCAGCCGGAAAACCAGGCCGTCATCGACAATTCGTAATCCAGAATGTGGGCGCGCGAGTCGCAGATCACTTCCTGCCCGTGCTCGGTGAGCAGCTTCACCGCGATAGTGTTGCCCATGGTGCCGGTGGGCACAAACAGCGCCGCCTCCTTGCCGGTGATTTCGGCGGCCCGCTGTTCAAGCAGATTGACGGTGGGGTCTTCACCGTAAACATCGTCGCCCACTTCGGCCTCCGCCATCGCCCGCCGCATTTCGGGCGTAGGCTTGGTCACGGTGTCACTGCGCAGATCGATCATGAGGTAAGAAACTCCGCGAATACTTCGTTGGAAACCAGCACCCCGCGGCTCGATAGGCGCAACACGCCGCCGGCCGTTTCGAGCAGGCCGGCATCCAGGAATCTTCGGATCGCCGCGTCGTGGCGCTGCCACTCCTGAGCGTCGGGCCGTATGCCCTCCATCAACCGCAGGCCGACAAAGAAGCGCTCATCCTCGCGAGCCAAGTGGGGCAGGTCCCCGACCTGCCCAGCACCGCTGATGTATTCCTCTACCGTTTCCGCATTCCGTGTTCGCATTCGCCCATCGAACGAGTGAGCGTCCGCTCCGAAACCCATATAAGGCTCCAGTTTCCAATACTTCAGGTTGTGGCGCGATTCCCAGCCGGGCCGCGCGAAATTGGAAATCTCATAGCGGTTGAGGCCAAACGCCTGGAGCCGCTCCACGGCCATTTCGTAGAACGCCGCCACCTGGTCGTCGTCCGGTGTTTCCGCCGCTCCGTACCGCACGCCGCCAGCCAGCATTTCCTTGCCCAGCCGGCTGTCCTCATCCACTTCGAGCATGTAGACCGAAACGTGCTCCGGCTCGAGCCGCTCGATCCAGTCGAGCGATTCCCGCCAGCTCGCTTCCGTCTGCCCGGAAAGCCCGGCGATCAAGTCGATATTGATGCTGCCGATCGCGGCCGCGCGGAGCAGCCGCATTTCTCGAGCCACGATTTCCGCCGTGTGCTTGCGCCCCGTGCGGCGAATCTCTTTGTCGACAAACGACTGCACGCCCAGGCTGACGCGGTTGATGCCGCGGGCTACCCAGTTGCGCGCCTGATCGCCCGAGATGGCGCCGGGTGCGGCTTCGATGGTGGCCTCGATCCACGGCCGCCCCGGGATGGCATCCAGCACCGCGCGGAGATCCTCCGCCGCAATGTTGCTTGGCGTGCCGCCACCCAGGTAAACCGTCTCCGGCCGCCACTCCCAGTTGAGCGCGGCGATCTCCTGGAGCAACGCTTGCACGTACCTCCGTTCCAGCGCGCGCGGAAACACGCCCGAGGCAAAGTTGCAGTAAGTGCACTTCTGCGCGCAAAACGGATAGGCAATATAAACGCCGGCCACTTGAACTGATTGTACCCGAGGGCAAGCTAAAGCATGCCCCACCAAAGCCGTGCGCGTCCTCGGTGGGGCATGCTTTAGCTTGCCCGTGCCTGGAGGAACTGCTCGCCCTTAAACTTCCGCCGTCGCCCCCGCCTTGGCCATGGCCAGCAGCTTGTCGTCGAAGTCGAAGCCGGCGGTGCGCGGTTTGTGATTGCGCGCGTACCAGCGGTAGGTTTCTTTGAGGCCCGCTTCGAAGGGCGTGCCCTTCACTTTCAACATGCGCGCGACCTTGCCGATGTTCATGGTGATCGGCGGCACGTCGAAGTATTCGCCGAAATAGTAAGGTTCCTCGAAGGCGTTGCCGCCGGCCTGCTGAATCAGGTCCCGCGGCACGCGGGCCAGCGTCGCCACGGTGTTGGCGGCCTTGGCCAGCCGCTCCACCAGCTCCACCTGGGTGAGCGGCTTGGAGTCGCCGATGTTGAAGGCCTCGCCTTCGGCGCGCGGTTCGACCATGGCCCGCAGCATGGCGGCCACCAGGTCGCCCACGTAAACGAACTGCATCAGCCGGTACCCGTCGCCCGGGATGACGATGGGGCGGCCGGCGCGCAGCCGGTCCCAGAAGAACTGCTCGCGGTAAAACGGATTGTTGGGACCGTATACGAAGGGCGGGCGGAACGTCACCACCGGCAAGCCGTGCTGCGCGCGCATGCGGAACAGCAGCCGCTCGGTGGAGGCCTTGTTCCGGATGTATGGGTTCGAGTGCGAATCCGGCGCCAGCGGGTCGCTTTCCTTGTGGTTGAGCCCGTCGCCGTAGGCCGACACGCTGGACATGAAAATGTAGCGGCTGAGGCGGCTGCCGCACGCAAGCACGGTGGCTTCCACCTGCGCCGCGGTGGTGCCCCGCTCCCAATCGTAGACGTTGTCAAACACCACTTCGAAGCGGCGGCCGCTGAGCGCCTCGCGCAGCGATTCCGCGTCATTGCGGTCGGCCACCATGTTCTCCACCCGCCGCCCGAAATCGTGCTTGGGCTTGCGGTGCAGAACCGCGACCTCGTGCCCCGCCTTGACCAGCTCCTCGACCAGGGAGCGGCCGATGAAGAGCGTGCCGCCGATGACCAGTACTTTCATACTCTCCCTAAGATATTAGACGCAACGGCCCGCAGAAACGGTCCCTGGGACGCCGCCCGCCGGTTTTCCCTGTTTTACAAGATACAGCGATCAGTCGTAATATTCCAGACCCAAGTGCGTAATCAGGTCCTCGCCCCGCATCCAGCGCAGCGTGTTTTTCAGTTTCATGAGCTGGATGAACACGTCGTGCTCCGGGTAGACCTCGGGCGCGTGCATGGGGGCCTTGAAATAGAACGACAGCCATTCCTGGATGCCGCGCATCCCGGCGCGCTGGGCCAGGTCCATGAACAGGACGATATCGAGCACCAGCGGCGCGGCCAGGATGGAATCGCGGCACAGGAAGTTCACCTTGATCTGCATCGGGTAGCCCAGCCAGCCGAAAATGTCGATGTTGTCCCAGCCTTCCTTGGCGTCGCCGCGGGGCGGGTAATACTCGATGCGCACCTTGTGATACACGTCCGCGTACAGGTCCGGGTACAGTTGCTTCTGCAAAATGTATTCGAGCGCCGAGGACTTGCTCACTTCCTTGGACCGGAACGACCCCGGGTCGTCCAGCACCTCGCCGTCGCGGTTGCCCAGAATGTTGGTCGAGAACCAGCCGCTGACCCCCAGCAGCCGCGATTTCAGACCCGGCGCGATCAGCGTCTTCATGAAGGTCTGCCCGCTCTTGTAATCCTTGCCCGCCAGCGGCAGGATGCGCTCGCGCGCCAGTTCGAGCAGCGCCGGCATGTCGGTGGTCATGTGGGGCGCCCCGTTGGCGTAGGGAACGCCCGATTTCAGCGCCGCGTAGGCATAGATCTGGCTGGGCGAAATCTCCGGATCGTTCTCTCGCAAACCGCGCTCGAAACGCGCCAGGCTGGAGTGGACCTCCGCCGCTTCGTGGAAGACTTCCGTCGACCCGCACCAGATCATCGTCATGCGCGAGACTTTGGTCCGCTGCTGGAACTGGCGGATGTCTTCCATCACCGCCTCGGCGTAATCCATCTTGCTGCCGCCCGCCTTGACGTTGGGGCCGTTCAGGCGCTTGACGAATTTCTGGTCGAACACCGCCTCCATCGGTTCAATCGCCTCCAGCGGCTGTTTCAGCGATTCCAGCAGCGGCATTTCCAGCACGCCGGCCTTGACCGCGGCTTCGTAGGCGTTATCTTCGAAAATATCCCAGGTGGCGATTTCCAAATCTTCGACTTTGGCCAGTGGCACAAAATCCCGGATAGCGGGGCTGCGCCCCTCGGTCCGCTTTCCCAGCCGGACGGTGCCGAGTTGCGTGAGGGACCCGATTGGCTTCCCCGTGCCCCGCTTGATGGCTTCCAGACCGGCGATAAACGTCGTCGTCACAGCGCCCATGCCGGGAATCAGCACACCGAGTTTACCCTCGGCGGGCGCTATACGGACGTCTTGATTAGGCAAGTGTGAGTCTCCTTGAAAAGCTGAAATGCTATAATACCAACTCCATGCGCGAACGTGCGACGGCCACTTTGGCGACCATTGTCGTCGATGACGAGCAACTGGCCCGCGATGAGCTTGCTTTCCTCCTCAGAGATTTTCCGGAGATCGAGGTTATCGGCACTGGTTCCAATGGGTTAGAAGCGTTGAACCTGATCGAGAAGCTGGAGCCGGAAGTGGTCTTCATGGACGTTCACATGCCCGGATTGGACGGGCTCGGCGTGATTCACCAGTTACGGGAAAAAGGCATCGAGCCGCCGCATTTCATTTTTGTTACAGCCTACGACCAGTATGCCGTGGAGGCATTCCGGCTGGAGGCCATGGACTACCTGCTGAAGCCGCTCGACCGCGGGCGCCTGGCCGAGACCATCGACCGCGCGCGGCGGGTCATTCTCGAGAAGAAATCGGGCGATCCCGTCCCCGCCCGCGCCGCCGCTCCGTCCCCCACGCCTCGCACCAAGCTGATGGTCAAGGCCGCCAACCGGAATTTCATCGTGGATGCCAATGACGTGATCTACGCCACTATCGACAGCGGCCTGATCACGCTCGTCACCACCTCCTTCGAGGGCCAATCCACCTATCGCACCATCGAGGACCTGCACGACAGCCTGGATCGCGAGCTTTTCTGGCGCGTCCACCGCTCCTACCTGGTGAACATCAATCGCATCAAAGAAGTGGTGCCGTGGTTCAAGTCGAGCTACCAGCTCCGCATGGATGACAAGAAGCACACCGAAATCCCGGTAAGCCGTGTGCAGACCCGGCGCCTGCGGGAGCTGTTCAAGCTGTAAACAGACAGTGCCACGCCTTCTCAAATACGGCCTCATCGCAAGCGGCAGCGGGGTCGCGCTGTTCTTTGTGGCGGTTTTTGTGGGGGTTGGGTCGTGTGCGGGCACAACGCTCGGAACCCTCACTTTGCTCGTCGCTTTGTGTCTACTGCCGGCGGGGATCCTGCTCTCGATCACTGCCGGCGTGGCCGCTGTCCTCAAGCGCAGACACAAACCAATCGCCTGAAGGTGGGACGGACGAGCGGTTTATGTCGTCCGTCGGGTTTTCGTGCTCCGGCGGCAAATGACGGACCACGAAAGGCGATGGTCCGTCCTACCGCGCCTTTACGAAACCTTGATGGTTCTTCTATGCCTTATTTAGCCACTTCCGTCTACCATCGCTGTGGAGCCATTTATGACCCCAGTCAGCGCCGGAGAAGAAATCGATTGCTACAGGATTGAAAGCATGGTCGCCCGTGGCGGCATGGCAACCATCTTCCGCGCTATCGATATGCGCGACGGCCGCACGGTTGCCCTCAAGGTGCCGCATCCGGAGGCCGAGTGCGACCCGGTTTTCTTCGACCGATTCCAACGGGAGATCGCGATTGGCCGGAAACTCGATCACCCCGGCACTGTCAAAACTCTCAATAGTGGCGACGGCAGCCGGCTGTACATGGTCATGGAGTGGGCCGAGGGGCGATTGCTCCGCCAGGCGATGGCCGATGAGGGTCGCTTCTCCATCGAGCGCAGCCTGCGGATCGCGCTCGCCATCTGCGAAGCGCTGGACCACATTCACTCGAACGGCGTGGTGCATCGCGATCTCAAGCCGGAGAACATTTTGCTCAACCCGAATGACGGGATCAAGATCGTCGACTTCGGCATTGCCTATAACGCCGCCGCGCGCCGGCTCACCTTTGGCAAGCTCTCCGAACTGATGGGCAGCCCCGACTATATCTCCCCCGAGCAGGTGAAGGGCAAGCGCGGCGATGCCCGCAGCGATGTCTATGCGCTGGGCGTGATCCTCTATGAAATGGTCACCGGCCGGGCGCCGTTTACCGGGGACAACCCGTTTCAGGTGATCAACGACCGCGTGGTCAACCATCCGATGCCGCCGCGCGAAGTCAATCCCGGGATTCCGCCTCAGCTTCAGGAGATCATCTACCGCGCGCTGGAACGCGAGCCCGCCAAGCGGTACGCCAATGCCCGCGAGTTCGCCCGCGATCTGGCGCATCCGGAGCAGGTTACGGTGCGCGACAGGCCGGAGCTCCGCGACTGGCGAACCCGCCGGTCGCCGAGGACGCGCAGCGTGCTCTCCTATGCGGTGCTGGCCCTGGTTCCGGTGCTCATCTTCGGCTTGCTCCTCATCGCCGCGCACCGCGGCTAAGGCTGTGTCACCAGCCGCGAGTCCGCCTGGAACTTGTGGAAGTTGCTGAAAGCGATTTCGATTTCCGCGCGCGTTCCGGCAACCAGCATCACCCGCGCTGACAGGCTCACCGCGATCCGCTTCGGCAACCAGACTTCATCGTTGACGCGCGTCTGCTCGAACGTCAGGCGGCTGCCTCTGGCGAGCCTCACCAGAATCCCGCCGAACGAGATCGTGTCCAGCGTCTCGATCTCAGCCTTCACCCATTCGTCATCCAGCGTGTCGATCCACAATTTGGCTTTGAGTTTGGGGAAGTAAGCGGCTGCGGCGAGTCTCGGCCTATATCCCGGCTTGGGCGTGGCGGCGATCACGTAAACCTCGCGGCCGTTCAGCATCTCTTCGCCCGCCAGCCGCAAATCGAACGCGTCCGGTATTTCCTGGAGGGGTTCGCGCTGCCGCTGTTGCTTGCGCTCCCATTCGGCGATGCGGCGCTGGCGCTCCGCGGGCGTCTCCCTGCGCCGTTCGTCGATGCTTCTGCGCAGCTTCTCCTGTTCCTTCCGCTCCTCCTGCGGCGATAGCGGCCGGTCGTCGCGTTCGACCAGCCGGCGGTAAGGAGATCCTTCCAGCAGGGTCACGTCGAAAGTGCGGGTCTCGGGCGCCTTTTTGGGCTTCCCCGACCGGTCCAGTATGCGCGTCTCATTCCGCTCGAGGAATGTGTAATTGCGCGCGATAGCCTCGTTCTTCCGGTCCAGTTCGATGGAGCGCCGCACGATCTCGCGGGCATCCGGCGCGTTTTGAGCGGCGAGCAGGCAGGGGATGGAGGCGCACAGCGCCAGCACGCGCATGCTTCATTCTAAGTCGAACGGAGACTCCGCCGGACGCGCGCCTAGCCGGAGGCGCCTGCGATCAGGGGCTTGGCTCGGGCGCGTCGCTTCCCGGCTGCGGCGTGCGGGGCTCAACGGACCCGCAACCCCGGGCCCGCGCAACAACTACTTCGCGTTCTTGCAGGCGTCGGTCAAGGTCGTTTTGTCCGTCTGGGCCTTGAAACACTTGCCGGTGGCGTTCAAATTGGGGTCCTTTTTCATGTCGGCCATCGGCCCGATTTTGGCATGGCAGGTGGTGCATGCCTTCTGTCCCGTCGCTTTCATATACGCCGGAGTGCCATAGCTGGCCACGGTGCTCATGACCAGACCCGCCAGGATGATCGCGGCCGGGACCGCCAGTTTCAATACGCGCATGATATCTCTCCTTGGAATCACTCGAATCGAACCCGGAGGAACAGCATCCCGAGGTCCGAATATCCTCACATACTATAACCTGAATGTGGTTAAAAACAGCGGTATTTCACATTAAAAAGTACCGCATTGGGGGAAATCACTCAATCAGAGGTTAGCGTTTGGCTCCAGGCTCCTCCAGAGATACCAGCTTGCCACCGTGCAGAAGGGGCGCCACCGCTCGGCCATCGTCTCGATTTCGCCGGGTAGCGGCAGCGCCTCAAGGCCGTATGCCTGGCGGATGGCGTTGCGGATGCCCAAATCGCCGCTAGGCAATACATCATCCCGGCGCAAGGCAAAAATGAGAAACATGTGCACGGTCCAGACGCCGATTCCCTTTACAGCGGTCAACCGCGCCATCACTTCCTCGTCCGCCAGTGCCGGCAATTCTTCAAATCGTACCCGCCCGTCGCGCGTGTGGCGCGCCAGGTCCCGGATGTACTCGGTTTTCTGGCCCGACAGCCCCACCGCCCGCATCCGCGCCGGGCGCAGCTTGAGGATGTTTTCCGGTGTGATCTTGCCCCCTGCAGCGCGCGCCAGGCGGCCAAAAATCACGTTTGCCACCCGCCCGCTCAACTGCTGGTAAACGATGGATTTGACTAGCGTCTCAAAATTCGGGTCGCGGAATTCGATACGATAGTCTCCAACCCGGTCGATAATGCCGGCCAGCACCGGGTCTGACCTTCGGAGGTGGTGAATGGCTTTTTGCATCATGAAACACTCGGGGCGCGGGAGACGTCAACACCATTGTACCGGCATGCGAATCCTCCCACTCTTGACTCTGGCTGGCGCGTTGTGCGCGCAATCCCCTCCGCAGAATGCTCCTTCCCCCGAGGAGGCGCCTCCGACGATCCAGGTGGATGTCAACGTGGTCAACGTGCTGGCCAGTGTGCGCGACAAGCGGGGCGGCCTGGTGGCCAACCTGGAAAAGAACGATTTCACCGTCTTCGAGGACGGCAAACAACAGGAAATCAAGTACTTCGCGCGCGAGACCGACCTTCCGCTGACGATCGGCCTGCTGATCGATGTCAGCGGCAGCCAGCGCAACCTGATCGATATCGAACGTAGCGCCGCCTCGCAGTTCTTCAGCCAGGTGATCCGCAAGAAGGACGAAGCGTTCCTCATCAGTTTCGGCGAAGAGGTCGAACTGCTTCAGGATTACACCAATTCCGCCCGCCTGCTGAGCCGGGGGATGGACGGTTTGCGGGTGAGTTCCGGCGTAGGAGGCTTCGGTCCCGGCCCGGTGCCCACGGCCGGCGATCCGCGCGGCACGGTGCTCTATGACGCGGTCTTTCTGGCCGCCGACGAAAAGCTGCGCACGGAGGTGGGCCGCAAGGTGATCGTGCTCATCACCGACGGCGTGGACGAGGGCAGCCGCAAGAAGATCGAGGACGCCATCGAGGCCGCCCAGAAGGCCGATGCCGTCATCTACAGCATCGATTACTCCGACCCCCGCGCCTACGGTAACTTTGGCCCCTTCGGAGGATTCGGCGGCGGCGCCGGCGAAGGCTACCTGCGCAGGATGTCCGACGCGACCGGTGGCCACGTCTACAAAGTAGGCCGCAACCACTCCCTGAACGACGTATTCCAGGAGTTGCAGGAAGAAATGCGCAGCCAGTACTCGCTCGGCTACACGTCCACCAACGAGAAGCGGGACGGCACCTATCGCAAGCTGGAAGTCCGCCTGTCGAACAAGGACCTGAAAGCCCAGGTGCGCAAAGGCTATTACGCCATCAAACCGGATGCCCGCTAAGGGCTGGCCGTGCCCGTTCGGCAAAGTACTCTTCGAGCGCCTTGGCCATGGGCGGCATGGGCTCCAGTCCGATCCGCTCCATCTTCGCGTTGGAAAGCGCCGAATACTGCGGCCGCCGTGCCGCGGTGCGATACTCGCGCTGGTTGGTGGCCAGCACCAACGGGTCGATGCCCGCCGCCTGGAAGATCAACCGCGCGAATTGGAACCAACTGATGGGCGCTCCGCCCCCGATATGGAAAACGCCGGTCTGGCCGCGCTCCGCCAGATCGGCCGTGCGCGCCGCCAGCAAGGGCGCGAAAGTCGGCGATGCCACATGGTCCTGCACCACGCGGATGGGCTGTTTCGAGGAGGCCAGACGCATCATGGTTTCCACGAAATTGCCGCGCGCCGTGTTGCGGCCGCCGGGCCCGTACACGCCCGAGGTGCGGACGATCAGCGCGCTCTCCAGGTAAGCCCGGGCGTACAACTCTCCGGCCAGCTTCGAGACGGCGTAAGCGCTCAACGGGTGCGGATGGTCGTCTTCGGCATAAGGAAGGTGCGCAAAACCGTCAAAAACGTAGTCCGTCGAAAACTGCACCAGGCGCGCGTCCGCTTGGCGGCACGCCAGCGCCAGGTGCCGCACGGCCAGCGCATTTATTTGAAAGGCCGCCTCGGGCTCGCGCTCGGCAACGTCGACCTGGTTGTAGGCGGCGCAGTTGAACACCACGTCGGCCTCATGCCCTGCCACCGCGCTCTCCACCGCCGCCCCATCCGTGATGTCCACATCTCCCCGGTCGAAGCCGATCGTCGCGTAGCCGCGCGACTGCATCTCGTGCACCAGTTCGACTCCCAATTGACCGGCTGCGCCAAACACCACCGCCCGTCGGGTCATAGATGGTCTCCGAATGCCATGGCGATCTTGCCGGACTTGCCTCCTAAAGCCAGCGATGCGCGTACGCCAGCGCCAGCGTGGACAACACCATCAGCACTACCAGCGCCAGGATGATGCGCTTGCGCAAGGGCGTCAACCAGGAATCCGCCCGGGCTTCCCGGCCGAGCACCGAATCGAGCAGCCGCTGCCGCGACGGACCCGGCAGAGCGCGCATCGCTTTGCTGATTTCGCGCCGCCCGCGCCGGTCGGCAATCAGGATGGTTCCGGAATTGCCTCCGTTGGTAGACTCGAGCAGCTTGGTCCGCAGGGAGGCGGGCACTTCTTCCACCGACCGGTACACCAGGTCCGCGCCATCCGCCGAAATCAGCACCGTGGAGCTTTGATACATGCCCTTCGCCGCCGGATTGGGAGCCCCGCAATGCGGGCACGCCGCATCCTCTTCGGCCAGAGCCTTGCGGCATTGCCTGCATTTCATCACGCCACCACCTTCGGCGCCCGCGCCTTGGCCGGCACTTCGCCCACATTCTCCATGACAACCTGAATGAATCCCAGTGCCGCTTTCGAGAGCGCCTTGTCCCGCCGGTAGATCAGGCCCAGCCGCCGCACCATCGGTTCGGGAGCCAGCGAGATGGCACAGACTTTGCCAGACGCCACCTCTTCCCGGCAGTTGGAAATCGCCAGGAAGCTCACCCCGAGCCCCGCCACCACGAAGCGCTTCATCATCTCGGTCGAATCCAGCTCCATCGAGATGCGGATTCGCTCTTCCACCGGTTCCAGCCACTGGTTGAGCCGCGTGCGCGTTTTTCCCTGCTTGGGCAGCAGCAGGAAAAAATCCGTAACGTCCTGCGCCTCGACCGTCTTCCGCCCGGCGAGCGGATGCCCGGCCGGGACGATCGCGCAGATCTCGTCCTTGTGAATATCCACCACCTGCAGACGCTTTTCGTCCACCGGAAGCTGCGTCAGTCCGAAGTCGGCCGAGTTCTCCGCCACCGCTTCCACCACGCGCGAGGCGTAGGAACGGTCCACCTGCAATTGCACGGCGGGGAACAACCCCCGGTAAACCGAAAAAACCGTGGGCAGAATGTAGATGCAGGTGGCTTCATTGGCCGCGATCACGAGCTCGCCGCGTGGGTTGGTCTCGAGCTCGGCGATGGCGTCCTGCGCGCGGCGCCGCAGCTCCAGCATCTGTTCGGCGTGCCCGGCGAAGATGCGGCCCGCCGTGGTGAGGGAAATGCGGCTGCCGAAACGCTCGAACAGGTCCGCCCGCAACTCCTGCTCCAATTGCCGCACCTGCGCGCTGATGGCCGGCTGCGTGCGGTAACACGTCTGTGCCGCCTTGGAGAAACTCTTCAGCCTGACGATCTCCAGGAAAGTATGGAGCTGATCGAAATCCATAGGCGTCCGGTCCGCGGCCCGGCAGGGCGTCCGATTCCAACGCGGCGCACCGGTCTCCACTCAAATCCTGGATGGGCGGAATAGAAAATATCGATTTCCCCCGTGCACCAGGGTTTGGTAAGTATTGTAGCAAAGGCCTCGGGAAGGTGCGGCCGTAGTCCTTGGAATCGTGACTTTCGCAGCCGCCCGAAATCGGGCGGTTTTTCCGCACCGTCACCCGCGGTGACCCATAAACACTGCAAACGCTCGAAAAGCCCGGCCTACCGCAAGGGAGGCAGGGCTTTTGCATGACGCAGGCTGCCGGGCCGGCTGGCTAGCCTGCTGAGACTCGGCTCTTCTTCGCTGGGGATTCGCGGCCGTGGCCGCAACAAAAGCCGGGACGAATCCCGGCTTGGCAGGTTTGACAGCCAGCGCCACGGCTTGCTTCGGGTCGAAAATGCGAGCGTCCTCGGGGACCGCCTGATAGCGGCCGGTGCCGGGAGATTTGGCGAAGCAGTCGGCGAGATCGGCGGCGGCGGCATCGTACAGGTTGAGGGGCGGAAGCTGTAACAAGCGGAGGACGGTCTTCAGCAGTCCCGGAAAACTCACGTTGCGATGCGAGGCGTAGCCTGGCTTCGCCCACGGGCCGGCGCACAGCAGAACGGTGCGGTGGGCGTCCACATGGTCCACGCCACCATGCGTATCGGCCTCGGTGACGAACACCGCCATGTCCCGCCACCATGGCGTGCCGGACAGGTATTCGACGATGCGGCCCAGCGCATAATCGTTGTCGGCCACGTGCGATTCCGGGTACGGGTATCCATCCTCGGGACGCGCGTCCGCCAGGTAGTCGCCCGGCAAATGGACGAACAGCAGCGCCGGCAGCGCCGCACCGGTCTTCCGGTAACGCGTTTCGATTTCTTCGATGAAACGCGACGCGCGTTGCTGGTCGGAAATGGCCAGGTTGAAGCCCGGATACCGGCGCGCGGTGTTGCGGAAAAGGGCTTCGGGCATCGGCATGTTCGTCAACAGGCGCACGCCGGTGGGCCCCAGGCCGGGGCTTTCGCGCGCTCCGGCCAGCTCGAACCCCTCGCCGAAGTTTAGAAACGAAACGCCGTGAGCCGCCAGGTGATCCCACAACGTGCCGGCTTCGCCGATGTCTTCGGGCGCCACCGAAGCCGCCATACCCGCGAAGCTGAGCCGCCCCGGAGCAGTGCCCAGGCGGAAGGTCTTGCGTCCGCCGTAGGCCGCGGCCACCGAGCTCGCTACCCACGGGTTTGGATAAACGCCCGTCAGCCAATGGTGCCCTTCCACGCTGGCTTCGCCATCGGCGTAGAAGTTGTCGCTGGAAGCCCAGCGGCTCGCCAGGGCGTGGTGGTTGGGCGTGAGGTTGACGTCCTTGATGCTTAGCCGCTGGCGCTGGCCGTCGGCGAGACCGTGGGAACCCAAACGCGCCAGCTGCGACGCGCCCATCACCGGCCCATTGCGGGCGGTCGCGATATCGCCCAGCACTTCGTCGTAGCTCAGGCTCTCCTTCACGATCAGCACAACATGGCGGATGGGCGGCAGCGCCGGCGCGGCTTGCGCGCTCGGCAAGAAGCCATTCATCTCCAGCACCGCGCCGGTGTACGCTTTCAGTTCCTCTCGGGCCGGTAGAGGAAACACCGAAATCGTCCCCTGGTACAACCATCCGGGCAGCAGGCCGCCCACGCCGATTCCCGGCGCGTTCGGCCCCACGCCGTGGCCGCGGGCATTGGCGACGAACACGGTATCGCCATCGAGCGCCACCCGCGTGGGGAACCAGGCCGCCGGCAAGTGCCCGATGACGCGCCGCTCGCGCACGTCGATCACGCCCACAGCGTTGATGCCTGCCTCCGCCACCAGCAGCCAGCCGGAGGCTTCGTGATAGGCCAGGCCGATGGGGATCACGCCGCGCAGCCCATCGAGCGTGGGGATGCGGATCGGGATCTCCGCTTCCACGCGGTTGGTGGCGGGGTCGAGGACGCTGACCGAATCGTCGTTTGCGTTGGCAACGAACACGTGGCCGGCGGCGGCGAGAATGCCGGCCGGACCGCTGCCGCCGCGCACCTCGCCGCCGAAATCCAGGCCGGTGCGGACGAACGCGTCCACTTTCATCGCCGCCGGATTGGTCACATCTACCACGGCCACCGAATCGGCCTCGCGCGCGCCGGTTTCACCCAAACCGGGCACTTCGATACCGCCCTGCTTGGCGCCGCGCACGGCTTCCGCGCTGGGGAAGCCGAATGCCGGAAACGAAAGGCCGGCCTCGGGCGCACCGGCGAGCGCGTGGTATTCGAACATACCGCAGTTGGCGACATACACTTTGCGCGCATCCGGCGCCAGCGCGATGGCGAACGGCAGCCGCCCCACGCGAACCGAACCCACCACCTGGTGCGACCGCACGTCGATCGCGGCAATGCGAGAATTCGCCTGATCGGCGGCGTAGAGGATTCCGCGCACCGCGTCCAGCGCCAGGTCCCCGGTGAAGCTGTCGGCGAAACCTCCCTGGTTGAGGTCGAAGACGCGCCGCCGCTCGGCCGTTGAATCGAAGAGAACCACGCGGCCGCTCTCGCCCTCCGCCAGGTAGATGCCGCGGTCGCCGGACAAGGCGACGCCGAGCGAAACGCCGTGCCAGTCGGCCGGGCTCGCCTGGCTGGCAGCGTCCAGCGGCGGCGCCACCGCTTGCGACACCTGCCAGCGGATTTGGCGCGATGCGCGCTCCAGCACGGTTAAGGAGTAGCGGAACGGGCCGCCATCGGCGGTGACCACGGTTCTGCCCGAGGCGCTTACGGCGATGCCGAACGCGCCCGGTCCGGTCGAGTACTCTTCGCCCAGCGGCGCAATGATCCTCCCGCCGGGTAAAATCGACGGCCCGCTGCGGCGCAAAGCCGGGCGGTCGCCGGCGGGCGCCGTATAGGATTGCGCCGAGATCGCAGCCCCGAAGACCATCAGCGCCATCGGCAGACGGCGGGTTCCGGACACCTCTCCATCATATAGCCCCGCAACCGTTGCGATCCGGTAAGGCGTCCCGGTGGCGGCAGAGGTTGCGCCGCTACCAGAATTCCACCGGCTTCCGCTGCGCTTCGCGGTAGATCCAGTCTCGCAGGCGCAGGTACCGCTCGGCGCCGGCCACGGGCGGGATCGCGCTATCGTCACTGCCCGACCTTAGAGCCTCCCAACGCTGGCGCAGCGCCTGCGGGCCTGCGGCTGCCGCATCCAGGCGGCTCGCCAGCGCCATGTCCTGCACCGCGTTGCGGCGGATGATGGCACGCACGGTTTCCGGCGGCGGGTAGGTGCGTTCCTTGCCATCGAGCAGCGCGGCTAGCGCTGCCGCGTCCGCGCCGCTCGCAACCGGCGGCAAGGGCACCGGCTCGGTTGTCACAAGCAGATCGGGAACGCGCGGCGCGATCACCCGCACTTCCATCGGCCGCACCACCCAATAACCCACTTTCAACTGCACCTCCAGCCGGAACCGCGCGACATTCGCGTTAGGCGGTATCCACAGGTCCAGCAGGTAAGCGCGCGTGGTCTGGCCGTCCACGCCATCGGCCGGATCGGGTATCACGCCGAAATCGGGCAGGCGCGTCAGCTCAGTGAGCCGGTCGGGCGCCCATCCCGCCGCCGTCTTCTCGAAATGCTCTTTGTACAACGCGACCCGGCACGCGTCGAGCGGATTGGTCGCCACGTACAACAGGTAGGTGGTTTTGGGCGGCGCCGTGATCACCACGTGGAACGAAGCCCACGCGTTACGCACCACCGCTGGCGAGAGAATTTCGCGCGGCTGGGCGCCCCGGTCGGCCGCCACGATTTCGCCGAACGGATCGACCCGCGAAAACTCCGAGTAGATGTCCACGCTCTGCGCGGCCAGCGCGCCCGCCATCGCCGCCAGCAGCGTCGGCAGCCGCGGAAAAATGCGCCCGCACGCGGGGGTTGGCAGGTTGAAACCTGCCCCACTCGTGCCCACGTTTCAGCGCTCCGCGGCGCTTTTGTGCCGGGTCTCGTAAGCGGCAATCACTTCGCTGGTGATATCCGTCGCGTTTTCGGCATAGAGCAGCGGCGCTTGCGACGTGCTGGTGTCGAACACCATTGCGTAGCCCGTGCTGGTAGCGAATTCCACGATCACCGCTACCATCTTCTTGCCCAGTTCGGACAGGGTCTTCTTCTGCGCCTTGTCCAGATCGGCGTCGGCCTGGTCCATCTTGGCGTTGAGCACTACCGTCGCGTCGTCGACTTCCTGCTGGAGTTTCTTACGCTCCTCGTCGCCCAGCTTTTCGGTGTCCAGACGGCTCTGCTTTTGTGCAATGGCCTTCTGATCCTCATCGAGCGCCGCCTTGCGCGGCCCGAATTCGGCGTCCAGCGCCTTGGCTGCGTTCTGGCCGTCGGTGGTGGCCAGGATAGCGTCCTGAATGTTCACCAGCGCCACTCGCGGCGCGCCCGCCGATTGCGCCGCCGCCAGCGCAGCCGCCAGCAAACCCAAAATCAAAACTCGATATAGTCTCACGCCTGCCCTCCGTAGGGACTAAACGTGCCAACCGCTCCCTATGGTCACGGCTCCGATGGGCGTTCGGAGGCGCGACCGTCAGGGAGCGGTTGTCGACGATCTCCCCGAAACGACCAACTTACCACGGCAGCGCATCACGAGAACCCGTGCGGAACCGCGCACACTGTGCTCGCATTCAACCGCTGGCTCGCGACGGGCGGTTCCGGCCGGCGGTGGCGAGTCAGTTTCCGATTTGGCGACAACCCGTCAACTTGGTTTGTAAGCCCTACGGCCTTAATCGGGAGTAATCCCTAAAGAGTCCGTTGCTGGGGTGACCTGATGCGTTCCTGATTTCGACGGCTTTAATGCGGTTCACACCACTCGACGCCTTTGCGCATCACGAGCCGTGTACATCCTCTAGGCATGCTCGGCGGGACTGGCAACGCATCACCTGTCCTCCAAAGACCTAGCCGCCGAAGGGTCTCTGGCATTTCTGAATCGATGACCGCGAGAGGATTGCCGTCGCCGTAACCGGTATTACCTCGATATCTCAACACCCGCGAATACTCACTGTCGGAAATTCGCTTGTAGACCTCTACGAAGTACGTAAATGGTGCATCGCTTGTCGGATAAACGACAATTACACTACCAAGCAGGGGGCCGTTCTCAACAAACCGGGCTTCCTGGTTGTTATTCCTGCCCATCATGTTGAAGAAAACGACACGAAATCTCTCCGCCGCTCGATCATAGGCGAACAGGAATGTCGAAACTCCGCAATTCCCATTCGCTGAGCGAATCTCACAGCTCTTTATCCTCAGCAACGGAAGCGTTCTTCCCGGCCCCGAAAACACAATGTCGCTCGCAGAGAGTTCGTAGAACGGCCCAGTTCCGGAAACGAAGCTAACTTTCTCCTCTCGAAACTTGGCAAGGAACATCTCTTCTGAACAGTCTGGCTCGTCGTTCTCGACAAAGCAAAGAGAGATTGCCCCTTGTCGCTCACCCGTTCCGTCCTCGGCGCTGCTCTCCTCATCAGGCTGTTTAGCGGCGACGAGGCTCCACCGGGATTTCGTTTGAAACGGCTGTGTCAGATCCAGATGCGTGATGACTTTGGAGTTGATTCCAAACTGTGCCGACAGTTTCGAGATCACCGCCTGATCGATTTCGGTCGTATCGAGATGCGTCTGCGCGTCAACGTCGACACCCATGAGTATCAACGTGGCGGCAAAGATGGCGGCGTACGTGGATTTCATAATCAGATTCTCTCAAATATGGTGCCCGGGAACTCGGGGACATAGAGCGACTTCAGCTTACTCCGACTGGTGGGCTTGCCGGAGGTCAAAGTTGATAAGTCCCCGGAAGTCGCCCAGCGTTTACCGACGTTCTCGGATGGTGGCAGCTTGACGTAAGGCGCGCATCTCGGAGACTAACCCACTACCCGATAGGCGTGCCCACGCCCTTACCGCAGATTGAACTTCTTCATCTTGTAGCGCAGTGTGTCCCGGGTGACGCGCAGCAGCCGGGCGGCCTGGGTCTGATTGCCGTTGGTTTTTTCGAGCGCGCGCGCCAACAGGCTGCGCTCGTTGTCTTCGAGCGAGAGGCCGTCGCCGGCCGCCGCGGCGGGAGGAGCGGCCGGCAGCGCCGTTCCCGTTTCGGAGTGGGCCACCGCGATGGGCAAGCTCGGCGCCGTGATCAGGGCCGATTCCTCCAGGATCATGGCCCGCTCAATCGCATTGCGCAATTCGCGCACGTTGCCCGGCCAATCGTGAGAGAGCAGCAACTTCGCGGCGCCGTCGCTCACCCCCTCGATGCTGCGCTTGAATTTGTGGTTGTAGTGGTCGATGAAGAAGCGCGCCAGCGGCAGAATGTCGTCTACGCGCTCCCGCAACGGCGGGATGGAAATCTGGATCACATTGAGGCGGAAGTACAGGTCCTGCCGGAAGGCGCCTTCTTTGACGGCCTCGCGCAGGTTCTTGTTGGTGGCCGCCACCACCCGCAAATCCAGGTTGATATCCTTCAGTCCGCCCAAGCGGCGAAAGTTCTGCTCCTCCAGCACGCGCAACAGTTTGGCCTGCAGCATCATGGGAATCTCGCCGATCTCGTCCAGGAAGAGGGTCCCTTTGTCGGCCAGCTCGAAGATGCCGCGTTTCTGCGCCCGCGCGTCGGTGAAGGCGCCTTTTTCGTAACCGAACAATTCGCTTTCCAGCAGCGAATCGGGAATCGCCGCGCAGTTGATGGCGATAAACGGCTCGGCCTGGCGCAGGCTCTGATAGTGCAGCGTCTTGGCGATCAGGTCTTTGCCGGTTCCGTTTTCCCCATCCAGCAGGATGGTGGTGGCTTCGCTGGCCGCCACGCGGCGTACGAAATTCACCACCTCGCGCATCGGCCCGGATTCGGCGATCACTTCGCGCCGCTGCGGAGCTGCCTCCTCGGTGATGTCCTTAATGGTAGCCACCACGCCGGCTAGCTCGGCCTGCTCGTCGAACATCTGCGTGGTGTGCATCACCACCAGGCGTTCCATGCCGTTACCGGTGTGCAGGCGCACCGTGCAGGATGGCGCGTTGGGCGCCTGGTTCAAACCCACCAGCACACCGCAGCCCGGCTCACATACCGGGCACTGGAAGATCTCCTGGCAGTGTTTACCCAGCATCTCGTCGGCGGAGATCCCGAACAGCTTCTCCGCCGCCCGGTTGACCCCCGTCACCCGGAATTCCGGGTCATAAAGGACCAGAGCGTCCGAAAGCTGGTCAAAAACCGACTCCAGGACGCCAACCCTCTGCCATGCAGGTGTGAGCTTCGACATTACGTTACGATTTAACTTCAGTATAGCAGGCTCATTGGGGCAATACGCCCACCGGCGAGCCCGTCAAACGGGGGAATTGCCCCGCCTGCCGCCGCTTCTGGACGCTAACACCATCGGAAAACAGGGAATTGACCGGTGGCGATGCAATTGCAAACTTGCCCCTGGAGGCATCATGTCCCATTTGAAAGTCATTGTGCCCGCTGCTATTCTGCTGGGCGGTTTCCTGGTTTCGACGACGGCCTCGTTCGGCAAACCGGACTACACCAAGGCCACCAAGAAGCAATGCGTGTATTGCCACGCCAAGGTTTCCGTCGATAAAGAGGAAATGAACAAGAACCTGACTGCCCCCGGAAAGTATTATCACGAGCACAAGAGCCTCGACGGCTATCAGGAGAAGAAGTAGCCCTTGGCGGGTGGAGGCGTGAAGTCCGCCGTGTTGCATACAGTTCAACTAGCGCTCGAAGACGGCGTTTACCGGGGCGCCCTTCGCGAAGCACTGTGCCGCAGTTGCGCATGGCGCGTCGAATCGGTTGACAGGCCGGATTCTTCTCAGAACTGCGTTCTGGTTCTCGACGAGGCCGCTTTCGAGCATCTGCGCCTCCCCCTGTCTCATCCCGAGCGGATCGTGCTGATTACCCGCCAGGATCCGCAACTGCTGGCCCAGGCCTGGGATGCAGGCCTGGTTTCGGTGCTTTCCCAGCAAGATCCCATGAGCACTGTGTTACTGGCTATCATGGCCGCCGCACTGCGTGCTGCAAATCCCGGCAAGGCCGACGTTTCAAGTGGAATTTCCCCCATTTCAGAGGAAGATGCTGCGCCAATAGCCCCACCTCACAGCCATTCCGTCGGCAGACGTTGCAAAATTCAATAACTTAGATCCGGTTGCGCCCTGGACTGCTGCGTGCAATGCCCAATATGTTCACATTAAAAGAACCATCAGGCGTGTTGCATGTTCAGTTAGAATGGGACTGCAATATCTGGAACCACATTTAGCAGGGGCTCCAGCAGGATGAGCGCAATCATACCAGTATATGAAGAGGCGGGCGCACCGTTCGGGGAGCGCCCCATCATCATCAGTTCCACAACACAGACGACGAGGAGGTATCCATGAGTCCCTATGTTCCGTTTGTAGTCCTTTGGGCCGCGCTGGCCTTGGCGGTAATCGGCTTGATCGTCTACCGAAGGTTTGTCTCGGCGGGCGAAGACGACATGATTCACGTCAGCGATGCAGCCGGATCGGTCACGTCTCACCAGGTGAGCGTGGCCCAGAAACTCGACCAGATCGACAAGTGGGGAAAGACGCTGACCGTGATCACGGTGGTGTACGGAGTGGTTCTGGCCAGCGTTTACGTGTACCAGAGCTGGATGTCGAGGGGCTAACGGCAGAATGCGGCGGGCGATTCCTCGGGTTGGCGCCAAGCCGGGAATTGCCCTGCTGGCTTTAGGTTTCTGGGTTGCCGGCGGTTGTTGGGCGGCGGCTCGGCCGCTCGACTGCGCCGGTTGTCACGACCAGGCGCAGAAGCTGGCCAAGAGTGCGCACGCGGAGCTGGCTTGCGACTCATGTCACGAGTCGCACGACACGTATCCGCATAAGGCGGGCATTCCCAAGCCGCAGTGCGACGCATGCCACGCCGAGCAGGCCGGCGATTACGAAAACGGCGTCCACGGCCAGGCGCGCAAGCACGGCAACGAGAGCGCGCCCGATTGCGGCGTTTGCCACGGCAGCGCGCATGAGCTGCTTCCGCCCAGCTCGCAAGCCTTCCGCATGGCTGTGCCCGATACCTGCGGCATGTGCCACTCCGCAGTGGCGGAACAATACCGTGCCAGCGTTCACGGGCAGGCCCTAGCCAAGGGCATCACGCAGGCCCCGATCTGCACCGATTGCCACGGCGAGCACAAGATCATCAAACCGAGCAACTCCGCTTCGCCCGTGAACCCCGCCAACATCCGCGAGACCTGCGGCAGTTGCCACGGCGATGTCCGGCTCAGCCGTAAGTTCGGCATGCCTGCGGATCGCCTAGTGACCTTCGACGCTTCCTACCACGGGCTGGCGGCCAAGGAAGGCGTACAGACCGTGGCCAACTGCGCCAGTTGCCACGGCGTCCACAACATCCTGCCTTCTTCCAACCCGCGTTCCACCATCAACCCGAAGAACCTGCCCAAGACTTGCGGCCAATGCCATCCCGGCGCGGGCCGGCGATTCGCCATCGGCCAGGTGCACGTGGTCGCCGGCGCCAGCGAACCGCCCGCGCTGGCTTTCATCCGCCAGTTCTACCTGCTGCTGATCCCGGTGACGATCGGGCTGATGTTGCTGCACAACGGCGGCGATTGGATTCGCAAACTGGTCCGCGCGAGGTTCCGCGCGGGCGCGCCCCAATCCGCAAGCTGCGTTCCGTCCGGGCTCCGCATGCTGCGGTTTGAGCGCGTGCAGCACGCCGTGCTGGCGCTCTCGTTTATCACCCTGGCGTGGAGCGGCTTCGCTCTCAAGTACCCGGACCAGTGGTGGGCGCGGCCTTTGCTTCTACTGGAGGTCCGGCACGATATGCGGAGCCTCATCCACCGCGTGGCGGCGTCGGTTTTCATCGCCGTCAGCGTCACTCACCTGGTGTCGCTGATTGTGAGCCGGAAACTGCGCGAGCACTGGAAGGAAATGATTCCCAAAGTGCGCGACGCGCGCGAAGCCAGCAGCAACTTCGCTTACAACCTGGGCCTGGGAGACGCTCCGCCGCTGCGGTCGTCGCATGGCTATATCGAAAAGGCCGAGTACTGGGCGGTGGTCTGGGGCGCCGTCATCATGACCTCGAGCGGTGTCATGCTATGGGCCAACTCGCTGGCGCTGCGCCTGCTTCCCAAGCTCTGGCTGGATGTGGCAACCTCCATTCATTTCTACGAAGCCGTGCTGGCTGTGCTCGCCATCGTGGTGTGGCACTTCTACTCTGTCATCTTCGATCCCGATGTCTACCCTCTCAACACCGCATTTCTGACAGGCTATATTGCGAGGAAGGACGATCCTCGCAGCGCGGCTGAAGCGCCCAAGCAGTCCGCGCAGGAGCAGGAAGCTCCAGGAGACTGATCACCGCCCATGACGCCTAACCAACCGAACCGCCCGCTCGGCGGCTGGCTGACCCCGGTCATTCATCTGTCCAGTAACTGGATCAGCCTCACCGGCGTGATCCTGGTCACCACCGCCACCGTGTTCTGGCTTTTCCTGCTGCCCATCACGCTGCGCGGCGGAGCGGATAACCCGTACATGGGCATCCTGGCCTATCTGATTCTGCCGGGGCCGTTCTTCGCCGGTCTTGCTCTCATCCCGCTCGGCATGTGGCGCAAGCGGAAACGGGAGAGGCACGATGGCATCTATCCGCCGGATTTCCCCCGCCCCGAGTGGCGCAACCCGGAACTGCGCAAGCTGGTCTACTTCATCCTTGTCACCACCGCCGGCAATATCGCCATTGCCAGCCAGCTCAGCTACGGCGCCGTGAACTATATGGATTCGGTCACCTTCTGCGGCGAGACCTGCCACACCGTGATGCAACCCGAGTACACTGCATATAAGGACTCGCCACATTCCCGGGTCGAGTGTGTCAAGTGCCACATCGGCCCTGGCGCTTCCTGGTTTGTGCGCAGCAAGCTTTCCGGCGTGGGACAGGTTTTCGCCGTGACCTTCGACACCTATCCGCGGCCCATCCCGGTTCCGGTGCACAATTTGCGTCCCGCGCGCGAGACCTGCGAGCAGTGCCACTGGCCGCAGAAGTACTCGACAGACCGCATCGACGTAATCAGCCACTTCGCCGACGATGAAACCAACACCGCCACTAAGGATGTGCTGCTGATGAAGATCGGCGGCGGCAACCACGGCATCGGCATTCATGGCACGCACCTCGGGCCGGGCGTCGTCATCCGCTACGGGCACTCCGACGAAGCGCGCCAGACCATCCCCTGGGTGGAATATGACGATAACGGCCGCAAGACCGTCTACGCAGCCGCCGGCGCCAAACCGGACGGCGCCGGGCTGACCATGCGTGAAATGGATTGCATCGACTGCCACGACCGCCCCTCGCACGCCTTCGACCTGCCGGAGCGCGCGCTCGACAAAGCCATGGCCGCCGGACTGGTCTCGCCCGCGTTGCCGTTTGCGCGCAAGAAGGCTCTCGAAATCCTGAAGGTGAACTACCGGAGCCGCGAGGATGCCGCCAGCCAGATTCCCGCCGCATTCGGCGAGTTTTACCAGCAGAGCTACCCCGCCGTGTGGTCCGCCCGGCAGTCTGAAATTGCCGCTTCCGCCAAACAGGTGCTGGCGATTTACGGTCGCAATATCTTCCCCGACATGAAGGTCACCTGGGGCAGGTACCCGGTCAACATCGGCCACACCGATTTCCCCGGTTGCTTCCGCTGTCACGACGGCAGCCACAACGCGCAGAACGGCCAAAGCATCACGCAAGATTGCAACGCCTGCCACAACCTGCTGGCGATGGATGAAGCAAACCCCAAGGTGCTGACCGAGCTCGGTATGACCGAAGCGAAGGCGAGCAAGTAAGGCGTGGCGCGAAAACTTCGACGCGCTCAAGTTGCGCGCCAGTTTGCGCTATCTTGAAATAAGCTGGAGGAGGATTTCATGGCTGATCCGAAACCCCAGTTACGGCCACCGACAGAATCCGGCTGCCTGTACGGTCATAGGTCAGCCCTTGACTTCGGAGTGGGCGCAGAATTGGTACGAACAGACATTTTCCGCTAGTTCGATGCTCATCTTCGTTCGGTAATGTTTTCCAGCCGTACTGGTGTAAGTAATTGTCACAGCAATCGGACAGTGTAGGTGGCCTTGTCTCAGCAGCCCATTGATGTCGGCCTGATTGTTAATCGGGTATGATTCGTTACCAATTCGTAGCAGCATGACTATCTTCTGCGTTTCCTGCCCAGCAAGGACATCGGTATAGTCGATGATTAGTGTTGCTCCATTAGGAAGGTCCGCAGCCTTGACGGAAATGTTGAAGGCGGGTCCCGTTCCGACGTTACGTATGGTGATATCTGCTGACGTTGACTCTGATTCCCTGGCAACGGGAGCGATCATCAGAATCGGGGTGCTCGCAACGTCCAGCTGCCTGACGGCAGCGATTCGAAGGTAATACGTCTCAATTGTGTACCAGACAAGCACTGCCAAGGTCAGGACAATTGCGCCAAGACCTATCCAGTCAAAAACACCATGCTGGTGAGCCTGCACGAGCCGTTCCAAGACGGCAAGAATCTCTTTGGTGTCGCTGTTCACGTGAGAGGCCAGCATTTCGGCGTTTGGGGCCGAGCGTCGCAACGCTCACATCATGGAATGAAGTTCTTGTTTTGCGCCTTCGCAATGGCTTCCTGCGCCTTCGCAATCTTCTTTTGAGCTACCACCAGTTGGGTCATCAGTTCGGTCATCTGTTTCAGAAGTTCCTTCGTTTGCTCGTCGGTCATGCTCTGAGTATACGCTTGGGCCGTCAGAAAACGGGCTAATCGGAGCCTAAATCACTGAGAATAAAGCTTCAGTAAACTCTCTCATAAAGGCAATCCGCATGGAGAGATGCGTATCGGTTTCGGTGAGGCGGCGCCGAACCCGCGCCACGCCGCCCGATGATAGCCTGTACTACTGGGCGTCTCCTGACTCTACCCGCCGCCTCGAGTTGCCGATGAGTTTGACCGACACAATCCTGCTCGTGATCGCTGCCGCGCCGCTGGCTTATTACGCGATCGCCATTTTCAGTGTCTGGCGTTTTTTCCGGACCGCAAGCCGCCGGGAGACGACCCGCTCCGGCTTCACGCCCGCCGTCAGCAATTTGAAGCCTATCCGCGGCGCCGATCCGGATGCGTTCGAAAACTTCGCCAGCTTCTGCTACCAGGACTACCCCGACTACGAGCTGCTGTTCTGCGTGAGCGACCGCGAAGACCCCGCGCTGCCGGTGATCGAGGAGCTGCGGCGCACGTTCCCGGAGCGGTCGATCCGCGTGCTTTACGGTTCCGGCCGCGACGCTGCCAACGACAAAGTGGCCAAGCTCGACCGCCTGGTTGCCGAAGCGGCACATCCGGTGGTGGTGATCAGCGACAGCGACGTACGCGTTCGCCCGGATTATCTGCGCACCGTGGTGGCAGCCCTGGCCGATCCCAAGGTGGGCGCGGCGACCTGTTTCTATGTGACGGCGCAGGAGAAGACCTTCGCCGACCGTTTGCATTCCACCGGCATGCTGTCGGACTTTTATGCCGGAATCATCGTCGCCTGGCAGTTGGATGGCGTCAAGTTTGCGCTCGGGCCCACCATCGCCACCACGCGCGAGCGACTGGCCGGCTTCGGCGGGTACCGAGCCATCGAGAACATGCCCGGCGACGACCTGCTGGTCGGCCGGCTGATCGCCGAGCAGGGCTACGAAGTGAAGCTCTTGCCGTACACCGTGGAAACCGTGGCCGATTTTGCCTCGATGCGCGAGCTGGTCCAAAAGCGCCTGCGCTGGATGGTGGTGATGCGGCACATGCGGCCGTGGGGACACTTCGGGCTGCTGTTCACGCAAGCGGTGCCGTGGCTGCTGGCGGCGATTGCGCTGGCGCCCGCCGCGCTGGCACTGGCATATTGGGGGGCGTACTTGGGCCTACGTTGGCTGCTGACGTGGATGATCGCCGCGTGGGGATTGCGGCAACCGGGAGTCGCCACGAAGCTGTGGCTGGTGCCGCTGTGGGACGCGGTAGCCTTCGGTATCTGGGCCGCCAGTTTCATCCGCCGCACGCTGCGCTGGCGCGGCCAGGATTACACCATTCAGAATGGCGCGCTGGTCCCGGTCGCCACGCGCGAGTAGCTCGGCGCTCCCGGCGCGCGCTCAGTGCGCCAGCAGAATGATGCCGCACAGCACTAGCAGGGTGCCGGCGGCGCGCCGCGGCCGTACCTGTTCCCGCAGCACCAATTTGGCGGCTATCGTCTCCAGGATGAAGCTGGCCGCGCTGGCGGGCACGGCGAAGCTCAGCGGCTGCGATTGCACCAGCGCCATGAAGGCGAAAAACGAAAAAGCATAGCAGACGATAGAGAGAATCAGGTAGCGCCGCCGCGCCACCACCACGGCCAGACGGGCGATGCCGCGCGCGCTGACGGATTGCTCGCCCGCCCGCTTGAGCTCGTAGCTTTGCAACAGGTCGGCCAACGCCGTGGCCAGCACTGTGATCGCAACCAGCAGCCACTTCATTTCGCGCACGCCTCTTTGGTGGTGTTTTGCGGAGTGGATCCCACCACAGCCACGCCGGCGAAGATGAGAAATGCCGCCAGCCAGCGGACAGCCGTCACTTCCTCATGCAGGAAAAGCTTGCCCAGCGCGGCGGCCAGCACATAGCCCACCGCTGTCACCGGCAGCACGAAACTCAGGTCGGCGACGCTGAGCAGCGCCATGCGCGTGAACAGCGAGAAGATGAGCATGGCGATGCCGGCCGCTACCGCCGGATCGAGCATCGCTTGCAAATACGCCGCCGGATGCACGCCGAGCGCCGCGGGCAAGTGCTTCGTCCCCCACGCCAGCAGCAGGTTGCCGAATCCTCTGAGGCCAACAAAAAGCAATACCAGCAGGTAGGTGCGCGGGGTTTTGGGCTGATCCACGGTCTGATGATAGCAGCCGTTCACCCGTGGGGCAGGCGCTTTCGCCTGCCAGCAGCTTGCAGCCAGTGGCAACGTTCCTGACGTCGAGGATTCGGAGTTGGCAGGCGGAAGCGCCTGCCCCACATTACGTCAGGGTGAGACTGGCGTTGGCGGCGGTGTCGAAGCCGGCGAACTCTCTGCGCAGCAACTTGGGGAAGGCCGCGGCGGCGATCATGGCGGCATTATCGGTGGCGAGTCCGGGGGAAGGGAAGTGAACCGGATACGGGAGACGGGCGGCGCGCGCGGCGGTGCGCAAACCGGCGTTGGCGCTGACGCCGCCGGAAACAATCATCGCTCGGGCGTGGATCCGTTCGGCGGAAGCGGCGGCGCGCGTGAGCAGTTCGTTGATGACCGCATGCTGGAAGGAAGCGAGCAGGTTCAGCGTCTCGGGTGGCGTGACGGCCAGCCACTGTTCGAGCGAAGCGTTTGGTTCAGCGCGCGCCAATGCGCGGCGGGCGGCGATGGCGGCGGCCAGATCGCGCGCTTCCACCCAGCGCAGCACGGCGGTCTTGAGACCGCTGAAGCTGAAATCGAGCACGTTGCCTTTCATCTTGGCGAATGTGAAGCGCACCGCCAGCGGGTTGCCGTGAGGCGCCAGGCGGTCGATGATGGGTCCGCCGGGATAGGGGAAGCCGAGCAGCTTGGCGACTTTGTCGTAAGCTTCGCCGGCGGCATCGTCGCGGGTCTTGCCAAGCAAGCTGTAGCCGAAGCTCTCGTCGACGCGGAACAGGTGAGTGTGCCCGCCGCTCGCCACCAGCGCCAGCGCGGGCAGTTCCACCGGCGTGCCGGCGCGGCGCGATTCCAGAATCACGGCGTGGATGTGGCCCTCAATATGGTTGACCGCGATCAGCGGCAGGCCGCGGGCGAAGGCCAGCGACTTAGCGTAAGTCAGGCCCACCAGCAGCGATCCCACCAGGCCCGGTCCCGAGGTGGCGGCAATGGCATCGAGGCTGCTCAACGAAGCCGCGGCGCGCTCCAGCGCTTCCCGCACCACCGGTACGATGGCCCGCAAGTGCTCGCGCGACGCCAGTTCCGGCACCACGCCGCCGTACTTGCCGTGAGTGGCCATCTGTGACGCCACCACCGAGGACAGAACCGTTTCGCCGTTCTCAACCACGGCCGCGGCAGTTTCATCGCAGGAAGATTCGATTCCCAGAATGAGCACTATTGAACATAGTAGCGCGGCAATTGACGATAAGATCGCCCTGCCGCCACGGAACTGTCATCCGCCCACATGCGCGGATTACCTGCCGGAGAAAGATAACACCAGCTTCCGCCGCGAAGCTGGAACAGGCAAGTAAGCTGCGCAAGACGTCGTTGACGATCCAGCCGCGCGACGCGATACTGGACAGATGACAGCCGCCGCACCGGGAGCCGCGCTTCAGGTTCGCAACCTGCGGAAGGCTTACAAGGATGTACTCGCCGTCGACGGCCTGGAACTCGAGGTCCAGGCGGGCGAATGCTTCGGCCTGCTCGGACCCAACGGCGCCGGGAAAACCACCACCATGGAGATCTGCGAAGGGCTCGTCTCCGCCGATTTCGGCGAAGTCGAAATGCTGGGCATGCGCTGGGATTCCGACGCCGCGCAACTGCGCCATCGGCTTGGGGTCCAGCTTCAGGACACGCAACTCGGGGAAAAGCTCACCGTCCTGGAGACGGTCCGCCTGTTTCGAAGCTTCTATCGCGCGGGACCCACGCCGGCGGAGGTAATCGCCTTGGTGCAGCTCGACGAGAAGCGGAGATCGCGCGTGGGCAATCTCTCCGGCGGGCAGAAACAGCGCCTGGCGATGGCTTGCGCACTGGTGGGCGATCCCGATTTTCTGTTCCTGGACGAACCCACCACGGGCCTCGATCCGCAGGCCCGGCGCCAGCTCTGGGATTTGATCGAAGAGTTCAAAGCCTCGGGCCGGACGATTCTGCTGACCACGCACTACATGGATGAAGCCGAACGCCTGTGCGACCGCATCGCCATCATGGACCACGGCAAAGTCATCGCACTCGGCACGCCGCGCGAGTTGATTGCTTCCATCGGCGTCGAACACGTGGTCGAGTTTTCAGCCGGAAGCGCGGCGAAACCGCTGGACATTTCCGCTTTGCGCCAGATCGAGTGTGTACGCCAGGTCCGCTGCGAGAACGGCAGCGTGCAGATGCAGGTCACCGAACTCCATCGCGCCGTGCCCGCTCTGCTGGATGAACTCAGCCGCCAGGATGTTCCGCTGACCGAGTTGCGCACCCATTCCGCTTCTCTGGAGGACGTCTTCGTCACCTTGACGGGACGGCATTTGCGCGATGAGTGAAGTCGCCATCCCCGAACTGGGAGCCAGAGAGGCTGCCCGAAAATCTCCTCGGCCGGCCGCCTGGATGGAGCATCCGCTGGCCCAGTTGACCCTGGTGCGGTTTCTCGAATTCATTCGCGAGCCGGAAGCTTTGTTCTGGGTATTCATCTTCCCCATCCTGCTGGCTGCCGGCCTCGGCATCGCCTTCCGTAACCGGCCCGCGGACGTGCTCAGAATCGCCACCGTCACGCCGCAACTGGCGCAATCGCTCCGTCAGGAGAAGCTGCTCGATGTCGCTGAGTTGCCCGCTGCGGCCGCCGAAGAGGCGTTGCGCACCGGCAAGGTGGCGCTGCTCGCTTTGCCAGGCGCGGCCGGCGGCGTCGTCTACCGATACGACAGCACCAATCCGGAAGGCCGCACGGCGCGTATGCTCGCCGATCGCGCGGTCCAACGGGCCGCCGGCCGCGTGGATCCGGTTGCCTCGACCGACCAGTTGATGCTTGAGCCCGGGTCCCGCTACATCGATTTCCTGATCCCCGGCCTGCTCGGGATGAATTTGATGGGCAGCGCCATCTGGGGAATGGGATACGCTATCGTCGATGCCCGGCGCAAGAAACTGATGAAGCGCCTGGTAGCTACACCCATGCCGCGGCATTACTACCTGCTCTCATTTCTGCTTTCGCGACTCCTGCTGCTGGTGGTGGAAGTCGGCGTGCTTCTGGGCTTCGGCGCGCTGGTGTTCGGCGTGCCCTTGCGCGGCTCGCTGCCCGATCTGGTGCTGTTGTGCGTGCTGGGTTCGTTGTCGTTCAGCGCACTCGGATTGTTGATTGCATCCCGCGCGAGAACCATCGAAGCCGCTTCGGGTCTGATGAACACGGTGATGATGCCGCTGTGGATCGTCTCGGGCGTGTTCTTCTCGGCCCAGAGGTTCCCCGAGTTTGCCCAACCGGTCATCAAGGCGCTCCCGCTAACGGCCGCCATCGACGCCCTACGAATGAACATGCTGCAAGGAGCCAGCCTGGCCCAATTGACCCCTCAGATGGGAGTGCTGGCAGGCTGGCTGATCGTCTGCTTCGGCCTCGCACTCAAGCTCTTCCGCTGGCGCTAAACAGTTTTGCTCCTAGCGCGATAAATGCCACTTCGCACGCGTGTATGCGATTCGGAACCCCCTGCGCTCGGCATTGCGCTGGGATTCGCTGCCCACCTCGGCCACCATCATTGCCAGATCGCAGCCATGATCGAAGGCGTATCGCATGCGCTCTTTGAGAAGCGCCGCTTGCAACCCACGACGCCGCATTTCCGGAATGGTAGCCGCGCCGGCGAATAGAGCAGTTCCTTCATGGATACACAGCGCGCCGGCGGCGCCCGGCTCGCCGTCAACCTCGGCGAGGAAACAGACAGTCTGTTGGCGTGCCGAAGCGATGGCGCCGGTCTGCAAAAGAAGGTCCAGCAACTCGGGATGTTCGTGCGTCCAGCCCCTGGCGCTTATATCAGTCCAGAGCTGCGCTTCGTTCGGGCCTGTAACGCGCACGGAAATATTGCCGTGCTCTTCAGCCGCAGGGTTCTCGACCGGCCGGTACAGAACGCTGCTGATCTCGATCGGTCTGTACTGACGGGCACAGAGTAAGCTCAGAGCGGCAGCGCCCGCGAAGGGACTCACTTCATGATCCACTTCCGCGCCACGGTCGAGAAAGAAGCGCTCGATCGCGTCCAGCGAGCCGGCGCTCAGCTCCTCGAAGATCCCGAGTCCGAAGGTCTGGGTGACGGGAGAGTCGATGTCATCGAAAACCGCATACGCACCCGCGCATTCCATCCACTCGGCGCCGCTGCCGGGGAAGATGCGGCGCCGGGCCTCCGCGAACTGAGCACAAGCCCACCCTTCCGCGCGCTCCAGCCGTCTTGAGAGTGCGAGATCCGAGAACACCATGGCGTTCTATCTTACACGGCTCGAGCGTTGGCGGCAACGCCCGCCGCTGAACCGGACCTACGAGTCCAAAATGGGAGCGCCGGTCTAATCGGCACTGTGATAACATCCTCTCTTACCGGTCCTCCCAGGCTCACCATGACTCGAGAAAATCACAAACTATCGGTGATCGAGAAAGTCGGGTACGCGTGCGGCGACGGCGCTTCCAACCTGATCTGGATGACGTTTATTTACTTCCAGCTCAATTTCTATACGGACGTCTTTGGGCTGGCGGCCAGCGCGCTGGCGACCATGCTGGTGGTCACCCGCACGTGGGACATGTTCTTCGATGTTTACATCGGCACCATTGCCGACCGCACGCGCACCCGCTGGGGCAAGTTCCGTCCATACCTGCTTTGGATGGCCGTGCCATTCGGGATCATGAGTGTCGCCACTTTCACCACGCCTTCATTCGGCGCGTCCGGCAAGCTGGTTTACGCTTATGTCACGCTCTCGCTGATGATGGTTGTGTACTCGGCGATCAACGTTCCCTACGCGGCACTAATGGGCGTGATCTCGCCGGATTCCCAGCAACGGACCAGCCTGTCTTCCTGGCGATTCACCTTCGCCTTCCTGGGCGGACTGGTGGTGCAGTTTTCGACTCTGCGGTTGGTCGCGTTCTTTGGGAAAGGAAACCAGGCGCTCGGCTATGAGATGGCGCTCGCGGTGTACGCCGTAGCGGCGGTGGCGCTGTTTCTGGCGGCTTTCGCGACCACGCGCGAGCGCGTTCAGCCGGCGGTGGAGCAAAACACTTCGCGAGCACGCGACCTGCGCGATCTGCTCGCCAATACGCCCTGGCTGGTATTATGCGCGCTGGGCATTCTGAGTGTCTGCTTCGTCTCCATTCGCGGCGCCGCTATCGTTTACTACTTCAAGTATTACGTTGGCAGCGTGGCCGGAGCGGCCACTTTCATGGTAGTTGGCTCGGTTATGTCCGTGCTGGGCACTTTCCTGATCCAGTACGTGACGCCTTTCACCGGGAGGAAAAACGCCTTTATCGGCTTAATGCTGCTGGCCACGGTGGCGCTCGTCCTTTCCTATTGGGTGAGGCCGGAGCAGTTAGTTCTGCTGTACGCGTATAACATCGTGTACTGCGTGCTTACCGGGCCCACGTCCGCCCTGCTTTGGGCCATGTTCGCGGATACGGCCGACTACTCCGAGTGGCGAACCGGCCGGCGGGCGACCGGGCTGATCTTCTCGGCATCGGGCATGTCGAACAAATTCGGCTGGGTGATCGGTGGCGCGCTGGCGGCCTCGCTGCTCGCCATTTACGGATTCAAGGCCAACGTGGTGCAGACGGCCGAAGGTCAGCACGGCATCCGGCTGCTCATGACGATGGCGCCGGCCGTGGGAACGCTGCTGGCGGGACTGGGAATGTTTTTCTACCCGCTGAATGAAGAGGCCACCAAGAAGCTTCAGGCCGACTTGGCTGCCAGCCGCGCAAAGTGACCATTTCCGGAGTTCTGAAATGCAGTTCGGATATTTTGACGACCTTAACAAGGAATATGTAATCACCCGCCCGGATACGCCCCGGTCGTGGAGTAACTACCTGGGCAGCACCGAGTACGGCGCCATCACCACCAATAATGCCGGTGGATATAGCTTCTATAAGTCGGCGGCACAGGGACGCTTCACGCGGCTTCGCTTCAATTCCGTGCCGCTGGACCAACCGGGGCGCTATATTTACCTGCACGATCACGAAACGCGCGACTATTGGTCCGCTTCGTGGCAACCGGTGGGCAAGCCTCTGGAAACATATAAGTCGGAGTGCCGTCACGGAAGCGCGTATACCATCATCTCTTCCGAGTACGCGGGCATCCGCGCGGAAACCACTTACTTCGTTCCGCTCGGCAGGACCTTCGAGTGCTGGCGCGTCCGCCTGACCAACCTGAGTGGCAAGCCTCGCCGGCTGAGCGTCTTCACCTATGTGGAGTACGCAGGGAATTGGAGCGCCTTCAACGACCTGATCAATTTACAATACGCCCAGCACATCGTGAAAATGGCCGTCGAGGACGGCATCATCGATCACGGAACCAACGTCAACATCCCCAACATGCCCGATAACTTCGAGGAGAAGGACCAGGGGCGTCACACCTTTCTCGCCCTGGTGGGTTCCGAAGTTTCAGGCTACGACACGGATCGCACGGCGTTCCTCGGGGCTTACGGGAGTTACGCCAGGCCCGCAGTGGTGGAGCGGGGGCAGTGTACCAATTCCCTCGCCGCCGGTGACAACGGCTGCGGCGTGCTCGAAAGCCGAATCCGTCTCGAGCCGGGTGAAACGCGTGAGTTCCTGGTATTGATGGGAGTCGGCACAGCGCGCGAGGAAGGTCGCCGGGCCGCGGACGAATTCGGCAGTCCAGAGAAGGTCGCCCAGGAGTTGGCTGCTCTCAAGAGTTACTGGCACGCGCGCATTGCCGGGATCGAGGTGGACACGCCCGACGCCGAGTTCAATAGCATGTTGAACATGTGGAGCCCGTTCAATTGCCTGATGACCTACGCGTGGTCGCGCGCCGCCAGCCTGATTTATGCGGGCGAGCGGGACGGCCTGGGCTACCGGGACACAGTGCAGGACATGCTTGGCGTGATGCACACAATCCCCGCAGAAGCCGGCCGCCGGCTGGAGTTGATGATCACGGGGCAAGTCTCCACCGGGGGCGCCATGCCGGTGGTCAAGCAGTTCGCGCATCGCCCGGGCTCGGAACATGCGCCGCGCGAGGAAGAGTACCGCTCCGACGATTGCCTGTGGCTGTTTAACGCGATCCCCGCGTACGTCAAGGAGACTGGCGATCTTTCGTTCTACGGCAAGGTCCTCCCTTATGCCGACTGCGGGGAGGGCACCGTTCTGGGCCATATGAAGCGGGCCATCCTGTTCAGCCTGAATCGCTCCGGTGCGCATGGCCTGCCGTGTGGCTTGTCCGCCGATTGGAACGATTGCATTCGCCTGGGCGACCGCGGCGAGAGTGTCTTCGTTGCGTTCCAGCTTCGCTACGCGCTTTCGGTGTATCTGGAAGTATGCCACTTACTCGCCAGCCAAGAAGAGGAGGCATGGGCGCAGAGTAACCTGGACAAGCTGGATCAGCATCTGCGAGACCAAGCGTGGGATGGCGAGTGGTATCTGCGGGCATATCGCGCCGATGGTTTCCAGTTCGGATCGCGCTCGAGCCGCGAGGGCCAGATCTTCCTCAATCCGCAATCGTGGGCGGTGCTGAGCGGACACGCCGATGCTGGCCGGGCCGCATCCGCGATGCAAGCCGTGCGGGACCGGCTGGCCACCGAGTATGGGCTGATGATTTGCGATCCGCCGTATGTCGAGACCGATTACAACGTGATGCGCGCGGCCTTGTTCAATCCCGGAATGAAGGAGAACGGCAGCATCTTCACCCACACGCAGGGATGGGCGGTGATCGCGGAGACCATGCTGGGGCACGGCGATCTGGCCTGGCAGTATTTCCGGGCCACGTTGCCGGGCGCGTGGAACACCCGCGCCGAGGTACGCGAAATCGAGCCGTACGTGTACTGCCAGTTCACCCACAGCAAGTACAGCCCGCGATTCGGCGCTTCGCGCGTGCCCTGGCTGAGCGGGTCGGCCGCGTGGTCCTTCTTCACGGCGACGCAACACATTCTGGGGCTGCGGCCGGAGTACGGCGGGCTGCGCATCGATCCCTGCATTCCCGCGGCGTGGAAGGGTTTCACGGTGACGCGGGTTTTTCGCGGCAAGCAGGTGCGCGTGGAGGTTCAGAACCTTGCCGGCGTTCAGAAGGGCGTGTGCAAGCTGGTGCTCAACGGCGAGCCGCTGGAAGGGAACTTCATCCCCGCAGGGAAGCTGAGCGAGCAAAACCTGGTCGTTGTGGAGATGGGCTGACTCATCGGTCCACGCCAAGCCACAATTGCCTACCAGCAGCGCCTACCAGCCTACCGGCTTGCCCTTGTTCTGCTCATTCAGCCACTTTTGGAGCGGAGCGAAGTAGTCGAGGATCGCGGAAGCGTCCAGGTCGCGCTCGCCGGTCATCTCGTACAGAGCCTCCTGCCAGGGGCGGCTGAGGCCCATTTCGAGCATCTTGTTCAGCTTCTCGCCGGCTTCCTTGCTGCCATAAATCGAGCAACGCGACAGCGGCGTGCCGCTCCCGGCCACCGGGCAACCGGCAGCTCTCGAAAGCGCGCGGTGAAACTGAAACTGCATGATGAAGGAGAGAAAGTAACGGGTGTAAGGAACATTGGCCGCCACGTGATACTTCGCACCGGGATCGAAATCGAGCTCGCTGCGCTCTACCGGCGGCGCAATGCCCTGATACTTCATCCGCAGATCCCACCATGCCTGGTTGTACTTATCGGGCGGAATCTCTCCCGAGAATACACGCCAACGCCACTGATCGATCAGCAGGCCGAAAGGCAGAAACGCGACCTTTTCGAGCGCGCGCTTGAGCAGCAGCCCGATATCCTTCGACGAGTCCGGCGCTCGGTCCAGCAGCCCGATTTTGACCAGGTACTCGGGCGTCACCGAGAGCGCGATGGTGTCGCCGATGGCTTCATGCACCCCGTCGTTGGCGCTGTCGCGAAATAGGAACGGCTGTTTGCTGTAAGCGCGCTGGTAGAAGTTGTGACCCAGCTCGTGGTGAATGGTGATGAAGTCCTCGGCCGTGATATCGATGCACATTTTGATCCGCAGATCATCCAGGTTGTCCACGTCCCAGGCGCTGGCGTGGCAAACCACGTCCCGATCGCGCGGTTTCACGAACAGCGAACGCTCCCAGAATGTCGGCGGCAGCGGCGCAAAGCCCAGCGACTTGAAAAAACTTTCGCCGTAGTGGACCATGTCCGCCGGCTGCGTTTTGCGAGCCTTCAAAATGCTCGTCAAATCGTAGCCCGGGTCGGCTCCGGGAGGCGCCACCAGCGGATAAACGTTCGACCAATCCTGCGCCCAGATGTTGCCGAGCAGGTGCGCCGGAATCGGGCCATCCGCCGGAACTGCGTTTCCGTACTTTTCCCGCAGCCGGTTGCGCACATAGGCATGCAAAGAAAGATAGAGCGGACGCACCTGCGCCCACAACCGGTCGACTTCCTTGGCGAAATCGTCCGGCGGCATGTCGTACTTCGAGCGCCACATGGCGCCGGTGTCGCGAAAACCCAATTCTCTCGCGCCCTTATTGGAAAGCTCGACAAAGCGCGCGAAATCCTTTCGCATGGGCGGCGCGATGGCGTGCCAGCCCTTCCAGACGTCCAGCAACTCGGCCGGATTGGAACTCGCCGCCATGATGCGCGTGATGTCCGTGATGTCCAGACATTTCTTGTCGCTCGAAGCGAGAGCCGGCGGGCAATACTTGCCTTTTCCATACATGCCGTCGAGCTCAGCCGCGAGCCGGGAGACTTCTTCGCTCTCCTTTGGGTCCGCCGGCGTGGCCAGCGTAAAGCCAATCCGCAACAGGAGCATCTTGCGCGCCAAGTCGGGAGGCAGCGCGAGAGCATCGAAGCGTTTGGACTCCTTGGCCAGCCGCACCTGCTCGTCGGTGGCCCTCTGGTTCGCCAGCGCCGCGAGCGCCTCCGTATCCGACGTGATGAAATTCTCTTGCACCCAAGTGGCCTGCTGCGCCTCGTTGGACAGGACGAGCAGGCGCCGCTCGGCATCGTCCAGAAACTTCCGCGCATCCTGGACAGCCGGTTGGGCGGCGAGCAAGCCCGACACCCACAGGGCTTGTCCCGCGATCAAAAGCACCGTTTTCTTGATGGAAGCCATCTTCCCGCTCCTTCGAGTGAGCTCGATTGGCGCGCTCCCGGCGAATGCGCCCTTGGACTTCACCCGCTTGACAGCACTCTTGTAGCACAACGCAACCCGGCATTCATAATGAGACCGATCTTCGCTCCCCGCAACGCCGATTTCGCCGGCGGGCCGCCAACTCTGCTATGACTATAAGGAATGAACCAAAGCGGGCGCCACATACCCACAATTGTGGCGGGTAACTGCGCCGGGCCGGCAACACCGGCCGGCTCTGTAACGCCGCGTTCATCGTGTTCACTAACCTAGTGGAAGCCGGATTATGGATCACAATGCGGCGGTCAAGCTAGGGGCTCCCGAGCGGTACGTGGCGGGGGACTTATCCCAAGCCGAGCGGGATGAATTCGAAGCGCATTTTGCGGATTGCCGGCCCTGCATGAACGATGTCTGGACGGCGTCGGCCTTCGCCGCCAATGCCAGGGCCGTTTTCGAAGGCAGGCTCGCCCGCAAGCCGGAACCGCAGCGAGCTGGCTGGCTGGCGTGGCCGCGCCTTGAAACCGCAGTGCCCACTTTTGCCGCCGTGGTATTCGCCGTAATGGCCGGCTACCTGGCCAAGGTCACGATTCCAGCTCTGCGCGCGCCGCAGGCGATTGCCGCCGCCGTGCCGTTGGACGACGCCACACGTTCAGCGCCGCGCGTGCTGGAAGAGGGCAGTCCTCTCCACTTCGAGATCGCCGTGGCGCCGCAGCCGGGGACTGCCAGCCTCTGGGTGGAACTGGCCGGTGTATCGGGGAAGATTCTGAACCGCGGGCCCCTCCAAGCGCCGGCACCCGGCGAGCCGCTGGCAGTTTTTTTCCCGGACAAGCCTGGCCCTGGCCATTACTCCGTCGTAGTGCGCGCCGGCGAGTCCGGCCCGCAACTGGCGCGCGGTGAATTCGATATTCAGCCAAGGACACACTAGCAGATGAGCAAACACTACATATTCTCCGCACACGCACTGGGCGTCGCGGCACAGTTTCATCGTCTCGACGAGGCGCAGAACCTCAACCATGTGGTTCCCACGCTGGGCGCGAGCGTGCTCGCGCCGACGGGCGGCCTCTCCCGGTCGCGCGTAACACACTATGCTTACAGCGTCGACCGGCCGCGCAGGCGAACCCTGCTTTCGGTTCGAAAGATCAAGACTGCGGTGTCCGGCCGGAACCTCGGCAACCGCCTTGAAACCGAGGTGGAGGCCGATATCGAAGCTGTCCAAGTGGTTGAAAAACTGCACATCGGCGCCATCCGCTTGCACTTCCTCTCCGCCCGCCCCGCCGAGCCCGAGAACGCCGTGCCGGTGGTCACCACCACGGGCATCCGCATCGATGGCGTCCATCTCGGCAACGTCAAGGCAGTGGTGGTGCTGGACGAAGAGCCGCTGCTTTCCTGCGGGACCGCGGATCAGCTCGCCGAGTTTTATCGCAAGCAGACGGACGACTACCGCAAGGCGAACGACCGGCGCTTCGTGCTGGATACAGCTCCGGAGGGCGCAGGCGGACCTTGCCGGCAGCACATGTTCTCTCTGGTGCGCGAGATCCATCTCTCCGGACCGGAACGCGACAGGCAGTTGATCACAGTGGACGGTTACACCATTCACTGGAAGGGTTTCGGTAAAATCATCCTCGGTGAGGTCCACGTCAAAGGCAACGACCGCCGCGTAACCATGGTCCGTCTGGCCATGGGCTCGGATGCGGGCGGCCACGGCACGGCTGGCGGTGCGGAGTCGAACGGCAGCATGGGGAATTAATCTCGTAGCGTCCCGCCGGCCAAATCAAAGGCGCCAGCAAATTCCCGGCAAACGTCCAATTGTGGGACTTCTGAGACCTGCTACCATTGGCTGGCAGCCAGAAGGGAGCAACCATGCGCTGGTACCACTATGTGGCGTACTTCTTCGGGGGCGCATTCCTCGCGAACACCCTGCCCCATCTCGGCAATGGGATCTCGGGACATGCCTTCCAGAGCCCTTTCGCATCACCACCCGGGGTAGGCTTGTCCTCCTCGATGGTCAATGTCCTATGGGGCCTCTTCAACCTTGCCGCGGGCTACCTGCTTGTCTGTCGTGTCGGCCGCTTCGATCTGCGCAAGACCCTGCACGTGCTCGTCCTCGGAGCGGGCATCCTGATCATGTCTCTCATGCTTGCGCACGCATTCGGACGGTTGCACGGGGGGCTCTGAGCCTGCCTTTTCAATAAGATCGGCTCCCACAACCCCTGTCCCGGCGATGCGGGGTAATCCACATTGATCCGAGGAGACGCGAAAATGCCGTTACCAACGCCCGGGCGCAGGTTGTCGCATTTCTTGGACGGTACGTAATAGAACAGGCGCGCTGGAACTCGGGGAGCGACGCTATTGCGCCCTCCCGCGGCGCCAAGTCGCGAACGTAGACGAACCGGATGACAAAAAGTTCCCGTCCGCCTGGGACCGATACTTGGCTGCCGCTCTCAGTGCGCGACTGGCTCGGCAGTCGCCGGATACTCCACAGCGGCTTCCTGCCGCAACAGTTCCAGGAAGACCTGAGTGGCCAGGTTGAACTTTTTGCGGCGGCGATGGATGATGCCCAGCGGCCGGACCAGCGTGCAACCCTCGATGGGTATCGCGACCAGGCGGCCCTGTTCGATGTCGTCGCGCAAGACGCGCACCGGCATGATGCTGATGCCGGCGCCCAAAATAACGGCCTCTTTCAGCGTCTGGGTGTTGTCGAAGTGCATTACGCCATTTACCTGGATTCCGGCCTCGCGCAGATAGCGTTTCACTTCGCGGCCCACCCGAAGATCGTCGTCGAAAGCCACGAAGTCCCGCTGCGCCAGGTCGGAGGGAACAAGTTTCTGCTTGGCCGCCAGAGGATGCGACGGAGCGGCGGCAACCATCATCTTGTCCTCGCGCCACGGAATCGCGGTGATCTCACGGTTTGATTCGGGATAGCTCACCAAGCCCAGGTCGGCCTGGTCCGTGACCACTGCGTCGTAGACTTTCTCGGGCCGCAGGTACTCCACCAGCAGTTGCGCTTCCGGCATCCGCACGCCTACCTCGAGCTCGAGACGCGCCATGTCGGAAATGCCGACAGAGTAGATCGCCGCAACCCTGACTGTGCCTTGGACTCGGCCTCTGAGTTTGTCCAGTTGCCTGTCGAATTCCTCCTTGCGGCGCAGCACGTCGCGGCAGAATTCGTAGTACAGACGCCCGGCTTCGGTCAGCTCGAAAGGCCGCGTGCTGCGGTCCAGGAGATCGACTCCCAGCAGGCGCTCCGCCTCCTGCAATTGCTGGCTGGCTGCGGACTGGCTCACGCCGCAGATCTCAGCTCCCCGAGTCATATTCCGGGCCAGAGCGACATCCCTGAAAAGCTTGAGGTGGTCGAGGGTCATCGAATGACATTATAAGCCAAAATTATATTTTAGAATATCAATACCATTTAACCTGAAAGTCTGTTATACTTCTGCCTACCCTCTCCGTAGAGGGATTCTCCCTTATGAGCGCGGACGCCGGAGCCATATTTGTACAACCGCGGGACGCGGAAGAGCAGGCGCCCCGCCGACGGGCGATCACGGTCTTCCTGTGCGCCAACGGCGCCCGTCCAGCGCGGGCTGCCACCTCGGCCGGCCACTCGCGGCCTGCCGTGCCGGAGTTTGGCTGGCCCTGGCCGGTGCGGCAAGTCTTGGTTTCCTGCACCGGGCGGCTTCAGCCGGAGCACGTTCTAAAAGCGTTCGAATCCGGCTCCGAGGCCGTCTGCATGGTCGCCTGCCGTGACGATAACTGCCACCATCTCGAAGGCAGCAAGCGGTGCGCGCGCCGGGCGGCCTTCCTCCGTTCCCTCCTCGAGGAGATCGGCCTGGGCGGTGATCGTTTGATGCTCTTCCACCTGCCCGGCACGGCGGCGGAAGACATGGCGCTGGGGAGCGGAAGAACCGTGGAAGCGCTTGCCGCCGCGGATTCGAACGCCCAAGCGGCTGCCATCCGCGATCTGGTAGTGAGGGCCCTGGTGGATTTGCCCCCCAGCCCTCTGCACAAAGCTCCCGTGGCCGGAGCGGACGACAATGCCCCCCAGGAAGTGGAGTTCGGCAATGACGACAACGAACAGTAGACTTGGTCAGGCGCTCGGTTCCAGCCGGCTGGCTCTTACGGCTGAGTGCCTGCCGCCACTGGGCGACGGCGCTGGCGCGGTGAAGAAGCTCTCCTCTCTCCTGCCAGCCCACCTGGACGCGGTAGTAGTGGCGGATTCGCCCGGCGGGATTCACGGATCGGCCCTGGCGTGTGCGGCCATGCTGGCAGGGGAAGGGCGCCCCAGCGTGCTGTCGATGGTGACGCGGGATCGCAACCGTATCGCCCTTGAGAGCGACGCTCGAGGCGCGGCGGCCCTCGGCGTCGAAGCCATCTTTTGCCTGAGCGGCGACCACCAGTCTCTGAGCGTCTGCCCGCAGGCGGCGGGCGTCTACGACATCGACTCCATCCAATTCACCCAGGCCCTTAAGGGATGGATGCGCGAGGGCCCGCTCCCGGAATTGCCGATCGGTGCGGCCGCCCACCCTTATCAGCAACCTCTGGAGCTGAACCTGCTCCGCTTGCGGAAGAAGGTCGCGGCTGGAGCCGCCTTCCTGCTGACGCAGGCGATATTCGACCTGGCGGGTTTCACCAAGTGGATGGATGCCGTCCGCGCGGCCGGGCTGGATCAGAAGGTGGCGATCATCGCGAGCGTGCTGCCGCTGACTAGTGTGGAGCTGGCCAAGGTACTCGACCGGCGGCGCACCTACGGACCGGTGCCGGAAAGTGTAATGGCCCGGCTGAGCGGCGCCGCGAATGCGGCCAAAGAGGGAATCGAGATCGCGGCAGAAATGGCGGCCCAACTCAAAGCCATCCCCGGCGTCCGCGGCATTCATGTGCTCTGCGGCGGGTGCGAATCAGCGGCCGCCATCGTGATCCAAAAAGCCGGATTGGCCTAGGCGAGGCTGAACATGCCCGATCGGTACCACATTCACACCGCCGCGATGCCCGGATGGTTCCCCCGGATCGGCAAGTTCGCCAATGTCGATTGGCGCGAGGACTGCTCCCGCTGCAGCAACTGCGTCAAGCTTCGCTGTCTCTACGGCGTCTACCGGCACGAGTCGGCATTCAACCGCGATCCCGTGTCGCCGGGCGCGACCTTGGACGAATGCAAAGCCTGCCTTTCCTGCGTCCAGGGCTGCACCAAGGGGCTGCTGGATGTCTCGGTGAACCCGGAATTCCTGAACATGGGCGATGCGTACTGGACGCCCGGCATTATCCTCACTACCTGGAACCAGGCGGATACCGGCAGGATCCCGGTCTCGGGGGCGGGTTATCGCGGCCGGTTTCATGGCCCCGGTTTCGACTCGATCTGGACGGACATGTCGGAAATCGTCCGTCCCACCCGCGATGGCATTCACGGGCGCGAGTACATCTCGACCAGCGTGGATATCGGTCCCAAGCCGCTGCGCCTGGAGTTCACGCCCGACGGCCGGATGCTGACCCCGCCCTTGCGGCTGCTGGAGATTCAGCTTCCGGTAATCCTCGACGTGCCGGCTTGGCGGGAGCAGGGCGCGCGCCTGGCCGCCGCACGCATCTCGGCGGCGCAGGAGCTCAAGACGCTGGCCGTAGTCCGCGCCGGCGAGGCCGTCCAGGCGCTGCCCAAGCAATTGCCGTTTGTGGTGCCCGTAGTGGCGAGGGAGGACATCGCCAACTGCCGGGACATTCTCGAGGGCGCGAGGATGGCGCAATTGCGGGACAGCCCGGACGTAGCGGTTCTGGCCGGCGAGCTGCATTCCATCAACCCGCAGTTGACCGTTGCGGTGCGGCTGCCGCTTTCGCCCGCGGCGGCCGACCGGATCCTCGAGTTGAACCGCGCGGGGCTCAAGGTGTTCCAACTGTGCGCCGACCAGCATGGCCGCGAGAAGCTGGGCAACGGACGGCGCGGCCGCTATATCAAAGACGCTCTCCGCGAGGTTCACGGGCGGTTGGTCAAGGAAGGGCTGCGCGACGAGATCACGCTGATCGTCTCCGGCGGCATCGCACTGGCGGAGCACATGGCCAAGGCGATCATCTGCGGAGCCGATCTGGTGGCCGTGGACACGGCGCTGCTGGTGGCGCTCGGCTGCCGGGTTTGTCGCGACGCTCATCCGAGGGACCCGGAAGGCCAGGCCATGTGCGGCTCGGGCGAGTTGTGCCCCGCCGAAACCGATTCGTCCGACCACGCCTACGCGACGCAGCGGATGGTGAACCTGATGGGCGCCTGGCACAGCCAGTTGATCGAGGTTCTGGGCGCCATGGGTATCCGCGAGGTTCGCCGTCTGCGCGGCGAGGTGGGAAGGGCCATCTTCATGGAAGACATCGAGAAGGAGGCGTTCGGCGACCTCTGCCGCGTGCCTCGGCCGCAGGTGAGCGAATGACCGCAACCGATGCCGCCGTCGAAGCTCCGGTTCGGGTCCGCCCGCCGGAGCCTGCGTCCGCGCAAGTGGGCTACAGCGACTGGCCGCAGGAAAGCGTGGCCCGCGAAATCCGGCCCGCGCCCGACCGTTACCGGAACGCCTTGGGCAAGTACAAGGTGGACCGGAGCGCGGTGTGCGCCTCCTGCGGCCGATGCGTGGAGGCCTGCCAGTATGGAGTGCATAGCAAGCCGGCCGGCTACGCCTTTACGCTACGGCCACTCGACAGTTTCTGCGTCGGCCCGGCCTGCGCCGAAACGCCCGAGTCCTGCGTCTCCCTGTGCCCGCGGCACGCCCTCACCGTGCGGCCGAACCCCAGCGCCCAGTGCATGGGCGATCCGCGCTGGTCGAGCGATTTGATCCTCGCGACCTGGCATCAGGCCGCCACCGGCCGGTCTGCCCCGCCCCACCTGGAAAGCCGGACGGGCGCTTCGGGCGGCGGGTTCGACAGCCTGCGGTTCAAGTTCGAAGTCCCCGGATTCGAACCTGGCCCACGCGTCCCAGCGGACACCGAAATCGACATCGGGTTGGACTTGAACCACCGCGGCGATGGCCGGCCGCAGATCCACATCGACCTCCCCGTGTATGGCGGGGGGATGAGCTTCGGGTCGGTGAGCATCCACACGATTCTGGGCAAAGCCCGCGCGGCCGCGGCGTGGAACTCGTTCACCTGCACCGGCGAGGGCGGGTATCACGACCGTCTGAGGCCCTACGACGACCATGTGATCACGCAAGTGGCCACCGGCCTCTTCGGCGTGCGCGAGGACACCATCCAGCGCGTGCGGATCGTCGAGTTCAAATACGCGCAGGGCGCCAAACCCGGCCTGGGTGGACACCTGCTGGGCGACAAGAACACCCCCGCCGTGGCGCGTATGCGCGAGGCAGTGGCGGGCAACGCACTGTTCAGCCCCTTCCCCTTCCACAGCGTCTACAGCGTGGAAGACCACAAGAAGCATGTCGATTGGATCCAGGAAGTGAATCCCCACTGTCTGGTGAGCGTGAAGGTATCGACGCCCACCGACGTGGACATGGTGGCCGTGGGCAGCTACTACGCGGGAGCCCACATCATCCACCTGGACGGCAGCTATGGCGGCACCGGCGCCGCGCCGGACATCGCCAAGAAGAACATCGCGATGCCCATCGAGTACGCTGTCCCGAAGGTGCACAAGTTCCTCACCGCCGAAGGCATCCGGGACAAAGTGACGCTGATCGCCTCGGGCGGCATCCGCACCGCGTATGACGCGCTGAAGACCATCGCCCTGGGCGCCGACGGCGTGGTGATCGGCACCGTCGAATTGGTGGCCCTGGGCTGCGTGCGATGCGCCTGTTGCGAAAGCGGGCGTGGTTGCCCGCGCGGCATCGCTTCCACCGATCCCGAGCTGATGATGCAGATGAGTCTGGAGTGGGCCAGCCAGCGGCTGATCAATCTCAACTTCGCCTGGCGTGATCAGATGGTGGAAGCGCTCGCGCGGCTCGGCATGACCAGCATCCGCGAGCTCCGCGGGCGCACCGACGTGCTGTGCTACTTGAGCGACGAAGCGGCGGAGGTCTCATGAGCGGCTTTGCCGAACGCCTGCTGGCCAGCCGGTCGCAGATCTACTCCGATCTCGAGCGGGTGCCGGAACGCGAGGAAGAAGGCGGCTGTGGCGTCACCGGATTTGCCTGCAGCGTGCCCGTCAAGGGACGGTTCATCTACGAGCCCTCCATCCAGATGCAGAACCGCGGCAATGGGAAGGGTGGCGGCATCGCTGCCGTCGGTCTTGCGCCCGAGCAGATCGGCGTCTCCCGCGAGGCGCTCGAGAGCCACTACCTGCTGCAGATCGCCTTGCTCGATTCCGGGGCCCACGCCGAGGTCGAGCGGCAGTTCGTGCTGCCCCACTTCGACATAGCTCTGTCTACCCGGCAGCCCCACATCGACGATTACCGCGACTTACCCGGACTCCAGGTTCGCCCGCCGGATGTTCACCGCTATGTGGTCCGCGTCAAGCCGGCCGTTCTGGATACCTTTGCGCGCACGGCCGGCCTGCAGGGTCTCGAGCCTCGCCAGTTGGAAGATGAGTTCGTGTGGCGGAACTCTTACCAGCTCAATGACGCCTTCTACGCGTCTCTGGGCGAGAAGAGGGCCTTCGTTCTTTCGCACGGCCGGAACCAACTGGTCTTCAAGATGGTCGGCTACGCCGAGCAGAACGTGGAGTATTACCAGCTTCAGGATTTCGCCGCCCACGTGTGGATCGCGCATCAGCGTTACCCCACCAAAGGCCGCGTGTGGCACCCCGGCGGCGCACACCCGTTCACCGGGCTGAACGAGGCGCTGGTGCACAACGGCGACTTCGCCAACTATTCCTCCGTGTGCGAGTACCTGCGGCAGCGCAACATCCGCCAGCAGTTCCTCACCGACACGGAGGTTTCCGTCCAGCTCTTCGATTTGTGGGACCGCGTCTACCAATATCCGCTGGAGTACATCATCGAAGCGCTGGCGCCCACTACGGAACTCGATTTCGACCAGTTGCCGACGGAGAAGCAGGCGATCTACCGGCAGATCCAGGCCACCCACATTCATGCCTCGCCGGATGGCCCGTGGTTCTTCATCATCGCACGCACGCACGCGGACCAGTTCCAGTTGCTGGGAATCACCGACACCGCCATGCTGCGGCCCCAGGTGTTCGCCTTCTCCGATAGCGGCGAAGTGCAGATCGGGCTGATCTGCTCGGAGAAGCAGGCCATCGACGCCACCCTGCGGAGCCTGGCGAAGGAAGATCCGCGATTCTGTCCCGTGGCCGACAAGTATTGGAACGCCCGGGGCGGATCCTCGAGCGATGGCGGCGCGTTCGTCTTCACCGTGTCGCCGGGCGAGAACGGTGGCATGCGCCTGTCTTGCGCGGACAAGTTCGGCCGCGCGGTGGAATTGCAGGGCGGCTCGGTTCGTTGCGACCTGGGGAGCTTCGCAACGAACGGCAACGGAAGCTCCGGCGCCGTAAAGGAGATGCAGCAGACCGGCGACGCGGAGGGCCTTTTCGAATACGCGCTGGGCTTGGCTGCATGGCCGGCCGGCGAGTTACGGCAGTTCTGCCAGGGCCTGGTGCGGGGAGCCGACAGCCTGAGATCCCGCGCGGCTGCCCTCGAAGTGCTTACGCTGCTGCACGACCGCCCGTTCGACACCGGCGACAAGCGCCGGGCCACGGTGATCCAGGTGATCGAGGAGGCCATCGACCGCCTGCTGGACCTGGCTCCGCTCTTCGGCGAACCGCCCGCGCACCTGTGGCGGCGGATTACCTGGGCCACGCGCGACCGCCTCGCCGCTCCGTGCTCCGGCGAGGACCTGCTGGCGATTGACGCCCAGGGTTTCCCTCCCGAGGGCGAAGACTGCGATGCCAGGCTGCTCCGCCGGGCTTACGAAATGGGCTGGAAGCGTTTTGCCGTCTACCGGCTGCGCGGCCAGCGCTTCCACGGAGCGGGCCTGGGCGCCGCCACCGGCGGCGTCCGGATCGACCTTTACGGCTCCAACGGCGATTACGCCGCCAGCGGCATGGATGGCCTCGAGATCCGCATCCACGGCAATGCCCAGGACCAGGTGGCGCAGATCGCCAAGCGCGGCAAGCTGGTCATCTACGGTGATGTCGGCCAGACCTTCATGTACGGCGCCAAGGGCGGCGAGGTCTACGTACTCGGCAACGCCGCGGGACGGCCCCTGATCAATGCGGTCGGACGCCCGCGCGTCGTGATCAACGGGACCTGCCTGGATTTCCTGGCGGAATCGTTCATGGCGGGCGATCCGCTGGCCGGCGGCGGCTTCGTCATCCTCAACGGCATCGAGTTCGATGCGCGTGGCCGCATGACGCCCCTGGCGGCGCCGTATCCGGGCGCCAACCTGTTCTCGCTGGCCAGCGGTGGGGCCATCTACATCCGCGATCCGCACCACAAGGTTGTCGAGCGCCAGCTCAACGGCGGAGTGTTCAGCCCGGTCACCGATAAGGACTGGCGGTTGATCCGCCCCTACCTGGAGGAGAACGAGCGGCTCTTCGGCGCGCCGGTGCGGGAGCTGCTGACCGTGGATGGCCGCTTGAGCGCGCCGGGGGATGTGTATCGCAAGGTCGGCGCCGTGAAGCTGTCGGTGCTGGCCGGTTCGGAGAAAAAGAAATGACGGGCGGGATCGCACCTCCAATCGAAATCGAGAGTATCGGCGGCGGCCTGGCTTTCGAGGTGAAAGAGCGCAGTGGGGCTTCGCCCATGAGCTGTTACCAGTGCGCCAAGTGCTCCAGCGGCTGCCCGGTTGCGGCGGGAGGCGATTTCAGGCCGCACCAACTGGTGCGCATGGTGCAAACGGAACAGCGCCAGGCGGTGCTCTCCAGCATTTTCATCTGGCAATGCACGTCCTGCCAGACCTGCACCACACGTTGTCCGCAACAGGTTGACATCGCCGGCATGATCGACGCTCTGCGGGCTATCAGCCGCGGCGAAGGATCGGCCGCTCCCGGCACCGCCGTTCCGGTCTTCAACGATATCTTTCTCGACGCCGTCCGCGAGCGCGGGCGAATCTTCGAGCTGGGTCTGATGGCGAAGTACAAACTCCGCACCAAACGGCTGTTCGAGGACGCGGGCAAGGCGCCGATGATGCTGCGGAAGGGCAAGCTACCTCTTTACGCCCCGCGAGTGGGCGGGAAGGACGAGCGCGAGGCTCTGTTCGGCCGGGCCGCCGAGGGAGGCGACCAGTGAGCTACACTTTCTTCCCAGGCTGTTCGCTGGATGGCGCCGCCAAGGATTACCACCGTTCCACGCTGGCAGTGGCCGCCAAGCTGGGCCTGGAGATGCCTGAGCTGAAGGACTGGATCTGTTGCGGCTCGACCGCTGCTCACTCGAGCGACCCGCTGCTGGCCGATGCTCTGCCGGCCAAGAGCCTTTCGGCCGCCGGAGGCGCCACGGTCGCGGTGGCTTGCGCCGCCTGCTACAGCCGGCTGAAGACGGCGAACCACCATATCGCCGGGGACGCGGCCCTGCGCGCCCGCGTGGCGCACGTGGTGGGGCGCGACTACGACGGCCGGACCCCGGTCCTGCACCTGCTCGAGATCCTCTGCCGCGACATCGGCCTCAAGCGGGTCGCCGCAGCCATCCGCCGCCCGCTCAGCGGGCTGAAAGTGGCCTGCTATTACGGCTGCCTGCTCTCGCGCCCGCCCGAGATCACCAATTTCGACGACCCAGAAAACCCAACGCTGATGGACCAGCTCCTCGAAGCCGCTGGGGCGACGCCGCTCGCGTGGCCGCACAAGACCGAGTGCTGCGGGGCGAGCTTCTCGATCACCGATTCGAGCGTCGTGCTCGAGCTGGGCAACCGGATTCTCTCGATGGCCCAGGCGGCCGGGGCGGATTGCATCGCGACCGCCTGCCCGCTGTGCCAACTGAACCTGGACCTGCGGCAGCGGGATATGGAGCGCAGATTCGGGTGCCGGTACAATCTGCCGGTGTTCTACTTCACGCAGTTGCTGGGCCTGGCGATGGGCTGCCGGCCGGACGAACTGTCGTTGGACAGCCTGATCGTGGAACCAAAGGCGTTGCTCGAGGCGAAGGGAATCGGGCGCTGAGGCATGACAATGATCGGGAACAATGGGAATTCGCATAGCGCGCCCGAAGCGGTCGGCGCAGTGCTGGTCTGCGGGGCCGGCGTCACCGGCATTCAAGCCTCTCTCGATCTGGCCGGGAGCGGATTCAAGGTCTATCTGCTGGATTCCTCCCCCGCCATCGGCGGGCGCATGGCCCAACTCGACAAAACCTTCCCCACAGGCGATTGCGCCATGTGCATCCTTTCGCCGAAGTTGGTCGAGTGCGCGCGGAACAAGAACATCGAGATCGTCACCCTGGCGGACGTGGAGGGAATCTCAGGCGAGCCCGGCAATTTCAAAGTCAAGATCCGCCAGAACCCGCGTTACGTGGATACGGCCAAGTGCAACGCCTGCGGCGACTGCACCGAGGTCTGCCCGGTCAGCCTGCGCAGCGAGTTCGACCGCAATCTGGGAACGCGCAAAGCCATCTTCCGTCCCTACCCGCAAGCCATTCCCAACGTCTTCGGCATTTCCAAAGCCGCCGGGCCCGCGCCCTGCAAATCCGCCTGTCCGGCCGGAGTGAACGCGCAGGGGTACGTGGCCCTGATTGCGGCGGGCAAGTTCCAGGAAGCCTACGCTCTCATCCGCCAGCGCTGCCCACTCCCGGCGGCCTGCGGGCGTGTGTGCCAGCACCCTTGCGAGGAGAACTGCAACCGCCGCGAAATCGACCAGCCGGTCGCGGTTCGCGACTTGAAACGCTTCGTGGCCGATTACATTCACGCCAACCCCAGCCAGTATCCGCCCGCGAAGGCGCCCGCGGCCAAGCTGGATTCGAAAGTCGCCGTCATTGGCGGCGGACCGGCGGGCTTGACGGTGGCTGCCGACCTCGCTTTGCGTGGCTATGGCATCACCTTGTTCGAGGCGCAGGCGCGCCTGGGCGGCATGCTCCGCTACGGCATTCCCGATTACCGCCTTCCCGAAGATGTTCTGGATCGCGAGATTCAATACATCCTCGACTTGGGCGTGGAGGCCAGAACCGGCGAGCGGGTAGCCGATCCGAAGCGCCTCTTAAAGGCGGAGGACGGAAGTTCCCACGCGGGCTCTTTTGACGCCGTCTTCGTGGCTCCCGGCGCATGGCTCGGCCGCAAGATGGGCATTCCGGGGGAAGACGCCCAGGGCGTCATCGAGGCGCTCGACTTCCTCTACCAGGTCAACAACGGGAAGACGCCGGCCATCGGCCCCAAGGTGGTCGTCATTGGCGGCGGCGATGTGGCGATGGATGCGGCCCGCTGCGCGCGGCGGCTGCCCGGCGTCGAATCGGTCGCCGTGGCCTACCGCAGGAGCCGCGCGGAAATGCCGGCGCATCCCTGGGAAGCGGCCGAGGCCCTCGAAGAAGGCGTGGTCTTCCATACCGATCTGGGACCCGCCCGGATCGAGACGGTGGCCGGGAAGGTCTCCGCCATCGCTTTTCATCCCCGCATCGCCGGGTCCGGCCCCACCCGGAAGATCGAGCCGCGCTTCGACGAATCGCAGACTACTGTCCTCAAAGTGGACACGGTCATCGTAGCCATCAGCCAGGCAATCGACTCGGCCGGGATGGGCGTGTCCACCGGATCGAGCGGCCGGATCGCCGCCGACAAAGGCACGCTGGCCACCAGCGTCCCCGGCATTTTCGCAGGCGGCGACGCGGTGCTGGGTCCGTCTTCCATCGCCGATGCGATGGGCCAGGGCCACATCGCAGCCGAAGCCATCGATGCCTACCTTCGCGGCGGCAAGCCGGCCAATGCGCCAGCGGCTACCGCGCAGGCCGAGCCAGCCCGCAATCCCAAGCCGGGCGCACCGCGGGAAGACCGCGTCAAAATGGCGCAGACGGATATGGCGACGCGGCGGCGCGTTTTCACCGAGATTAACCGGGGCTACACCGCCGAGCAGGCCATCGCCGAAGCCAAACGCTGCCTGGCGTGCGGCCTGTGCAGCGAGTGCATGGAGTGCGTGAAGGCATGTTCGGCCGGCGCCATCTGCCACGATCAGCGGGCCCAGGAACGCGAGCTCGACGTGGGCAGCGTGATTCTCACGCCCGGCTTCGAGGAGTTCCAGGCGTCGCTGCGCGGCGAATTCGGCCACGGGCGCTATGCGAACGTGCTCTCGAGCGTCCAGTTCGAGCGCATGCTCTCCGCGGCGGGTCCCACCGGCGGCCTCATCGAGCGCCCCTCGGATGGCGGCGCGGTGAATAGCATCGCTTTCATCCAATGCGTGGGCAGCCGCGATGCCGCCCGCGGCGCGGGTTACTGCTCGTCCATCTGCTGCATGAGCGCCACCAAGGAGGCGATGGTCGCGCTAGAGCACGCGCACGGGCGGAAACTCGAAATCTCCATCTTCTGCATGGACGTGCGGGCGTTCGGCAAGGAGTTCGATAGCTACGTCAACCGCGCCCGCGACGAGCACGGCGTGAAGTTCATCCGGGCCATCCCCTCCCGTGTGGTCGAGATGCCGGGCGACCGGACACCGCGCATTCGCTACTTCGACCAGGACGGCGCCGAACAGCAGCGGGATTTCGACCTGGTCGTGTTGAGCGTGGGGCTACGGCCTTCCGCCGGCGTGAAGGAAATGGCCACGCACCTGGGAGTCGAGCTGAACGAGTTCGGTTTCAGCCGGACGGAGCGGCTCTCTCCGCTGGCGACATCCAAACCGGGCATTTACGTGGCCGGGGCGTTCCAGGAACCCAAGGACATTCCCGAATCGGTGGCCCAGGCCTCCGCGGCCGCGTCCTGCGCCATGGGCCAGCTCGCGCACTCCCGCGGCACCATGGTCCAGCGCCACGAATATCCCTGGGAGCGGGACATCACCGATGAAACGCCGCGCGTGGGCGTGTTCATTTGCCACTGCGGCCACAACATCGCTTCGGTCATCGACGTGAAACAGGTGGCCGAGAAAGCCGCCGGCATGTCCCACGTCTGCCACGCCGAAGCCAACCTGTTTACTTGCTCGGACACCAACCAGCAGCACATCAAGGACATGATCGTGAAGCACCGGCTCAATCGCCTGGTGGTGTCCTCCTGCTCGCCGCGGACGCACGAGATGCTCTTCCAGGAGACGCTGCGCGAGAGCGGGCTGAACCAGTATCTCTTCGCCATGACCAACATTCGCGACCAGTGCTCGTGGGTCCACAAGGACGATCCCGAGGCGGCCACCGCGAAGGCGCTGGAACTGACCTCGATGGCGGTAGCCAGGGCGCGTCACGTGAAAGCCCTTCCGACAGGCCGCCTGCCCGTGACGGCATCGGCCCTGGTCATCGGTGGCGGGCTGGCCGGCATGGCCGCGGCGCTGGCCGTCGCCGACCAGGGGTTCGCAGTACACCTGGCGGAGAAAGAGCCGCAGTTGGGCGGCCTGCTCCGCAACGTCAGAGGCACGCTCGAAGGGGCCGATGTGCAGAGCTACCTCCACCAGCTCGTGGCCCGAGTGCAGTCTCACGAGAAGATTCATGTTTACCTGAACGCCACGCCCAGCGCGATTAGCGGCCACGTGGGCAATTTCAAGAGTGTTCTGAGAGTGGCTGGGCGCGAACAGCCGATCAGCCACGGGGTGGTGATCGTTGCGGTTGGCGGGCAGCGGAGAGAGACCGCGATGTACCTCCACGGCCAGAACCCGCACGTAACCACGCAGGCAGCTCTCGAGTCTGCGCTCGCGGGCGGAAACCTGCCGCCAGAACTCGCGGGCAAGCCAGATCCCACCGTGGTCATGATTCAGTGCGTCGAAAGCCGCAACGAGCAGCACCCTTATTGCAGCCGGATCTGCTGTTCGGAAGCGGTGCAGAACGCGCTCGAGATCAAGCGCCGCCTGCCCCAGGCCAAAGTGGCTGTGCTGGGCCGCGACATCCGCACCTACGGGTTCCGCGAGGTGTACTTTCAGAAGGCTCGCGAGGCCGGGGTTCTGTTCATCCGCTACCCGGACCAGAGCGACCCGGTGGTGACCGAGGAAGGCGGCCGGCTCAAGGTGACCGTCCACGACATCGCGAGCAACCGCGACCTGGTTCTGCGTCCGGATCTGCTGGCGCTGGCGACCGGCATCGCTCCGGCGGCGGACAACCCGGCGCTTTCGATGCTGCTGCGAAGCGCCCTGACAGCCGACGGCTTCTTCCTGGAAGCCCACCCGAAGCTCCGCCCGGTGGATCTGGCCAACGAAGGCGAGTTTCTCTGCGGGCTGGCCCATTCGCCGAGATTCATCGACGAGACCATTGCACAGGCTCAGGCCGCGGCGGGACGTGCCGCTACCATCCTGTCCAAAACGCACCTGGAGGTTCCCGGCCAGGTCGCCCGCGTCAACCCGGAGAACTGCGTCGCTTGTGCCACCTGCGTGAAGGTCTGCCCGTACGGAGCGCCGGCGATCAACGACCTCAACAAGGCCGAAATCCAGAACGCCAAGTGCATGGGGTGCGGAAGCTGCGCGGCGGCCTGCCCAGCCAGGACCATCGTCCTCCAGCATCAGGAAGACCAAGCCTTGGTGGCAATGCTCGACGAGTTGCTCGTCGCCGGAGTGAACGCATGATCGAACTGGATCGAGAAGAGACCGTGAGCGCGGCGCGTGCCGGGCGCTGGGAGCCGCGCATCCTCGCCTTCTGCTGCAACTACTGCGCGTACGCGGCAGCCGACCTGGCGGGATCCAAGCGCATGCAGTATCCCGTCAACGTGCGCATCGTTCACACGCCTTGCACGGGCAAGATAGAAATGGAGCATGTCCTCGACGCCTTCGAGAAGGGCATCGACGGAATTCTGGTGGCCGGATGCCTGGAAGGTGGCTGCCATTTCCTGGAGGGCAATCTCCGGGCGCGCAAGCACACCGGCCGCATCCGCGAGATTCTGGATGAAATCGGCGTCGGCGCGGAGCGGCTCAAGATGGTGAACCTTTCCGCCGCCATGGCGCCGACGTTCGTCGGGCGCGTCGAGGAGATCGTCGAAACCGTCCGTGCGCTGGGCCCCAGTCCCCTCAGACCGTCCAGCCGGAAAGAAAGTGCAGGAGAGCCATGATCGTCGCTTCCCCCAAGTCCGTTACCGAACTCAAGAACCTCGTCGCGCCCCACCGCAAAGTCCTTTTCGTGGGCTGCGGAACCTGCGTCACGGTGTGCCTGGCCGGCGGCGAGCGCGAGGTAGGTATCGCCTCCTATGCCGTCCGCATGGCTCGCAAGATCGAAGGGAAGCCTCTCGAACTCACCCAGATCACGATTGAACGCCAGTGCGAGAACGAGTTCCTCAAGGACCTCGCCGGGCCGGCGGCCCAGGCCGAAGCCATCGTGTCTTTCGGCTGCGGCGCGGGCGTACAGGCGATCGCCGAGCGATTCCCCGCCAAACCGGTCTACCCCGCGCTGAACACGCAATTCCTCGGGATTCTGGAGGAACAGGCGGTCTGGACGGAGAAGTGTTTGGGCTGTGGCGACTGCATGCTGGCGCAATTCGGCGGCGTCTGCCCAATCACCCGGTGCGCCAAGCGTCTGCTCAACGGACCCTGCGGCGGATCGACCGAAACCGGGTGCGAGGTGGACGAGGGCCGCCCGTGCGCCTGGCAGCTCATCTTCCAGCGCCTCAAGGGCATCGATCAACTCGACCGCCTGGACTCGATCGTCCCGCCCAAGGACTGGCGCCCCAGTTGGCACGGCAGCCCCCGCAAAATCGTCCGCGAAGAGCATAGGGTGTAAGTGGCTTCACTGGGGAACCCGAATAACCGGGGCCATCGTTATTGGGCTCTTGCACGATCTCCACCGCGGTCGCCATGGGCCGAGGCTCCGAACAGCCGGAGCGAGCGTCGAGGCGAGCACTGACGGTGCCGCTCGGTGTTGGTACAGTGACTCGGGTAAGTCAACCCTCCGAGTGGGAGATAATTGCCGCCGTGCGCTGCGCCTGGCGAAATCGAACGGGGGTGCGCTCGGGGTGGTTCGGCTCGATATACTGATTACTTGCCCCCGAAAAAACAGGTTCGATACCGCGATGCCGGTGTCAATATCGACGAGGGTAGCCGCGCGGTGGCTGCCATCAAAAAGCTGGCTCACGGGACGTTCACCCGCGGAGTGCTGACGGATATTGGCGGCTTCGGCGCCTGCTACCAGGTGAGCGGATTTCGCAAGCCGGTCCTGGTGAGTTCGGCCGACGGCGTGGGAACCAAGCTGAAAGTGGCTTTCCTCACTGGCCGCCACGATACCGTCGGCGAGGACCTGGTCAACCACTGCGTCAACGACATCGCGGTGCAGGGCGCGGTGCCGCTGTTTTTCCTCGACTACTTCGCAGTCGGCAAGCTGGACGCGGACGTGGCGGCGGCGGTGGTTTCAGGGCTAGCGCGCGGTTGCCGCAACAACGGGTGCGCTCTCATTGGCGGCGAGACGGCCGAGATGCCGGGCATGTACGCGCCATCGGAATACGACCTGGCCGGCTTCATCGTGGGCGCGGCCGAGCGCTCCCAACTGCTGACCGGCAAGCGAATCCGCGCCGGAGACGCCTTGCTCGCGCTGCCCTCGAACGGCCTGCACACCAACGGCTATTCGCTGGCGCGCAAGCTGCTGTTTGAAACCGCCGGTCTGGGTCCGAACGCGGTGCTTCCGGAAACCGGCGGCACGGTGACGGACGCGCTGCTGGCCGTGCACCGCAGCTATTTGAAGCCCATCCGCGCGCTGATGAAGGCGCGCTTGCTGCGTGGCGCGGCGCACATCACGGGCGGCGGCATCACCGACAACACGCCGCGCATGCTGCCGGACGGGCTGGCCATCGCCATCGACACCCAAGCCTGGCGAATCCCGCCGCTGTTCGAGCTGCTGCGCCGGATCGGCAACATTCCGGAAGACGATTTCCGGCGGACCTTCAACCTGGGCGCCGGCATGATTTTGGCGGTTCCCGCGCGGGCCGCTATTCGTGCGGAAGCGTTGCTCAGCCGGCTGGGTGAAACCGCGTTCCGTATCGGTACGGTCACGCTCGAAAAGCGGGGACGTCCCCGCGTGGAGTACCGATGAAACGCCTCGGCATTCTGCTTTCCGGCCGCGGCTCGAACTTCGAGGCCATTGCGGACAGCGTGGCGGCGGGTTCGATTGACGCCCAAATTGCCGTCGTCATCGCCAACCGGGCGGAAGCGCGCGGACTGGAAGTGGCGCGCCAGCGCGGGCTGAACGCCGTCTGCATCCCCTCCAAGGGGCTGGACCGCGAAATCTACGACCGCATGCTGGTGGAGGAACTGCACCGGAACGCGGTGGACCTGGTGTGCCTGGCAGGGTTCATGCGCTTGCTCAGCGCGTCGTTCATTCGCGAGTTCCCCAACCGGATTCTCAATATTCATCCCTCGCTGCTGCCGGCATTCCCGGGCTTGGATGCGCAGCACCAGGCGCTGGCGCACGGCGTTAAAATCACCGGCTGCACCGTCCACTTTGTCGACGAGGATCTGGATGCCGGCCCGATCCTCATTCAGGCCGCCGTGCCGGTCCTCAACGACGATACCGTCGAGGCGCTGTCGGCGCGTATTCTGCGCGAGGAGCACCGGATCTATTCGGAAGCCATCCGGCTGGCGCTGGCCGGCGCCTATCGCGTCGAAGGGCGGCGCATCGTCTTCTGCTGAAGGAACTCGGAAAACTTCATGGGCGGTCCGGGGCCCGTCTCCATCTGCTTTTCCACCGCCCGCTGATACTGCCGCAGCGTTTCGAGCCGGTGCCGCGGGGCCAAATCGCAGTTATGGTAGTCCATCAGGATCTCCACTTCCCATGCCTGAAAAGAGTTGCGCGTAACGGAGCCGCGCATCAGCTCGGCCACCAGCTTGCGAAACCGGTTCAGCATGATCTCGAGTTGAATCAGATCGTCCACAACCATTGCATGTAATGGATCGGCGGACCGCGGGCAGAACATTAGGGCCGTCTCTTCGATCGCCTTCGTCACCGGACTTTTGTTTTAAGCCGGTAACCGTGAAACAATCTCTGGATAGGTAGCCGGCGTGATCCAGCGAGCCTTCTCATCGCAACCCTTGCGTATCCCGGCCGCCGCGAGCGCGCAATGAAGGCTCCGGGCTCGGTCGCGGCGCTCGACTGCTTTCTCATCGCCGACGACCTGACGGGTGCCTGCGATGCCGCCGTTCATTTCGCGATGCGCGGGCGCCGGACGATAGTGCGGATTGCGCCGGGCGCCGAACTCGCGGATGCAACCGTCATCGCCGTCAGTACGGACAGCCGGGACCTCGAACCCGCGGCTGCCCGGGACGCGGTCGCAGCCGCAGCCGCGAGTCTACCAATTGGTTCGCCGTCGATTCTCTTCAAGAAGATCGATTCCACGCTGCGCGGCCATACCGGGGCGGAGATCACGGCGGCCCTCACCGCCTCCGGTTGCGATGCCGCCGTGGTGTGCCCTGCTTTTCCATGGATGAATCGCATCGTGGAAGCTGGATACCTGCGCGTCGCCGGCGCCGCGGATTTTGCGCCCATCGAAGTCGCCGCTCACTTGCGCGCACAAGGGGCGGAGGGATGCGTGCACACCGGGTACGAAGCCATCCCGGAGGCAATCTCTTCCGGCGCTCGGATGGTGGTGCTCGATGCGGTTTGCGATGACGATTTGGATCGGATCGCCGCGGTGGCTCCGGCGTTCGATTTCCGCGTCTTGTGGGTTGGATCGGCGGGCCTCGCGTCCGCGCTGGCACGCACGCTGCCGCCCGGGCCGCAGTTTCGTCCTCGACCGGCGCCCAAAGGACCCGTGCTGTTCTGCATCGGATCGGATCATCGGGTGACCGTCGCGCAGCAGACGGCTCTCGTAGGCCAGCGCCGGGCGTTGCTGGTTCACGCAGGGCCGACCAGCGGGGACTGCATTGGGGCCGCGCTGAGTCGCGGCCAGCACGTGGTGTTGCGCATTCCACACGGCCGGGTCTCCACGGAAGCCTTGCAGGAACTGGCCGCCCACGCTCCCACCTCCGCGCTGGTGCTCTCCGGCGGCGACACAGCTTCCCTGTTTTGCCGAGCCGCCGGAGTGCAGCGTATCGATCTTTTCGATGAAATCATTCCCGGAGTTCCTTGTGGCATCATTCGCGGCGGCGTGTTCGATGGGACTTCAGTCGCCACCAAATCCGGCGGATTTGGGCCTCCGGATGCTCTAATTCAAGTAGCGGACTATTTTGCATGCCTGAACCATTAGAGATGCCGGCCATTGTTTTAACCATGGGCGATCCAGCCGGAATCGGCCCCGAAATCGTTGTCAAGGCCCTTGCCGATCCGCAACTCGCGCCGCTGGCCCGCTGGATTGTGGTGGGAGATGCGCGAGTCCTGGAAAGGGCGGAGCGGGTTACCGGCCTGAAGCTGGAATCGGCGGAACTTCGCGACGTCAGGGCGCTCACCGGCATCGAGGAGTTCGCATTCGGCCGGCTGGACGCACGCTGCGGAATCGCGGCGGTGGAGTACGTCCGCATCGCCACGGAATTGTGTCTGCGCGGAGAGGCCGAAGCCATGGTGACGGCGCCCCTCAACAAGGAAGCCGTAACCCTCTCCGGCCGCCGGTTTTCCGGCCACACCGAGTACATTGCGGAGTTGTGCGGTGCTACCGAGTCTCGCATGTTGCTCTCGAGCGAACGGTTCTCCACCGTGCACGTCACGACGCACGTTGCGCTGCGCCAGGCGTGCGACCTGGACATACCGCGCATCCTCCGCACCATCGAGCTGGGGAATGAAGCCATGAAACTGCTCGGGTTCGAGCGGCCACGCATCGCGGTGTGCGGATTGAATCCCCACGCCGGCGAGCACGGGCTGTTCGGCAATGAAGAGGAGCGCTTCATCGCGCCGGCTATCGCGGCCGCCTGCCGCCAGGGCATCCTGTGCAGCGGCCCGCATGCCGGCGACACGGTTTTCCTCCAGGCATCCCGCGGCGCATACGATCTGGTTGTTGCCATGCACCACGATCAGGGTCATATCCCAATGAAACTAATCGACTTCGAAGGGACGGTCAATATTTCCTTAGGCATTCCGATCGTCCGCACCTCGGTGGATCATGGCACGGCGTTCGATATCGCCGGCGAAAACCAAGCCGATCCGCGCAGCATGAAGCAGGCTATGCGCGTGGCGGCGCGCATGGCTTCAACGAGGCGGGCCGGCGCCCGGCAGTAGAGAACCTGGAGAGACTGATATCAGGTACGCATGAGAATGCGGTGAACGATCTCGGCGTTTTCGCGGACCTCGTCCTTGACTCGGGGAAACATGCCCACATAAATCCCGTCGATGGGCTTGATGCTTTCGAAAGCGGTGCGGAAGGCCTGCTCGATGCCGCGATCGGGGACCCGTCCGGCGGCCAGGATCTTGAAAGCGAAGCAGGGTTTCCGGGTCTGCCGGATTACCTCATACATGCGCGGCGGATCGCTCTTCAGGTAGATGTCGCTGGGCATCTCCATCATCTCGCCGTTCAACACCTTCTTCCATTCGTCCACCGTGCGGCGCCGGTTATAGACGCAGCCGGAGTAGAAATCGACGTCCCAGTTCTCCTCCTCGATCCGCGCGATGACTTCCGGAATGTGCGTGCCCACCCCCACCATGACTCCCAAATCCCGCACCTTCTTGCACCACTCCTTGACGCTGTTCATTGCGCCGTTCTGGTAGGCGGTATCGACCACTTCGCCCTGCCTTTGCAGCGCCAGCGGCTGGAGGGTCCGCACCAGCATTTCCACATCGACCCCGGCGGTCACCTGGGGGATCAGGTGCATCTTGCCGCCCTCGGCCACGAAACGCGCCCAGTCCTGCGGCCCCCTATCCAGGTGGACGTAGTTGAACGCATTGATGCCGAAGCGGTTGGCCTGGTGCATCACGTCGCAGACTCTATCCTGGGTGTACCATTCCTTCATGGTCGTGCCGAAGTTGTTGTTGTAATGAGCAAAGCCGTAGAAGGGGTTGACGCCCAGGACCATGCGGCTGATTTCCACGCCGCCGAATTTCATCTTCGGGACCTGAATCTGCGAGGCCGGTATGAGCGGCCCGGACTGTTGCACCGGAGCTTGCGGAGCGCCGGGAGGCATGTTGCCCTGCGGCCCTCCGGACTGCGCCTCTAATGCCGATGTTGCGCCCGTCAGACCGGCTGCGAGCCCCGCACCGGACTGTAGGAAATTTCTACGCGAGAAAGACATAGTGACGACCTCCCGGCCATTAATTCATCGGGTCCGAACTGGCTCCAGCATATCGGATCTCATACTCCGGTTCAAGGAGCCATGAGTCTGTTCGTAACTGGGCCTAGAATGAAGGTGGATCGCGAACATGACGCTGGCCGAACAGCTTGCTATGCACACCCGCGAAGGCGATTTGTACGAATCGCTGGAGGGGAACCGCATTCGCTGCTATGCCTGCGGCCACTGCTGCCCGATCCCTGCCGGGTTTGCTGGCGTCTGCAAAGTCAGGTTCAATCGCGGCGGCAAGTTGATGGTTCCCTACGGGTACGTCAACGCTCTGCATTGCGATCCGATTGAGAAGAAGCCCTTCTTCCACGCCCTGCCCGGGACGCGCGCGCTCAGTTTCGGCTTGCTGGGCTGCGACCTGCATTGCGGCTACTGCCAGAACTGGGTGAGCTCGCAGGCGCTGCGCGATATCCGCGCCTCGCTGGATTTTCGTGAGATCGCGCCTTCAGAGATTGTGAGGCTGGCTCTGCGGCAGCACGCGTCGTCGGTCATCAGCACCTATAATGAGCCGCTTATCACCAGCGAATGGGCCGTGGCCGTTTTCCGTGAAGCCCGCCTTGCCGGCCTCAATACCGGATACGTCTCCAACGGGAACGCCACACCGCAGGTGCTGGAGTATCTGCGCCCCTGGGTCGATCTTTACAAGGTGGATCTCAAGAGCTTCGACGACCGCCGGTATCACGAGTTGGGCGGACGACTGCAACCGATCCTCGATTCCATCGCGCGCATCCACAGCATGGGGTTCTGGCTGGAAGTCGTCACGCTCGTCGTGCCTGGGTTCAACGATTCGGATGCGGAACTGGCAGCGCTCGCGGGTTTCCTGGCCGGCGTCTCGCCGGACATCCCCTGGCACGTCACCGCTTTCCACCCCGATTACAAGATGACCGCGTCCGGCGCTACCACCGCTCGTATGCTGGAGCGCGCCGCATCGACCGGGCGCGCCGCCGGCCTGCGCTACGTTTATGCGGGCAACCTCCCGGGCAGCGTCGGTGGACTCGAGAATACGCAGTGCCCGAATTGCCGGGCGTTGCTGGTGGAACGATCCGGCTTCGAAGTCCTCCGGAACAGAGTGACGGCCGACGGCGCTTGCCCGCATTGCCGATTGGCGATTCCGGGCTTCTGGCGTCCCGGCCCGCAGCGAACGCGTGAGAACTTCGCAACGATCCAGGAACAGTGCGGTTGATGAGATGGCTTCCTCCCACACAACCCCATTTTCCGGCTCGTGGTATCCGGGGCGGCCCGCTGAATTGGAGGCGCTCCTGGATCGGCTCTTCGACTCTTCCCTGAAGAGGACCGGCCCCGCCCTTCTGCCGCGCCCGCTCGCATTTGTCGTTCCGCATGCGGGCCTCGCTTACTCGGGCACGGTTGCCGCTTCGGCCTACCGCCATTTGCAGGCCGCGAAACCCGAACGAGTCTTCATCCTCGGATTCACGCATCAAGGTGGCAGACCGGGGGTCTCGATTCCCGACATCGATGCGTTCGAGACTCCCCTCGGCGAGGTCACAGTCGATCGGGCGGCCGCGCGGGAGATGGCATCCGGCGGGCAATTCGCGATGGTCGCCGAAGCCCAGGTGTGCGATCACTCGGTTGAGATCCAGCTCCCGCTGCTCGAAAAGGCCGTGGCCGGCGTGCCGGTCGTTCCGCTGTATGTGGGTCCTCTGAACGACGCTGGCCGGCGCGCGGCGGCGCAGGCTCTGGCGCAACGTGTCCGGCCAGGCGACGTCTTGTTGGCCAGCTCCGACTTGACTCACTATGGCCGGAGTTTCGGTTACCAGCCGTTTCCCGCTGGTCCGGACGTGAGCCGGCGGCTGTTCCAGCTCGATTCCCGCGTGATCGATGCGGCCGGCAGTCTTGCCCCCACGCTGTTCCTCGACACGTTGCAAAAACTCGACTCCACGGTTTGTGGGTACCAGCCGGTCGCCCTGCTGCTCGAAACCCTCGGCCTGCTGCCGGGTGAAGAAGTGTTTCAGCAGACGTTGGACTACCAGACCTCGGCCGACATCACCGGCGATTTCAAGCACGTTGTCAGCTACGGATCTCTCGGCCACTTTCGCGCCGATTCTTTCCAACTGGATGAGGAAGCCCAGGGAGCCCTGCTGTTAAGCGCGCGGGCGACCCTCCGGCATCTGTCGGCGACCGGCGAGCGGAAACCGATTCCGCCAGCGGCTGCCAGCCCGTTGCTAATGCGGCGGGCGGGCGTCTTCGTGAGTCTGCACCAGGGCCGCGAGCTTTTCGGGTGCATTGGTTTGATAACCGCGGAAACGCCGCTGGCGGAAGCGGTACCCAACCTGACACTGGACGCGGCGCTCGACGACCCGCGGTTTGCGCGGCGATCGAGCGTGCCGGACGGATTGAAAATCGAGATCTCGGTGCTCACGCCGATGAAGCGAATCCGGGACTGGAGATCGTTCCAGATCGGACGGCACGGCGCGTATCTCGAGTCCGGCGGCCACAGCGGACTGCTGCTACCGCAGGTCGCCACTCACGGCGCCTTCACCCAGTCGAGCTTCCTGGAGGCCTTATCCCGCAAGGCCGGCCTGCGGCCTGGCGCGTATCAGGATCCGCAGGCACGGCTGTCCGTATTCCAGGCGCAAGTATTCGGGGATGGGTGTTGAGGCTCTGGCGAGTGGAAGGCGGGGCAGTCCCACGGCAGCACGCGATTCGGGATGAGCGGCGTAGTTCCGGTAACCCACTTATCGGGCGCAGCCACGCCGAATAGTTGGCTAAGTGACTCAAAGGGCGTTATAGTCGCCATTGATGGCTGGTAACCTACCTCGTAGCCATGGTGAGTGCAGCCAGATCACTGCTTCGATCCTCCTGGGCATGCTCCCCCTATTCCTGCCGGCAACCGCCCTCAGCCAAAGCCATGCGCTGATATTCGAAAAAGAAATTGGTGTCGGTTGGCGCACGCACGAGAACGGCTGGATGAGTCTTGTGTCGTTTAGCCCGGACGGAACGATGGTTGCGTCGGACGCTTCAACGAAACTGGACTACGCTTCAGGCGACCTCACGCTGTGGAGTTTTCCGGATGGGAGGTTTATCAAGCACCTGCCTGCAAGGCCCATGGCCATTTCGCGCGATTGGAAATACTACGCGTGCTATAACAGCGTCGCGAAGATGGAGACTGGTGAGGCGGTCATATCTCTCGGAAAGAGTGCGGAGGTCTCTGCCTTCAGCCCGGATAGCCGTTACGTCGCCGAGTTGTCATACAGCCAGGCCGCCCGCAATTCCAGGATTCGCATCGTTGAGCTTGCCAGTGGCAAACAGGTCAGTGCATTCGGAACGATCGCTCCAAACGCGATCGCAATAAGCCCCGACGGTGTGACCCTGGCCGCAGGCTACTGGGATATCGTCACGTTGTGGAATATGTTTACCGGGAAACGGCTGGCCGTCTTCCCGGGCTTCGATAATTACGTTGGGGCGCTCTCATTCAGCCCTGACGGCAAATTGCTTGCGGCAGGTGCCGGGGGCACACTCCAGATCTGGGACGTTCGCCGTCTCACAAGGGCCGAGTCTCTCGACATCGGAGCAGGAGGTGCGGGATTATCTGCACCGGAGTTCAGTCCTGACGGGCGACTGATTGCTGTGGGCGTGTATGGCATCGGAACCGCGTACCTGATTGACGTTGGCCGCGGAAAGATCATCGACCACCAAAAGGTGTCGGACATGGGCTGTGGCTCCGTCGCCTTCAGCCCGAATGGCCAGTTTCTGATCACACCCTCCACCGGCGGGTTAATCAAATGGCCTTACGACAAAGGCGGAACAATTCGTGTTTTCAGGATCAACGCTCCCTGACCGACCTGCGCGCCAGCGCTGCCGCCCCTACACGCCCGAATTAATCCCCGCGATCGCTTCGGCAATCTCGCGGCCAGGATATTCGTAATCCTCCAGCTTCCCGGAAATGTAATTCTCGTATGCAGCGAGGTCGAAATGGCCGTGGCCGCTAAGGCCGAAGAGGATGACTTTGCCGGTCCCCGCTTCCTTGGCGGCCAGCGCTTCATCGATGGCGGCGCGAATGGCGTGTGCGCTTTCGGGCGCGGGCAGGATGCCTTCGGTGCGCGCGAATTGGATCGCCGCCTCGAACACGGGGAGCTGCGTGTAGGCCTTGGCGTCGATGTGCCCGAGCTTCACCAGGTGGCTGATCAGCGGGGAAGCTCCGTGGTAGCGCAACCCGCCGGCGTGGATTCCCGGCGGCACGAAATCGTGGCCCAGCGTGAACATCTTGACCAGCGGCGTGAGCTTGGCTGTATCGCCGTAATCGTAGGTGAACTTACCGCGGGTCAGGGTGGGACAGGCGGAAGGCTCGATGGCGAGAATGCGCGGGCCCTTGCCGGCGAAACGGTCCAGCACGTAAGGCAGCGCCAGTCCGCCGAAATTGCTGCCGCCGCCAAAGCAGCCGATCACCACGTCCGGCTCGTCGCCCGCCATCTTCATCTGCAGCTTGGCCTCCTGGCCGATCACGGTCTGGTGCATCAGCACGTGGTTGAGCACGCTGCCCAGCGAGTAGTTGGTGTCGGCGTGAGTCGCGGCGTCCTCCACCGCTTCACTGATAGCGATGCCCAGGCTGCCCGGCGAATCCGGGTGCGCCGCCAGCACAGTGCGGCCGGCGTGCGTTTGTTCGCTCGGGCTGGCAAAAACTTCCGCGCCCCACACGTGCATCATCATGCGGCGATATGGTTTTTGATCGTAGCTGACGCGCACCATGTAGACGGTGCATTCCATGCCAAACATCTGGCAGGCCAGCGCCAGCGCGCTGCCCCACTGCCCCGCCCCGGTTTCCGTTGCCAGGCGGCGGATGCCGGCGCGCTTGTTGTAATAAGCCTGCGCCACCGCCGTGTTGGGCTTGTGACTGCCGGCCGGGCTGGTGCCCTCGTACTTGTAATAAATGTGCGCCGGCGTATCGAGCGCCTTCT
>Ga0187891_1000074_pt1 | contig 107190 bp, 65 predicted proteins | sample June2016WEW_21_4_FD_132990 | JGI IMG/M metagenome (GOLD analysis project Ga0187891, IMG submission 132990) | Peatland microbial communities from SPRUCE experiment site at the Marcell Experimental Forest, Minnesota, USA - June2016WEW_21_40 | ecosystem: Environmental > Terrestrial > Soil >... | reverse complement strand
GTCGCGCAGATAAATGTAGCGGCCGCCGCAATCCCATGGCGCGTTGTTATACCTGTAACGGGTCAGCCTCCGCAGTCGCGCGTCGCGATAGAACGAATAGCCGCCCGCGGTGTTCGAGATGATCCCGAAGTACTCCTGGCAACCGATGTAGTTGATCCACGGCAACGGCGTATCCGGCCGCGTGATCACATACTCGCGGTTACGATCGTCGAAATAGCCAAACTTCATCTTCAGTTCCTCTCGGGACTCGCGGCGAAAGGAGAGCCGCAAACAAGCTGAATCGTTTTTGCAGGGAGAATCTGCAACCCATGAAAGCGAAGCGCGATTATAGCCGAATCAGCGGAAGTGCAACAAGAAATTTCCCCGCTGATGATTCCGCTGGGCCAAGGAATTCGTTGCCGCGGTGCGTAAGGATGTGAGAGACTGATCCGTCTTTTCTACACAACCACGCGAGTGAAGCGAATGAACGATAGGCCGCTTTCATCGATTTGGAACCCTCGAACCTGCCGCCGCGCACGCCTCTGGCTCTTCTTATGTGTTTCGGGACTGGCTTTCTGCCCCGCCTTCCTGCTTTATGGGGCCGACAACCCAACTCCGGCCATCAAGCTTGACCAGGTCGGGTACCTTGCCGGCGCACCCAAGGTCGCCCTGGTCGCGAGTTCAGCTAAAACCTTTGAGATCAGGCGTTCCAGCGATGGGAAGGTCGTCCTTCATGGAGCTCTTTCGCCAGCAGCAACCGATCCGCTCTCAGGCGACACCGTCGAGGCAGCGGACTTTTCCCGGCTGCGCCGGGCAGGAACCTACTACCTGCAGGTACCCGGAGTCGGGAAGAGTTGGACCTTCGCCGTAGGCAGCAACGTCTTCGAGCGCACCTGGTACCTGGCCATGCGCGGCTTTTACGGCCAGCGCTGCGGAACGGCAGTCGATCTGGGTCCGGAGTTTCCGGGATATTCCCACCCGGCCTGCCACCTGCACGGCGAGTTTCATCCCAGCTCAGGGGCGTCCGGACCACGAGACAACATCGGCGGCTGGCACGATGCCGGCGACTATGGCCGCTACATGGTCAACTCCGGCATCGCAACGGGAACGCTGCTGTGGGCATGGGAGATCTACGGGCCCCGGCTCAAGCCGATTCAACTCCGGATTCCCGAAACCGGCAACGGCACCCCAGACATCCTCAATGAAGTCCGCTGGAACCTGGAATGGATGCTGAAGATGCAGGACAGCGACGGCGGCGCATGGCACAAGCAGACGAGCACGCACTTCCCGGGCTTCATTGCTCCCGACAAGGACACGCTGCCCAGCGAGGTCATCGGGACCGGCTCGGCGCCCTACAAAAGCACCTGCGCCACTGCCGATCTGGCCGCGGTGGCGGCGATTGCCGCGCGGGTCTACAAGCCCTTCGATGCGGCGTTTGCCACGCGGGCCCTGGATGCCGCGCGCCGCGCCTGGAAATGGACCGAGCAGTATCCCAATGTGACGTTCCGCAATCCGCCGGGCGTGACCACCGGTGAGTACGGCGATTCTAACTGTTCAGACGAGCGCCTTTGGGCGTCGGCGGAGCTTTGGCGTACCACTGGCGAAGCCGTTTATCACCAATTCTTCTTGAGCAACTATGCCGCGTATCTGCCCAGCCTGGATACGCCGCCCGCAGAAAACTGGAGCATGATGGGGCCGATGGCTCTTCGCACCTACGCTCTCTCGCGGCGGAAAGACGCCGACGCCAAGACGCAGGCGGCCATACGCGATCGAATGTTGACTGCGGCGCGCGCAATTGTCAGCGCCACTGCCGCCAATCCTTACCACGTGAGCCTCAAGCCGAAGGACTTCGTCTGGGGCTCGAACGGGATTGCCGCGCAGTATGGCATGGACCTGATGATCGCCAACGCGATCACACCGAATCCTGAATTTGTGAATACCGCGCGCGACGATTTGCACTATCTGCTGGGACGGAATACCTTCTCGCTCTCGTGGGTCACGCAGGTCGGCGAGCACTCGGTCCTGCACCCGCATCACCGGCCGAGCGGATCCGGCGAGCAACCGGGGCCGTGGCCGGGATTATTGTCCGGAGGGCCGAATGCCGGCCGCAATGATCCTGTGCTGGCAACGTTCCCGAGCGGCTTACCGCCCGAAAGGTACTATGCGGACCAGACGGCCTCATACGCCAGCAACGAGATCGCCATTAACTGGCAGGCAACTCTGGTCTTCTTGTTGGCCGGACAATTGCATTAAGAAGCTTTCAAGCCAGGACTTCGCGAGCCGCGATCGCCAAGATGCGGAGGGGATCGCGAGAGATCGATCGGCAAGTGAATTCGGGGGACTCGATGCATCTTCAACCATTGGATATCGCGATCATTTTGGTGTACCTGCTGGGCACGGTGTTCGTAGGCTACTGGGTATCCCACTACGGCTCGCGCGACATGACCGCATATTTTCTGGGCGGCAACAAGATGCCGTGGTATGTGCTGGGCCTTTCCAACGCTTCGGGCATGTTCGACATCAGCGGCACCATGCTGCTGGTGTACTGGATGTTCGTCTATGGCCTGAAGAGCGTGTGGATTCCGTGGCTGTGGCCGACCTTCAACCAGGTCTTTCTCATGGTCTACATGTCGGCGTGGCTCCGGCGCTCGCGGGTCATGACCGGAGCCGAGTGGATCAAGACGCGTTTCGGCACTGGCCGCGGCGCGCAGTTGTCGCACCTCATCGTTGTTCTCTATGCCTTCATCAGCATCATCGGTTTCTTCAGCTATGGCTTCAAGGGAATCGGCAAATTCGCGGCCACGTTTCTTCCCTGGCATCTGTCGCCGAATCAGTACGCGCTCATCCTCATAGCCATCACTGCGATTTACGTCATCAAGGGCGGCATGATCAGCGTGGTGATCACTGAGGTGGTGCAGTTCTGCGTGCTTTCCATCGCTTCTTTCGCCGTGGGCATCATCGCCATGCGCCGCGTGGCGCCGGAGGTTTTGCATCGCGTGGTGCCGGCCGGCTGGGACAATGTGTTTTTCGGCTGGCACTTGAATCTCGACTGGTCGGCGCTGATCCCGGCAGCCAGCACGCGAATCGCGCAGGACGGCTATGGGCTGTTTGGCTTCTTCGTCATGATGCTCCTCTTCAAGGGCGTGCTGATCTCGGCCGCCGGCCCGGCCCCGAACTACGACATGCAGCGCGTGCTTTCCTCAAAAGATCCACGCGAGGCTTCGATGATGAGCGCGTGGGTCAACGTCGTGCTCACCTTTCCCCGCTATTTTCTTACCGCCGGTCTTGCCATCCTGGCCGCCGTGTTCTTCTCGGACAGCATCCGCGCCATGGGCGCCAACATGGACTTTGAGCTGGTGCTGCCCTATGCCCTGGCGCGCTTCGTGCCCGTTGGCCTGCTCGGATTCCTGATCTCCGGCCTGCTCGCCGCCTTCATGGCCAACTTTGCCGCCACCGTGAATGCCGCGCCGCCGTACTTCGTCAACGACATCTACAAGCGCTACATTCGCCCCGACGCTCCGCCGCGCACCTACGTCCGCCTCAGTTATCTCAGCTCGTTTGTGGTAGTGGTCATCGGCGTCCTCATCGGCTGGAATGTCACTTCTGTCAACTCCGTCGTGGTGTGGATCGTCTCCGGACTCTGGGGGGGATACACCGCCTCCAACGTCCTCAAGTGGTACTGGTGGCGCTTTAACGGCTATGGCTACTTCTGGGGCATGCTTGCCGGAATCACATCCGCTCTGGCGCTGCCGACGCTGGTCGCGAAGGTACCCCTGGTGCAGCATCTGCTGGCCGCCTACTCCATCAATATGGATGTCTCGATCGTCTTCCCGCTGGTGCTGGTAATCTCGCTCATCGGATGCTTTGCCGGTACGCTGCTCACCAGGCCAGAGGACGACGAGGTGCTCAAAGTCTTCTACCGGCGGGTGCGGCCGTGGGGCTTCTGGGGCCCCATCTACCGCAAAGTTCTCGCCGAGGACCCCGGCTTCAAGCGCAACAAAGACTTCAAGCGTGACATGTTCAACGTCGCCGTCGGGATCGTCTGGCAGGTCGCACTCGTCGTGCTCCCCATGTACATCGTGATCTGGGAGCTCCGGCGCGCCGCAATCAGCCTGGCCATCGTTCTGGTCACGTCAGCAATTCTCAAGTTCACTTGGTACGACCACCTGGAGCGCCGCGAGGTCGAGGCTGCGGAAGTCGCGGCTCCTGCTCGCTCGTCTTCCTAGGAATCGCGGGGGCGATGTTACAAGAGGAGAAAGTGAGAAAAAAAGCGAAACTAAGACACGAGCCAATGCCGGGACAGCCGGTCAGTCTGCGTATCCTGGGCGAATACCTCGACCTGTCGCCGGCCACCATCTCGCTGGTGCTGAACGATGCGCCCGGTGTCCGTGCGATTCCGCAGGAAACGCGGGACCGAGTCAAGGCGGCAGCCGCAAAGTTCGACTACCGGCCCAGCTTTTACGCGCGCTCCTTGCGCAAAAGGCAGACCTTTTCCATCGGCGTGCTGGTTCCGGAGCTGAGCGACAGCTATTCGGCGCAGGTGCTCACGGGCGTAGAAGAATCCCTCATCGAGGAAGGCTACTTTTACCTCACCGCCAGTCATCGCCGCAAGCCCGACTTGATTGAAGAGTACCCGCGCATGCTGATGGAGAGGTCGGTGGAAGGATTCATCCTGATCGATACGGTGTTGCAGCATAGCTTCAAGATTCCGGCGGTCGCGGTGGCCGGTCATCGCCAAATTCCGGGGATCACCAACGTGGTCCTCGATCAGCGCCGGGCGGCAGAACTCACCTTGCGCCATCTCTACCAGCTCGGTCATCGCAGCATCGCCTTCATGCGCGGCGGCAGCCACAGCTCCGACGCCGACGAGCGCTGGGAATGTCTGAAAGATCTGGCCAGAGAATTCGGCATTGTGGTGCGGCCCGAGTTGATCGTTCAACTCAAGCTGCTGGTTTCCACGCCCGAACTGGGGTTCGAGCCGGCTTGCGAATTGCTCAACCGCAAAGCCGATTTCACGGCCATGGTCTGCTACGACGATATCGCCGCCATCGGCGCTATCCGGGCCATACGGGACCGTGGGCTGCGCGTTCCCGAGGACATCTCTGTGGTCGGCTTTGACGACATCCAGAGCGCGGCTTTTCACAATCCCAGCCTGACTACGATTCGCCAGCCGCTGCATGAAATGGGCACCATTGCTGCTCGTGTGCTCTTGCAGCGGGTTCGCGGCCAGAATGCCGTTCCGCAGATCTTGCCCGTCCTGCCGGAATTGGTCATTCGCGAGTCAACCTGCCCGCCGCCCGAAAAGCCCAATCGAACAAAGCGCAGCTAAGGGGGCAGAAGAATAGCTCCGGAGAAGACGGGCCGGATCGAGAATCGAGCCGCAAACCCCTTATTTTCATTGCTTCCTGCGTATTCAGGCTGGTATAGTCCTCCTTTGGCCGCTACCCGTGCGGCAACGACTGCTGTTCCTGAGGTCGTTGGGCCCATTCGACAAAAATCGCAGCCTGACCAGAGAGCTGCAGGGTCCATCGATCCTTATCTTCGAGAGTTCGGCCAGGGCGTAAAAGGGCAACTTGTTCCTGGAGTGATCGAATTGGCAAAACCTTCCTCGGGCCAACCTGTGAGCAAAGCCAGGCAGCGTACCGTGGCGCCGGTTACGAACCGCAAGCCCACGATGAGCGATGTGGCTCGGCTGGCGGGCGTGGGCACCATGACCGTCTCCCGAGTGTTAAGCGGCACCGTTCGCGTTTCGGCGGAGACCACGCAGCGGGTTCAAACTGCGATTGAGCAGCTCAAGTACCGTCCCAACGTGCTGGCGCGTGCATTTCGCGGTCAGCGCAGTCATTCAATCGGTCTGATCATTCCCTATCTTTACGATCCCTTCTTTGCCAGTTGCGCTCATGCGGTAACCACCGTCGCGCGGGAGCACAGCTACTCGGTCATCATCACCACTTCCAACGAAGATCCCGAAACGGAATACGCCGAAGTCGATGAGATGATGCAGCGGCACGTGGACGGGCTCCTGGTGATTCCGGCCCGGAACCGTCACTCGCGCCTCACACGCACGCTCTTTGGCAAAACGCCGGTGGTTGCCTTTGACCGCCCGGTCCCCGATCCCTCCATCGACACTGTTCTGGTGCAGAACGCTGTCGGATCGCGCCGCATTACGGAGCATCTCATCGAGCACGGGCACCGGAACATCACTTACCTTGCGCTCAGCCGCAACCTGTTCACCATCAACGCGCGCTATGCTGGCTATCGCCGCGCAATGCTGGACGCAGGGTTCGAACCATGCGCGGTCTTCGATTGCGAATCGGAGGAGGTCGTGGAGCAGATCCTCAAAGCAAAGAGGGCATCCGACGCCCCCCCCACCGCAATCATCACTTCGAATACCCTGGTTACGCGCTACGTCCTTGGGGCGATTTCTCGCCTTGGCCTGCGCATTCCCAACGATCTGGCCTTCGCCGGTTTCGACGACTTCGACCTCGCCGAGTTCACTTCACCGCCGCTCACAGTTGTCCGCCAGCCCGCGCAGGAGATGGGCCGCGTCGCCGCAAACCTGCTCTTCGACCGCATCGCGCGCGGTGAAACGCAGCACACGGGCAACCGCATCGTTCTCCCCGTCGAGATCGTGCTTCGCCGCTCGTGCGGCTGCAAACATCGCACCCCTTTCGTCATTCATTGAGAGCGCTTTCAAGGAGCGCGGCCTTTACGGGACCTGAACTGTTTGTGCGGCCAAGTTCCAGCCGCGGAGGCCGATCGCTGGTCTCGCGCTGCCCGCCCCAAATGCCACCGCCACTACGCGTTGCTCGCCGGGCAAAAGCGAGACGTAGTTGTCGCTGTAATAGGCGGGCAGGATGCGTTGACCCGTCGCAGCGTCGGTGAGCGTGAGTTTGATCATGAGCGCCGCCGCGGAACCCGTATTCTTGATGCGCACCGTCACCGTGCGCTCGCCGTTCGACGCTGCGGAGGCCGCCGAGGCCGAAAGAGTAGCAGGCGGAAGCGAGTTCAGCTCGCGGAAGCTCGCTTCGTCCGCCGCCCACCAATAGAAGTTGTCGCTCACGGGCGCGCCGGCCGCATCGCTCACTTCGAGTTCAACGAAGATGGCGTGGCCGCCGGCCAACGTCACGAGATCAGGCTTCGCCACCGCGGTGCGATCATCGGCGGCGGCCAGAACCTGGTTGGTCTGATCGCTCAGCGTCTTGCCATCCAGGCCCTCCACAAGCGTGCGCACTTTGAAGGATCGCGCCTCGCCCAGGTTGATCAGATCGACCGAGCCATCGGACAGATTCAGTTGCGCGTGCACAGGCTCGCACGCTTTCTCGGTGCCGTAGAAGCTCGATTGCGTATCGTAGTCCCAGCTCAGGAAGTTCCACTCCATGCTTGGCCATGACGGCTGCGTCATCCAGATCATGCGGGCCGAGTTGGGCTGCCAAAGATGCGCAGCAAAACCCTCGAAGATGGCGCGATGGCCAACGTAATCCAGCATCTGCGCCTTGCGCTCGAAATCTTCGAGGCTGGTAGGCGCGCCAAACTCCGTCTCCATATGGGCCATGTAAGGTTGCACCGCGCCGTTCCCGCTCTGGTGCCAGTCGTGATAGGCCCATGTGTCGCTGATCGGCCACCGATCGGGCTCGGGGATGAAGGATTCCATGCTCTCCAGCGTTGGCACGCTGGGAATCCCGAGCTCGACGCTGAATCCGCGGTTGATCCGGTAATAGGTTTCGAGCGGCTGGAATTGATAGGGCCCCGAGTTGCGCAGATTCACTTGATTCGAGCTGCCCGTGTAATAGCGCGTGTGATCGAGCGTGCGCACCAGCTCTGCCAGCCCCTCGTTGATCGTCGGCTGCGGCACGCCTTCGTTCCGCCCGCACCACACCACAATCGACGGATGATGACGGTAGCGCAGGATTGTGTCGCGCGCATTCGCCAAAAACAGCGCCGGGTCTTCGGCTTCCAGGTTGTAGGTCTGCGTCGACTCCCAGAAGTCGTTCCACACCATCAGTCCGTACCTGTCGGCCAGCGAGTAGAAGTTCTCTTCCGTATTCTGGCCCATCCAGTTGCGGATCATGTTCACGTGCGCGTCGCGATGCAGCCGGAAATACGGCTCCAGGTGCTCGATGCTTACGCGCTTCAGCATGTCGTCCATGCCCCAGTTGCCGCCGCGCGCGGCAATGCGCACGCCGTTCACTTTGATCACCAGGTCCGTTCCCGGCCATCCACCGTCAACCGGGCGGATTGACGGCGAATCCGCAGCCCCCTGCGCCAGGGTCTGCACCCACGAGTGCAGCATCCAGTCCGGCAGCGTTTGCCCAGGCAGCACCTGATTCGGCGTCCAGTCGAAAATCTGCCGGATGCCTTGGTGCGTCCCGTCGATCAGCGGCAGTGCCTCATCGTGGGTGCGGCTGGGCAGCACCTCCACGCGCCGCAGGTGTCCCGGCGCGTCGAAGAGCGAAAGCTCGTAGCTCACCTCTCTCATGCCGAACTCGATTTGTTTCGCCGCGCTGACCTTGCCGCCGGTGGCCAACGAGACTTTCAGCGTGTGCAGCGCGGGATCTCCGTAGCCATTCGGCCACCACAGCCGAGGATGCTGAACTTTGAGCTGCGTAAATTCAGCCGGCTCCAGCCGAATCACCGTCTCGCCCGGAGCCAGACGCACGTGCTTCGTAACCTGAACGTCGTCGAAGCTGGCCGTGAGCTCGCCATCGATCGCGGCGCTGTCGGTGTTCGTGAGCGGCGCTTCGATCTCGATGTCGGCCTCGCTGCGGTCGGGTTTGGGCAACGTCGTAATCACGTTCAGGTCGCCAATCTCCACCGGCCCCGTAGCTGTCAGCGTCACGTCCTGCCAGATGCCCGTGTCGCGGTCGCGAATGCCGGGTATCCAGTCCCAGCCCTCGGCGGCGGAAAAGGTCGGGCCGTCCAGCACTTCAATTCCGCCGTTCTCGCCCGGACCGCCCCGGAGCGACTGCTCGTTCGGAATCCCCGGATGCGGCGGCGGAGAGACTCGCACGGCCAGCGCATTTTCGCCGCCGGCGGCAATGTCCGTCACGTCGAATTTCCCGCGCAAAAAGGCGCCAGTAAATCCGCCGAGTTTCTTCCCGTTCATCCAGATTTCGGCCGCGTAATTCACGCCTTCAAAGGCGAGCGTGAGCCTGCGTCCACGCGCCTGGGACGGTGTCTTGAACTCCACGCGGTACCAATAGTCCTGATAAGCCAGGCTCTCGGGAATGGCTAGATTGTTCAACCCGTAATCGGGATCGGGATAAAGGCCGCGGTCGATCATTGTCGTCAGTACTGTACCCGGCACCGTGGCCACCAGCCAATTCTTGTCGTCAAAACCGGCCTTGGAAATCTCCTCACCAGTTGCTTTCACCTGCGGCACCGCCTCCAACCTCCAGCCGCCCGCGAGTTTCCACGGATCATCGCCCGTCAACCTGGAATGCAGGTCAGCCGCGCTCAGCTCTTTCGCCACTGGCTTCTCGATCTCGCCCTTGCCATGCGGCAAGATGGACGGATCCTGCGGCGCGCTGTATCCGGCCTGCGAGCGAGTCTGCACCGGCCAATGCTGCGAGGCCTCCTCGTATGTGGCCAGGCTGAAGTCCGGCGGCGCGTCGGCAATCGCCTTCACCTGCTCGGCCGTCAACGCCCCACGGTAGATTCTGAGCGACGCGATCTTGCCGCCGAAGTGACTGGCGGCGACATCCGGCAATGGCGGCGGCGCCATCTCCAGAACCGCCGCGACGCTGCCCTGCGCAAGCGCGCTCGAAGCTACCGCCCGGCCATCGGCATACAGGACAATCTGTTCTCCGTCGCTCACCGCTGTGGCAAAGTGCCACTTTCCCGCGTCGAGCGCCTGATCTCCCGGCACAAATCCTGCCGAGCTCTGCGCCCGCCCCAACCACAGGCCGAGCCGATTGTTTGCAATGCCGATGAAGCGCGCATCTTCCGCGGCCGGGTCGCCCATGCCGGCCAGCAGCGTCGTCCCTTGCAGGGCCTCAGGAGACTCGAACCAGAAAGCAAGCGTCCATGAAGCGCGCCCCGCCAGCAGGGGGTCCTGCATCGCGGGCTGGCCCGATCCCTGGCCATCCATCGCAACGGCTGCGAGCCCGTCAAGCGAAGTCAATGGAGACAGTGTCTTGTTCAAGCCGGGCCCTTCGGCAAGGAAAACGGCATTGAACGGACCATACGCTACCGCGGGGGGCGTCGATGTTTGCGCGTGGACTGGAGCCGCAAGCGCGGCTGCAACCAGAGCAAAGGCGAATCGAATCCTTGCAAGAATGAATGTGGAATGCTTGGGCATGGCAGACCATCCTATAAAATACGCGAATTGAAGCGCAAAATGCCTGTCTCGTTTTCGCCAGGCGCGATTCCGGGAATCCGGAGCGAAACCCGAAGATAACGTTACCACAGATGAATATACTTCCGGCTCCGGATGGCGAAAATGCTCTACCGGAGACCGGAAACCATCATAGCCCCAGCAGGTCAGAATTGTCGCTGGTGTTCTACATAAAAGGGCCGCATTTCCCCGGAAAGATTTCGCACTTCCCACTGCTCGTTGTGATACAAATGGTAACAATCTCATTCCGCATGGGAGTGCTCTCATCGATTGATGTTTGCGGTGTACCTGATGGCTGACCTTGTGGAGAGCCGTGTGCTTGCGTTCGATGTCGGCGGCAGCCACGTCGCCGCGGCAGTGTGCTCTGCCCCAGATTTCCGCCTCGGCATGGTCGCCAGCGCCCCGCATCCGGCCACGCATACTTCCGACGCCTTTCTCGACCTCCTTTATGACCTGGGAATGAAAGCTCGGGCCGGCCACGACGGGAATATGGAAGCGATGCTTGCCGTACCCGGACCGTTCGATCTTCAGGCCGGCGTGAGCCTGATGCGTCACAAATTGCCCTACCTCTATGGAGTCGATCTGCGGCAGGCGCTCGCCGCGCGATTTGGCTTGCCGGCCGCCCAGGTGCGCTTTCTCAACGACGCCGATGCGTATCTGCTTGGCGAGATTGGCGCGGGAGCGGCGCGCGGCTTCCACCGCGCCGTCGGTCTCACGCTCGGCACGGGCATTGGTTCAGCATTTGGTGTCGATGGTCACCTCGTGACCGAGGGACCCGGCGTGCCCGCTGGCGGCGAGATCTGGAATCTTCCCTATCGGGGCGGAATCGTAGAGGACTTCGTCTCGTCGCGAGCCATCGTCGGGAACTACGAACGCTGCACTGGCAAGCGGCGCGAAGTCGTTGACCTCGCGACAGCGATTCCCGGCGATCCGGCCGCACGAGAGGCCTTCATCGAATTCGGCCAGCACCTTGGAGAAGTGATTCGGACTCTGCTCGCCGAGTTTCATGCGGATGTCATTGTGCTGGGGGGCGGAATCTCCCGCTCCGCGAACCTCTTCTTGCCCGCAGTGCAGGCCCAGATCGGCGACTCCCCGATCCAGTTGCGCGTTTCCGAGCTGAAGGACAAGGCCGCGCTCGTCGGCTGTGGCGTGGCCGCCTTCCGCTCCGCGACCGGCTCGCCGGACCTCGGCAAATCGACGCCCGTGAGCAGCGCCACGGTCTAAAGCCATCTCCAGCGAGGCCCGCTCTACTGATAGAACGTAACGATGCTCTGCGCGGGAAGCGTGTAGTTGAACTGCCCGCCGGAGATTGGTACCGCGGTTTGTGCTGCCAGTCCTGCGGATGAAGTACTTTGGTATGGCGTCAACGAAGTCACGCCGCTCCCGTTGTTCAGCACGAACGTCAGGCTCTCCGGGGATGCATTGGCGTTGATGGCCACAATCGCATAGTGTGACGGTGAGCTGCTGCTATAAGCCGAAACAAACACGCCGGAGACGGGATTTGCGGTCGCTGACACACGCACCGAACCAGGCGCGATGAACTTGGAGTACTGGCCCATCACGTCGCCCATCACCATCACATTCCCGGCGTTGTCGACGAGGCCACAGGTGCCGGCGTTGGTTGCACAACTGCCGGTAGAGGAGCCGAAAAGTCCCCACCAGACATAGGCGTTGTATTGGCCGGTGACCATCGAGTTATGGATCGATTCACCATAGGTCGTCAAGGCTTGAGCCCAGGTCAGTTGCGCGCTGCTCAGGGGGCCGAATTCGGTCATCCAGATCTCTTTCGGACTGTCCCCCGAAGGAATGGAGTATGGTGCCGGCTGGACGCCATAGAGGTGGCCGCCGATGATGCTGATGAGACCTTGGGCACTGGGGTCTTCGAGGGCCGTCAGTGCCTGGGAGGGCTGGAAGCTATCCGCCTCCGGCATGATGAGCTTCGTGGAGTATGGGTCCGAGGTGATTGTCGAAGCGTTGCCCGCTATCCAGGTATCCATTTGCTGAGGAGTCCACAGGCAGGACTCATAATTGACGTTCTCCTCCGGTTCGTTCTGCATCGAGATGGCATAAAGATTGAAACTGTTGGTGGTGTTGAAAAACTTGACGAAATCCTCCAGATAGTTGGCGTAGTCGGCATACCCCTTGTTGCTGTCACTTGTTGGATCAAGGTAGCCGCCGCAGTAGTCGGCGGCGGGACTGCATGAGCCGGAGTAATAGGGCTGGGCGGTGGAAGTGTTTTTCATCGAGATCGGCGGCGTCCACGGCGAGGCGAAGACAATGGCTTTGGGGTTGGCGGCGACGGCTTCCGCGCCGTTGGCAGCCTCGTAGTCCCATTCGCCCGTTTCATATGGATCCCCCTTGGTGCCGCCGCCCGATGGCGAGCCCTCGGGATCGATGCGCACCCGCAGGATGTTTAGGCCGAGGCCGCTCGTAGGGCTGAACAGGGCCGTGGCCACGGCTGGTGGCATTTCTCCGAGCCACGCCGTCGAGCCGCCGAAGCCACGGATGATTTGATAGGTCGTTCCGAAATCGACTGTCACCTGGTTCGGACTCGCACCAGTGGTGAACGTCCAACCGTAGTTCGAGGCCAGCGCGGCGCCGGCGGAACTGGTCGCTCCTGTTGTTATGGTCGCCATATACGACGTGTTGTAGGCCAGGGCTGCATTGGGAGTGAACGTCGCCGTTGAAGTGCCGGTGTTGTAACTGATCAATCCTGCGACGGCGGTATTGCCCGGTCCGGTCAACGTGAACGTCGACGCGGTAACGGTCGACGAGTTCATGGGCTGGCTGAAGGTCGCGGTCAAACCGTTGCCGATGTTCACGCTCGTAGCGCCGTTAGCAGGCACGGTGGTCGTCACGGTGGGAACCGGCGGTGTAGTCGTGGTGAAGCTCCACGTGTAAGGCGTGGACAGCGTAACTCCTGTGGAACTCGTAACGCTGGCGCTGAGCGTCGCCACGTATGTGGTGTTGTAGGCAAGGTTCGCCGCCGGAGTGAACGTTGCAACCGAAGTGCCGGCGCTGTAGCCGACGTTGCCCTGCACAGAACTGTTTCCCGGCCCAGTCAGAGTGAAGGTCGAGGCAGTGATCGTACCCGAATTCATCGCCTGGTTGAACGTTGCCGAGACAGCGGTTGTGATAGCCACGCCGGTGAGCCCGTTGGTGGGCGCAACTGCTGTGACCGTCAGCGCGGGAGCTGCTGCGGTGGTGAACGACCAGGTGTAGTTGGCGGCCAGCGCAGTTCCCGTCGATGCCGCAACTCCAGTAGTGATTTCCGCAGTGTAGGTTGTGTTATAGGCCAGCGGAGACGTCGGCGTAAGTGTCGCCACGTTTCCGTTGGCGGAATAGCTGACGGTCGCGGCTACGGCCGACCCGCCCTGTGGCGTGAGCGTGAACGTCGAGCCGGTGATGCTTGCCGCGTTCATTGCCTCGCTGAAGGTAGCCGTGACGGCCGAGGTAATGGCAACGCCGGCGCTTCCGTTCGCCGGTGTCACTGCGGTAACTGTCGGCGCGGGAACTGGCGCCGTCGTGAACGACCAGGTGTAATTCGCGGCCAGCGCGGTCCCTGCGGTGCTTTGCACACCGGTTGTGATCGTCGCTGTGTAGGTCGTGTTATTGGCCAGCAAGGCGCTCGGCGTGAACGTCGCAGTATTACTGCCGCTGCTGTAGCTCACGGTTCCAGTTATTGCGGATCCTCCCTGCGGCGTCAGCGTGAAGGTGGAAGCGGTGAGGGTTGACGAATTCATCGTCGTGCTGAACGTGGCCGAGACAGTCGACGTGATGGCAACGCCCGTGGCCCCGTTTGCCGGCGTGACTGCGCTGACTGCCAGCGTGCTGGTGACGCAATTACTAGAACAGCCCGTTCCGCCCCCGCCACCACCGCATCCGGCAATGACGAGAGTTGCAGCTACCACACACCAAGCCGTAAAAATCCGCATAACCAACTTCTCCTTAGGATCATTTAGAAAGAGGATCGCCCCGTCTGACTCAAAACTCGGCTCGCTGTCAGTCACTTGCAAGTGGGATCGGTTTCTAGTGCGTGCCTCGAACCGTCAGTCGGCGATCGAGGGCCAGTCAAGGGCGCGTATATCAAGACGCAGATCGCGTCCAGTCTTCTGCAGCCCGCCCATACTAAATCAATTTACTTTGCTGCGCAACGCCGGTCCAAATGCCGTTCCAGACAACAATCGCGCCACTTGCGCGGCGCGATGTTGTTTTTATCGTAGCTTCTGTTTTGTGCCGTGCTATTGCACAGTCACATTGATGTAAAACGGTATCGAGACCTGGTTTTCGGTTCCATAGACCTTGATGCCGTTATTGGTTGTCGATCCGCTCCCTGGAACGATGCAATTGTCGCCCGGGCCACCGGGGGAGGAGACGCATATCGTGCCCACTTCGTCCGCCGTGATCGTCACCGGATAGGTTCCAGCAGGCGTATTCAGCGCCGCCAGAGGGGCCAAGGTTGTTGTATTGCATGCTGTAACACTGACTGCCAGCGCGCCTCCGACAATCATCAGGAACACCATCAGCAGCAGCCGGCCTTTTTCAAAGGTCCTGCGCCGGAAGAAGAGCCCGATCATTCCGAAGCCAAAGATTGCCGCCAGCGTGACGGAGGTAGTGCGAGCATTCTGGCTGGTAGTGGTGCCCGCCGATACATCGGTGTAGAAAGTCACGGTCACCTGTCCCGGCGTGCACGAAACGGAACCGTCAGCGACTTCCGTCGCCGTTGCGCCAGAGGGACACGGGATATCCACGGAGTTCGGTACAAGCGGGTCCGGGTTGGGATAGCTGAACCAACACTGTGTGTGTGGCGGCAGACTGTCGCAGGTCAGCGAAACCGGGAAGTTAGAAGCGTTCAACTGAGCGTTCAATCCCAGGATCCCATAACCAAGCAGCGAGGTCAGGGTTAGGTTCATGCTCGCCGAGGATCCGGCCTGCACCGTCAGCGACGGAGCAACCGTCTGTGACGCCGCATTGCCGGTTTGTGTGATTTGCACCATGGGTCCACGAACAGACTGGAACAGCGTTGATGTCGGCCCGGTGAGGCCCAGGAAATTAGCATCCCCGCTATACACCGGGTAAATGTAGTGTGTGAAGAGCACCGGCGAATAGCTGACACCCTGGGGCACGTACCAGAAACAACTCGTCGGGAACGATGCCTGGGCGCCGGTGACCGTGCCCGCGTTTTCGATGGTCAACACTCCGGCGCCGGACGAGGTAGGGCATGCCACGCCCGAGTATCCGCCAGGGGCCGCGTATCCGGCCAGAATGCAGGTTGCCGTGCCGATTCCCGCTGCGGAGGTTCCCGGAGGGCATGTGGTCGAGTTGTCCATCACTGTAATCGACCCGGTGGGAACGCCCGCGGCGGTATTCACTTTCATGATGAAGTTGTACTGAAAGGCCGCCGCCGACGGGTCGTACGGAGTTGTGCCGCTGCCAGTTCCCGCCAACACGAACGGCAGGGCAACATCTGTCGGATCAGGGAAGGTGGGCAGTTTGATCCCCGTAATCGCGGACTTCGCCACGTTAACGGACAGCGTTCCCGTCGATCGGCCGTAGACTCGATCGCCGCTGTAATACACGGTTATGGTCTGCGTCCCCGCTAATACCGGCGACAGAGTGAAACTGGCGGCGCCATCGGTTAAACTCGACGTTGCCGTCGCCAATATCGGCGTTATGGTGGGAATGCCCGCATTCGGTCCGGAACTCGGAATGACGACATTCCAGGTTGTGTAGGTTATCGTGACCGACCCTGATGGGGTCCCTGCGCCGCTCTTCGGAGCCACCGTGATTGTAAGGGGAGTATTGATGACCTCAGCCGCTTTGGCTCCGCCAGCAACGGTCGTTGCGGAGTTGGCTAGCGGCAACGCCGTTCCTGTCGCAGTGATGGTCGTTGGAACGTTGATCGCAGTGCTGATGACGCCGATCGTACCGGTCAAAGCGCCCTGCTCTCCAGGCCCCGGGGCGAAGGTGATGTCCACTGTGCAGGTGGCGCCCGCCGCAATCGGGCTCCCGGCTTCGCAGCCGCCGGTCGCCGTGTCTGCAGCCGTGAAGTCCACTGGCAGTTGCAAGTACGACGGCTGTTGAGCATTCGCTGGATTCGTATCGGTGTAGCCGGTCACGGTCAGCGCCGAGTTTCCGGTGTTGGTGATGGTGGCGATCGCACTTGTGGATGACGTCAGTGAGGCGGGCTGGTCCAAGGTCAGCGTGCCGTTCGTGCTCACCAGGGTGATGGCGCCGCCCGCGGCCTGAACCAGATAGACATTGTTCGCGCGGTCAAGAGCGACCGACGAAGTACCGCTTACCGTCGCGGCAATCGCGGTCTCGCCAGCCGGATCTAAGGCGCCGCCCACCCAGGGAATGCGCGTGGTTCCGCTTGCCGAGGAGATATAGATTGCTCCGGATGGATCGACAGCCAAACCCGTAGCGCCGCTCAAATTGTTCAGCAACGTGACAGGAGCCCCCGTGCCACCGACAAGTTCGAAAAGGTTCACCCCGTCGATCACGTAGACATTGCCGGCTGCATCCGCAGCCACTGCAGATGGCGCGGTAAAGCCGGTGGTCAGTATGATTTCCGTCTGTCCTAGATTGGCACTGGTCGAAGCGCTGACACCCCTCAGCTTGACGACCCTACCATTGCCCGGATCGGCGATATATAGATTGTCAAACCCATCCACGGCCAGTTGCAGGCCGGTGGTACCCAGGCCGCTCACCAGAGTTACTTGGCTCGTTGAGTTCGTCCCTGGCGCAGAGCCAGTGATCTCGCTAAGGCCAAAAGGCACTTCGACCACGCTGCCGGTGCCGCTATCGGCGATAAAGACATCGCCGGAGCCATCGACGGCGACGCCGGTGGGCAGAGTCAATCCGGTACCGACGGAGCCCGGAGTAGAGGAAGCTCCGGAACCCGCGGCATACATAAGAACTTTAGCTTGGCCAGGATCCGCAACATAGACATTGCCAGAAGCGTCCGTCGCGACCTGGCTCGGGGTCAACAACTTTGAGCCAATCGAGGACTGCAATGCGGGCGACGCCTGGATGTTCGCGCCCATCCCGATGCCATGCAGCACCATGCTCGCTAGCGTCACGTAATTAGAGCCTTGTGCGGTTGCCGTTGTCGATCCTGACGTCCCGGCAGTCACGGCGCTGGTCTGAACCTCAAACTGTGAATTCTTTAGGCCGCTGGCCAGAACGGTTAATTGCACGCCATTGAGCGGGTAAAGGGGATCGGTCTTGGTGGCGTCGGTGAAAGTGACGATCTCACCTGCGGAGAAGGTGTTCGTGGCGGTCAGAGTGAGAATGGTGCTACTTGCCGGGATTGAATATGCAGTGACGGAGATGCTCGGACCGAGCACAAACTTCTGCATCAGCAGCTTGGCTGAGATGTTCCCGACGGAAGTCGGAGTAAATGATACGTTCTCCAGGCAACTCTGGCCGGATGCGTAGGCTACTCCGGTGGTGCAGGTCCCGCCGGTAATCGCGAAATCGGGCGTTGACACCCCGTTTTCCGCAATAACAAAGGTCGCAGGCGTTGCGCTGCCGTTAAAACCGAAGACAACATTTGACCCGTTAGAGACTGTTTTCGTTATGGGGGAAGAGCCGAACTCGGCATAACCAAAGCCGACCTTGGCCACATCCGCCTGGCCGTTGGTTTGCGTCTGCGTGGTGGGAACGTACATCAAATTGCGCGCCGAATCGATGGCAACTTGGCCTCCGGCATGCACGCCTGAAATTAGGACCGCTGAAGAGGTTTGCGGCGTCCCGGCTGGATTCGGGACCTCGACGACACCAGTGAGCGAATCGCTGATGTACAGGTTGCCGGCGGCATCGGTCATGACGCCCTTCACGGCAGGAAGATTCGGGTCCACGCGGGGAAGACCTTTGTCTGTCGTGTTGCTTGTGTTCGCCGCGGCTTCAATGACGCCGGGGAGTCCACCGCTGTCTTCAACCCAATAGGTATTACCCTCAGGATCCTGTGCAACGGCAATTGGGCGCGCGGTCAGGCCCGCCGCCGGCACTGCAATCCAATCGCCGGCTTTAGGACTGGACCATCCGCCCGTGACGGACAGATCTTGAATAGCTTGGCTGAGGGAGCCGCCTTGTTCGCCGACGATCAGGTCGTTGTTGTTGCCGATGGCAACGGCCCATGGTTGAAAATAGCCGATGCTATTGCCCGTAAGGTCAGTGATACCGTATTGCGCCCAGGCTTGGGGCTCGTTCTTCGATCCGGAGTTGGTGCATATCGTCGTCGTCGGGTTACTGGGAGACAGGTCGTCAGCCGCTCCATCGTTGAGGCCGGTCCAGGTTTTGGTTGCCGCATTCCACGTGAACAACACCAGGCAGTTGTTCCAGTTGGCCCCTAAATAGAGATTGTTAGCCGGGTCTATGAGGATGACGGGGTTTTGGTAGCCACCCCCCAGGCTCGCCGACGGGGACGCGCCAGCAAGCGTAATCGCTGCTCCTCCGCCTGCGGGAAACTCGTACAGCGCGCCGTTTGCATAATCCACAACCAGCCAGTCGCCGGCTTGGTCGATCGCCGTCTCCTGAATGGTTCCCCACCCCGTGGGATGAGACAAACCGGCGGCAGAACTGGCGGTCACCAGCGGCGATCCTTGGCCTGTGGCCAGGCCAGTCAGGCACAAGCTAAGCAGCATCAGCGTAAATGCAAAGCCGGCAAACCGGCGAAGTACGATGAACGACGTGGTGGCCATTGCATTCCTCCCGAAACGAACTCGTATCAATCTTCCGCGAGTGGTTCCCGCCCATTCGCGGATCGAGGCTTTTGGCTTTCCTCTTGGCTCTCCGGGGGCTGCCTCCAACTCCCGGAAAGCACTGCTAATTCCGCGCAGCTTCCGCAACCTCTACTGAACGTTCAACGGCAACGTAAACATCGGCGTTGTCAGAGAGTTCTGAATCAGCGCCTCCGGATCGTAGGTGATGATTTGCACGTTATAGGTTCCGGCTGGTGTCGTCACCTTTGGCGCTGGTGGCGGCGTTGAGTACCCGGCGTTGGTGCAAGCGGTGATGCCCATGAATAAGCCGGAAAGCATCATCGCGACGCAGATTACAGCCATCGAACGGTAGAATTTCCTGCGCCCGGCGATCAACCCAACCAAACCGAGCCCGAACAGGCCAGCCAGCGCCCAGGGCGACTGCCTCGCGATCGAAGCCGTGGTGCCGCCGTTGACCGCTACGTTGGTACTGATGGTCATTACGATGGTCGTTGGAACCGCGCCGTTCGCGCCCACAGCCACGGTGCCCGTGCTGGGATTTGCGTAATTGAATGTGCACTCGGAGTACTGGGGCAACGTGGTTGCAGGGTTTGTCGTAGCCAGATGGATAGGCGCATCGGATGAGTTGCACTCCAAACTCACGCTTTCACTGAACCCCACGAGCGGCATCAGCGTTAGTGTCACCTGAGCGGGCGTCCCGGGCGTGATGGTCGTCGCCCCTCCAGACACAGTGATTTGAACGCTTGGATTGATTACGTAGAAAGTTTGCACTGCAAGAGTTATCGGGGCGTAGTTCACGTCGCCGCTGTACGACGCCGACAGATTGTAGATACCCAGGTTGAGATTCTGCAGCAAAAAGGTCGCAACGCCATTGCCGTTCGGCGCAATGGCCCCATTGACGCCTTGGGTTGGATCGGCAGGATTTCCATTCTGCGTGAAGGTTACGGTGCCTGAGGGCGTTCCCACCGAGGAACTCACAATAGCCGAAACGTAGATGGGCTTTGTCCAGAACACATAGGTATTTCCTGCCCACACGGTCACGAGTCCAGGGTTGGGTGTGCAGAGGTTGACCGTCTGGCCGTTCTGAACAACCGTCGAAGAGGTGCCATCCAGAAGCGTCGTGTAGTTGAGGCATTGACTGTTCGTCACCGGCACCCCAAGGGTGATTGTTGGGATTGCCCGAGCGATTGTGAACGTGCCCTTGACGGCGGCCCCGGCGAAGCAGGTGGTTGTCGAACATGTGTTCTGGGTGGCGCCTGCAGTGCCGTCACCGCTATAGTCCGCGTTGACGGTGTAGGTCCCGCCGAGCAGCCCATTGTAAGCAAATGTGGCGACACCGGCGCTATTCAGGGTTTGGGTCTGTTTGGGCTGATTGCCGTTGGCACTGCCCACTGAAAGCGTCACTGTCCCTGTCGGCGTACCGTAGCCTGTGCCGGCGGTTACGGTCACTTGGATCGTATTGCACCCTGGATAAGTTGCACCCGCGCACCCTGTACCGGTGACGGGGGTGACTGCGATCACAGCCGCAGTCGCCGGCCGAAGATCCTGGATTACATTGCCCGACACAGCGATATTGACGCCCGACGTCGCATTCACTGCATTGCTTATGACAGCGACAGACGCGCTCGTCTGGCCCGGGGACGGCGCCTGAAGAACCATACCGAGGTAGCAGGAGCCGCCCGGCGGAGTGCTGGTGGAGGCGCTGCAGGCCGGCGAGTTTTCGGTCGCCGGAACCACGGTGTAATCGCTGGCGTCGGTCCCGGAGAAGAGATCGACAGTTGGGTCGTCGGAGACCGTCAGTGGCTGGTTGCCCAGATTGAGAATCTGCGCATCGACTTCGGCGGGAACGTTGGGATTGATCTCTCCAGAAGAGTTGAAATTGAACGTGCCGCCGATGCCGAGTTGCGCCAAACCGGCGGTTGACCCGGAGCCGTACGATGCGTAGGCATTCTGGGTGCCATCAAGCGCCACGCCCCAAGGTATGGCGGGGCCGCTGCCCAAACCGCTTGTCAACAGAACCTGACTGTTGACATTCAGCGCGCCCGTAGTCGTGCTATAGGGAATCCACACCAAACCATTGGCTTCCGCCACAAAGACAGAACCCGACGGGTCCACGGCTAAGCCGGTCACCGGTGCCTGGAGGCCACTTGCAGCCTTTGTCAAACCTCCCCAAGGTATTGAGATCTCCCACAGGTTCGCTCCATCGGCCACCCACACATTTCCTGAGCTGTCGGTGGCAATCGCCGACGGACCCGTGAAACCCGACCCAAGCGTGATCTGCGGATAGGCTTGCGCGATCAGCTCTGTCTGTGGATTCGGTATCTCGACCACCTGCTTGTTCGCTTCATCTGCTACAAAAAGATCTCCTTGGCCATCCGTGGCAAGATTCAGGTTGCCTGTACCCAAACCAGAGACAATCTTGGTTTGCTGCGACGTGGCCAAGGCACCGTTGATAAACGGAATCAGGTAGATGTTGCCGGAGTCTCCGATATAGAGATTGCCGACGCCATCAACGGCCACGCCGGTTGGCGCCGATAGGCCGCTGCCCACGACTTTGCCCGATGCCGGGCTGGTGGTGCCGGCAGGATACTTCTCGATGGCCTTCAAGGCCGCGTCTGCAACGTACGTGTTGCCATAGAGATCAGCCGCCACTTGCTTCGGTTCGTTCAGCCCGGAAGCAATAGACTGAACGGTGGCCGAAGAAACCACCGAAACTGCCGCGCCTTGCCCGGTGCCACTCAGGTAGGCGTTGCTCCCTTCGATGACGTTGTTGCCGGAGTCGAGCAACTGCACCTCGCCCTCCACGGAACCGGCCTTGGTGGTATTCAACTGCACGTAATACGGGCACCAGCTATATGAGCTGGTTGTCGTCATGTTGGCGCTGAACGCCGGATACGAGGTGCCCGCGGCGCAGGGCTGCACCGGATTGGTCGGCGCCGGCACATCCAACAAAGGATTGTTGGCGACGGTCTGGAAACTTGCATTGCTCGGCTGCGCCAGAGCAATGCTGGCCGGCGTGGTGGGCTTGTTGAACATGAAATACAGGGCTTGCGTCTGGTTGACGGCGGCCGTGGCGGATGTCGAGCCGCTCGCGTCTGCGGCGATAGCACTCGTCGAAATCTCGAAAGCCGTACTGCTCAGGCCGGTTCCTGACACGTAGAAGCTGAGTCCGTTCAGCGCGTACAAGGGGTCGCCCGACTTTGCCGAGATCGTGACCACCTCGTTTTCAGTGAAGGAATTTTTCGCGGTCAGCGTCAACGTGCCGCCGCCCGCTGCTACCGAGTAGGCCGTGATCGGCACAGCGCGCGGCCCGCCCACTGGAGAAGTCCCCAGGGCGAGAGCGCCGGGCTCCCACACCACAATGGTCGATGTCAAACACGTTGCCGTCTGGGATTGCAGGGTCGTGGTATCGCAGGTTGGGCCGTTCACGCCGGCGGGTGCCCAGTCGTTGTTATAACTAGTGGCGATCCAAAGGAACCCCCTCTTATCGACCAGAGGCGGGTATCCGCCATCAACCGGCGAAACCATCACCGTATCGGCCCAAACCAGTTTCGGGCTCGACGGTGTGCCCTCATTGGGAATCATGAAAACGCCATCCGCTTGCCCACCGTATGAGATGTTGTTCGTGCTGCCGAAATACATGTTCCCTTGTGGGTCAATGAACATGCCATTAATGCCGTTCCAGCCACCCTGGTCGATCCGCGGCAACGCCCCCTCGGCCGCTCCGGTTCCATCGCCGACAACGGTTGGGGAGCCGGCGGGAATTTCCCGAATGCCGTGCACATTGTTGGGATAAGAGCCTTGGTTTTCAACGAAAAACAGATTGCCGGCGTGGTCGACCGCAATTTGGGAAGCGAAAGTCTCCAAGCCCGTAGCCAGGGGCGTAACCGAAGTGACGATGCCGTTTATATCCACCGTGTACTTGAAGATCGACGAGGTATCGGACGTACTCACATAGAAGGTGACACCGTCATCGCCCACCTGGAGATCCTGGGGCGGAATCGACAACGTCTGGTTGCTGCTGTTGGTGTAGGTTGGGCCTTTCCAGATGTCCGTATTGCTGAAAGTCCATGTCCCCGCGCTGGCGTTGTACGGAACCCGGCAGAACTGGACGGCAGAGCCGTAACGATCCGTGATATAAAGGTTGTCCCATTTGTCGAATGCAATGGCGGCGTTCCAGTACGAGCCCTTGAACTCCAGCAGCGAACAATCGGAGGCGTCTTTATTTGACGGCTCAGGCCCTACGATCTCCGTCGGCACCGATGCGCCAGGCGCCATATCGTAGATCGCACTGCCGGCGGAATCCAGGAAGAGGATATGGCCGTGCAATGAGTCTTGCCTCATGGAATAGATCTGAATCCAAACGCCGGTGCTGCCATGGCTGAAGGGAACGACCGAGCCTGCCGAGACCGGGGCCGGCGCCTTAATGGGCAACTGGGCCTTGGCGGCAACGCCCGGCAACAGGCCGGCAAGAAGAACCAGGCACGCAATCCGTGCAACCCTGCGAAACATGACTGCAGATTCGATGGCCATACATTCCCTCCCACAAGTTCAATCAGAGATCCCGTTACGAGCGGCTTACCCGTCTGCCCGCTTACGCGGATTCGGCGGAAGGCGGATGCCGCACTTCTTAATCCTTGCTCGGCCAGCCATTCCGCCCTTGCCAGCCGTTTGCCAGTCCTTCTTCCGGACGCCGCAGCAGGTTTAAGCCGCGGTTGCCCGGACAAGGACCCATCAGAACGTAAACTTCGCTTGCAGCTCCGCCGTCCTGCTTCCGACCTTGATATCCGCAACACCGAAATCCTGGTACTGGAGCATCCTTTGCGTCACCGCCTGACCAACGACCGCATCCTGGAGACTGAGACTCAGGTTGTTGTTGTTTTGGTTGTTGAACGAAACCAGCGGATGGTTAAAAACGTTGAAAGCACTCATCCGCAACTGCAGGAGCTTTCCTTCTCCCACGGAGAAATCCTTCATCAAAGTTACATCGTGCTCCATGTACGCCGGGCCGTGCAGGTAGGGTAGCCGGTAGGCCCCGTTGGTCCCGGGCTCCGGAATACCGAAAGCCAGCGGATTGATGAACTGGTGCGTATGCGAGCCGCCCCTGGCACTGACACCCTTCACCAGCGTGGGCATCGGTTGCACGTCCGGCGTGCCCAGCCACACCACTGGATTCATGTAGGTGACACAGAATGTGTTGCCGTTCTTATCGGGCTTGATGCCGTAGACGTTCTCGCACGATGTCTGAGCTTGCTGATTTGCCTGGTTTGGATTTGAGACCTGCACCGCATTCGCGAACCCGGCGTATCCGAAGCCGAAGTTATTCCCGTTTACAGAGGCCAGCGGGAAACCGCTCATGACCTGCGATATTCCGGAAATCCGCCAACCATTGGCAAGCTCCTTGAAAATCAAGTTCCCGCCCTTGTAGCGTCTGCCCACGTCGATCAGGTAATTAATGTTGAAGACCTGCGTCCGGTCGTACGGCACCGGGTTGTAATCGTTGCGCAGGTTCACCGGATCGACGAGTTGGTTGTTGTACGACGAGGCGGTGGCCAGGTTCTTGGCGAAGGTGTAGTTGGCGCCCCACGTGACGATGCCCGAAACCTTGTTCCACTCGATCTGCGCGCTGTTGTAGTTCGAGTAGAAGTCGTGCTTGAGCTGGTAGACGTGCTGGTAGAACGGGTAGGGACGGTAGAGATCGTACTCCGGCGTGCCAAGGCCCCCAATGCCGTCGATGACGGGATTGCCGTAAAGCGCAAGCAAATTGGTGGGGATAAATGAGTAATTGATAAAGAAGAGGTTGTCGCTCGCGCCCGCCATGTTCGGGTTGTTATTCGTGGGGCAACCCGTCTCAATTCCGCAGATGATGTTGATATCGGATGCGCTGTTGTAGCTGCTCCCGTTATACGATCCCAGGTTGACGCTCTCGTTGCCCACGTACGCGACAGACAGGTGCGAAGGCCCCATGTGCAGGAACCCTACCCCGGGGATGGCCTGATCGATTCCGCCGTTGAATTCGTAGTAGATCGGACGAACGTTATCGGTGGGCGAAATCACATAGGCGGTGAAATCGGGAGGCAGGAGGGGCGACTGGCTGTCAATCTGATTGAAGGTGAGCGCTCCCTGTAAAAACGAGGTTTTGTACCCTTGTGCCGTAGCCGCCGCCAGAGCGTAGGGATTGAACTGCTCCTGGTTGCGGTACATGCCCCAGCCGCCGCGCAGTACGGTCTTACCTTTGCCAAAGACGTCCCAGGATACCCCCACGCGAGGAGTTACGTAGATCGTTGCCGGGGAGTTGACGGAGTTCGACGTGCCGGTCTTCTGAGAAGACCACGTGATGCCCGGGAAGCCAGTGCTGGTGCAGTTGCGCGTGTAACCGCTGCATTCTGATTTGTAAAGGCTGTCGGAGAACGCCGCCAGGCCATTGTTATAGCGGTCCGTCCAGGGGCCGAGATGCTCGAAGCGCGCGCCAAAGATCAAGGTGATGCTGTGGATCTTCAACGTGTCCATGGCGAACCCGGCCACCGTCGTGTAACGCATGTCAACCAGGGGCGTAAAATTGGTTTGCGTAAATGAATCGGCATACCCCTCGTACATCATCGCCGTCGGGTTATAGCAGCTTCCCAGATAAGCCGCGCCGGAGGTGCGCAGGTTGCCGGCCGGGTTCGGGTTCTGACAGCCGCCATACGGCGCCTGATTGGTCGACGAATATTCGAAGTACGCGTTTCCGGGAGTGAAAGTGTACTCGCCCTGAGGATAAGCGCCAGGATCCGCGATGCCGTTGTAGGTGCCCTGCTCCCCATAGAAACCGAACTGCAGGAAGTGGTTTTTCAACTCCCAGCTCACGTTGTCCTGGATGATCGGATCGACCTTCTTGGTGTGGATCCGGTTCTGGAAGAATCCGCCGGGCATGAGCACGCTCGGATAGCCGTTGCTGCCTCCACTGTTAATGGCAGGCACGGAATAGTCGTCGTTGTTTTTGTACATGCCCAGATAGTCGAAACCCAGGCCGCCATTTCCCGGAATGTCAAACCGATCCACCCCCAACGGGTTACCCATCTTCCCTGGCAGGCTGACGAAAGACATTGCGGCGGAGAGCTCGTTGGTCACGGTCGAACCGAAGAAGCGCGTGTAGCGCGCGGAAAGCACATTCGAAACGTCCCCGGTGGTGATGTTGCCGGGATAAGGAACTCCGCCGGTCGGGAAGTAGCCGAGAGCGACAGGATCCTCGTCGATCTCTCTCTGCAGACCGTAGACCAGGAACAGGTTATTGTTGGGATTGATGTTGTATTGCAGCGTGGACCGGAACAGGCTCACCGGCTGGTTCTGCTGGAGCTGCTGAATATAGTTGTACCCAAAGGGGTTGGTGAACGGATCTGCATTGGGCTTCGGGAACCAGTTCACGAGTGCCGCGCCGGAGCCATTGATGTAGGGATTGGCATTGTTGTTTGCTACCGCGGTTCCATTCGGCAAGAAGCTATCCACATAGCACATGGGCTGAATGGCATCGGGATTGGGGTTCCCGTCAGGACGCAAGCCGCAGAGGTCAGCGTCGAGCGAGGCGGCGCTGAAATCTCCCTGGCGTTCGGCCGCTGTCGGTACCCAGGCGGAAATCGCCTGTTGATTGGCCTCAAAGACCTGGTGGTCATACTCGAACCCTGCAAAGAAAAACAGCTTGTCCCGGTTGTGATTGAAACTCGTAAAGGGAAGCGGCAGCGGACCCCCGAAATTACCTCCGGGATAAAAGTACTGCTCGTTCGGGCGGGACTGACGGAGGTAATTGTCGTACCAGTCGTTGGAGTTCAGGATCGCATTGCGTACCACGAAATAGGCCTCGCCGTGATACGAGGCGCCGCCCGTTTTAGTCGAGGAGCTGATGAGCGCTGGTCCCTTCGCGAATTCGGGGCCATACGAAGAATTCGAGGCCTTGACTTCGGAGACCATCTCGACGTTCGTCTGCTGCACCGACCCCGAATTGGTGGCGATGTCGGTGAGCGAAACGCCGTCACTGACGATGGCAATGCCGGACGGGCCGGAGCCATTGGCGACATAAGCTCCGGTGGGGCCGCTCAGGCCCACTACGGCGGTATTGAATCCTGGCCGGTTGAAGAGGCCCTGAGTGCCGGTCGACATCGCATATCCGGGCAACATCTTGACCAGCTCGCCGACGTCGCGGCCGATGATACTGAGGTTGTTCAAGTCCTTGGAGGTGATGATGTCACTGCGCTCGCCCGTGTCGAGCTGGGCCAGATTGGAATCGATCTGCGCTTCCACAGTGACTGCCGCGGCAGTGGAGCCGACTTTCAGCTTGATATCCGTGTAGCTCAACTGGTCTCCGGTGCGCACCGGGAACGGCTGAGACTGCCAGGGGTCGAAATTCTCGGCCGTCACCGTGATCTGGTAACTCAGGCCGGGGGTGACGCCGGCGAACGCAAAAGCGCCGTCGCTATTACTGGTCAAAGTGCGCTTGGTTCCGCTCGCCAGATCGGCTAATACAACCGTGGCCTTTGGAATGACGGCCCCTGTCGTATCCGAGACGATGCCAGTCACGGTCCCTGTCGCTTGCCCGTGGAGCGCCGTTTGCGCCAGCAGGAGCACCGCGGTTAGCATTACCAGCAACGAGGCAGTCGGCCTGTTCCCTGAAAAGAACTTCATAGTAGTCCCCCCGTCGGCTACATTCCGTTGTGTCTTTGACAAATGGTTCTCAGCCCTTACACCAGACCTAAGTTAGAGCACACCCTACTTAAGCCTTTGAGCATTCGGACGCAGATTTTCGCTCTGCATTGATGACAGGGAATTCTGAAGCTTGGCATCAGAATCTGTCAAGTGAATTCTTTCCAAGTTTTCCAACAATGGGATCGATATCGCATGTTTGCTGGTTTTAGAGGCTTTTCACGGCTTTGCGGCATGCGATTTGCGCGGCTTCGCGGGCACACGCCGACTTCCGGCAGCGCAATCATCTTCATTCAGGTGGGAGTTTCGGCTGCTGTGATGTCCAGTGGGACTACGCCCCGGTCTGCGGACCGCCAGTCGAAGAGTTGTTCTGGCGCCCTAGCCATCAGGCCACAAAACCCATTCAATTGGCAAGAGGAAAACTGTTTCAGTCATTGTGCGCATTTTCCCCGCGCATCTTTATCCGGGAAGGCCATTCGCGGCCCGCGCGGCGCGATTCGAATCGGGCATCGCCCCCCTGCGCAAGCTGCGGTCTCGCGCTTGCGGTGAGCCGGCCATCGCTTCTCGCGTGCGAGATTGGGGCAGCGATCGTAACTCAAACTGAGCATCTCCAGGTTCAAATCGGACGGTGTGTTCTTTCGTCACGCGCTGCGCGTCTCTTTGCAGGGCATGATTGCGATATCATGAATTGCCGTGCTCGGGTATCGATGCGCGGGTGCCGCGGCCGGGTCCGGACAGTCCACGTGCCGGCCCAGCCAACGAGCAGTCTGGCGTGCCAAGTGCTCGCGAGGAGCACTGCGCCGTCCGTACAGCGGTTCGACAATTGCTATACCGAGAGCCGCGACCGCTAGGTGGCTCTTTCATTAAGAAAAAGCCACCCTGCAAGACGCTCGAAAGGGCACTTGGATCGTCGAACCGCTCTAATTCGGCACCACAAAAAGCGTGATGGATTGCGCCGGGAACGTGTAATTGTTGATCGTGCTCGTCGTCCCGCTTCCGGAGGGCGGCGTGACAGGCCAGGCCGCCAGTTGAGCAATCGCGGTCAGGTTGGCGTTGCTGTATTGATACACCTGCGCCGTTGTTCCACTCACCGCCGAGAAGTTCTCCAGGCTGATCGTTGAAGTCAGCGAGCCATAGGTCTTGTTGATCACCATCACGGTGATGGCATTGTCGGAGCTTCTCTGCGCGCCATAGACGGCAAGTTGCCCCTCGCCGTCGCCGCTGGAGGCAGTGCTCGTCGCGTACAGATACGTGCTGCCAAACATGGAGTCGTTACCGTCGTAGTTGCGATACATGGCAAAGGCGTAGTTGCCGGGGCCCTGCTGGCTGTAGTTCGTCGTCGGCCAGAACGCGCCCATATCGAGCCCCTGGCGGCCAAAGATGCCCAGAATGTCAGCCTGCACCAGGGCGCCGTTGATTGATTCCAGGCCGCCGAAGTTGTACTCGTCGATCGCTGTTTTTGTTCCGGGGTAGTCATAGTTCGGGTTACCGAGCGGCGCTGTGCCGTTCACCCACGCCTGCAGCATGGGAATCAATTCCGGGGCCTGCGCCGGCGGCGAGCAGCTTGTGGTGTAGTTAGGGTCGGTGATGTAGTTCGGCTGTGGGTAGTTCGGATCGGTGTAGGTTGGATCCCAGAAGACGCGCGTCGCGTTCATACGCGCTTCCTGCTCACCGGTGTCCCCGGCAGTCGTAAAGGCCACCGAGTTTCCGCTGCTGGCGGGGTAATCCGGCGCAAAATACCCGTGAATATCGACGTAATCGAGCAGCCTTGTGTTGTAGTAGGACGGACCCGAATACTTGGCAAACTGCTGCAAATAGTACTCGATCATGGGCACGCCGCCGTGCGCCTCGCGGTCGATGGGATTGCTCCAGGGCTCGTAACATGGGCCGGAATCCCATCCGTTCTCAATATCCTTCTTGGAATAGAAGTACGCTTCCCAGTAGTCGATCACCGGACCGCTGACCAGAGCCGTTGGATCGGCGGTCTTGATGGCCAAAGCCGTGCCAATGCCGTTGTCCGTCACCTCGTCGTACGTGAAAGCTACAGGATGCACGTCGCGATGCACGGCGTCCCACCATGTTGGCTCGTTGTCCAGATCCCAGATGGCCACGCCCTTGCCGCTTGCGCCATTGCCATAAGTCGGATTCGTCACCAGCGAGTTCACCCAGCTTCCCGACCATGTGCCATTCGCCCAAGTCCCCGTGACTGACCCGGGTGCCGGAGCACTCAAAATGCTGGGCGCGGGTTCCGAAATGCTGGTGTTTGCCTGGGTCGTACTGTTCCCAAACAGATCGCATCCGCCAGAACTCGTGCATCCATTGATCCCCTCCGGGTCGACGCCGTTGCCGCAATTCGCCGGGCTATACGACTGCTGGCCGGGGAACTGCGATTCCGGAAAACCGCAGGCATACTGCGTGTTATTCGACACCCATCCGAGAACCGGCACCGTGCCCAGTGCCGCTGAGCCGGCGGCGTCGGCGGACTGAACGAACTGAGTGAAGTTCGTGCTCCCGGTGGCGTTGGGAAACTGTCCCCCTCCGCCCGAGAAGTTCTCAAAGTCATAGTCGCTGGCGGAGTTGGTCATGTTGTATTGGTAGTTGTATCTAGAGGTATCGTCGCCGCCCCAGCGCACGATGCCGGGGTTGGCGATTTTCTCCGACGCTGAATCCAGAACGTACCCGTTCATTCCATAAACGTACGGGCTGATAGTGTGCGGATTCTCGCTGCTGTTGCCGGGCGTGCCCACGTCCACCGTCAGCGCCGGGCCGCTTGCCGTTGCCGGCGGGCTCAACGTGACGGTCGCGTTGCCGCTCACGTTCGTGAACCCAGTCATGGTGCTGGTGGCTGTAACTGTTACGGATGCCGGGGCCGGATACGGTGTGGTGTAAAGGCCGGTCGCGCTCAGCGTGCCGGGGCTCAAGCTGCCGCAGGAGGCACAAGATAGCGACCAGGTCACGCCGCTGCTGTAGTTGCCGGTGCCGTTCACCGTCGCCGTGAATTGCTGCTGCGCACCGATCGTTGCGGTGCTGGGCGCCACGGTAATCGACGTAATTCCCGCCTGGTTGTAGTTTGCCGTCACGGTCGTGTTGGCGTTGACGGTCACAATACAGTTGAAACCGCCAGACCCGGTTGTCGACGTGCATCCACTCCAGGAGACGAAAGAATAGCTGTTATCGGAGAGCGGAGCGCTCAACGTTACCTGCGTGCCGGAATAGTAAGAGCGCGTGAAGGGAGTTGTTCCCGAGCTTGACCCGTTGTTGTCAGCGGGAGAGACGGGCGAAATCAAGATGCCGCTCGATGGCGCCGCGGAATCCACCGTCAGCGTATAAGCCACGGCGGGATTCACCGTGACTTGCCCGGCTCCAGTGGCGCTCTTATACGACGTATTGCTCGTCGCGTCGGGAGTATAGTTCCCGGTCAGCGTATCGGTTCCCGTAGTCAGCGAGCTAGCCGGAATATTGAACTGTGTGCTTCCGCTTGTCAGCGGAGTAGACGTGGAGGTGTAGCCCCCGCCGCTCAACGTCACTGAGCCCGTCGGTGTGGCCGTTCCCGTTCCGCCGCTGACCGTGACGGTCACAGAAAGTGGGCTTGTGACGGTGATGCTGGAAGAGCCCGGAGTCACCGTCACCGTGGGAGCGGCCGGGTTCACGGTTACGCTCACGGAGCCCGTCACTGTGCTGTAGTCGGTCGTGTCAGTCGGCGTAAAGGTCACGCTTTCACTGGGCGTCCCGCCGCTGGGCACGATCGTGGGAGTAGTCCAGGCAAACGTGCCGCTCCCCGAGCCCCCGCTCAACGTCGACGACGCCAGCGTCTGGCCGTATGTGATTGCGCTCGCCGTGGGCCATGCCGACACAATAGGCGTCGCCTTGTTTACCGTCACGCTGGCAGAGCCCGCCACTGTGTTGTAGTCAGCCGCGTCCGTAGCGGTGAAAGTCACGCCTTCGCTGGTCGTCCCCGTCGCAGGTGCCGTCGCGGGCGTCGTCCAGGAGAAGGCGCCGGGTACCGACGCCGTGCCGCCGCTCAATGTCGACGAAGCCAGCGTCTGGCCGTAAGTGATCGCGCTCGCCGTGGGCCATGCCGACACTGTCGGCGTCGCCTTGTTCACCATTACGCCGACGGAACCCGTCACCGTGTAGTAGTCGGTTGTGTCCGAAGGCGTGAAGGTCACGCTCTCGCTGGGTGTCCCTGCACCGGGGGCCGTCGTGGCGGTAGTCCAGGAGAAGGAGCCGGATACCGACGCTGTGCCTCCGGTCAGTGTCGACGAAGCCAGCGTCTGGCCGTATGTGATCGCGCTCGCCGTGGGCCATGCCGACACTGTCGGGGTAGTTTTTGAAGTTGTGCCTCCTCCACTGCCGCCGCCGCACCCCGCCATCCAAGAAGTTGCCAAAGCAATAAGCCAAATCGCCGGCTGCCGCCCCATCATCTTCATCGGCCAACCTCCTCGTATCTATTTACTCTTCTTACTCTTCCGCTACCGGCATCCCGCCTCATATCCTCAGGCCCGGCCGCATCTCCGGCCCCGCCCTGCCGCTGCCCGAAATCGGACTGGCGTGACAGAGCGTCGATGCGGGAATGCTCCCCAATCACAGCGCTCCGCTTTGCCTCCGAGTCGCGAGGCACAGATAACGGTATCATGAATTTCTGTTCCGAGCCGACCCTGGTGCTGCCTCGGCCGGGTCGGCCAAAATGTCAATCGGCCGCTCCCAAGCTTCCATCGCCCATGGGTGGAGATAGATTCCCTGCTTTCAGGCGAACCGGTGTCGAGCTCCCCAACCCCGTTTTTGCGCCTGCCTAGTTCGCTGTACTCAAACGTTTTTCACTTGACAATAGCAAATTTTGTCGAGTACGGTGTACCGTTACCAAATTTGTAGGATAATCGGCGCGCAGTTCCAGATAACTTGTCGTACGTGTTCTGCGTGCGGAGAAGGGCCGGAGGTTGCCGGCGGGGTTTTCAGGACGCTTTTTCCTGCGTATATTCACCCAGTTTCTTACGGGTCGATACGGAGACAGATCATTCGGCCGTCGCCGCCGAATGGTGCGTGAGATGGTATGGGACATACATCGGATCGGCAAACCGGGATGGGCCTCGAATCGCGAGAGCATCACGCGAAATGAAAGCTCGAATGGTGCAGGAGTTCAAGAGGCAATTGATGCTGAACCGATGGACGCGAGCTGTAACCCCGGTTGGGAATTGTTGAGAACCGGGGAAGATGTTTGATGCGGAGCATGATGCAAGCTTGATTTTGGCAGAGGACGATACGGGACAAACCGGACCGTCACCGATTCCCCGGTTCGGGGAAGGAAACAGATCGGAGGAGAAGGAATGCAAATTACTTTGAACAGATTGACGAGTCCAGTGCGGTCCCTCGCGGCGGGAACATGGGTAGCCCTGTTCGCCCTGCTGGCCCTTTGCCTTTGCACGCTGCCTGTGATGGCAGCGACTGCCCCGCCCATCGTGGTTTCCGGCGCGCCTGTGCAATTAGGCGCGCTCACCGGCGGCGGCTGGGACGGTTCCCAGGAGCCCATCGGCGGAACGTTTGTTATCGGCGTCAACGGAAACGTCCTCGTCGGTGATGGATATACATCCAACTTTCTCCAGATCACCCCTTCCGGCACGGACACTACGTTGGCGTCCGGCGTCGGCGCCTCGAACGCCGCGCTCGACAGCTACGGCAATCTCTATTTTGGCGGCAATTACAACGCCAACGTTTACAAGGTTCCCTACAACGCTGCGACGGGCCAATATGTGGGCTGGACAACGACTCCAACCACCAACTGCCTTGGCGGCAATCAGGACACTGCGCCTTGCATCTTCGCGCCCGCCGTTTCGACATTCCTAGGCACCCTTGGTGGCCAGGGCTACGCCGGCGTCGCCTTTGATGGACAGGGCAACTTCTTCTTCGAGACCAACACTCTCCCCACCACGACCCCCAACTCGATCTTCGAATGCAACCTGGCCTGCATCGCCAGCTCCTCTGCCACTCCGAAGCTAATCTATACAGACGCGAATCCGGTCGGTGCGTTCGAGATCGATCCGTGGGGCAACATCTTCTTTGTCGATGGCAAAGGCAACAGCAAGGGCGACACGACCAACCTGAACGAAATCCCGCTCTCCGCGGGATCGTATGCCGCCTCGCCAACCATCGTGGAGAGCTACACTAACGCGGCCGGCTACGGGAACGGCATCAGCGGCCTCGCAGTCGCCGGCAACGGCACGTTGTACTTCTCTGTCAACGGCGACGGCCTTTTTGCTGTTCCCAACACGCAATCGGGCGGACCCAAACCGAGCTTGATTTATCAGCTTTCCACGCAGGGTGGAAAGGGCGTTGCGATCGATTCCAAAGGCAACCTCTATGGAATTCCCTATAACGGTGGCGACGTCGTCTCCTTCATCCCCGTGGGCACAGTGGCGCTCGGCGCCTCTCCCACAGGCACCGCCGCAACTGCGGTCAGTGCCACGATCTTCGACAGCGCCGCCTCCTGCACTACCCCACCGACACTGGCGCTTTCTGTCACTGAGTATGGCGTGTCCACGACCGAATTCACCGCGGCTGCCGGCACCACTTGCTCCACCACATTCGGCGGATCGAACGGCGTTTTCGCATCGGGGCCTTTGACCGCCGCCGCATTCACCTCGTTTTCCGTCACCGCCAACTTCACCCCCAAAGCGATCGGCGAGCGCAACGCGGTGTTGACCATCGCGGACGCCGCCAACAGCGCTAGCGGAACGGCAGTGCTTTCGGGCGTGGGCAACGGCGCAACGGGTAATGTCGATCCTGGCGTGTCGACAGCGTATGGAACCGGGTTTACCACTCCCTATTCGGTCTCTGCGGATGTTGCAGGAGACATGGCTGTGGCCGATCAAGGAGCAGGGAAGGTTTTCTGGATCCCTGCGGGATCGCCGGCGGGGACTACGCCCACGTCGATCGGCTCAGGATTCGTCGAGCCCGCCGCTACGGCTTTCGACGCCAACGGGAACCTGTACATCGCCGATTTCACAAATAACGATGTCGTTGAGATTCCCGACGTGGCCGGCGCGTTGGTTCCAGGTTCACAATCCACTCTGATACCAGCCACGATGGTGTTCGACGGAACGGCGCTGAACGAGCCAAGTGGATTGGCGGTCGGGCCGGACGGCAGGTTGTACATCGCCGACCTCGGCAACAGCCGTGTTGTAAGCTATGACCTCGTCACCGGACAAACCGCGGTTGCGATTACCGAACTGAAGAACCCCTGGGGTGTTGCCGTTGATGCGTCGAGCAATATCTACGTTGCCGACACCGGCAATGGCAACGTTCTTGTCGACATCGCCGGTGCTCAATCCACATTGACGGTACCGGGCATCACCGCGCCCTGGGGAGTTGCGGTCGATCCATCCGGCAGCTTGGTGGTCTCTGACCACACCAGCGGCAATATCGTGCGGGTCCCAAATATGAGCGGGACGCTGACCACCGCCAGCGCACTGACGATCGAGAAGAATCCCAGCTCCGCGCTCGGAATTGCTCTTGACACTCTGGGCGACCTCTACACAACCGACGCGACTGGCAAGGCGGTGTATGCCATTCAACGCACCGCCGCCGCCATCAACCTCGGCACCGTCTCCGATGGCGTCACGAACTCCGGAACGGTCTACCTGATGAGTACCGGTAACACAGCTGCCACCTTGGCAACTCCTGACGTTACTGAGCCTACCAACACCATGTTCACCCTGGTTCCGGCCGCGACCAACGGATGCACCAGCGGATCATCCGGACCTCCCGGAGCGTCTTGCCAATTCACGGGCACCTTCGCCCCGCCGCCCGCGACGCCCAACGGACTTCAAACCGGCACGGCAATGATTGATATCGCGACTCCCGCTTACGCGTTCAACGTGAACATGAGCGGCACAGCCACCGTGTCGTCGATTCTGCCGCAGACTATCACCGGCTTCAGTCCGCCCACTTCCTTGCAGATCGGCCAGCAGATCACGTTGTCGGCCACAGGTGGCGCATCCGGAAACCCGGTCGTCTTCACCATCGACGCCTCCTCTGCATGTCCCACTTGCGCAACCATCAGCGGAAGCACGCTGACGGCGGTGTCGGTCGGCTCCGTGAAAGTTGACGCCAATCAGGCGGGCGGCGCAGCCAATGGCAAGCAATATGCGGCGGCGACGCAAGTTCAGGCGCCCATCACCATCAGCAATACTGTGGTCGCGTCCGACGTGCCTGCGCTCCTGATGAATCAGATCGTTTGGAGTTATCAGAGCGGCGCGTTCACTGACGGGCAGAATCCCGCGGGTGGGGCCTTTGCCATAACTCCGAACGGCGAAGTGGTCGTCGGCACCAGCTATAACAACGAGGCGGACTTCATCAGCGCGAGTACCGGAGCTTTGCTTAGCCAGGTGAAGATCAGCGGGCCGGGCGGATTTACAACCGACAGCAAAGGCAACCTGTACATGGCGCATCTTTATGGCCCGTCGGTTTTGAAAATACCGTACGTGAATGGCGTTTATGCGACATTGAGCGATACGTCTCCGGCGAACTGCACCGGCACGGATACCACCTTGTGCACTTTTGCCAATGTGCCGAGTGGCGGAGTCAAGGCCATTGCCTTTGATCCCTCGGGTAACTTCTATATGGTCACCGTTCCAGCGTCGCCGGGCACGAGCGCCATCTACGAGTGCCCCTTGAGCTGCCAGACTGGCGGCACCGGAACCCTGGTTTACTCCGATGTGAATTCGGTCAGCCAGATCGCCTTCGATCCATGGGGCAATATGTTCTTCACCGAAGGTGTCTACACCAGCGGGACCAACTTCGGCAACCTTGAATCCGCGAGTTCCAACCTCAACGAACTGGTTTACACAGCGGGCACAGGCTTTGCCGCAACCCCAACCCTGCTGCAGACCTTGACCGTCGCCTCTCCTGGTAGCTAGGACAATCAGTTGGATGGCGTGGCCGTTACCTCTAATGGCACCATCTACTACGCAGACCAAAACGACGGAACATTTGCCATCCCCAATACGAAAGCGGGCGGTCCTGACACTGCGCATCAATATGTCGTATCGGCTCTCGGCGCAAAGGGTATGGAGGTCGACGCCAGCGGTAACGAGTGGGTCGTGGTCTATCACTCCGGCGGCGATAACCTTGGCGAAGCTCTGCTCGGCGACTTGACGACGCCCAACGCTCAGTATGATGGCGCTCCAGTCAACGCAGCGGCTACCGTCGTGGACAATGCCTTGCCCTGCACAACGGCTGCAACCCTGGCTATCGCATCCTCCAATCCGGAGTTTGGCGCTACGGCCGGTACTACGTGCTCGACGATTTCGGCCACTTTCTCCACTCCAGTCTCCGCCTCTTCCTATCCGGCGACCATCACCTTCACGGCAACGAAGCCCAATTCTCAAACCGCAACGTTGACCGTGACTGATACCACCAACGGCGGCGAAGGCACCGCAACGGTGACCGGCTTTGCCTTGACGACTCCACAGACGCTCACCTTTACGGCGCCCACAACAACCACCTACACCTTCTCGCCCGGCGAGACGATCGCGGTGAAGGTAAGCAACGGCGGTTCCAACAACCCGGCCGCTTTTACAGTTGATACATCCAGCACCGGCGCCGGAACCTTCTCCGCTACGACAGTAACGGGCACCTCCTCGTCGGCAACGCTGACCGTTACACAGGCCGGCAGCATTGTCATCGACGCCAACGAACTAGGCGGTCTCGCGGGCGGCGTCTATTACGACGCTGCGCCGCAGGTCCAGTTGACGCTCACCATCAACAAGTCTGCGGAGGCGATCACCTTTACGCCGCCAACTTCGCCGGTTGTGTTTTCACCTGGATTGACGGTTAACCTGAGCGCCCTCGGCGGAGGCGCCTCAACCCCGGTGGTCTTTACGGTCGACGCGTCCAGCACCGGTGCCGGAACAGTCTCCACCACGACGGTGACCGGCAACACTTCAACGGCGACGCTGACGGTGACCACGGCAGGCACCATCGTGCTCGATGCCAACCAGGCAGCGGACGCCAATTACCTGGCAGCGCCGCAGGTTCAGGAGGTCTTGGTCGTCAACCAGGCGACCCAGACCATCACCTTCACTCCGGTGGCCACGCCACTCCACTACATTGCGTCGTGCTCACCCATCACCCTGTGCGCGACGGTCACCATTCAGGCCACGGGCGGTGCTACAAATAATCTGGTCGCCCTCAGCCCGGATCCGAGCAATGCCGTGATCTTCACCATCCTCAGCAGTTCCGTGAAGAACGGAACGACGACAGCGACGCTTGCGCTGGTGCCAAACCAGTCCCTGAGCTTCCCGGCCAGCTTGATCATCGACGGGAATCAGCAGGGCAACGCCAACTACGCGGCCGCCACGCAGGCGAAGATCACCATCAGTGTTCTCGGGGCACTGCCGCTACAGAGCATCACCTGGGCCAATCCGGGAACGCAGGTTGGGTCGAGTTCCACCACTCCGACCACGCTGACTTTGACGGCCACGGCCAGTTCCGGATTCCCGGTCACCTACACTTCCGGCACATCTTCGGTCTGCACCGTCAGCGGTTCGACAATCACGTTTGCCAAGGTCACCTCGGTAAGCGCCTGCACCATAACGGCTACCCAGCCCGGCGACAACCTTACCTATGCCGCGGCCGTGCCGCTCGCGCAGACGTTCGCAGTCAACCCCGCTGGACAGAGCCCGGGCCTGAACATGAATATTTCGCTGTCCTCGCTCACGATTCAGCCGGGAACCGTCGGGTTAACGCAGATCACCCTCACCTCCACGAACAACTTCGCGGCTAGCTCGGTGAACTTTACTCTCACCGGCTTGCCAACCGGCTACACCTACTCCTTCAACCCGAACCCTGTAACCGTCTTTGCCCAGAACTCGACAACCGGTCTGCCTCTGGGCACAACCGTAACCACGACGCTGACCATTACGCCGCCCGCGACGGCTGCCGTTGTCCATCAGAACTTCAGGCCGCTGTTCCCGGCGACCTTGGCGGTGGCGCTCTGCTTCCTGGGCTTCAAGAAGCGCAATCGGCTCTACTTGCTGGTGTTGCTGGTGGTCCTCTTTGCCGGCTTAGGCTTTGTCTCCGGCTGCGGCGGCTCATCCTCCAGTTCGACTCCGCCGCCTGTCACGTCGACAGCCACCATCACCGCGACTCCAGCGGCTGGGCTTGCCGGCGCATCGGGATCGGTGACATCTAGCTCAACCTTGACGGTCATTCTCGAATAGGGCGATCCACTGGATTTGTTCACTCGATGGGGCCTCTCCACACAGTTATCTCGTGTGAAGGGGCCCCAAATTCTTTGCGCTTGCCCGCTTCGCCGCAATCGGCACACCTGTAAATAAGCCTCCAAATGAAAATGACCTCTCGCGCTCGAGAGGCCATGCCGTCACCCGTCCTGTCTTCTGCTTGAATCTGGAGCCGACGGTCAGACTTGAACTGACGACCTGCTGATTACGAATCAGCTGCTCTACCAACTGAGCTACGTCGGCCTGCTTTTCTTGCTGTCCTGCCTTTCGATTGTATCGTTGCGCCGGATGGAGGTAAAGCCGTGCGCAGCCATTCGCAGCATCAGAACCAACGAATCAGCGCTACAATGCTGCCCATGCAAACCGACCCCATCCTCGAGTGGCAAACTCTCACCGCCCATTATCGCGAGCTGAGCGATGACGAACTGCGCGAGCTGGCCGCGGACTTCAACGATCTCACCGAGACCGCGCAGCAGGTGTTGCGCACCGAGATGAGGAGCCGCGGCCTCGGCGATCCTGAGGCTGCGAGCGCCGTGCCGCTTGCCTCGAATGTGCCGCCTGCGATGAGCGCATCGCCCGCGGCGCCGCTGCCGCGGAATTTCGCGCCGGACACGTCCGATTCCATCATTGAGCGCGCAGCCCTCGCGTTCGGCGCCCACTCACCGGCGCTCGTTTCTGACGCCCCTGACGCCGCCGGCGAAGAAGATGGCCCTGTTGAATACACATGGAAGACGCTGTTGTGCGAGTGCGACACTTCGCAGGAGGCGAGCGAGCTTTCTGACGCGCTCAAGCAGGCAGGTATCGAGAGCTGGATCGAGGGGCCGAAGCCAAGCGCCTACTCTGCTTATGCGAGCTTTGAACTGAGCAATCCACGCGTCCTTGTTGCCGCCGATCAGCTTGAGCAGGCGCGTGCCATGGCCGCGCGGCCCATTCCGCCCGAGATCGTCGAGGAGGCTGAAACTGATGTTCCCGAGTTCGTTCCGCCCTCGTGTCCAAAGTGCGGCGCCAGCGACCCCGTTCTTGAAGCCGTGGACCCCGCGAACTCCTGGAAATGCGAGCAGTGTGGTGAGCGCTGGACCGAATCCGCGTCTGCCGAGGCGGAACAGCCCCCGAAGGCCGGTTAGCGGCCCAATAAACGGAAAGAGCCGCCCGGCAACAGGGCAGCTCTCTCCTCAGGGAGAATAGTTCCAACGGAGGCAAAGCCATCAGAACTTTCTGGCTGCATACTAGGAGCGGGGGCAAGCAGTGTCAAGAGAAAATGTTTATGAAAATAAGTAATTTTGTTTCAATACTTTAACAATACAACCCTTCCATCGTAAGGGTTGATTTATTCGCCAATCATTCGCCTCAAATTTTCCGGCATTTCCCGTGATTTGATAGTGTTTCTTCGGTTTTCCGTCCCTTTTTCCACAGCCCCTGAGCGACATTAACCTTTCGGATGCGGACCCTCAACGACCTCAATCACCTCGATTCTTTCGACCCACTTCTCGGCCAAATCGAGATGAATAAACTCCTCGTCGTAGACTGACGAGATCGGTTTGCCCCGCGCCAGCCGGTAAAGCGCTCTTCCGCCGCCCAGGAACCCTCCCAACACGATGGCCGCCGCGGCCCCGATGACCGTCAGCAGGGCGATCCCCATCAGCAGCTTGCTGGTCTTCTCCACCTCGGATTCCAACGGTTGCGGAATCGACGTCAGGTTCGCCTCGTAGTGCACGGACTCGAGCAACCGGTGGCTGTCGTCAGGCACCGCATCGCCGCTCACCAGGGCCACCAGCGGTCCGCTATGCCGCACCTCCAGCGATGCCTGGTCGGAGTCGGTCAATGGCTTGGGCCACGCCGGCTGCGCCTGGCTGCCGGCCTTCAGGTACGCGCGAATAGCCGCCTCTTGCGCTTCGGCAATCTGCGGTGTGGGGTAGTCGATAAGGGTCAGCGTCGCCGGGCCCGAGGTCAGCGAGTAATTCGCCGTCACCGCTTCCGCGCCCTTGTCGAACCCCACCAGAGACGCCGGCAGCACGCCGCCTGATCCCGTGTAGCCCTCCGGGCCTTCCGCATAGTGCGTCGTCTGCCCGTCAAGGTTCTCCCGCGGCAGGTTAGCCAGAATGGGTGGGATCATCCCGCGGTTTCCCGTCGGCACCGGGAACTGCTTTGCAATCTCGCGAAGTTCCCCGGCCGTCATCGGCCCGATGCGCGAATACGCCGCATCCACCACGGTCGTCCCTTTCCAGAACAGAACGCGCTTCTCGTCCGAGGCCGCTCCCGTCCCGATGTCTTCTTTCGGCCAGCCATTCTGGCGGTAGTAGGTGTATGCGCCGTAGGCTCCGCTCGCGTCGTCGAATCGCAGTGCGCGCAGGCTCAGCGTGTCGCCATCGCGCTTGTAGTTGGCCAGCACCGCGGCATTAAACCCATACTCCTTCAGCGCTGCCGCATTGGCCGGATCGGCCTGCGCCGCGTCGGTCAGCACCTTGGATGGCCCTGTCGCCGCCCATCCGTCAAACTCGTCGGGCAACAGCGCCTTTGGCGACGGCGGCAGAACGATCGTTGTCGCCGACTGCTTTTCCGCTGCCGTCGGCTGCTCACCCTGCGCCAAGGCGAAAACCGCGCCGCAGACAAGCACTATCGCACCCGCCAGAATAGCCAACCTACGCATCAACCGGACTCTCCAGTCCCTGGGCGCGCATCCGAGTTCCGCATTGCACGCCCCAACCTTCAGGGTACACGCTCGCGCGGCGCCCTGGCCGTACGCAGACCCTTCCCTGTTTTGGACACTGAAAAGTTCCGAAAGGTTCCCGCCTTCATTGCGGGCACCACGGTCACGCAGCCCCGGTTGTTCCCCCAACGATTGCCGGCGGCGGGTACAGGATGTCTCCCAGCGCCTTGTAGCGGCCACCGTAGAAGATCAGCGCATACTCCCGTAGCCCAGTGCTCAATGGCCCTCCTACGCAGATGCTGGCCAGTAACGCGAAGCCAAATGCAACCACGCCGAAGAACACCTCGAGAACAATTCCCACAAGCCACGATGCGCCCGTCGCATCGGCGAAAACCGTGTGAACTCCGTACTCAATCGCCGCAAGGGAGCCAGCCAGCATGAGCCCGGGAAGAGCGAGCACGATAAACACGCCAATCGTCGCGATCGTCGGCAGAATCACTCGCAGCAGACCGTAGACAAGAAACTGCCTCTTCTCGGCCATCATGCGAGTCCGCACCTGCCGCCACGCTTCGCCGGCCGTCGCATCTTCGAGCGCCATGTGCGGCATCATCCAGTCGCGCAAGATCAGATCGGTCAGTATTCCCGCTACAACCAGCAAAATCACGATCGGAATCAGTGGCAAAACAAGAGCCAGCAATAATCCGACGTTGAAATGGCCTCCCAGTTGACTCTCTTGGAACAGCCGCCAGAACCCGGCTGCGAACGGAAGCGCGACCAGCACCAGCAGCGCCATGAAGCAGATTCCCACCACAATGTTCAGCCAGAAAAAGCGCGACGCCTGCCCTCGATAGAGCTGCCAACCGGGCTTAATCTCCTTCGTGTTGTGGACAAGGCAGTGAAAGAAGGCAAACCGCAGCCGCGTGATCAGGTAGAACACGAAAACCGACAACACAATCGCCAGCAGCGCAGCCGCCACAATTTCCGCGATACATGTCGGCGTCAATGGTAACGGCCAAGGGACGCTGGGCACGTGGCCTACGCCGCTCCCGCCACCATGATCACCTCGCGGCGTCGAGGAATGGAAATTGCTCCCCAGTCCTTCCGTAATGATCGCCACCAAGCCAAGCTTCAAATAGGTTCCCCATTTAAAGGGCCTGAAGAGGAACTCCCTGGTGCGTTCGATGGCAGGCGAAACGGCATCTACGGCGGAGATGGGGCGCATTTGAGTCCTTTCAGGGGAAGAAACAGCGTACTACAGGTTTACGCATTTCCTACATGCGAAGTTCCACCGCCGGGCGCCCAATCGCCGCCCGCCACGCGTCGAACGCCTGCAGCGCCCGCTCGCACACCATCCGGTGCCGCTCCCTTTTGTCCCGAACCCGCTGCCGCGTCTCCTCGTCGAGCGGCTCCAGCAGGTCGAAGGTGATGTTGGCCGGCTGAAAGTTCTTCGCATCGGCGTGCGTGATGTAGTGGACCAGCGATCCGAGGGCCGTCGCGCGTGGCACAGGCGCCAGCGCTTCGCCCCGCGCCATTGCCGCCGCGTAAATCCCCGCCAGCATGCCTGAGGCAATCGATTCGGTATACCCCTCTACCCCGCAAATCTGTCCCGCAAACATGAGCTTGCGCTCTTTTGCCTTTAGGACGAGCGTCTCGTCCAGGAGAGCGGGCGCGCAAATGTAGGTGTTGCGGTGAATCTGCCCATAGCGCAGAAAGCGCGCATTCTCGAGTCCCGGAATCAGCCGCAGCACGCGGGCCTGCTCGCCAAACTTCAGATGGTTCTGGAACCCGACCAGGTTGTAGCTGTCGGCGCGCAGATTCTCCTTGCGCAGTTGCACCACCGCCCACGGCGTCTTGCCCGTCCGCGGATCGCGCAGGCCCACCGGCTTCATCGGCCCAAAGCGCAACGTGTCGCGCCCACGGCGGGCCAGCACCTCGATCGGCAAGCAACCCTCAAAATAATCGAGCTTCTCCCACTCCTTGCTCTCGGCCGCCTCCGCTGCGAGCAGCGCATCCAAAAACCGGTCGTACTCGGCTCGGTCCATTGGGCAGTTGATGTAGTCCGCCGTTCCCTTGTCCCAGCGCGCGGCAAAGTACACGCGGCTCATCTCGATCGATTCCGCATCGACGATGGGCGAGATGGAGTCGTAGAAAGCCAGATGCCCAGCGCCGGTTAGCCGCTCAATCTCCCGGCTCAGCGCGTCCGTGGTCAGCGGCCCGGTCGCAACAATCGTCACTGCCGTCTGCGCGTCGCCGCATTCCAGGCTTGTCACTTCCTCGCGCACCACGCGAATCCTCGGTTCCGCTTCGATCGCCGCCGCAATGCGCCTTGAGAACTCCACGCGGTCCACGGCCAGCGCGTGGCCAGCCGGAACCGCCGTTTCATCTGCGATTCTCAAGAGCGCCGAGCTTCCGCGTCGCATCTCCTGCTTCAACAGCCAGGGCGCAGTGTAGAGTGACTCGCTCTTCAGTGAATTCGAGCACACCAGTTCGCCGAACTCCGTAGTCTGGTGCGCGGGCGTCAACCGAGGCTTGCCGGCGACCATGGCGCGCATCTCATAGAGCTCCACCTCGCAGCCCAGCCGCGCCGCCGTCAGCGCCGCCTCGGGCCCGGCCAGTCCGCCGCCAATCACGCGAATTCTCGTCATATCATCCTCGGCCAAGCGCCCTTCGCCGCTCGTTGGTCCTGCAGGGGAGCCACAATTCTCATGGCGCGCCCTACCGGTTCCGCAGTTACAGCGTCCGTAAGCCGAGGCCGCCAAGTGGATTTCTTCTTAAGAAAAATCCACCTCGCACCAAGGCGAAAACTGGCTAAAACAACTGCGGAACCGGTCCACCGTCTGCCCCACCGCAGGTGGCCAGCTGCGTCAGCGCCTCGCCGCTCAGGCGCACGTTCCGCCACTCATCCAGAAACTCGGCTCCAATGATGCGGTAAAAATCGATCGCCGGAGTGTTCCAATCCAGAACCTCCCACTGCAGGCGTTGGCAGCCGCTTTCGATCGCAATCGCGGCTACCTGTTTCAGCAGCTCCCTCCCGATGCCCAAGCGCCGGTACTGTGGCAGCACAAACAGGTCCTCAACGTAAATGCCCGGCCGTCCCACCCACGTCGAGTAATTGAAGAAATAGAAAGCGAAACCGGCCGGCTGGCCGTCGTAATCGGCGATCAGGCAACGGTAAAACGGATTTGGCCCAAATCCATCGCGGATCAGGCCCTCCTCGGTCGCCGTTACCGCGTCCGGCGCGCGCTCAAAAGCTGCCAGTGCGCGAATAAACTCCAGAATCTGAGCGGCATCCGCCGCGGTTGCCTTGCGAATCACTGTCCTCATATCCAGATTCTAGTGTGTGATACGCGCCACACACGACCTCGCTCCCCACGCTCTACCATGACAGTTGTTGATCCACAAAAAGTGCCCCGCCGCGTCGCCTCAGTTGGGTTGGCCTGCTTGCTGGCGCCGTTTCGAGCGAGATTTCGCGGTGGTGTAGTCAGGGTCTGGCGTGGGACGATCGGACCACACCCTCTTGTGCAGGGCGCTGGGTTAGATTTAACGTTGGTTTTGCTGGAACTGCGCCCTTCCGGATAGAGCCGTGTTTCGGTCTCCCGGTCGGCGCCTGAACTTTGAATTTTTTCGAGGCTGCGGGCAGCACTTTTCCCGCCTCTCTCAAGGAGAAAACATGAAACGCATTTTTTCACTTTGCCTGGGTCTGACCGCTGCGGCGGGCCTGTTCGCATTGGCTCTTTCCCCCGTTCAGGCGTATTCCCAGCCCGCCGAGAAAACGGGCAAGATTCACGGTCGCGTCATCAATCCCACTGGACAACCCCAGGGGGGCGGCACCGTGGGCCTCTCCACCGATGGCGGCGCCACGTTGAAGTACTCCTTCCCGGTCGATTCCACGGGCGCCTACTCCGGTGAAGCGCCGGCCGGAACCTATATGCTGGTCTACCGCGCGCCGGATACCCCTGTCGGCAAGATGGTGGACTCCATCCGCGGCATCAAGATTGTCGTGGGTGTGGATTTGGCGCAGGACGACGACATGTCGCGCCAGGAATACATCGACAAGCTGCCGCCAGAAGACAAAAAGCAGCTCGAGGACCTGAAGAAGCAGAATGCTGAGGCCCTCAAGGCGAACGCGTTGATCAACCAGCTCAACGCCGACTTGAAAATCGTTGCTCAGGACAAGAAGGACATCGACAACGTAGCCGCCACCGCGGCGCAGGCGCTCGGCGCGAATGCTTCCAAAGCCGACATCGCTGCCAAGGTGGAGGAAATCAAGGCCGCCAAGTACACCGATATCCAGAGCGTGATGACCAGGGATACGGGACTCAAGCCCGATGAGCCCTTACTGTGGAACAATTTGGGGTTCGCGCAGGAGGGGCTCAAGAACTACGACGATGCAATCGCGAGCTACAAAAAGGCGCTTGACCTCGAATCGGCCTCAAAGAAACCGCGCATGCCCGTCATCGCCCAGGCCGATGCCGGACTCGGCGAAGTCTACGCGCGCACGAATAAAATTCCTGAAGCGAACGCAGCCTATGACGCTGCCGCCAAAGCCGATCCCGCCACTGCCGCTCTCAACCTCAGAAATGAAGCCGTCATTTTCTATCAGGAAAACAACGGTCCAGCCCAGGTAGCCGCCGCAGATGAGGCCATCAAAATTGACCCTAACCAGGCCATCCTCTACTACATCAAGGGCCAGGGATTGGTTCAGAACGCAACCGTCGATCCGAAAACAAACCGGATTGTTCTGCCTCCTGATTGCACGGCTGCCTATCAGAAATACCTTGAACTCGCCCCCACAGGCCCCTATGCCGATGAGGTTGCGAGCATTCTGCAGCAGGCGGGAGAAAAGGTCAGCTCCTCCTACAAGGCGCCCAAGTCCCATTAGTCTGCCGCCTGCACCATTTACCTCAAAGGGCGTCCGCTTGCGGGCGCCTTTTGTATTTGCCGGGCCGCCGTACTTCGATTTTTCTCGCCGCTCCTTACCTTCTACAATCCCTTGCATGAACTCCGCGCTCCGCTTGCGCCTCATTTCCCTAGCGTGCCTCTCCGCTTTGGCCGGGCTGTTCCACGTCCCCCTCATGTCCGCGCAGGCGCAGCAGCCGCCCGCTCCGGAAATGGGCCGGATTCACGGCCGTGTCATCAATCCTGCTGGAGTGCCTCAGAAAAACGGTACGGTCAGCCTCTCTGTCGACGGCGGCGAGACATTAAGCTACAGCTTTCCCGTCTCTCCCACCGGCGAATACTCCGGCCCGGCGCCGCCGGGCGAATACACAATCGTCTACCGCGCACCCGATACGCCTGAGGGCAAGATCGTCGACTACATCAGCGGTGTCGAGGTGGTTGCCGGGCAGGATACGGCACAGGACATCGACATGACCCGCCAGGAGTTCATCGCCAGGCTCTCGCCCGACCAGCAAATGCAATTGCAGGCATTAAGAGATGCCAACGCCGCCGCATCCTCCGATGCGAAACGCGACGCCTCCGCCATCGATGCCGACCTGCAGATTGTGAATCTCGACCTACAGGCCGCCGGCAATGCGCGCACCACCGCAACCCAGAATCTTGGCGGCTCGGCCGCCCGCGAGGACGTCGACTCCATGACCGCTGCAATCGAGAACGCCAAACTGACCGAGATCGAAACCCTCATGACCAAAGACGCGGCCGCCGATCCCACCGAACCTGTCGTTTGGATCGGCCTGGGGAGCGCCGAGGCTGGCCTCAGGAATTATCTCGACGCTGAATCAAACTTCAAGAAGGCCCTCGACCTCGCGCTGAAGGAGGATCCGCCCCGGCCTGAAGTTGTGGCTGCGGCCCAGGCCGGTCTGGGCGAAGTCTACGCCCGAACGCTCATGGTCGATGATGCCAACGCCGCCTTTGACGCTGCCGCTAAAGCCGATCCTTCCAACGCCGCCAAATACCTCCGCAGCCAGGCCATTGCTTTCTTTAACGCGAAGAACTTCGACGCGCAGGTCGACGCTGCCGACCTTGCCATCAAGGCCGATCCCGATCAAGCCATCCTCTACTACATCAAAGCCGACGGCCTCGCCCAGAACGCCCGCGTCGATCCGGAGACCAACAAGCTCGTTCTGCCCCCCGGGTCCGCCGATGCCTATCGCAAGTACCTTGAGCTGGACCCCAACGGCCCGTACGCCGCCAACGCTGCAACCATCCTCCAGCGGGCAGGCGAACCCTCGACCTCTCCCAGCGCAACCCCGCAGAAATAACGCGGCGCGACGACAGCGCTTTCGATTCTGCTCTTAACAGGATGCGTGATGCCGCGTGGCATTTTCCTAAAGAAAATGCCACCCTGCACGATGCTGGCAATGTCTGCAAGTGAATTGAAAGCGCAGTGGACCCTCTACAATCCATCCATGAGCCCCGCGCGGCGCCGCTCCAAATCGTCCAGTCCGGCCTTGCCAAGTTACGACGAGGCTGCCGCGCTGGTCGCTGCCTACGCCGCCAGGCTCGCCCGCCTTCGTCCCGGCTCCCGTAGTTCGGGCCCTGATGGTCCGTGTACCGAGCGCGTGCCGCTTGACCAGGCCCTTGGCCGCGTTTTCGCTGAGCCGCTCCTAGCCGACGCCGACCAGCCCCCCTTCGCTCGCTCCACCCGCGACGGCTTCGCCTGCCGGGCCGCCGAGGTCTCATCGCATCGCCACCTCGCCGTCGCCGGCTCAACCCGCGCGGGGCAAACTTCGTCCGCTCCGCTTCCCCGTGGCTCAGCTTGGGAGATCATGACCGGCGCGTCCGTCCCCGCAGGCGCTGACGCGGTCGTCATGCTCGAACATGTCGAAGAAACCGGCGCACCATCCGCGCGCGCCATCCGCCTCCTGCCGCCACGCACCATCCGAAAAGGCGAAAACATCGTCGCCCGCGGCGCGCAGGCACGCAAAGGGGACAATCTTCTTCCCGCCGGCTCCTTGATCGGCGCCGCTCAAATTGCGCTTGCAGGCTCGTGCGGCTGCGCCACGCTGAATGTCTTTCTGAAGCCCCGCGTGGCCATCCTTTCCACTGGCGACGAGCTTGTCCCCATCCGCTCCTCGCCCGGTCCCAGCCAGATTCGCAACTCCTCGAGCGCGATGCTCGCCGCTTTGGTCTCGGTCGCTGGCGGCTCGCCCTGGGTCCTGCCCATCGCTCGCGACACCGACAAGTCCCTTGACGCTGCTCTCGCCCGCGCCGCCTCCGCCGATCTTCTTCTCATCACCGGCGGCGTCTCCGCGGGTAAATTCGATCTGGTCGAGCCTGCACTCGCACGCGCCGGAGCACGCTTTCACTTCACCGGCGTCCGCATCCAGCCCGGCAAGCCTCTGGTCTTTGGCGAGATGCCCCGCCGCTCCACAAATCCCGTCCAAAACGAGAACGGCACGAAGTGCACAATCTTCGGGCTGCCCGGCAATCCCGTCTCTTCCGCCGTCACGTTCCTGCTCTTCGCCGCGCCGGTTGTTGCCGCCCTAGCCGGAAAGCGAGATCGTGGTCCTCGCTTCGCCCTCGCGCGCCTCACCGAAGATGTGAAAACGAAGACCGGCCTTACGCGCTTTCTCCCCGCTGCCTGCACCTTTTCCGGCACCGTCCCTGAAGTCGCGCTCGTCACATGGCAGGGCTCGGGCGATCTCGCAGCCATGGCCCGCGCCAACTGTTTCCTCGTCGTGCCCGAAGATTCCGATCGTCTTCGCGCCGGTTCGACCGTCCGCATTTTGCTTCCTTGAGGATTCCAATGTCGAAGCTCACACGCCCCAAGCGCTCCCGCCTATCGCATCCCAAGCCCGCGCGCCTTTCGCATTTCGCAGCATCCGGCCACGCCACCATGGTCGACGTCGGTTCCAAGCGCCCCACGCGCCGCACCGCAACCGCTTCCGCCTTCGTCGAGCTTTCCGCCGCCGTTCTCGCCGCGCTGCCCTCCAACCCCAAAGGCAATCCCCTCGAAGTCGCGCGCTTCGCCGGCATTCAGGCCGCCAAGCGCACCGCCGATCTCATCCCCATGTGCCATCCGCTCGCTCTCACCCACGTCGACGTCGCAACCGCAATCGTCCGAGACGGCGTGCGCATCACCTCGACGGCAGCCACTACCGGCCCCACCGGCGTCGAAATGGAAGCTCTCACTGCTGCAGCCGTCGCCGCGCTCACCGTCTACGACATGACCAAGGCCCTCGACAAAGCAATCGTCATCCGCGACGTTCGCCTCGAATCTAAATCCGGCGGCAAGAGCGGGGATTTCTCAAGAGATAAGAAGTAAGATGCGTCCCGGCGCGCGCACCGCCGCGCCCGCATTGCCACCCGCGTCGTTTTCAAACTAGACTTGAAAAGGTCAGGCCCGGCCTGTGCCGCCGCACCGTGCGGAAGTGGTGAAATGGCAAACACACTAGCCTTAGGAGCTAGCGCCCAAAAGGCTTGCGGGTTCAAGTCCCGCCTTCCGCACCAATTCTTGCTTGCGCCACACGCGCATAACGCACATCTCTACTCCAAAAGGTAAAAGCGCGGAGCGCCTACTTCAGCCGCGCGCCCAGCGGCACATCCTCAAGGAACCCCGCCAGCACCGGCGCTCCGCCCTCGAGAGAAGCAGCCAGGAGCATTCCGTTGGACTCGAGGCCGCGCATCTTTCTCGGAGCCAGATTCGAGACGATCACAATCTTCCGCCCAATCAGTTTCTCCGGCTCGTAGTATTCCGCGATCCCGGCCAGAATCTGCCTCTTCTCGGTTCCAAGATCGACCTCAAGGCGCAACAGTTTGTCGGCCTTGGGCACGCGTTCGGCCACCAGAATCTGCGCCACGCGCAGCTCCACCTTGGCAAAGTCGTCGATCGTGATGTGCTTCGGCTCCTGCGGCACAGCACCCGGAGTCTCCGCTACGGCTTGAACCACTGGCACCGCAGCCTTCGCAGCCACAGGCGCTACTGGCTTCGCCGCCGCCACGGGTGACTTCGGCACAGATGGCCGCACTGGCACCGCCGCTGGTTCCTGCTTCGCTGGCGCTGGCGCTGGCGCCTTTGCTTCCTCCACGACACTTCCACCGCTCGCCGCTTCCACCGCCGTCCGATTGTTTTCGTCTTCAAGACTCTGCATACGTTCAATCGCTTCCTTCTCCGCGCGCGGAAATAACGGCGCGGGCTCGCCGAATTTCGTCCCGGCCTTCAATCCACCCCATGCCAGATTCTTCAAAAATCCCTGCTTCGCCGCATCCGCCAACTCGCCCAATCCAAGCTGCTCCCACACTTTCGCCGCCGCGTCCGGCACAATCGGATACGCCAGCGCCGTGATCACGCGAATCGCCTCCGCCGCCGTCCCCAGCACTCTTGCTTGCAGCTTCGTGTGGTCCTCATCCGATCGTTCCGCTGGCTTCTTCCAGGGCGCATTGGCCGTCAAGTAGCCGTCCGTTTCCGCTACCAGCGCCCACAGCGACTTGAGCGCTTCGGAGAAATCCAGCTCATCGAACGCCGGCCCGAACGCCGCAATCGCCGCCTCCGCGTTCGCGCGCAACGCAACTTCTGCCTGCGTCCCCGCGCCCGCCTCCGGCGTCACCCCGCCAAAGTACTTGTGCACCATGTTCACCACGCGGCTCACCAGGTTGCCATAGCCGTTGGCCAGGTCGCCGTTGTACCGCTGAACGAGGGCGTCAAAAGAAAAATTTCCATCCTGACCGAAAGGAATTTCCCGCAGCAGGAAGTACCTCAATGCATCTGCGCCCAGCACCTCTTGCACGGTTTCCGCGCGCACAATGTTTCCGCGCGACTTCGACATTTTCCCCTGGTCGAACAGCAGCCACCCGTTCGCGCGCACCGAGCGCGGCGTCGCAATTCCCGCCGCCATCAGGAACGCAGGCCAGTACACGCAGTGGAACCGGCTGATCTCTTTCCCGATCAGGTGAATGTCAGCTGGCCAGAATTTTTTAAACTTTTGGTCGTCATCGGACCCGTATCCAAGTGCAGTAATATAATTCGCCAGCGCGTCCAGCCACACATACACCACGTGCTTCTCGTCGCCCGGAACCGGAATGCCCCACGAAAAACTCGTGCGGCTCACTGAAAGATCCTTCAACCCGCTGCGCACAAAGCTGACGACCTCACGCCGCGTCGACTCCGGCCCCATGAATCCCGGATTCGCTTCGTAAAACTCCAGCAGCTTCCTCTCGAACGCCGATAGCTTGAAGAAATAATTCTCCTCGCTCACCGTCTCCGTCGGCCGCCCGCAATCGGGACACGGCGTGCCCGGCGGACCGTCGACATACGCCTCATCGAACACACAGTATTGCCCCGTGTACGAGCCTTTGTAGATGTAACCCTTATCGCGCAGCGTCGCGAACAGGTGTTGCACACCGCGGATGTGACGCGGCTCTGTGGTCCGGATAAAGTCGTCGTACGTCAGCCCCAGCCGGTCCCACAAACCGCGAAACTCGCCCGCAACCTTCGTCGCGAACTCCTCCGGCGTGCACCCGGCGGCCTTGGCCGAGCGCTCAATCTTCTGCCCGTGCTCGTCGGTACCCGTCAAAAACCACGTCTCTACGCCCAGCGCCCGCTTTCGCCGAGCTATCGCGTCGCACACGATCGTCGTGTACGCATGGCCCAGGTGCGGCCGCCCGTTCACGTAGTAAATCGGCGTGGTCAGATAAAAACGGTTTGAATTCAAGCCAGAATCGGTCATGAACAGCGCATTCCGTCCGCGCGCAGAAGAAAACGCGGCGAGATCGGCAATCACTCTCCATCTTAAGGCATCGCGCTTCACTAGCCCGCCTCGCGCCTTGCTCGTCGCGGCGCGCTGTTCCGTGAGAGGCTTCCGCACCGCAGGTGCTAAAATCACTAGGAAAATCAAGCATTTTCCTGAGGCTCTCGCGTGGTTCTCGAACTCGAAAAGCGGCTTGGCCGTAGTCTTCGCGCCGTCCTGAAAGAAAAATACGATCTTGAGATCGGCTCCATCCCTCTCGAGACGCCGCCCGATCTGCGCCTCGGCGAGATCGCCACGCCCATCGCTTTCGAGCTGGCCCGTAAACTGCGCAAGGCGCCGAAAATCATCGCCCAGGAAATCGTCGCCGCCCTCGGGCCACTCCGTGGCTTTGACCATTTGGAGGTGGCCGGTGCTGGTTATATCAACGCCTATCTCGACCGTGCCGCCGCTGCGCTATTAGTAGTTCCCGCCGACACCAATCCCCCCTCATCGCAGGGCCACGCCCTCGTTGAACACACATCCATCAATCCCAACAAGGCCGCGCACATCGGCCATCTGCGCAACGCAATCCTCGGCGACACATTCGTCCGCCTGCTCCGCGCCGCCGGCTACAAAGTCGATGTGCAGAACTACATTGACAACACCGGCGTCCAGGTGGCCGACGTCGTGGTCGGCTTTCTGCACCTCGAGAAGAAATCGCCGTCCGAGGTTCGCGCCCTGCTAACCGAACTAGCGCGAAAAGGCGAGCGCATCGACTTCTACTGCTGGGACCTCTACGCCCAGACATCGCAGTGGTACGCCGAAGAGACGGCCGAAGAGCAAGCCGCGCGCAAGCAACTGCGCCTCGACACACTGCACCTCATTGAGCATGGCGGCAATGACACTGCCGAAATCGCCGACCTCATCTCAACGGCCGTCCTTCGCCGCCATCTCGAAACCATGCTGCGTCTCGGCATCGAGTACGACTTCCTCCCGCGCGAAAGCGAAATCCTTCACCTCAAGTTCTGGGAAGCGGCCTTTGAAAAGCTCAAGCAGTCCGGCGTGCTCTACTTCGAAAGCGAAGGTAAGAACAAGGGCTGCTGGGTGATGACCCGCCCCGGCGCGGAGACCAGGGAGAACGAGACTGACGACGCCAAGGTCATCGTTCGCTCCAACGGCACCGTCACCTACGTCGGCAAAGACATTGCCTACCACCTCTGGAAGTTCGGCCTCCTCGGCCGCGACTTCGGCTACAAGCGCTTCTTCACTTATCCCGATCACGAGTGCTGGATCTCCGCCGAATCCGGCGAGCCGAACCATCCGCACTTTGGCGGCGCTACAGCCATCTACAACGTCATCGATGCGCGCCAATCGGACCCACAGGCCAACGTCATCCAGGCCCTCCGCGGCATGGGATACACCAATCAGGCCGATCACTACACGCATTTCAGCTACGAGATGGTCGCGCTCACACCCCGCTGCGCCGTCAAGCTCGGCTACGACATCTCCGATGAGGACCTGAAAAAGACCTATATCGAAGTCAGCGGACGCAAGGGCTTTGGCGTCAAGGCCGACGACCTCATCGATAAGCTCATCGCCGCCACGCGCGCAGAAGTCGACTCACGCAAGACCGGCCACGATGAAGCCGAGCGCCAGAAGATTGCCGAGCAAATCGCTATCGGCGCTCTGCGGTATTTCATGCTTAAGGTCACGCGCAACTCCGTCATCGCCTTCGACTTCAAAGACGCGCTCAGCTTCGAGGGCGAGACCGGCCCCTACATTCAGTACGCGGTCGTTCGCATCCGCAATATATTCCGCAAAGGGAACATCACTCCCGATGGCGTCCTCGCCGATTTCGCCAACCTTCCCGCAGCCAATCTCGGCGGCTACTTCACCGGCGAAGCCAACGAAGACATCTGGTCCCTATGGCTCCGCGCCGGCCGCCGCACGCAAATTCTTGAACAGTGCATCGCCACCTCCGAACCCGCCCACCTCGCCAAGCACGCCTTCCAGCTCGCGCAGGAGTTCGCTAACTTCTACCATCGCCACCACATCCTCACGGAAGAAGACCCCGCGCGCAAAGCGTTCTTGCTCGCCACGGCCGCCATCACCCTCCGCGAACTCGTCGGCGCCCTCGCCCTCCTTGGCATCGAAAGCCCCGAGGCGATGTAAAGACAGGGAACAGGGATTAGGAATAGGGAACAGGAGCACGGCACGCCGTTGGCGCTGACAGAAAATGAGTCGCGCTGACAGCCGATCGTTGATCGGCTAGTCGCGTTTGCGCCTCTGGTGCGTCGAAGGGATCTGCATGTCCTCGCGGTATTTCGCCACAGTGCGCCGCGTCAGTTGAATCCCTTGCGACTGCAGCATCGCCGCAAGCTGGTCGTCGGTCAGCGGATGCCGCGGATCTTCGTCTTCGATGAACTTGCGCACCTTGCGCTTCAACACCAGCAGCGGCGTGTCCGCGCCCTCCGGGCCGTTCGCCCCCTCCGAGAAGAAGAACCGCAGCTCCAGCACGCCCTGCGGCGTGTGCGCGTACTTGTTGGCCACGGCGCGGCTCACCGTCGAGGGGTGTACCCCGATCTCTTCGGCCACTTCCTTGATCATCATGGGCCGCAGCCCCTCCACGCCCTTATCCAGGAACTCCTGCTGCCGCCGCACGATCACTTCGCAGGTCCGCAAAATCGTGCTCTTCCTCTGCGCGATATTCCGCATCAGCTGCAGCGCCGAGCGGAACCTCTCCTTCACGTAGTCCTTCACTTCCTTGTCAGTGTCTGCTGAGACCAGCATGCGCCGGTAGCGCTGGCTCAAACGCAGGCTGGGCAGGTCCTCTTCGTTCATGCTGACCACCCACTCGCCGCCGCGCTTCACAAAATACACATCGGGCTCGATCAGCCGCGTCTGCTCGCGGTTATACAGCCGTCCCGGCCGCGGGTCGAGCGTGCGGATAAACTCCACCGCCGCGTGCGCCTCTTCCGTTGTCACTTGCGCCGCGCGGGCAAGATCCTTCACGTCGCGCTTCTGCAACAGAGGCAAGTGGTGTTCCACAATTAGAGTCGCCACCTCCATCGCCCGCCGCCGCTCATCGATTTTGGCCTCGGCCTCGGCTTGGAAGCCCCTGTGCAGGCCGGTCTCCGGCTCCTGATCAATCTCCTCTGAGCCTTGCCCGTACAAATGGTCAAACTCTTGCTGCTGTGCCGCGATCTGTAGCCCCAGGCACTGCCGCAAGTCGCGCGCGCCCACTCCCGCCGGATCCAGACTCTGCACCAGCTCAAGCCCGCGCCGGAGCACATCGAGCGCCGCAGCCAGCTCTACTGCATGGCCGTTGTTCGCTACCGCGTCAGCCGGAACCCCGCAAAAAGCAGCCGCGAGCTCCTCTTCGCTCGCCGCCAGATAACCATCCTCGTCCAGATTGCCAACCACAAACTCCGCCGCTTCAAGCAGCTTTCCGTCCAGGCTCAGAGCTCCCAGCTGCCACGCCAAGTGATCGGACAAAGTCGTAGGCTGGGAGAGAAAGTTTTCAAACGAGGGCTTCTCGCTCTCTTCGTACTCCGGCTGTGTGCGGTAGCCGGGATCGAGATACTCCTGGAAGTACGAGCCAAAATCGATCTCGTCGAAAATGTCCTTGGGCGGAGCTGCCGTCTCCTCGACGCTCCGCTCCAACCGCTCTTCGCGGCCTGCGACCTCATCCAGCATCGGAACCGTTTCGTCAATCTCTTCCAGGACTGGATTTTCAACCATCTCCGCATCGATCATCTCCTTCAGCTCGAGCTTGTTCAGCGCAAGAACGCTCACCATCTGCATCAGGCCTGGCGTCAGCACCTGACGTTGGGCCACCTTCAAACTCAGCTTTGGTTGCAGTAGCGCCATAAATGCGTATCTTCCCGTTTTGGCTCATTGCGAGTCTAATCGTGCGTGATAAAGCTTAATCCAAAAACTGGCTCGAATCGAATCACCTATTCGCGTCATTATCCCGGATTGGGGTTTGACCCATCTTGGAATCTTCACAAGAAAAGACTTACCCGCCGCCGCGCTTCCGCCGCAGGAACCATAAGGATATGCCTGCTTCGCCCCGAGCGTCCACCCAGCACCCTAGGCCAGCGAGAAGCTTTCGCCCAGGTAAATCCGCCGTACCTCCGGATCGTTGCCCAGTTCGCGCGGTGTTCCGGTGCGGAAGATCCGCCCCTCGGCAATAATGTACGCCCGGTCGGTGACGGTCAGCGTCTCGCGCACGTTGTGGTCCGTCACCAGCACGCCGATCCCGCTCGCTTTCAAATCGAAGATAATCTTCTGCAGCTCCAGCACCGCTATCGGATCGATGCCGCTGAACGGTTCGTCGAGCAAAATAAAATTCGGCTGGATGCACAGCGCCCGCGCAATCTCCACGCGCCGCCGCTCGCCGCCAGAAAGCGCGTAGCCGCGCGTGGTGCGGATGTGTCCAAGGTTCAGCTGGTTGATCAGCTTCTCGGCGCGCGTCCGCCGTTCCCGGTTGCCCAGCGGCTGCGCTTCCAGCACCGCCAGGATGTTCTCCTCCGCGGTCAGCTTGCGAAAAACCGAAGGCTCCTGCGGAAGATAGCTGATGCCAAAATTCCGCGCCCGCAGATACATCGGCACCCGGGTGATGTCGGTCTCGTCCACCAGCACACGACCGCTCTCCGGCTGCACCAGCCCCACGATGATGTAAAAGCTGGTTGTCTTGCCGGCGCCGTTCGGTCCCAGCAAACCCACCACTTCGCCGCGGGAGATCCTCAGGTCGACGTCCCGTACAACCTGCCTCCGCTTGTAGCTCTTCCCGATTCCCTCGGCAATCAGTGTTTCCATGCGTCTCGCTGGCGCTCCGCAAAACCAGAGTAACAGTGTCTCGAAGCCACAGCTTTCAAGTCGACGCGCCCATCAGGAAGCGGCGACCTAATTCGCATCGAAACATGGCACATAAACTCTGGTTTTGCGCCTCTTCGCGCCTATTTCCCGTGCGCTTCAGGAGCGGTCGTCTTCGTTTCGGTCTCGCTGCCGCCGCCTTCGATACTGACCCTATCATCGCGGCTATGGAAAATCAAAGCTTGGCCCGTCACCATCCCGCGCTCAGGATCGCTCATCTTCGGCGGCTCCGCAGCAGTGCCAGTCAGCACATACTCCCCGGTTACGCCCGAATACACGAGCCGCTCTCCGGTCCCGCGCCGGCCCTGTGACGACAGAACCACGTGCCCCGTCGCCGTCATGCGATCCACTTGCGCTGTCCCGCCGCCGCTGGCCGCGTGATCTCCCGCCGGCATCAGATCGAGCTCCACCGCATCGGAGGCCGATGTTGCTGTGCCTGTCTCAGCAATCACCGCCCCCAGCAACCCTCCGCGCATCACCGCTCTGCGATCGGCATCGGAATACCTCAGCTCGCCTCCGTGCACTCTGATCACTGCAGGCCCCGGCGGCTGCCCGCCTGCCTGCCCCTCCGCAGTCTGTCCCGCCGGTTGCGTCAGACTCTTGCCCGCGCCCTCACCGCTCGCGCTCAGCATCACAACCCTCACCGGCTCCGCCGTGTCGCTGCTGCGCGCCACCACTGTGTGCAGATGCTGGTTCAGCACAATCTCCGGTCCACTCACGAAGTTCGTCTGCTGCCACAGCCGCGCATGACCGCGAAAAGCCGCCTCGCCCGTCGACTGGTTCAGCTGTGCCTCTGCCGCAACCATATGCGCCAGCCCCTTGCCGCCCAGCGTCTCACCGCCCTGACCCTCGTCGCCGCCCGCCGCCGCATTCTGACCGCTCGTGCTCGTCTCCGTCCACGTCGCCTTCACATCGCCCCGCGCCCACGCGTCCCCCGACTGTTGCGACACGTCCACCTTCTCCGCCGCCAGCTCGAGGCCGCCGTCCTCCACGCGCGGACTCATCGTCAGGTGCAGCCACTCGCCTTTGCCCTCATACACCGCTTTGCCGGCCGTCGCGCGCAGCGGTGGCTGTGTCTGCGCGCCGGGCTTTTGCGCGGGCTGCTCAAACAGCACCACATGCCCATCTAGCTCGGCCGACTGCACGTCGCCTGCGCCCGCCGCTCCGCCTCCACCTCGCGCGTTTCTACCGCCGCCGCTCGCAGCTCCGCTTCTCTTCTCTCCTTGGTCCCTTGGTCCCTTGTTGCCTGCCGGGGCCCCCAGCGGGTGATTTTTACCTGCTGGGGTGGCTTGGTCCCTGTTTCCTTCAAACTGCGCCTCCAGCCGGTCGCCAGTCGCGGTTTGCCGCGTCCCTGTCGCGGTGGTCTGCTCAATCCCCGCATGTCCCGCACCGCTTACCGCGCGCAGCACCGAACCCGCTCCGAAGATTCCGGTCACTTCATCGGCGCTCATCTTTTGGGGGGTTGCCGCCGCATTGCCGCGCTGGCTTTCGCTCGTGATCGTCACTCCGCCCGAGCCGCGCATCGTCTCCATTTCCAACCGTCCCCTGCCCTTTGCCCCCGCCAGCCGAAAGTCGATGTCCACCACCGGTGAGCGCCACGTTCGGCTCACGCGCAGCGCGCTCTGCCCTGTGTTCTCCTCACTCATCTCTTCGCTCGTCATCTCCACGCCGCGCTCCAGGTGCGCGCTCTTCAGTTCGCCCTTCGCTCCGAACTCCAGTTCCGCCGTCGGCGACGTTCCATGCATCGCCCCGTGCATCGTGCGCCCCTCGTTCGCGGAGTCCATCGTCACGCCGCCCTCCATGTGCCCCTGGCGCGGCTCGTTGTGCGCGTCAAAGTCCATCCACGCTATGGGCGCGGCCACGGTCCCGCCGTTCGCGGTCGCGAGCGTAAACCCTCCCTTCGCGTCCAATCGCTCCGCCGAGCCATCCGTGCGAAACAGAATTTTCGCCTCAGCCGCTTCTGCTTGCCCACCGTGGTACTCCGCTTGCGCCTTATCCAGCAGGCAGGTCTGCGCTCCGCGGTCGAACTCCGCGCGCTGCGCGTGAATCTGCACCTCTTCGCCGCCCCGGTGCGTGGTCAATTCCACAGCCTGCTCCAGCGTCAGGGACCCGCTCTGCGAATCGTAGCTAGCCCCCATCGCGCTCCCGCTTCCCTGCGCCGTGGAGAAATTCACCCGTTGCTCCGTCGTCACCAGCCCTGAGTTCCGGTCGAAGGTCACTCCGCTCGTCTTCACGTCAATCTGTGCCGCCGAGCCTGTCGCACCGCCGACCTCGACGATCACATGACCCTTCGTCTTGCCCGCTCTCTCCATGGCCGCTTCGGTGCTCGCCGAAGGCCGCGTCAGCAGCATCTCCACCGGTCCTTGCGCCGTGGCCTTGCCCGTCTTCTGGTCGTACTCAAACGTGTCGCCAGAAATCCGGTCAATCTGGCTGCCATCTTCGCCGTAAAGATCGATCTGCACGTCGTGCAACTCGACGAAGTCGCTCTTCAGCTCCACTTCGCGCGAGGCATGAATCCTGTACTGCGAGTGCGCCCCAAACGCATGCACGTAGGTATATCCGTTGGCCTCCTGCACAATGTCCTTGGCCAGCCGATGCGGCAGATCGTGCCGGTTCAGCAGGTTCTTCCACTTGGCTCTCACCAGAAACAGGCCCAGCGTCACCAGCAGCAGCGCTCCCGCCACCAGCACCAGCGTCCGGATTCGCTCGATCGTGAAGCGCACGCCTAGTTTTCCATTCCCAAACGAGCCGCGAGCCGCTGCGCCAAACTCTCGCCCAGCTCGCTCCACAGCAACCGCGCCGTCGCGCCCGACGCCTTCTCTACACCCGCCGTCAGCTCCACCAGTTGGCGCACATTCTCTGCAACGTGTCTCGCGCCGACTTCACTCAAGTCGACGTCTTCCTCGAGAAACGGCGCATCCGAGCCAAAGTCGATCCTTACGTGACCATCCTGTTCGTATGTGCCCTCGTCGAACAGCGGCCCGTACCCCGTCACCCGCACCAGCCTTGGACCCCGCGCCCATCGCGCGTCCAGCTTGGTTGCCTCGCTCTCATCCTCAGCGACCGCCGCCACGCCGGCCGGTGCCGGACGACCGCCCGGCCCCGTCTCCAGCTCCCACAAATTCCACCCGATCTGGAACTCGTAAGCGTAGTCCTCGTGCAGCAGCTCCATCGCCTCTTCCACAGCCTGGCGCGGCTCGGCTCCCGGTACCTGGCCCGGTTCCAGCCCGCCAACCATGCGCCCGTACACCCGCTCAAACACGGGCGCCTCGTTCCAACTCACCGGCCACACCGTTGCCGAATACACCTTGGCCTCGCCCCCATGCGCGGCAAAGGCGCCCAACACCGCAATCAGCTTGTCGGGGAGCGCCTCCAGGCGCAGGTTCGGGTACCACAAACTTAGGTAGAGTGTGTCAGCCATCTGTACTGATTTTAGACGTGTTGCCGCTGCCCTCCGGGGCGCAGGCGGCCCTCTGCCTTTCGCGATGTAGACTTTTTGTCATGCGCAAACATGTATCCCTGTTTCTCCTCGCATGCTCCATTCCTTTCGCGGCCCTAACGGCCGCCAGGGCGCAACAGCCCGCGCCCGACGGTCAACAGCAATTCGCCGATCTGGGAGCTTGTAAACTGGATGGTGGGCAGCAGATCAGCGGCTGCCGGCTGGGCTTCCGCACCTGGGGCAAGCTCAACGCCGATCGCTCCAACGCCGTGCTCTTCCCCTCATATTTCTCCGGCACCAGCGCCGACCTGGCCGGATTTGTCGCCGCGGACGAACTCATCGATCCGTCGAAGTTCTTCGTGATTGCCGTCGATGCATTCGGCGACGGCGTTTCCTCGTCTCCCTCAAACTCGGCCTCGCAGCCAGGGCCGCTTTTTCCCGCCTTTACCACGCGCGATATGGTCAACGCCGAATACCGCCTGGCCACGGAGACGCTGGGTCTCAAGCACCTGCACGCGGTCATGGGCATCTCCATGGGCGGCATGCAGACATTCGAGTGGATGGTGGACTACCCAGGCTTCATGGATGAGGCGATTCCCATTGTCGGTTCGCCTCGGCTTACCGGTTACGATCTGCTTCTCTGGCACGCGGAGGAGGATGCGCTCCGCTCCGATCCAGCCTGGCAAAACGGCCATTATGCTCAGCGCCCGCCCCTGGGTGCGGTTGAAGCGCTGCACGCCATGAACCTGACCACTCCGGCAAACTACATGCGCACACATCCGCCCGAGAAGTTTGCCGCCGATTATGCTGCCTATTACACCAAGGGCATTCTGCCCTTCGACGCCAATGACTGGCTATCGCAATTGGAAGCAATGATCCATCATGACGTCGCCCACAGCGGTTCAATGGAGAATGCGGAGAGTCGCGTTAAGGCGCGGGTACTGATGGTAGTGGCCGCGCAGGACCATATGGTCAATCCCCTGCCGGCGGAGGACTTTGCCAAGGCGATCGGCGCAAAGGTCTTCGTCCTCGAATCCGATTACGGACACATCTCATTCGCCAACGGAGGGGACAAGCTTGGACCGGTTGTGCGCGCGTTTCTGGATGAGCAGTAGATCTGGGAGCTGAAGGCTGAAAGCTAAGCGCTGAGAGCTTGATCCTCTACCCCGTCACAATCTCGCTGAAATCCGCAATGGTCGAAAAGTTGCGTACAACTTCGGCGATCAGCCCAAGGTTCGCGCTGCGAACCGCCTCGTCAGCATCGAGCACCATCACCTTGTCGAAAAACTGGTCGACCGTCGGCCGCAACGTGGCAATCAGCCCGAGTGCTTCGCCGTAATTCCGCTGCTCGCGGAGTTTGGCAATCTGCGGCGCAAGCTCTTTTGACCGGTCCCACAGGTCAATCCCCTCCAGGGCGAGTTTTCCGATCTTTCGCTCATCGGGACGAAATCCTTTTTCCTCTGCCTGCTTCAGAATGTTTTTGATGCGCTTGCAGGCTGCCGAAACAGCCGCGAAATCCTCCGAGCCCCGCACTGAAGTCAGCGCTTCGGCCCGCGCCATCGCATCGCGAACATCGTCCGCGCCCACGGCTAGCGTCGCGTTCACCACGTCGTACGCGAATCCGCGCACGTCTTTCAAATAGAACTGCAGCCGCTCGCGAAAGAATTCATCCACTTGTGCTCTTCCGGCATCGCTCACGCCCGACGCATTCAGCACGTCGCTTAACGTCAGGGACAGTCCCGATTCGGCCAGAATCTTCACAACCGCATTCGCCGCGCGCCGCAGAGCAAACGGATCCTTCGATCCCGTCGGGGCATTGCCAATCCCGAACATCGCCACAATCGTCTGAATGCGATCGGCGAGCCCGAGCAACTGCCCTTCGACGGTCGATGGAATTGCACCCTCCGTCGAGGCGGGCGTGTACTGGTCGTAGATCGCCCGCGCAATCTTCTCGTCCAATCCCTGTGCCCGCGCATACAGACCGCCAATCACGCCCTGCAGTTCGGTGAACTCCTTCACCAGCTCCGTCGTCAGATCGGTCTTGGCCAGCTCGGCGGCCTTGAAAAGCGCAGCCTCGTCGAATGGCGCGTCAGCTCCCTTAACAATCGTGGCCAGCGCATTCGCAACCGCCAGGTTCTGCTCTGTCTTCCAGTAGTAGCTGCCCAGCTCCTTCTGGAAGGTCACGTTCTTCAGGCTCTCCATGCGCTTGGCCAGTGGAGTCTTCTGGTCCATGTCCCAGAAGAATCGCGCATCCTTGAACCGCGCCCGCAGCACGCGCGCATTCCCGTGCCGTATGATTGCCGCGCCTTCTTCGTCTGCTTGCGTGTTTAGCACCGCCAGAAAATGCGGCGCCAGCTTGCCCTGCGCATCTTCCACCGCGAAGTACTTCTGGTGGTCGCGCATCACCGTCACCAGAACCTCTTCCGGCAGTTCCAGGTACTCGCGCTCAAAGTCGCCCAGGATCACCGCCGGCCATTCGGTCAGGTGCGTCACTGTCTCCACCAGCGCCTCGTCTTCGCGCCAGCGGGCGCCATCAACTTTTCGTGTCGCCGCATCCAGCGCCTTGCGGATCGTTTGCCGGCGTTCAGCCACGTCGACCACGACGTTCGCAGCACGCAACGCCTCGACGTAACTCTTCGCCGCATCGATCACGACCGGCGCCTCGCCGAACAGCACGCGATGCCCACGGCTCGTATTACCCGCCGCGATTCCCGCAATCTCCAGCGGGACGACTTCGGAGTCGAGCATTGCCACAACCCAGCGCACCGGCCGCACGAACCGCTCCGGCTTGCCCGCACGCCAGTACATGTTCTTGGCCCAGTAAAGCCCCAGCACTTCCTTCGGCAACTCGGCAACCAGAATTTCGCTCGCAGTCCGCCCCGTGAGTTTCACCGACGCGCCCACATACTCGCCCTTCGATGTTTCGATCTTCTTCAATTCGGAAGCTTTGACGCCCGCCTTTTTCGCAAAGGCCTCGCCCGCCGCTGTCGGCGCGGCGTCTTTGAACGCGATCTTCCATGACGGGCCCATGACCACTTTTTCGGTGTCGGCCTGCTTTGCCCGCACGCCTTCAGCCAGCACCGCCAGTCGCCGCGGCGTCGAGTAGGTGGTGATCTTCGCGTCCTCGCTCAGCAGCCGCTCGCGCTTCAGCAGCTCGCTCACGCGCTTGCCCAGCTCGGCCTCGGCCCCGGCAATCATCCGCGCCGGAACCTCTTCCAACCCGATCTCCAGTAAAAAATCCGCCATACGATTCAATCTCTCTGAGAGCTACTAGCCTCTAGCTTCTAGCTGCTAGCTCCTTCGTGCGGCAATCCACCGATTCAATGTCCTGAAGCTCCTGAAGGCTTTGCTCAATCGAAACTCCCAATCCAGCAAGGAAAAGCTAGAGGCTAGAAGCTAGGAGCTAGAAGCTGCGCCTTGCTGTTCCGCCCACGCCTTCGCCACGCCCACCGCCAGCACGCGAATCCTTCCAATCACACCCACGCGCTCCGTCACGCTGATGGCGCCCCGCGCGTCCAGCAGGTTGAACAGGTGCGAGCACTTCAGCGCCAGCTCATACGTCGCCAGCAGCGGAAATCTTTTCTTTTCCTCTGGACTGGCATCTTCATCTGTCAGCACGGCATTCGCCTTTTCGAGCAGCGCATGCGCCTCGGCCTCATAGCTATTGAAGTGCTCCCAAAGCCTCGTCACGTCGGCCATCTCGAAGTTGTACACCGAAAACTGCAGCTCCTCGGCCAGCCGCACGTCGCCGTAGGTCACCGCCGCGCCCGTCTCCGGGTCGCGCGCCCACACAATGTCGTAGATCGAATCGACATCTTGTAAAAACGCCGCAATGCGCTCCATCCCGTACGTCAGCTCCGCGCAAATCGGGTCCAGATCCATCCCCCCGCACTGCTGGAAGTACGTGAACTGCGTAATTTCGAGGCCGTCCAGCATCACTTGCCAACCCACGCCCCACGCCCCTCCCGCCGGCCACTCCCAGTTGTCCTCTTCGAACTTCAGGTCGTGATGCTTCAGGTCGATGCCCATCGCCTCGAGCGATTCGAGATACAGCTCCTGCACCTTCACCGGCGGCGGCTTCAGGATCAGTTGAAACTGTGTGTGCTTGTACAGCCGGTTGGGATTCTCGCCGTATCGCCCGTCGGCTGGCCGCCGCGAGGGCTGCGCGTAGCCCACTTTGTATGGCTTCGGCCCCAGCACGCGCAAAAACGTCTCCGGACACATCGTTCCCGCGCCCACTTCCACATCGTAGGGCTGCTGCAGCACGCATCCGCGCTCCGCCCAGAACGCCTGCAGGCGGAACAAAAGATCCTGAAAGGTGAGGGAACTCGGGCTTACGCGCGCTTCGGGCTGGGCTGCGGACACAGGCAAATCTCTCTCATCGGGACTAAGGGATGATTCTATCAGCCGCCCTAAAGCTCTAGACTCCTGTGCGGGTGCCTCCGCCCATGCCTTTCGTACCCAGAAGACAAAAGCGCCTTCTCCCACCAGAATCATCATGAACGGAACGTAGCTAGGCCAATGATGCCGGTAGCGATAGTAGATTCTCCAATGAGAATGAACGCCTCTTCGTGCCTCGTGTTACCCGCCCAGCCTCGCCAGCGCCTCCGCCGTCTTCAGCTTCCGCTCCAAATGCCGCTCTAGCGTCTGCACGGTGAACCGCCGCAGGTCCTGCCCACGCCTCCGTGGCCACGCCTCGCCGGCAAAACTGGACGCCGGCGCCCGCAGCATCCGTTGCGCCAGTTGCCACGAATCGGCCGAGAGCGCGCTCCCGCTCCCATTTGAGTGCAGCCCGCAAAACAGCCCATCGGCATACGCGTTGAACCGCACTTCGCCCGCCCCCAGCGCGTCTCCGCACACCATGCAGTGGCCAATGTCCGGCAGCAGGCCCATGAGCCGCGTCATCCACAGGGAGAAATACGTCAGCGCCATCCACGGCTGCACCGTATCCGACTTCGCGGCGCTCGTCTGCTCCAGCACCGAGGCCAGCAGCCGGAACACCGTCTCCTGCGGATCGCGCTCCGGCAGCGCCTCGTCGATTACCTCGGCATAAAAGCTCAGCACGGCCATACGCGTCTGGTCGACAGGCGCCGACAAGGGAGACCGCAGAATCTCCAGTTGATCCAGCCGCACCAGCTCTTGCCGCGGCCGTTCCGCAAACCAGGCCCGCGCCAAGGTCATTGGCTCCAGCGCTCCGCCAAAGCGCTTGCGGCTCTTCAGCGCCGCCTTGGCCATTCCCTTCAGCCGGCCGTAATCGCGTGTAAAGAAGCTCACAAGCAGGTCGGCCTCATGCACCGGCCAAGTGCGCAGAACCACCGCTTCCGACGTGAGCACGCTCATGCTTCTTCATCATCGCACCGCCGCGGCACAGCGGGCACAGACACAAACGCGCATTCCGCCCGGGCGGGATGCGCGTTCTCTTGGGCTACTGCCGCTCCTACTGCCGTTTGTCGATGCTCAGCCGTCTACCGGCCGAAGTGCGCGGCGTTCTTCTCGGTAAAGTGGGCCCATTTCTCCGGCAGATCGTCCTGCGCAAAGATGGCCGACACCGGACATACCGGCACGCACGCGCCGCAGTCGATGCACTCGACCGGATCAATGAACAATTGATCCGATTCGGCAAAACCGGCTTCATCTTTCTTGGGGTGGATGCAATCGACGGGACAGGCGTCCACACAGGCGGTGTCCTTGGTGCCGATACAGGGTTCTGCAATGACGTATGCCATCTCTGCTCTCTCCGGAGATTCCCGCGGCCTCGCGCTTGCGAGCCGCTCTGATCTTTACGACGCTGATAGTAGCATACGGCCCCGCGGCCTGACTTCCACTGATTCGCCCGCGTTTTGCCATGCGGGAAGCGCGAAAAACAGGGACCAAGGCACCGAGGGACCAAGGGAACAAGAAAGCTCGATCCGTCCAAAGCCTAAAACTGACGGCGGTTGGTATCAGCCTAGGTGGCGCAAAACATCGGTCGTCGAAATGTAAAGATTTCGCGAATGCTCACCCCCTGCCTTCTTGGTCCCTTGGTCCCTTGTTCCCACGTTCCCTGTTTTTTGCAAACTCCTCCGGCGTCGGAATCGGCGCCAGATCGCGCCCGGCGAACATGTCGCCGAAGAACCCGATCAGTTCTTCGTGGATCAATCGGTTCGAAGCCAGGATCTCGTCGCTCTTGAGCTGGAACCGCCCGCCCGCAAAGTCCGTCACCCGTCCGCCGGCCTCTTCCACCAGCAGAATTCCCGCCGCCGTATCCCACGGATTCAGATTGAACTCCCAGAACGCATCCAACCGTCCGCAGGCCACATACGCCAGGTCGAGCGCCGCTGAACCTGCCCGCCGCACCCCGTGCGAACGCAATGTGAACTCCTGGTAAAAGTGAATGTTAGGGCTCGCGTGCCGCTTCCGGCTGGGAAACCCTGTCGCGAGCAGCGCCTCGGCCAGCTCTCGGGTGCGCGAAACCCTCGCTGGTCTCCCGTTCAGTTGCGTCCCCTGCCCGCGTTCGGCCGTGAATAGCTCATCCCGCAGCGGATCGTAGATCACCGCGGCCACCAGTGCTCCATCTTCGTTGGCTTTGATGCCCGCCGCTCGGTGCTCCAGGCCCATCGATACGCAGAACTGCGGAAATCCGTGGGCGAAGTTGGTCGTTCCATCCAGCGGGTCCACGTACCAGCGGAACTCGCCCTCCATCCGCTCGCGCGTGCCCTCCTCGCCGTAGACTCCGTGCTCGGGAAACGCTTCACCCAATCGAGTCCTGATCAGCTTCTCCGCTGCGCGGTCGGCCGCGGTCACGATGTCCACGTCGCCTTTATATTCGGTCTCCACGCCCTTTGCGTAGTATTCGCGCAGCAGCGACCCGGCCTCGCGCGCAATCTCCGCGGCCTTGGGAACGAAAACCAGATTTGCTGCAATCGCCGGCTCTCGAACGCCGCTCACAGCCCCGCCTCGCTGGGGCCCGAGCCGTCCGCGGTCTCATAGCGCGTAACTCGCCGCCGGCCCACTTCGCTGATCGTCCGGATCTGGTTCTTGTAGATAAACAGATTGGGTTGGCCCTCGCGCGTCAGCCGCAGCATGGAGTCGTCGAAGTACTCAATCCACCCACGCACCGTCTCGCCGTCCCTCAATTTGATGTTCACAATCACCTGGCGATCGCTCAATGAACGCAAGTAGAGCCCTTCCTGGCCGGTTTCGCCCGGCGGCGGAGCCTTGGAGCGGCGGCGCGATGACAATGGAGAAGTCATGTTGCCATTTTAGATGCAATTGCATCGAACGGCGGCCAGGTTGCCGCAACTCCACGGAGATCAGCCAGTTTTTAGGGAACTTTTGCAGCCGTCGTCAGTTGCTCTTGACCGGCGTGTCAGCGTAGTAACCGGCTTTGTTGCGCACGTTAAACTCGTCCGCCGCGGCGCGCGGAATCGTCACCACCACCCGATGAAAGTTCAAGCCGGGCGCCTGGTGCTGCGGGTAATACCCGATCAGGTATTGCGTCCTAAGGTCGTCGCTCACCTGGGCAAACGCCTTGTCCAGCCCGCCCTCGCCCACGTAGAAATGCTTTCCGCCCGTCTGCTCCGACAACGTGATCAGCGCATGCTCGCCGCCCAGATCGCGCCCGGCGCTGGCCTCAATGGGCACGTCGATCAGCGAATAAATCATCACCTCGTTGCGCAGCGCCGCCTCGACGGCCTGTGCGTATGTCGAGGACTTGGCCGTGTCGTCGCCGTCGGAGACAAGCACCAGCACCTTGCGCCCCTGCCGCTTGCCCAACCCTTGGGAGCCCAGGCAAATGGCGTCGTACAGCGCCGTCGCCCAGTCGGACCGCAGCTCACTCAAACCGTGATCGATCTGCGACAGATTATTGGTGAAGGGCGTGAGCTGGGTTACGTCCGTGGCAAATTCGAGCACGCTCATCTGGTCCTGCGGCCGCAAAATGTCGTGAGCAAAGTGGCGTGCCGCGTTCGCCTCCTCGTCCAAATCCTTGCGCACGCTCCCCGAAGTGTCGATGGCCAGCGTTAAGTTCAGCGGCACCTCCGACTGCCGCTCGAACAACGCGATCTGCTGCGGCCGGTTGTCCTCGAACACGGCAAAATCGTCTTTGGTAAGCTTGCCGATAATCGCCCCATTCTTGTCCGTCACGTTGACGAAGATGTTCACGAGCTTCACGTCCACGTGGAACGTGGGCTCCTGCGCAGTCATCGCCGCAGAAGTCCCCGCTAGCACCGTGCACAAGCCGGCAGCCGCGCACAAGCCGCGAAGACCGCTCGAGCTACGCTTCATGTGGGCCCTCCTCAGTGTCCACCGCCAATCCCTCCGGGAACGGCTCACCCGGCGCCCACACCGCACCATCGGCAAACGTCTCCTTCTTCCAGATGGGAACGGTCTGCTTGATCGTGTCGATCAGCCAGCGGCATGCCTCGAACGCCGCCGAGCGGTGCGCAGAAGCCACTACGATCAGCACGCTCGTCTCGCCAATTTCCAGGCGCCCCAGCCGGTGAACCACCGTCACCTGGCGCACGCCGAATCGCTCGCGCGCTTTCTTGCCCAGCTCACGCATCTGCCGCACGGCCATCTCTTCATAGGCCTCGTAGTCCAGATGAATCGTCCGGCGTCCTCGCGAATGGTTGCGCACGATCCCGTCAAACACCACCACCGCGCCGTCTTCGCCGCTCTTGGCCGCGGCAACAATCCGGCCCGCGTCAATTGCCTCACGCGTCAGCGCGACGACGACCTCTCGTTCTCCCTTGCTCTCGTCCAAAGCGTCCGCCGGACGCGCAGTCCCCGTGCGCGCAGAACCCGTGCGCGCAGCACCGCCCGAAACCGGCGGCAACAACCCGACTTCATCACCGTCGTGAAGAATCTGCGAACCCTGCGCATACTCGGCGTTCACGCTCACCGCAATGCCGCGGAACGCTTCTTCGGGAGCGTTTTCCGGCAGCCTCGCACGCAGCAGCTCAAGCAACGTCCCCACCGTCGCGCCCTCCGGCAGCTCCACCGTAGCCGTGGCGGGGCTCAGCCACTCCTTCAAAATCCCAAAGGGAATCACGCTTACCTGCATGGTAAGAAAAAGCATACCGCCTGCACGTTAGACGCGACAGACAGAGATTTCTCGCCAAGCCGAAAGGACTCTTTCACGTCACTTCTTCTGGGGGAAGCTCGGAAAAACGAACGAACGATTCTGGTTCTCGGCGTAAGAGCCACCGAAGATGCAGGCTCTTCTCAAGCAAAAAAGGCCGGCAGTTTCGCCGGCCTGTTCGCAAAGAGAGAGCAACGCTTACGCCGCTGCGCTCGCTGCCCGAATCACCGGTGCAGGTTGCAGCTGCGGCCGTGCCGGCAGCATCGGTAAAGCCACTGCCAGAACGTCCTCAATCTCGCTGGCGTAGTGCACCGTCACGCCTTCCATCATCTCCGGTGTCAGGTCCTCTTCCACGTTCTGGCGGTTTTCTGCCGGCAGGATGATGTGTTCCACCCCGGCCCGGCGCGCGGCCAGAAACTTCTCCTTGATGCCGCCCACCGGCAGCACATTGCCGCTCAGCGTGATCTCGCCGGTCATGGCCGTCAGCGGGCGCACCGGCGTATCGGTCAGCAGCGAAACCAGCACCGTGGCCATGGTCACGCCTGCCGACGGCCCGTCTTTGGGAATCGCTCCCGCCGGCACGTGGATGTGGATGTCCATCTCCTTGGTGAAGTCCTCGGCCAGTCCCAGCCGCGTCGCGTTCGAGCGCACCCAGGTCAGCGCGGCCTGCATCGACTCCTGCATCACCTCGCCAATCTGCCCTGTCATCGTAAAGCCGCCCTTGCCCTTCATCTTGTTGGCCTCGATAAACAGGATGTCGCCGCCGGCCGGCGTCCACGCCAGGCCCACGGCCACGCCGGACCGTTTCACCCGCTCCGCTACCTCGGTCTCCACGCGCACCTGGATGCCGCCAAGGAATTCCTTCAGCGTCTCCTTAGTGACCACCAGCTTCTCTGTTTTTCCCTCCACCACGCGCCGCGCCTGCTTCCTGCACACCGTCCCGATCGTCTGCTCCAGCTTGCGCACGCCGGCCTCCCGCGTGTAATGGCGAATGATGTACCGCACCGCCTCCTCGGGAAACTCGATCTGCTCCGCCGTGATTCCGTTCTCCATGATCTGGCGCGGAATCAGGTACCGGTTGGCGATGTGCACTTTCTCCTCTTCGCTGTAACCCTGCAGCGGAATGATCTCCATGCGGTCAATCAGCGGCGGAGGCACCGTGTCCAGCATGTTCGCCGTGCAAATGAACAATACCTTCGACAGATCGAACGGCACGTCCAGGTAATTGTCGCGGAACGTGCTGTTCTGCGCGGGGTCCAGCGTTTCCAGCAGCGCCGCTGCCGGATCGCCGCGGAAATCCCGTCCCAGCTTGTCCACCTCGTCGAGCATCATCACCGGGTCGTTGGTCTCCGCCCGCCGGATGCTCTGGATGATCTGTCCCGGCAAAGCTCCGATGTAGGTTCTCCGGTGGCCCCGAATCTCCGCCTCGTCGTGCATGCCGCCCAGCGAGATGCGCTGGAACTTGCGTCCCAATGCTCGCGCAATCGAGCGGCCCAGGCTGGTCTTGCCTACGCCCGGGGGTCCAACAAAGCACAAAATCGGCCCCTTCATGTCGGGCTTCAATTCCAGTACGCTCAGGTAGTCGAGAATCCGGTCCTTCACTTTTTTGAGCCCATAGTGGTCCTCGTCCAGAATCTGCTTGGCCACATTGATGTCGATCTTCGATCCCGAACTCTTGGCCCACGGCAACACCGCCAGCCACTCGATGTAATTCCGGGTAAGCGAGTAGTCCGCGGCCATGGGCGACATCCGCTGCAGCCGCGCCAGCTCCTTCAATGCTTCCTTCTTCACATCCTCGGGCATGCCCGCAGCTTCAATCTTCTGCCGCAGCTCGTCGATGTCGCGCTGTCCCTCGTCCTGCTCGCCCAATTCCTTCTGGATGGCCTTCAACTGCTCGCGCAGGTAGTAGTCGCGCTGCGACTGCTGCACCTGGTCCTGCACCTCGGTCTGGATCTTGGTGCGCAACTGCTGCACCTCGATCTCCTTGGCCAGCAGCTTGTTCAACTGCTCCAGCCGCTCGGCGATCCCCGGCGTCTCCAGCAACTGCTGCTTGTCGTCCGTGGTCAGGAAGGGCAGTGACGACGCTACGAAATCCACCAGCCTGGACGGTTCCTCGATGTTCGCGGCAATCGTCTTCAATTCGTCCGAAAGAGTCGGCGACTCCGAAACGATCTGCTGGAACTGGCCCACTACATTGCGTACCAGCGCCTCAAACTCAGGCGAAGCCGCCTGCTCGGCGTCCTCCAGCGTCTCCACTTCGGCCACCATGAACGGCTCCGACTGGACGAACCTTAGCAGCCGAACCCGGCTTACGCCCTCGGTGAACACAAACCGGCTCTGGTTGGGCATGCGCACAATCTTGTGCACTGTGGCCAGCGTTCCCACCGTGTGCAGGTCAGCCGGCTTGGGGGCGTCCAGGCGCGGGTCCAGTTGCGCCGCAACCACAATCGCCCGCTCCTCGCCTAACGACTCGATGAGCTGAATCGAGCTTTCCCGGCCCACCGTCAGAGGCAGCACCGCATGGGGAAATAGCACCGTGTCGCGTACCGGCAGCACGGCAATCCTCCGGGGACCCGTGGCGTTCTGGGGTGTTTCTGTGTTGTCAAGAGTAGTTGGCTGTTTTGGCATTGAGTGTCCTCGTATCAACTTTCCTTCATTAGATAAATCAGAAAGGCAAAAGTTGCAACTTCCGCCCCTCAGCCATCTCTTTTTGGGCCCATCCGCTTGGTTCTACGCGCTACGCGCCGGCTCGCGCCAGGGTTCCACCAGCCAAAAAACCCCAAAAGGCTCAAGCCAGTGCCAGGTGAAGTGCACGAAGGCACCTTGCCTAAAGACCTTTAGCGCTGATTTCTCTGAGGTTACCTCCAGTTGGGACGGGCGGCGCGCAGCCGTTCGTGGGGTCTATCGGCGGAATAAGCCGGAAAGTGAGGGTAACCGGCCTTCCGCTGGGAAAATGGCGCCGACTCGCCGGCCTTCCCTCGGTGCGGCCTTCACTTTCCTTCCCGCTTGATGGCCGACTCGATGTGCGCCCAGACCTCGTCCGGGGGCTCCACGCTCGGAAACAGCTGGCGGGCCGCCTCGGCGATCGTCTCCAGATCGGCCAGCAGCGCACGGCATCGATCGCAGTCCATCAAATGAGGATGCGCGGCCGCATCTTCACCTGACCCGACCAACTCGGGCAGTTGGGCCTGGAATTCGGCGCAGGTCATCTTGCCGGGATCGCCCGTCATGGCCTTTCCTCCGGGCGCTTCTGGGCGCGCAGCGCGTCTCGCAGCTTCAGCCGCGCCTTGTGCAATTGCGACTTGCTGTTGCCAATCGAGCAGTCCAGCATCGAAGCAATTTCATTATGCTCAAAACCCTCTACATCGTGAAGGATAAAAATCAGCCGATACCCTGCCGGCAAATCGGCAACGGCCCGCTCCAGCGCCAGGCGGTCGATGGCTCCCGTCAGCGTCAGATCGGGAGCGCCAAAGCTGCGGCTGGGACCCTCCTCCGGCGCCGGCTCCATGGCCTCGTCCAGCGAGATCAGCGAAAGCCCCTTCTTCCGCAGTTGCATCAGCACTACGTTGATCGCCAGGCGGTGCAGCCACGTCGAAAATGCCGAGTCGCCCCGGAAAGTGGCGATCTTGCGGTGCAGTTGGAGAAACGCCTCCTGCGTCAGATCCTCGGCCTCCGCGACATTGCCCACCATGCGCAGGCAGAGCGAGTAGATGCGCCGCTTATGCAGCGCATACAGTTGCGCAAAGGCGTGATGATCGCCTGCCTGTGCTCGAGCTAAAACATCCCCATCGGCCGAATCCGGGCGTGCGGCGCTCGAAGACTGATCTTCCGCGCCGGCGTGTAGCGGCTCATTGACGCCTTTCGGCGGGATGGGTCTGGGCGCTTGTGCGGAGGATGATGAATTGGGCATCCGCCTCCTTTCAGGTCGTCTTTGCCAAGGCAGTGATGCTTTGGCAGTTCGAAGCGTTTCCACCACAACCGGGCTCTTGAATCGGGGTCTCATACGACAGGCCCTCCTCTGCGCTCGAATCGAGCGCCTGCCCTCATAGGAGCGATACGGAGCACACTTTCGGTGGTTTTGCCGCAGCTTCCTTCCTCGTTAGTATAAAGTTAGGCAGCTTGGGTTGGCTGAGTTCGAATAAAAACACGGAAGCCGACGCCCTTCGAGAGCGCGTGTTGAGCCGCTCCCGCTTTGCATTGGGATGATGAGGTTCCACCGCACTCTTTTGGATATGGTCTTCGAAACAAAGCCGAAAGCACGATGCGGCACCCCTTATGGCCCCCGCCAACAGGCGATCGCCGATGGGGTTGTCCAGCCTTACCCCCACAGACAGCGTTCCACATCTCGGCCTTCTTTCGCTTTGAAAGAGCTTGCAGGACGCCGGTCCCTGAAAGCGCATCGCCCGGCTTTCTTCGCGTCGATTCTTCTTTGCGCAACAGCCGCGGCAATCTCCGCCTGGTGCCAGAAGCCGGCCGACGTTCCCGGGGCCGCCATCACCGCCCCAACCGTAGCCGCCCCGCTCGAATCCGCGACTCCAGGCTCAGCGCCAAGCCCAGCTGATGACGCCGTTCTCCAATGGGAGGGCTTGCTGGTCCAGCACATCTCTTTCGAGGGCGTCCTGGCCGACCGCCTTACCCCGCTTCCCGGACATCTTGATCAGGCCGAAGGTGCCCCGCTCACCGCCGAAAACCTCAAACGGAGCCTCCGTCAGCTCTACGCCACAGGGCTCTATGACAATGTCGAAGTCGAGGGCTCGCGCCAGGCAGACGGGGTGTCGCTGGTCTTTACCGGAACCCCACGCACGTTTATCGGCACGGTCAGCGTAAACGGAGCCTCCGGACCGACCATGAACGCGCTCCTGCAGCGCGCATCTCAGCTCCAGGCGGGAACTCGCCTCACTCAGGCCAAAATGCTTCGCGCTGTCGGCCAGATGCGCTCCACCCTCGAAGAAAACGGCTACCACGAATCGTCCATCGCGCAAACCGTGACGCCCCACCTCGAACAGCAGCTTGCCGATATTGCCTTTCGCGTGGTCTCGGGACCAAGAGCTCGTGTGGGAACGATCACCGTCACCGGCGACACCGGCATGAGCCTTGAGAGTTTTCGCCGCCATGCCGGTCTGCGCAATGGCGCGCATGTCGATCGCGATGCCGTCAATCACGCGCTCGACGGCGTGCTCCGCGACTATCAAAAGCAGGGCCGCCTGGAGGCCGACGTCAAGCTCGAATCCGCGCAATACAATGCCGCCACCAAGTCAGTCGACTATCAATTCACCGCCAATCGCGGTCCCATCGTCAAGGTCGACGTGCAGGGCACTTCCATCGAATCGGATCGCGTCAAGCGGCTCGTCCCCATCTTTCAGGAAGGCAGCGTCGACGAGGACCTGCTCAACGAAGGCAACCGCCGCTTGCGCGACTACTTTCAGCGCCTCGGCTACTTTGATGCCAAGGTCGATCACAAATCCCAGTCGCCGGGTAGCGATCAGGTCAACATCCTCTATACCGTGCAACTCGGCCCGCGCCGCCGCGTCCAGAAGGTTTCCGTCGCCGGCAATCGTTACTTCGACACTGCGACGCTCATGGATCTGCTGAGCGTTCATGCTGCCGGCGTTCTCGACCGCCATGGAATCTACAGCCAGGCGCTCGTCTCGGCCGATGTCAGCGCCCTCGAAGCTGTGTATCGGAACAATGGCTTCTCCCAAGTGAAAGTCACCCCTGAAACCAGCACTCCTGAGACGGTCGTGGCCGACAACCCGCCCCCCGCCGCTGCAGCCGGACCGCGAACCGCCCCCCTTGTCGTCACCTACCACATTGCTGAAGGCCCACAACTGCGCGTGGGCACGCTGACATTCGATGGCAACGGCCACATCGCCACGGCCGCGCTCATCGCGCTCCTCAACACCGCGCCGGGCCAGATGCTTTCACCGCGCAGCCTGGCCGGAGACCACGACGCGATCGTCACCGAGTACTACACCCGCGGCTTCGATCAGGCTGCGGTCACAATCGCCCAGCAGCCCGAATCCTCCGATCCCGGCAAGGTCGACGTCGTCTTCCATATCGATGAGGGCGAGCAGATCTTTGTTCGCAACGTCTACTTGACGGGTCTCGAATTCACGCGCCCGCAGACCGTGGCGCGCGCCATCACTCTCCACGCCGGCGATCCGCTCAACCAGACTGCGCTCACCGATACGCAGCGCAATCTTTATGAATTCGCGCTCTTCAACGAAGTGAATGCAGCGGTGGTTAATCCCGACGGCGGCGCGCCGCAAAAAACGGTTTTGCTGCAGGCCGTTGAGGCGCGGCGCTGGACGCTGACCTACGGCTTCGGCTTCGAGGCCCAAACCGGCCAGCCGCAAAACAACTGCGCCGGCGCCACCGCAGGAGGTGTCCGATGCAATCCCAACGGCAAAACCGGTGTCAGCCCCCGCGTGCTTGCCGACCTCACGCGCAACGGCCTGTTTGGCCGCGAGCAATCCATTTCGCTGCGCGGGACCTACGGTTTGCTTGAGCAAAGCATCGGCATCCAATACCAGGTCCCGCACCTTGAAGGCAATCCCAACTTCGGCTTCACCTTTTCCGGTGGCTATGCCAACAGCCTGGATGTTTCAACCTACGTCGCTTCCCGCCTCGAAGGCGCATTCCGCGGGACCGAAAACTTCAATCGCCCCGGATCGTGGCTTTCCCGCGCCAACACCTTTATCTACGAGATCGACTTCCGGCGCGTCAAAGTGTCCGCCAGCAGCTTGCAGGTCTTTCCCGGAGAAATCTCCCTGCTCTCGACAGCAACCCGCGTCGGCGGCCCGGCATTCACATGGATTCGCGACACGCGCGACGTGCCCATGGATGCCCGCCGCGGCACCTACACCAGCTTTCAGGAATTTCTCTCCGACCGCATCTTTGGCGCCGAGGCCGAGTTCAATCGCATCGACACCTCCAATTCCAGCTATTACAGCTTTGACAAAGGCCGCTTCGTGGTGGCCCGCAACACGCGCTATGGCCAGCTTCGCGCCTTCGGAAGTGGCTCCAACGGGATCATTCCGCTCCCCGAACGCTTCTACGCCGGCGGCGCAGTTTCCTTGCGCGGATTCTCCCAGAACGCTGCGGGCCCGCGCGATCCTGAGACCGGTTTCCAGATTGGCGGGGCTGGATCGCTCACCAACAGCACCGAGTTGCGCTTTCCGCCGCCCACGCTGCCCTTGCTGGGAAACACAATCAGCTTCGTCATCTTTCACGATATGGGCAACGTCTTCACCAACGCCGGCGATGCCTGGGCCAGCTTTCTGCGCGTTCGCCAGCCCAACAGCGACGCGTGCAGGAATGCAGTCGTGACCAATGTGAGCGGCTACCCTGCCGGATACGATCCCACCAACACCGGCCCCATTACCTCAACAGGCCAGCAGGGTCCGTGCAGCTTTAATGACTTCTCGCACGCCCTGGGCCTGGGCCTGCGCTACCACACGCCCGTTGGGCCCATTCGCTTCGACGTAAGCTATAACCTGAATCCGCCCATCTATCCCGTGAACATCAACTACTCCATCCCCACTCCAGCCATCAATCCCAGCGGCGTTCCCGGTTTCGCTTCAGATCCCTATTTAGGCCAGGCGCCGCACATCAACTTCTTCTTCAGTCTTGGACAGGCCTTCTGATGAACAAGCGCGCCCCAATTCGAATCGCAACTGCCCGCCAGGCGGCTGTCATCCTGAGCGGCGCGTGGCGCGCCGTCGCAACACGCGTAGTCGCGAAACGCGCAGTCGAGGGCACTGCGGTTGCTTTTCCGAAGGCCGGAGCGGCAAAACCGCTCGCTCTTGCGCTGCTCTTTTCTGCTCTGGCGCCGGTCCTCGCCCAACAACCAAACTCGACCGCCCCCGTCGTCCTCGACCGCGTGGTCGCCGTGGTCAACAAGCATGCCATCCTGGCCAGCGATCTCGACGACGAAATCCGCCTCTCGGTTCTCGATCCGGATCTCGTCGGTCAGGGCGAGCTCACCAGGCAGCGGGCGCTGGAGCAGCTCGTCAGCCGCACCCTCATCGAGCAGCAAATTCGCCAGGAAGATATGCAGGCCATCGAGCCTTCGCAGGATGAAGTGAACGCGAGGCTCGACGAAATCCGCAAGCAACTACCCGCCTGCATCCGTCAAAACTGCGCTACCGACGCTGGATGGAATGCATTTCTGTCTGCCCACGGCCTTATCCCTGAACGAGTCGAATCGTATCTCCGCTACCGGCTTGAGATTCTAAGCTTCATCGAGCAACGTTTCCGCCAGGGAATCCAAATCTCCCCGCAGCAGATCGATAGTTACTACCACGAAATCTTGCTTCCCCAATACGCGCCCGGCGAAGCCATTCCGCCGTTAGATCAGGTCGCCCCGCGCATTCAGGAGATTCTGCTCGAGAAGCAAGTGAATGTGCTCTTCGACGCCTGGCTCACGAATCTGCGCGGCCAGGGTGACGTCGAAGTTCTTGACCCGGCTCTGGAATCTGCCGCCACTCAGGGCGGCAGCGCGGGCGCGAGCCCAGTTGCGAGTCCAGTTGCGAGTCCAGGTACAGCCCCATGAGCGATCGCGAGCCCACTTCGATCTCCTCTGGACGGCCTTCTCCCGACCAGGCCGTCCCGCCGCAGCCTCCTCCACGCGGCCCGCGCTCCCGTCTGCGCCGCTTCTTTCTTCGCCACCTCCCGCTGAGCCTCGCGGCCGCGGCGGTGCTCCTCATCCTCACGGCGGTTGCCGCCTACTTCGTCGCAAGTTCTGCCGCGTTCGAGAATCTGGTTCGCAAGCGCCTCATCGCGCAGATTGAAAACGCCACCGGCGGCCGGGCGGAGATCGGGTCTTTTCATTGGCGTCTCCTCCATCTCGAGGCTGAAGCCGGCGGCGTCGTCATTCATGGCACCGAGGATCCCAACGAGGCGCCCTACGCCGAGATCGACCGCCTCCGCGTCCAGGTCAGCATCTTTGGCTTTTTCACTCCGCACATTTCCTTGCGCGATCTCGAAATTGTTCGGCCACAACTGCACCTCGTCGTTTACGCCGACGGATCGACTAACCAGCCGCATCCGCGCAGGCCGGTAAAACGTGGCAAGTCCGCCGTCGACAAGCTCTTCGATCTTCGCGCCAGCCAAATCACCGTTGAGCGTGGAACTTTGGATTTGGACGATCGCGCCGCAGCCTTCGACAATCGGCATCGCTACCTGCCGCTGGACTTCAAAGCCGATGACGTTTCCCTTCAAATGATCTACGTGCCTGGGTCATTCAGCGCGCCCGAGAGCTATCGCGTCAATGCCGCCGTTGAGGATCTCGTTCTCGCTCGCCAGTTGCCGCGAAAGCAAGCTCCGCCCGTGCACGGCAAGCTGCAACTCGACATCGACCTCGAACGCAATCGCGTCTCCCTGCACAGCCTTCAGCTGACGGCCCAGAGTCGCGGAGCCGAAGATCGCACGCTCCAGGTCTCCGGAGTCCTGGACGATTTCACGCACCCCCGCTGGCAGGCCAAACTTGCAGGCGATCTCGACATGCGGCTTCTCGATCCCGTCACTGGCTACCCCGACGCGCCCGAGGGCATCGCCCACCTCGATCTCGCTGCCAACGGCACTGCTCCCGCTTTTCACATCGCCGGCAGCGTCCACGTCGATGGAGGCTCCTACATCGGCGCCGGTATACACGCCACGGGTGTCAACGCCGATGCGCGCATCGATGCCGATTCCGGAAAACTGCTGATCACCGAGATCGTCGCCCGCCTCCGCCAGGGCGGCCAAATCGAAGGCACGGTCGCGCTTGAGCCCTGGCTTCCCGGCCCCAGCGTTGTGCCCGCGCAAGTCACTGCTCCGGGACCTGAGGAATCGCGGGCCGCCCGCAACGTCCTCGTGCGGGCCGCGGTCGGCTCTATCCCGGTGAATGGCAAAGTCACAGCCGATTTCAAGGGCGTTGCCCTCGACACGATTCTCGATATAGTCTGCGCGCCCGAATGCCGTCGCCTGGGTTTCGACGCCCGCGTGAATGGCCCAGCGACAGCCAATTGGTCCAACGGCGACGACCGCAATATTTCTGTCACTGCAGCTTTTGATCTGACTCCCTCCGCGCAAACTCCCGCCGGCGAAGTACCGGCTAGCGGCGCCATCGATGCCACCTATACGCAGCACAATGGCGGCGTGGACCTTCGCAAGCTCGAGTTGCACCTGCCCGCCAGCGATTTGGAAGTGCGAGGCGCGCTCGGCGCTTACCCGGTCAGCAGTGCTTCGACTCTTACCGTCCACTTCCATTCCCACGATTTGTCTGAGTTCGATGCCGTGCTGCGCTCGCTCGGCGTCAATCGCAATGGCAAGACCGGAACCTCGGCTCTGCCTGTGTCCCTCGCCGGCCAGGCCGATTTTCTTGGGATCTGGACCGGCTCGCTGATCAAGCCGCATCTCGCAGGCACGCTCAAAGCCACGCAGTTGGCCGTCGAGATGCCGTCGGCGGGCGCCAATTCCGGCCCGCCGCTGTGGGTGCATTTGGATTCAGCCGAGGTCGAAGGCAGCTATTCGCCCACTCAGATTTCGATTCAGCACGCTCGGTTGCTTCACGGCAATTCCAGGCTTGCGCTCAGTGGAACACTCGACGCCTCACCGGGCCCCGGGCTCCCAACGACGGCCTTTCGTCGTTCCCTCGGCAGCCTGCAAGCAACCTACGACGGGAACTCCGTTCTCCGCGCGCACGCTGACGTAACCAATGTCGACGTCGCCGATTTCCAGCCGTTTCTTGTTGCCGGCCCCCAGAGCTTGCCGATGACTGGCACATTCAATGCGCAGATCGAGGCAAGCGGGCCGATCCGCGACCTGGAAGCCTCAGGCTCCGTCGAGATGGACCGCGGCGTCATCGATGGAGAACCCGTTACGCGAGTCGGGATAGAAGGCGCGTTCGCTCATCACGTGCTCAAAGTGACCTCGGCCCGCGCCAGCGACGCGGGAGGCGACCTCTTGGCCTCAGGAAGCTACGACTTCAATGCCAGAACCTTCGCGGTGGATGCGCATGCCAGCGGAATCGAAATCGCCCAGATCGGCTGGGTAGGCCGCCACAATCTTGAAGCCGCCGGCAAGCTCGCTGTCTCCATCGCCGGCTCCGGCTCGCTCGACGATCCGCGCCTCAATGTCCACGCCACCGCCGGCACGCTCACGCTCGGCGGGCAACAGTTCGGCGTCTTTGAAGTCTCCGCGCACACCGCCAGTCATAACCTGGTTTACACCGCGACCTCCGAGTTGCAGGGAGCCGATCTTCACCTCGAAGGCCAGACGGCAATGAAGACCGGTTACGCAACGCAGGCCCGCCTCGAATTCTCCCGCTTCAACATTGGCGCCCTGTTCCGCATGGCCCATGTTAAAGCCTTCAGCGCCGACTCCGCGCTGGCCGGAACGGTCTCGATCGATGGTCCGATCTCGGACCTCAAACAGCTTCGCGGCGAAGCCAACCTCCGGCAGTTGGCAGTCACCATCGCCGGTGTGCCTCTCGAAAGCGAAGGCGACGCGCACGCCACCCTGGCCGGCGGCAAAATCCATCTCGATCCCCTCCATGTCACCGGCGAAAACACCGATCTGCGCGTGCAGGGGAGCCTTTCGCTGGAAGGCACGCAGCAGCTCGATCTCGCCGCCAGCGGCTCCATTAACCTCAAGCTGGCCGAATCGCTCGATCCCGACCTCACCTCGAGCGGCGTCACCTCCTTCCAGGTTGAAGCGCACGGCCCACTTCAGCATCCCGGCCTCGAAGGCCGTGTCGATTTCCAGAACGGCGCGCTCTCCCTTGAAGATTTGCCCAACGGCCTCAGCCAGTTGCGCGGCACGCTCGAGTTCAATCAGAACCGCCTTGAAGTCAAGTCCCTCACCGCCATGACCGGCGGCGGCCAGCTCTCGCTCGGCGGTTACCTCGCCTATCAGCACGGAATCTTTGCCGACCTCACGGTCACCGGCAAAGGCGTTCACGTTCGCTACCCTGAGGGCGTCAGCTCTCTGGCCGACCTCACGCTGCAACTCCAGGGCCCGCAGAATAACCTCCTCCTCGGCGGCGATGTCCTCATCACGCGTTTTACCGTCAGCCCCGACCTCGACCTGGCAGCCCTCGCCGCCCAGGCGAACTCCTCTGTCCAAACCATCGCACCGCCCAATGCGCCCTCGAACCACGTGCGTCTCGACGTGCACATCGCCTCTTCCCCGCAGTTGAACTTCCAGAACGCATTCGCCAAGCTCGCCGGCGACGTGAATCTCCGCCTTCGCGGCACGCTGGCCTCGCCTTCGCTCCTCGGCGCCGTCTCCATCACCGAGGGCAGCGCTCTCATCGCCGGAACTCGCTACGATCTCGAGCGCGGCGACATCGCCTTTACCAACCCGGTCCGCATCGAGCCCATCATCGACCTCAGCGCCACCGCTCATGTCGAGGACTACGACATCTCCCTCGGCCTGCACGGATCTCCGCAGAAGCTCAGCGTCTCCTACCGCAGCGATCCCCCGCTCCCCGAGGCCGACGTCGTCGCATTGCTCGCGCTCGGCCACACCGCCAACCAGCAGCGCCTCTACACCCAGCAGCAGGAGCAGGCCATCAGCAATCCCACCACCGATGCGCTCCTTGGCGGCGCTCTCAACGCCACCGTTAGCAGCCGCATCCAAAAGCTCTTCGGCGCCGGATCCGTTAAAGTCGATCCAAACTACCTCGGCGCCTTCGGCAACTCCACCTCCCGTATCACTGTCGTCGAACAGCTTGGCCGCACCGTCACCCTCACCTACGCCACCGACGTCAACACCACCAGCCAGCAGTTGCTCCAGGCAGAAGTGGCCATTAATCGCCACGTCTCCCTCGTCGTCGCGCGCGACGAGTCCGGCGTCTTTTCCATGGTCGTCAAGGCTACCCGCCGCTACCGCTAACCCTTTTGCTGGCCGATTTCCAGCTTCACCGCGCAACCAATCATCCCCCGCCTGTGTCTAATCAAACCGGCAGACTCGTCGGTCGCCGGCTCATCGTCAGGGGGCCGGCGCTGGAACACAGAAGTCCTGATGACGGAGGATTTTCCAATGACAAGAACCATCAATCTTCGCAACTCTCTTCTCTTTGCCGCGGCTCTTTTCGCTGCGACTCTGGTCATTCCCCAGTTCGCCCATGCCACCGACCAGCAGGATGTGGCTGGCGCGGTGCGAGCCAAGCTGAATAAATCGCAATTCAAGGATGTTCATGTCAATGTGGACGCGAACGGCGTCGCCACCTTGTCCGGCACGGTCGGCGACTACGAGAACAAGGCCGACGCCGATAAGATCGTTCACAAGGTGAAGGGCGTCACGGCGGTCCGCAACGACATACAGGTCGCCGGACCCGACGTCTCCGATGCCCAGTTAAAGAAAACTCTTCTCGATAAGCTCACCTACGTCAGCATGGGTTACGGCAGCACGTTCGACGCCATCACCCTCGAAGTCCAAAACGGCGTCGTAACGTTGGGCGGTCATTCCCACGACTATCCGAACCGCGATTCCGCTCTGGCTGTCGTATCCACCACGCCCGGCGTCAAGGATGTGATCGACAACATTGAAGTCGATCCTGTCTCGCCGATGGACTGGAACATCCGGCTCGCCGTCGCGCGCGCAGTCTACGGATACCCGTCGCTGAACAGGTACGCCATCGATCCCGCCCAGCCCATCCGCATCTCCGTGCAGAACGGAAACGTCGAGCTCTACGGCGTGGTTGACTCGCAAGCCGACAAGGACGTCGCTTACATGCGCGCCAACAGCGTCCCCGGCGTCTTCAGCGTCAAGAACTACCTCCAGGTCGCCGGCCAGCCGGGAGAAAAACAGCAGTAGTAACCCTCACCTCCCGACACAATCCTTGGGGCGCCCCATCCTTTTCGTTCGCCGCGGCGAACGAAAAGGATGAGATATTACGAGCCCATTCGTGCCGTAAATCGCGCACAATGCCGCGCGGCCTTTAGCCCTTGAGGGCCCAGATCCCTTAAACTGAATCGCACCGAACTGCCGCAATCCAACCCAAAACTGGTTATGCTGGTGTGTGCCTTTTCGTCCGCTGTCGCGGCGCGAAAAGATTTCGTGTGCCTCAAGGAGCATCGATGGAGCCGGAGTTGCAGCCCACAGTCGAAGAAGCGCCTCCGGCCGCAACCGCCAGCGACGCGTCCCAACCGCCGCACCCCGCGCCACAACAGGACCGCGACTTCGACTGGGTCTTCATCGGGCCGCATGGTTTGCGCGCCGGCTGGTCCATCGTTCTCTTCGCCGCGCTGTACTACCTCTTCCGGATGGTCATCGGAACGCTCTTCTTCGCCGCGGGCCTCGTCCACGACTCGCCCGCCGACTCCGCCTCCGCCGTTCTCGTGGGAGAGTTGGTTCCGTTCTTCGCTTTGATCGCCGCTGCCCTCGTCATGGTCCTCATTGAGGACCGCCGCATCCAGAGCTACAACCTGGCCGGCACGCACCGCGTGCGCCATTTCGTCTCCGGCCTTGTCGCGGGGTTCGCCGCGCTCTCCCTGCTCGTCGCTGCTTTGGCCTGGGGCGGCTGGTTGCGTTTTGGCGCCGCCTCGCAATCCGCCGCGCAGGCAGCGGCCATCGGCGTGCTCTGGGCCATCGCATTCCTCCTCGTCGGCTCGGTTGAAGAGGGCCTCTTCCGTTGCTACGCGCTCTCCACGCTCACCCGCGGCATCAATTTCTGGTGGGCGCTCGCCGCACAAATCGCCATCTGCCTCTACCTTGCGCTCATCGGCGGCGGCAACGGCGCATGGGGAGTCTACGCTGCCGCGGCGCTCGGCTTCCTTCCTTGCCTCATACTCCACCGAAGGTTTGGGGCGCGGAGCGCTTTCTGGCAGGCCGCCTGGGTCACTTCCACCTTCTTCGGCTCCTATCACACCTCCAACAGCGGCGAAAACTGGATCGGAATCTTCGCCGCCTCCTTCATGGGCTTTGTCTTTTGCCTGAGCGTCCGCCTCACCGGCTCGGCCTGGTGGGCCATCGGCTGCCACGCGGCTTGGGACTGGGCCGAAACCTTTTTCTACGGCGCCGCCGACAGCGGCCTTCAGGGCCAGGGCCACTTCCTCTCCGCCAGCCCCGCCGGCAATCCGCTTTGGAGCGGCGGAGCCGACGGCCCCGAAGGCAGCCTGCTCGTCCTCGGTGTCATTCTGCTTCTGCTCCTGTTCTTGCTCGGTCTCTACGCCCGCAACGCAGCCGCCCAGCCGTTGCCTCGCCTCACCGGCAATCCGTAAGGAACCCTTATGCTTGAGCGCTTCTTCAAAGCCGTCCTTTGCATTTGCACTTGCCTTTCTCCGTCGTTTGTGGCGCTTGTTCTTTCTGGTCCAGCGCATGCGCAGAAGTACGACCCAAACAATCTTCCTCGACTGCCGGGAGCGGAATTGCTGGTGGCGGGATACGCACCCGAAAGACACCTACTCACGACCGAGGATCGCACGGTAAAGCTACCGGACAGCCTTTCCGAAGCATTCGTGAGCATCTCGGCAGATGGAAGAATTGTTGGTTGCGTACGTCCCGTCCCGGGCAGTCCCTCTCACGACCAAAGGCGCATCATCAGCACCTATTCCGTGAAGGACGGTAGACTGACCGACCACTTGGAGATCACAGGTTTCTGGGGCTCCGCCACAATCTCTCCCGACGGAGAGAAAATGGCCTATGTTACTAGCGATTCGCCCCCAGACCATTTCGGTGTCCATTTGAGCCTTCGGCTACTCGACTTCAAAACCGGTAAAGTTCAGGTCTTTAGCGACGCATCGGGAAATGCAGGAGAGATTAGTTGGTCTCCGGATGGCAGGCGCATTGTTGTCGATATGGAATCGCACGGTGATCACGGGGTCAATGACCGGTCGGAAATCCGCACAATCAGAATTGTCGATATTGAGACTGGCACAGTCTCTGAGATCGGTGTAGGCGGAACCCCCTCGTGGTCCCCGTCGGGCGATTGGATCGCTTATGTCGGATACGTTCCGACCGGCCGTGCAGATTCGCAGCCGTGGAGTTCCCACGCAGGGCGATATTACGCAACTGGCGCTTTCGAACTCCGCCTGATGAGCCCCGATGGCACTCACTCGCGACGTCTCATGCGATTGCATTCTGGCCCGAATCTTAAGCCCATTTGGTCACCCGACACCCAAACGCTCCTATTTCAGGTGATGGACCCAGATACTGGAACAGTCGACATCTACATTGTGGATGTTGCCACCGGAAAAGCAACGAAGAGGTTCAAGAACGTCGCGCCAGTCTACGGATGGACCGTGGCGCGCTGAAAGCTGATCAGCGTCCATTCGCCAGCGTATCCTGAGTCTGGCCCGATGCCCGACTCATCTCCAACAAGCCCGCCGCAATCGCCAACCGCGCCACTGCAACCACGCCGCCATCGCCGCTGGCCCTTGCTCCTTCTCTGGTCCTGCGTCGGTCTCTTCGTGCTGCTCCTCTTCGCCCCGCTGGCCGGAGTGCTGTGGCTTCGCTCCGCCGCCATCGCCGCCCTGCCCCAGCTTGACGGCGACGTCCATCTCGCCTCACAGAGTCTGGAAGACCTCTCCGCGCCCGTAACCGTCCGCCGCGACGCCCACGGCGTGCCACACATCGACGCCGCAACTCTGGACGATCTCCTTGTCGCTCAGGGCTACGTCACCGCCCAGGACCGCCTCTGGCAAATGGACGCCTCGCGCCGCAGCGCCAACGGCGAGCTCGCCGAAGTCATGGGCCCTGCTCTCATCCAGCACGACAGAACCGAGCGCGTCCTCCAGATTCGCGTCACCGCCCAGCGCATCTACGACCATCAATCCGCCGACGATCGTCGCCGCCTCGACGACTACGCCCGCGGCGTCAATCTCTTCATCGCGCAGTCGGAGCAGTCCAATTCCTTCCCCGTCGAATTCCGTCTGCTTCACTACCGCCCGCAGCCCTGGAGCGGCGTGGACTCCATTAGCGTCGGCCTTTCCATGGTGCAGACCCTCGACACGCACATTGCCACCAAGCTCTCTCGCGGCCGCGTCTCCGCCCGCCTTAGCAATCCCGCGCTCGAAGCCGATCTATACCCCGTCGGTTCCTGGCGCGATCGTCCGCCCACCGGCATCCGCGTCGACCTCACTCAGCCCCAGCCGCTGCCTCCGCCCACAAAAAATGACGACGACGATGACGACGAAAACACCGAATCCCGCGCCGCGCCACGCAATGCGATCGCCCCTGTCGACACGCAAGCCCTCCTGGCCCTCCTCGGCCAGCCCGATTGCCCCGGTTGCGCGGCCGGCTCGAACAATTGGGTCGTCGCCGGCGCTCACACCGCCAGCGGCAAGCCGCTCCTCTCGAACGACATGCACCTCACCCTTCGCGAGCCCGACTCCTGGTACATGGCCGATCTCCGCGCGCCCGGCTTTCACGCCGCCGGCGTCACTCTCCCCGGCATGCCTCTCGTCATTGCGGGTCACAACGAGCACGTAGCCTGGGGATTCACCGCGCTCTACGGCGACGTGCAGGACCTCTACATCGAAAAACTCGACGGCAAGGGCGACTACGAGGGTAACGACGAAGCATGGCATCCGCTCACCCTCGATCGCGAGATCATTCACGTCCGCGGCAGCAAAGATATTGTCCTCACTGTCCAATCCACCGCACACGGCCCGCTGCTGAATCCGCTGCTCTCCGGAAGCGATCCACCCACAGCCCTCAAGTGGACCCTCTACGATCCAACGCTCGACACGCTTCCGCTCTACGAAATGAACGTTGCCTCCAACTGGACCGAGTTTTCCGCTGCTCTTGCCCAGTGGTGCTGGCCCACGCAGAATCTCGTCTACGCTGACGATCAGGGCCACACCGCATACCGCGCAGTCGGACAAATCCCCATCCGTCCGGCAGGAATTTCCGACGGTCCCGTTCGCGACCACGCGCATGAGTGGCACGGCTACATCCCTTTCGATCAAATGCCCAACGCCGTCGATCCTCCCTCCGGCTTTCTGGCCACCGCCAACGCCCGCGTCACCGCAGATAAAACGCCCTACCCGCTCACCGGCGAGTGGGGCGATCCCTACCGCGTCGAGCGCATCTACAAATCGCTCGACGGCCGCGACCATCTCAAGCCCGCTGAGATGCTGGCCGTCCAGACCGACATCTACAGCGAAGTCGATCAGGAGATGGGCCATCGCTTCGCCTACGCCATTGACCACACGCCGGGTCCTGAGGGCAATGGCGACGCGCGCATGCGCCAGGCCGCCGACCTCATGCGCAGTTGGGATGGCCGCCTTACCACCGATTCCGCCGCCACGTCCATCGTCACCGAGACTCGCGCCGCGCTCTGGCCCATGATCCTCCAGCCCAAACTCGGCAAGCTAGCCGGCGACTACCACTGGAGCGAGTCCGCTTTTGCCGAGGAAGAGATCGTGATGAACGCCAAGCCCGCGTGGCTTCCGTCCGCTTACAAGGACTGGAATGCGCTTCTCGCCGCCGCGGTGCGCAAAGGGATGGTCGATGGAAGAGCGCCTCTCGATATCACTCACTGGACTTACGGCCGTTGGCACGTGGTCGACATCGAGCATCCGCTCGCTTTCCTTCTCCCCCTCATCGGCCGCGTCGCCGGAACCGGCCGTCAGCCTCTGAGCGGCGATGGCACCACCGTCAAGCAAGTCGGCCGCGACTTCGGGCCCTCGCAACGCTTCACCATGGACTGGAGCCACATCGACGGCTCAACCGAAAACATCGTCCTCGGCGAGAGCAGCAACCCGCTCAGTCCTTACTTCCGCGACCAGTGGAACGACTGGTACAACGGAACTACCTTCGCGCTGCCGTTCACGCCGTCAGCCGTCGCCGCGCAAACCACGCACACGCTCCGCCTGCTTCCATGAAAGGGCACTGGAACTAAATGAATCCAGGCCCCGTATCAACAAGTACAGAGAAAATCCACATGAAATGCTTACTTGCTCTACTCATCATTTGCTCTGTCTCAATACCTTGTCTGGCGCAACCCGCCACCACCACGCCGGAACAGACCCTTCAGCAACAATCGGCTCAAGCCAAGTCGCTCTATGAAAAGCATTCCTATGCGGAGGCCGCAGCGATTCTTGAAAAGCTCGCCGCCGATCCACAAATCACGGCGTTGCCCGATTGGGCAAATGCGCTTGGCCATCTGTGCGACTATCAGGCGCTAGCGGGCCGACCCGCTCAGGCGCTTGCCACGCTTCAACAGGCCATCAAGCTGGCGAATGATTTGGGGTTCCATGTTTCTGTAGATGACGTCCGTGGAGATGCCGACCTCATCTCTCTGCACAACAATCCGCAATTTCAGGGGTTGCTCTCCCGCATGAGCGCGGAAGATGCCTTATTGAAAAAGCAAGCGGCCTTGTGGCAGGACGATCCGGCGATTGCGACGCCCTATAAGCCCGTGCTGACAGAAGATGAAAAAGTTGCCGGGCTGTCGAAGTTCTGGTCGGAGGCGCGATTCAACTTTCCCTTCTTCGCGCGCGTGCCGGATGTGGACTGGGACCGTATGTATATGGACTATCTGCCGCAGGTCCGTGCCGCGCAGACAACGGCCGATTACTACCGTGTGATGATGCGTTTTGCAGCCTGACTGCGCGACGGTCACACCACGGTTTATCCGCCCCAGGAGCTTAGCAGCATTTTCTTCGCAAGACCGGCACTGGGCACACAACTGGTCGACAACAAGGTCCTCGTGACGGAAATCTACGACCCCGCCCTTGCGACACAGGGCGTTCGCGTTGGCGCGGAGGTCGTCTCCGTCGATGGCCATCCCGTGCGTGAATATGCCGAGAGCGCCGTCGCCCCTTATGTGTCCAGCTCTACGCCTCAGGGCCGCAACGTCCGTGTCTATTACTACTTCCTTTTGAATGGTCCTCCAGATGTCCCGGTACGACTCACTCTCCAGGATGAGAGTGCAAAAACACTCTCTGTCTCTCTGCACCGCTATTGCGAACCTTCCTCAAAATGCATATGGCCTCAGGATGATCGAGTGCAATTCAAAATGCTGCCAGGCAATATCGCGTATCTTGCGGTAAACGAATTCGTGGACGATCTTGGGGCAAAGACCATGCGGGATCAATTCGCCGCGATCGCCCAGGCAAGGGCGCTGATTGTGGATCTGAGAAAGAATGGAGGCGGCAACGGCAGCAACGGCTACGCCATTCTAAGTATGCTCACGGATAAGCCATTTCAACCTTCGAGCATCAAGATGCTGGATTACAAACCTTCCTATCGCGCCTGGGGCCAGGTTCCAGGATGGTGGAAGATGCCCGTCGGAGAGGTGATCCCGGATCCTGCACATTTCTTCTCCAAGCCAGTCGTCGTACTGACGAGCGCGATGACCTATTCCGCAGCGGAGGATTTTGTTGTTGCATTCGATGCCATGCACCGTGGAACACTTGTGGGTGAGACAACAGGGGGAAGCTCGGGGCAACCTTTGATCTTCAAACTGCCGGGCGGCGGCACCGCATGGATATGCACGATGGACGAAGCTTACCCTGACGGGCGTGCTTTTGTAGGCGTCGGCATTCCTCCTCAGGTGAAGGTCTCGCCAACGGTATCCGATATCCGGCAAGGCAGAGATGCTCCTCTGGAGCGGGCTATCGAGATGCTTCGGTAAGGCAGGCGATTGATCGGGCTGGGGCCGGGTCAAGAGCGAAGAGAAATCCACGGGCTGTCACATCCCTTTCGATACACTCAGGGCATCCATCTTCCCGGCCTGACCGGATACTGTCGCGACCGCGCGTGAGACTGTGCCATCATCGCCCCAAATCCGTCCTCGTTGGCGCCGCTTCGCCGGCCCTGCGCTCATCCTCTTCGCCGCATTCGTCGCCATCGTCCCGCAACTCATTCGCGGCAACTCCTGCGGCCACGACTTCGACGTTCATCTCGTCTCCTGGCTCGATTGCCTCAACGCGTGGCGTCACGGCATCCCCTATCCGCACTGGACGCCAAGCCCCAACTACGGCGCTGGCGAGCCTCGCTTCGTCTTCTATCCGCCGCTCACCTGGATGCTGGGCGCGGCACTCGGCGCCATCCTTCCCTGGAATCTCGCGCCCATCGTGCTCACCTTCCTCATCCTCGCGGCCACCGGCCTCGCCACGCGCGCCCTCGCGCTTGAAGCACTCGACGATTTGCCCGCCACGCTCGCCGGCTGCGTCTCCATCTTCTCCGGCTTCACGCTCTTCACCGCCTACGAGCGCTGCGCCTTCCCCGAATTCGCCGGCGGATTCTGGCTCCCGCTCATCATTCTTTTTGTGCTCCGGGATCGCCCAACATCGGGTTGCCCCATCCTTTCGCGTTTTGCGCGAAAGGGTGGGAGCCCGCCCACTCCGCCCGGCAACTTGGAAATCGGAGTCTTCCGCCGCGCATTCTCCGGGTCCACCGTTCCGCTTGCCCTCGCGCTCGCCGGCGCCTGGCTCTCGAACCTCCCGCTCGGCGTCATCGCCGGATACCTGCTCGCGGGTGTCGCGCTCACTTGGGCTATCGTCAACAAAACCTGGGCCCCGTTGCTTCGCGCCGCGCTTGCCTCTGTCCTCGGTCTCGGCCTCGCCGCCATCTACTGGATCCCCGCGGCCCTCGAGCGCCATTGGGTCGACATTCGCCAGGCCACCGAAGATCCCGGCTATAACTTCGAGAACAACTGGCTCTTCTCTCGCCACGCCAATCCGCTCCTTGCGTTGCACGACGTGATCCTGCGCCAGGTTTCCTGGATCGCCGTCTCCATGATCGCCGTCGCTTTCGCTGCCATCCTCATCTGCTGGTTCCGCAACGCGCTCCCCATCCAGAACCGGGGCCCCCATGGACAGGTCCACGTCCATGGGGTGGAGAAAAATTCCGACTCGCGCCGCTGGTGGATTCCTCTCGCCGCCATTCCCGTCGTCGTTCTGTTTCTGCTCTTTCCTATCTCGCGGCCCGTCTGGCATCTGCTCCCTCAGATGCCCTTCCTGCAATACCCCTGGCGCTTGCTTGAAGCCGTTGAAGCGCCCATGGCTATCTTTTTCGTCGCCGCCATCTGGCCCTCCAACCGCAATGCCCTCAGCGGCCGAATTCTCGCTCTCGCCGCGTGCGCCGCGCTCTTCGTCGCTTCCACCGTCTACGCCGGAACCACTTTCTTCCAGGTCTGCTATCCCGAGGACACAGTCGCATCCACGCTGATCGGCTACCGCGCCGGAGCCGGCTTTGAAGGCATGTATGAGTACGAGCCGCCCAACGGCGACGACTCGCAGATCTCGACCGGCCTTCCCGACGCCTGCCTCGTCAGCGATCCGTCCATCGTTCTCGGCAAACCTGACCCGGACGATCCCGACGCGAATCCCGCATGGACTCCCGATCAGAACACTTGCCAGGCCACATTCGCAGAAGTCGGCGGCAGCCAAACCAATCCCGAGCACCGTAGCTTCGTCGCCACAATTCCCCACTCCGGCTACCTGGTGCTGCGTCTCCTCCGCTATCCCGCATGGACCTTGCGCCTCAACGGCCAGCTCCTGACTGCGGCCCTGACGGCGGATCGGCTCGCCGCTCTGCCGCAACGCGGTGACGGCCTCATCGCCGTACCCGTCCGATCAGGCCCGATCCACCTCACCATCGACTGGACCATCACTCGCGACGTTCTCGCCGGCCGTTGGCTCACCGCCCTCAGCATTTTGCTGCTCTTCGCTCTTTCGCTTTGTGAACTCCGCCTCGGCCGTTCTCGTCTAACATGATTGCAATGCCCGCAGACGTCAAAACGCTGATTCAGGAAGGCGCCGACCTCACCGACCAGGCGCTCGAAAAGCTGCTCCCATCCGCAGACACTGTCCCTGTTTCGATTCACGGCGCCATGCGCCACTCAGTCTTTGCCGGCGGCAAGCGGCTCCGCCCGGTGCTTGCCATGCAGGCTGGCGTCGCCATCGCGGGCCGTCTGCCCAAAGGAATCGAGCGTCTCGGCGCGGCCATCGAGATGATTCACACCTACTCGCTCATCCACGACGATCTGCCGGCTCTCGACAACGATGACCTCCGCCGCGGCAAGCCCACATGCCACGTCGCCTTCGGTGAAGCCATCGCCATCCTCGCCGGCGACGCGCTGCAGACCCGCGCCTTCGAGGTGCTGTCCGGCCTGTCCTGCCCACCCGACGCGACCACGCAGATCATCGGCCTCATCGCCAACGCCATCGGTACCGTCGATGGCATGATCGGCGGCCAGGTGCTCGATCTCGAAAGCGAGCACCTCAAGCCCACGCCGGAGCTCGTTGAGGCCATCCATCGCGCCAAAACCGGCGCTCTCATCCGCGTAAGCGTTGTAACTGGCGGCGTCTATGCCGGCGCCACCGCGGAAGACGTCGCGCGCCTCAACCGCTTCGGCCGCAAGGCCGGTCTCGCTTTCCAGATTGTCGACGATGTCCTGGACATGACTGTCGACTCGGCGCACTTAGGCAAGACCGCGGGCAAAGACGCAGCCACTGAAAAGGCCACCTGGCCCGCCGTCTATGGAGTCGAGCAAAGCCTGCGCGATGCGGCGCAGCTCGTCGAAGAGGCCTTCGCTGCCCTCGATCCCTACGGCAGCCGCGCCTTCGGCCTCAAGGCCGTCGCTCGCTATCTCATCGAGCGCAAGAATTAAAACTGGTTGCTTGAATCGCGTAGAAGGGTCAGGACCTCAGTCGTCGCGGCGAGCGGGAAAGTCGCTTTGGTTGGGCACGAAGTGTCAGGGCACGACTTTAGTCGTGCCGCAAACACCGCAAAACTCAGGAGGGCTTCAGCCCTTGACGGAGCCTCATCTGGCGCGCCGCCGGCAACCAAATCGACGATCGCCGTTGCGTCACTTCCCCAACGCCTGCCGCAGCTTCTGGCTTTGGCTCGAAAGATCCTCTACGGCAGCCTGCGTTCTGCTCAGCAGTCCCTGCAGCTCTTCAAGAAACTCGGGAAGCTTGTCCCAGCACTTGCGCACGGTTTCCTGCTGATCGATCAGCGCCAGCGCAGCGCCGGAGACAGCGGTCACCACGCCGAGGCGCTTGTTGCCGGTCACCAGCAGCACACCGCTCGCCGCCAGGGTGCCCGCCGCGGCGTACCGGATCCAGTTCGTGGATTCGGCCTCATCGTCGCACGTCCCAACACCCGATTCGAATTCTCCCCTGGTTAACGGCACAACCATCATGACCCCTCCTGACCTTCGCGCTCCAATTTGGCTCGGAAACTCAATTGCCTTTCAAGTATCGCTTGAAAACCCGGCATCGGGCGACTTTAATCGCGCTCCGGCCCGCAAAAACGACTGCGCCGCGATCAGCGCTCCTCAATCCAGCGCTCTAATCCAAATCGATCTCGCGCAGCGGCTTGCCCTCCGGAGCATCCTTCGCCTTGCGCATCGCCTCGGCAAACTTCTTCTCCAGCAGGTCCGCCTTGTTCTTCTCCGCGTCCACACTCTGCCTGAAAATCGACTCTGTCCGTTCCCCGTGCTCGCGCATCGCCTGCGCGGCGGTCTCCAGGTCCTCGAACATCCGTTTGCGCGGCGCCGAGGTGTGGCTCACCAGCACTCCGCTCGCCGCATCGATCTTCAGCATCGCCCCACAATCCGGGCACGCCACTTCGAACGTCTTTTCCTTGTTCTTGCTCATGGCAACTCGTATTCTATGCGCTTTCACCCGCTTTTGGCAGCGGTTTTCGCCGCCCCCGCATCAAGAGAAAGGAAATCAGAATGGCATGAATGGCAACCAGGATCGAAAGGTCAACCCAGTCCCAAATGGTAATCGGAATTCGTTCGACCCTGAAGCTTACGACGCCCGGACTTACGTCCTTCACAATGTAAGTAACCGGCCGGCCGTGTTTCCAAAAATGCCAGATCAAACCCGTGTCGAGCAAAAGCAGCATCGCAAGTAGAACCTTGGCGACAAATCGGAAAAATCTCATTGCTTTCGATCTCACTCAATCGTCACATGCAAACTGTATTGCTCCTCGTTTGGATCGGGCTTCTCCCACGAGCGCACATAGTGCAGCAGCAACGTCCCTGTCCCTTTGCCCGTGGGCTCGAACTTGAAGATCTGCACAATCGGCCGCCCCTCGCCAGGCGCGGCAACCGTCTGCGACTGGCCCGTCAGCTTCAGCAGCTTTGTCGATTGCGGATGCACATACCAGTCGTACCCCGTTGTCGGATTCGAATTGAGCCGCACCTCCAGAACATCTCCGCTCTTCAGTTGGACCGCTAACCCCTTGTCCGCATCGGTCACGATCTTGGTCGCCGCCGAAGCAACAACCGAGCAACACACCAACAGAACAACAACTGCGGAAAGAAGCCCTGAGAAAACAAGCCCTGACTTGAAATGGGCCTTCCGCGGCATTCGAGCAACTTGCATCGCGAATCGCCTTTCCGCAGCCGCACCCGAACTCCCGGCCCCGCTGCGCAACCCGAAGATAACTCCGCTGCACTTCGCGCGCAAGCCTGAACGCGATTTCCCAATCTGCCAGAGCGGGGATGCCCCATCCTTCGCCTTGTTTCTGGCGAAGGGTGGGTTCGCACAAACTTGGACGCGAATTTGGCTGACAGCTAAACGCTAAGAGCGAAAAGCCCATCGCCTTGACACGCCCGCGCCCCCAAGCGAAAGATGAATGGGCCGGATGCTCAGCGTCCACGATGCGTCTGCAAGCAATCTCCGGCCGCACCGATCTCTCATCACTTCAGACCCTAAGCCAGGCCCCACTTTAGGAATAACCGAATGACAACCATCTCGACCAAGCCGCTGGGCCTCTTCGCGCCGGCAACCATTGCGCTCTTGAGCCTTCTACTCGCCGTCCCCCCCACTCCCGCGCAATCCGCCGCACCGGCGCGCATCACCTCCACTCCGCTCGAGGTCGACCGCCTCGATCCCGCTGTCAGCCGCATCATCCCTACCAACGCCAAGCTCGAGCGCGTCGCCACCGGCTTCACCTGGGTTGAAGGCCCCGTGTGGGTCAACGGCAGCCTCTTCTTTGCCGACATTCCTTCCAACACCATTCGCCGCTGGACCCCCGGCAAGGGCGTCAGCATCTTCCTCCAGCCCAGCGGCTATCAGGGCACCGCTCCGTATGGCGGACGCGAGCCCGGCTCCAATGGTATGACCCTCGATTCCCTCGGCCGCCTCACCGTCGCCGGCCACGCTCAGCGCGACGTTTACCGCTTCGAATCGCTCAACCCTGAAGCCCGTCAAACCGTCCTTGCCGATCGCTACCAGAGCCTGCGCCTCAACAGCCCCAACGATCTCGTCTATCGCTCCGACGGCTCCGTCTACTTTACCGATCCGCCCTACGGTTTGCGCAAGCAGAACGATTCAGACCCGGAAAAAGATCTCCAGGTCAACGGCGTCTATCGCATCCCTCGCGCGGTCGAGCAAAAGCCCGGCGCGCCGCCCGCGCGCAACGACCTTCAGCTCCTCATCACCGACCTGCCCCGCCCCAACGGCATCGCCTTCTCGCCCGGCGAAAAATTCCTCTACGTCGACTCCATCGAGCCCAAGAAAATCTGGATGCGCTATCGCGTTCTCCCCGACGGCACATTAGCCGACCCCACGCTCCTCTATGACGCAATCGCCGATCCGCGCCCCGGCGGACCCGACGGAATGAAGGTCGATGTCCAGGGAAACATCTATAGCGCCGGTCCCGGCGGCGTCGTGATTCTCTCGCCCGAAGGCAAGCGCCTCGCCACGCTGCTCATCCCCGAGCGCGTGGCCAACGTGGCCTGGGGTGGGCCGGATCGCCGGACGCTCTACATCTGCGCGAGTTCCAGCGTTTACCGCGTGAAACTGTTGATCGCAGGCGAACCGATTGCTCAGAGTAAGTGAGCACCAAATCGAGGACTGGACCGTGAACGAAAGCGTTGATGACCGATCGGCTGTCCCGAGGAAAACACTGCTGGATGGCGCTCAGATCCTCATGCGAGTACTCGGTCCGCACGGGTTTCACTTTGAGTTTCGAGGAGAGGGAAAATCATCCGGCGGTTTCTTCGCATGGGGTGAATTCGTCCGCGCTGAGCGCAAGCTTGAGGTACATTTTCGCTGGAATTTGGGAATGGTCAGGTACCACGCCACCGAACAAAGCGCCGCGCACGATTACTACATGCGTGAACTCGGCGTGCGTGAGGTTTGCCGATATCCCGGATTCTCCGGCGTTCCCGCCGCCGAATTCGAGGGACTGGCGCACGACCTCGCCCTCGCCGAGGATTTCCTTACTGGCACGGCCGAGGTCTTGCTGCGAGCCGCCGCAAAAGAGTCGAAAGACATGGAAGAAGGCAGAGAACCTTACATGGCTCGCGCGGTTGGCGATTTCCGAAGGATCGAGCAGTTGAGAGCTCAATTCCACGCCAAACGGTACAGCGAGGTTATTTCCACCGCGGAACAACTTGGGTACCCAGGAATCCTGAGCCAATCTGAACGGCGAATGATCGAGATTGCAAGCGAAAGAGCATCCGAAGTCAAGACACGCAGATTTCGCTGGCTCAGCTGGCTCCGCTAACCTAGCTAATCGCACGCAGCGCGGCTTACTTGCCGACTCGTTTCCCCCGACGCCTCGTTCCCTGGTCCCTTGGTGCCTGCTCTATTCCCCCACAAACTCCGTCTTCCCCGGCGGCGTCGCCGCCGTTTTGAAGTTCACCACGTGATAGATCGCCGGCTCGGTGCCCACATTCTTAAACCCATGAAGTTGGTTTGATCCGTTGAAGATCACGCTCCCCGGCCCCACGCGGATCCACTCCCCGTTCGAGAGCGTCTCGACCGTCCCCTGCCGGACAATAATCAGCTCCTCGTTCGGATGCTTGTGCGGCGGATGCGACATCAGCCCCGGGTTGAGCGTCGAGATGTGGATCTCGAGGTTCTCCAGCGTCGCCGTCGGCGTGTTGCAAACCATCCGCACCGAGCCGGTGGCCGTGGGCTTGTCGACGAGCGAGTTCCAGTCGAACACCTTCGATCCCATGACGAGCGTAGCGGCAGGCGTTGTGTCGGCAAAAGCCAGTGCATCGCCGGCCACGGCAGTGGCGGCCAGCGCCGCAAACAGTTCTCTGCGATTCATCGTCGTTTTCCTTTTTTGTCAGTCGCCAGTAAACCGGCCAGAGCCGCCGGCACGCAAAAGTCCGTCCGGCTCCTCGTTCGCTGTTACTTATAGTGGACCGCGCCAACGCATGCAACCTCACCAGCGTTCTGCACCCATCCACTCAGCGCCCTCGCTCAACCGGCCCGAAAAAATGGGTGCCCCATCCTTCGCCTTTTTTCTAGCGAAGGGTGGGACAGCACGAACCCGCGCTCCCGGAAGGGCCGCGGAGGGGGTGATTTGGGGCCGAAACGGGCCGTTTTGCGAGCAAAAATCGATAAAAAATCGACAAAAATCGACGAGGATTTTGAGGTTGATTTGTTGATTCTAAAGTAGTTACTATCGTTCCTGGGTATTTTGAGGGCCAAAAATCACTTCTTTTATTGTTTTTGGCCTCAATTGAAGCACGGGAGGGAGCGAAGCCGGCGGAATTGGCGGAGTTCCCCGCACCTATGAAGCCTGAATCGAGCCTCGGCGAACGGGCGGTCTGGCTGTGTCCTGGGGTGATGCTCATAGTTTGAGGATGCGCCAAATGCGCGATATAACCGGCAAACTTCGGGAAGGGAATATTTGGTTTGGATTGACAGAGATAGGGGAGAATTCGGCCTCGGGGGACTTGACACAAAAGCAGAGACCTAGGGAACAAGGGAGCGAGGGTAGCTCCGCCAACTCCGCTAGCCCCGCTGGCTCCGCTGCCGCTACTTCTCCGCCGTCTGCATCGGCTTTTGTCCGGTTGCGGCCGGCGGGTTCACCTGCGCGTTCAGGAAGTTCGTCAGGTCGTCGACGTCCTGCTGCGTGCCCACCATCGGAGGCATGAAGTGGTGATACGGCGAGTCGGGCTTGTACTCGTGCAGCATGGTGATGAAGCTCTCGATGTTGGCGCGGTCGCGCCCCGCAAGCAGCTTGGCCAGCGGCCGGTAGCCGTTCAGCGTATGGCACGCGCCGCATTCGCCGCGAAAGATCGCCTCGCCACGCGAATAGCTCGAGTCCGCGCCGTTCCACACCCAATTGGAATGCGCCAGATAACCGTCCCGGTCGATCTTGATCGCATTCGGCACGCGCACTCCGTTCGAGTACATCCAGCGCCCGATCACGTACGGCTTGCGCAGCATCTCACGCGAGTACTCGCCCGCGCCCGTCGCCACAAGCGCCAGCAGCAGGATCGCCACTGCATGAGCGGTATTGAAGTCAGTGGGATTCCGGTATGCCAAGTAATACGCGACGCCGATGATCGTCGCCGAGGTCATGACGATCACGAGCGCCATGCGCGTGACGGTCGAAAATGTGCCGGTGCCCATGGTATCGATGCCCAGCATCAGCAACGACCGCTGCGCTTGAGGAACCATGAAGAGGTACCAGATGAAAAGGAACGGCATGGCCACAAACGATGGCACCAGCCACTTGACGCTCCACTTCACCAGCGACGACTTGAGCGCTGCCTGCTTGTGGCCGTCGATGCGGCTGGCGCTGATGAGCGCCCATATGCCGGCCAGCGACGCGCAAACGCAGGAGCGCAGCAGCAGGCTCGGCCAGTACGTCGGATTGAAGAACGCGTTCCAGAACTTGCTCGCCTCTTGCCCGGTGCCCGCCACACCGAGCCACGTGGCGCCCGGCGTCAGCATGAAAGTGAGAATGCCGTTGATGATGATCAGCGTGCACACCGAAGCTCCCGCATACACCCAGCCGACCACCAGGTGCAGCTTCGCGTCGATCTTGTTCCACGTGTAGTAGTAGACGGCTGCCGTCGAGAGCTCGACCATGAAGAACACCCACTCAATCGCCCAGCCAAAGACGAAGTTGTGGATCAGCGTGCTGGTCGCTTCAGGATTCGTCAAGCCGATCGCAAACCAGATCCCCACGCCGGAGATCGTGCCGAACACGCCGGTCAGGATGAGGAAGAACTTCGAGTAGCCAACCAGCTCGGCGAGCCAGTCGTTGCGCGCCTCGCGCAAGGCTTTCCGCTCGGCCAGCGGCAGATACAAGCCGCCGCCCACGGCAAACTGCGAAATCATGACGTGGAAGATGGCGATAATGCCGATCACCCAGCCCGACCCGAGATACGGTATGTCCCAAAATGGATAGTTCAATGTAGTACTCCCGTGAATCGTGAATGAGTGAAACAAGTGAAAGAGTGAAGAAGTGAAATAGTGAAAGAATAAATAGCCGGTCAGCAGTGCCTTAGGTGCTGTTGTTTCTGAGCCGGCTTAGAAGCGCGAAGAGCATGTTCTCGACTTCATACGACAAGCTCTGCGCGCTCTTGAGCGATTGCACATCGGCAAACTGAAGCGCGGTTGCCAACTCGAGTTGCGTTTGCAGCTCACAGTTCGATCCGCGTGCGATCAGCAAAAAGCGTCTGAACTCGCGGGGGTTCATCCGGCCGTGACCCTCGGCGATGTTGCTGGGGATTGAGATGGCCGAGCGCCTTAGCTGTGCGGTGAGACCAAAGCTCTCCTCGCGAGGGAATGCCTTAGTGAGGCGGTAAATGACAACAGTTAACTCCATCGACTTCCGCCAGATCTGAAGCTCTCGGAACGATTGCTTAGTCGTCCGCGTTTTCGTCTGTTCGGTCATTACCTTTCACTCCTTCACACTTTCACTTCTTCACTCTTTCACTTCTTCACTCTTTCACTAATTCACTACTTCACTACTTCACTTGCTCACTAGCTCATCGAATCGTCCAGTACCCAATCACCGTCGTTGCCAACAAAGCAAACACAGCAAGCAATCCGAAATAATGCGCGACGCGCGCGCGCCGGCCCGATTCCTTGCTCGGGTCGTAGAAGGGAATCAGAAGCCAGAGCACGATCCCCAGCGTAAACAGCAGAAGTCCAGCAATCTCGCCTGCTTCGCCGGGCAGCACGCTACCCAGCATCTTGAGCATCTCGAACGGGCTCATGAAGTACCACTCGGGATGAATGCCCATCGGCGCCGGCGCCAGCGAATCGTACGGTTTGCCCAGCGCCCATGGAAAGACAGAAGCCAAAAGCGCCAGCACATTGAGCGAAATGATCCACATCGCGATGTCCTTGCGCAGGAAGTTCGGCATGAACGGCATGGACTTGCGCTCGGCCGCCGGTTTAGCCTCTTCACTCTCGGGCACGGCATTGCCGTGGCGCTGCACCAGCCATAGATGAAACGCAAGCAGTGGAATGAACAATGCAGGCAGCACCACAACGTGCAGTGCGAAGAATCGTTGCACGGTAAACTCGGTCACGTCCGGCCCGCCGCGCAGCATGTTTGCAATCGCCGGCCCGATCCACGGAATCGCCACCGGAATCTGCAACCCGACCTTGGTTGCGAAGTAGCTCAACTCATCCATCGGCAGCAGGTAGCCGGAGAAGCCGAAGCACGCGGCCAGCGCCAGCAGCACCATTCCGCTCAGCCAGCCGAATTCGCGCGGCTTGCGGTAGGCCTTCATGAAGAAGACTGAGAACATGTGTACCAGGATCGCGAACAGCATCAAGTTGGCCGCCCAGGCATGCGCCGAGCGGATCAACCAGCCAAAGTTCATCACGAACGTGATCTGCCGGACCGATTCATACGCCTCAACGCCCGGCCGGTAGTACACCAGCAACAGCACGCCCGTGAAGCACTGCAGCATGAAAAGGAAGAGCGTGATGCCGCCCCAGTAGTACCAGAAGGATTGCGCATGGACCGGAACCGTCTTCTTGCGCGCGAAGGCAGCCAGCTCCGAAATCCCCAGCCGCTCATCCATCCATCCGTAAACATTGCTTGCCATCGTCTTTGTCGTCATGCTTCTCGTCCTCGACACGTCAAGGCCGTGTCGCCTTCCACGGTTCACGAACCACGAATCACTAACCACGTCTCATGCCCGCGTCACTTCGACGCCCGTATCGTTCACCGCGACCTTGAAGAGCTTGAGCGGCTTCGGTGGCGGCCCGCTCACATTCGCGCCGGTATACGGGTTGTAAACGCCGCCATGGCACGCGCAGTGGATGCGATCCATCTGCGGCTCGTACTGCACCGTGCAGCCCAGATGCGTGCAGACAGCCGTAAGCGCCACCCATTGCCCATCCTCGTGATGGATGAGCATCGCCGGTGAGGGCCCGAATTTGAACATCAGCACCGACCCCGCCGGCAGCTTCTGCGCATCCTTCAGCGTCACCTCGGTCACAGCCGAAGCGCTTAGCGCCATCTCGCTCGGTGAAGCCAGGTAACGGTACACCGGGTACGCCAGCGCCGCGGCGTAGCAAACGCCTGCCGCGCCCGCGGCCGCCAGAAACGCGCGCCGCGTCTTCACGTCGCCGTTTTCCGGGTGTTCCTGCACAATGTTTTCTGAAATCGCCGATTCGCTCATAACCTATGCCGCGCCCTCCATGGTCTTCTGTGCGCGCGCCATCACCGACACGAGCCAACCAATCACTCCCAGGCTGGCGACGAAGAGCACAAGGAACAATCCCACCACGCCCCAGTTGGTCACCACGGCCCGGTCCCACACGTCGTATCCCTTGCTCAACAGCGTCATATCGCGCACGCCATCGCGATAAACCGTCAGCATGATCTCCACCAGCACCGCAACCAGCACTCCAGCCCAGCCTAGCCATCCGGCAGCAATCTTGCCGAATCCCGCGATCGCACCCACCAGCACAGCCACCACCACCAGCGCGATCCATCCGTAGCCGGCGAATCCTGCAAGTTTGTAGGCCGGGTACAAAGCGTGACCGGCGAGTCCCTGCTTCACGGCTTCAGGCTGCACGCTCGCCGCCCATAATCCCGCGGCCAAATACAACAGCCCGAATCCGGCGGCTACCTTGCCGCCCACTCCTGCCACAAACTTCTTCTCATCCGCGGTGAAGGTGCTGCGCCCCGCCAAGTACACCAGCCACAATCCGCCGATCAGCAGTCCCCCCGCCATCATTAACAGCCAGCGCGGCTCCAGCGTCGGATCGCCCGTCGGCAGAAACGCGCCGATGGCCGACGCTGAATACATCCCGCGCCATGCCTCAGGCCGCAGCATGAGCGTCATATTTGTCGACAGCATCCGCGCCACGCTGCCCGCCAGAAGCCACGCGATCAGTCCCACCCACCATGCCGTTTTCCCCGCTTCAAGCCGGGCAGAGAATTTGTAAAGCAGCCAGTAGACCAGCATCAGCGTCGGGATGAGCGCGATCCAGTAGAGCCCGATCAGCACGCTGCTTGTGTAAAGCGCGCGCCCGTAAAGCACCTGCGCGAAAAGGAGCGGCGGCACCGCCAGATTGATCACGAACGTCATCACCACCGTTAGCCGCCGCGCCAGCGCTCGCGCCGTCACCAGCGAATTTGCCGATTTGCTGAAAAGGCTGAGCAAAATTGCCAGCAGCAGCCCGCCCAGAAGCATCTCCACGGCCACAAAATGCAGCGACAGCGTCACGATGTGCAGCAGCTTCAGCAGCCACACCGGCGCAGGCAAAGGAATCGGATCCACTGCAGGATAGGCATTCATAAGGTCTTGATCGTTCCTTTCACTCTTCAACTCTCGCCGGATGCTTCATGCGAGCCTTTGTGAGCAAATGCGCACAGGCCACGCCGCGCTTCCACGCCGGGTCGAGCGGGCAGGAAAAGGCGGTAGGGCTGGCGCGGTAAATTTTGGACTGTTTTTCTCCAATTTCACTTGGGAAAGGCGAATCTATAATCCGCCGAGACCACGGGTCTGTGATGAAAAGCACATCGGCTTGTGACGAGTTGAATTAGGCTGCCGATTTGGCCGCAGTCGTTACTGCCCCGGAAGCCGCCTTTTGCGCCGGCGTTCGGATGCAGGAAACGTTGCTGCGGCGGACAACGCAATGATGCGACCCAACTCATCCATGCAGCTCACACGCGCTGCCGATTATGCTGTCCGCGTCATGATTCAGTTGGCCGTGCTGCCGTCCGAGAGGCGCGTTTCTCTTCCCTCGCTCGCCCGGGCTACGGGCGCTCCTGAAAGCTTCCTGTCCAAAGTGCTCCAGACTTTGGCGCGCGCCGGGCTTATCTCTTCCCAGCGCGGGCAGTCAGGCGGATTTCGCATCACACCCCGCGGCCGCGAGACCTCGATGCGCGAAGTGATTGAAGCCGTCGATGGCGTGATTTGCCTCAACGTCTGCCTCATGCACGGCCGATCCTGCCCGAGAAAAGCGCGCTGTCCCGCGCTCCCGGTCTGGGTGAGAGCCCAGCAGGCGATGTTGCAGGTTCTTTCCAATGCTTCCCTCGCCGCCATGGCGGCGCAGGCATCGCCGGCAAAACCGGGCCACCAGGTCGCCGCGCGCGGACTTTACATGCCCGCGAAAGCAGGCCGATGATCAGACCCGCGGTGCCGCGTCTCCGATTTGCCAATCGCTCGTCCAATTTGCCAAGCGCGCCTCTGGGGTGTTTCAATCGGATTATTGAAACAGGGGTGCTCCACTGCTTGTGGGGCTGAGAGATACCCTCGAACCCGATCCGGATAATACCGGCGTGGGAAGTTTTCTCCAACCGAGCGGCGTTCTTCTTAACCTCTCTTCGCGGCGCAAGCTCCTTTGTTTCATGTGAGCACTGAAACGAAGGGTCCAAATGCACGCAGCCGCATTCACCGCCGACAGACGATCATCATTCTCCCGCCGTTCCCGTCATGCCTTGGCGAAAGCCTTCTTGCTAGCCGTCTGCCTCGCATTGCTCTTTCCCGCACAATTGTCCGCACAAGCCACGCCGCCTCCGCCGACCGGTTCCTCTTCGGCGACGCAAGCGACCACACAAAACCCCAGCCCTGCGCAGCAGAAGCCCGCTCCTGTCACCACAACGGTCATCGTCCATGGCGAAGTGGAAGATAACTACCTTCCCGAGTCCATCACCGTGGGCACGCTGGACGGCGCCGAACTCAAGAACACTCCGTTCTCGGCGTCAGTCGTCACGCGAGACCTGCTCAACGACCAGGTCTCGCGCCTCCTGTCCGACGTGATTCAAAACGACGCTTCCGTCGGCGACGACTACGTGCCCGTGGGTTATTACGGCGACTACCAGATTCGCGGCTTTCCCATCGATCTTGCCACCGGGTTCGAAGTTAACGGCATGACGATCGCCGGCGAGCAGGATGTGTCGTTCGAAAACAAGGAGGCTGTCGAGTTTCTCAAAGGAATTGCCGGCGTTGAAAGCGGCGTGGCCTCGGCCGGAGGCCTCATCGACTACGTGACCAAGCGCCCGGCCAATATCCAGGCCCTCGATCTCGCCACCGATCATCGCGGCACGGCGTATGGCGCCGTCGACCTCGGCCATCTCTTTGGCAGTCGCAAGCAAGTGGGCGCGCGCGTCAATCTGGCAGGCGAAAGAATCGTTCCCTACATGAATGACACCAACGGCTGGCGCGCAGTTGGCGCCGGCGCAGCGGACTGGAAGCTCAACGCCGCTACCGTCTTCAAGGGAGACTTCGAGTATCAACACAAAACCGAGCGAGACGGCAGCGGCTATCAGCTTCTCGGCGGCACAACGCTGCCTGATATCAACCGCATTTACCGCTCAACGATGCTGGGCGATCAGCCGTGGGGTCCTCCTGACACCTATGACACGTTCAATACCGATGCGCGCCTTGATCACACCTTCTCGCCCTCGTGGCTCGCCTACGCCGCCGCCAGCCTCAGCCACTCGCTCATCCAGGACAACGTGATCTACGCCTATGGCTGCTACTACGAAGCCGAGTGCAACACCGGCTCAGCTCCTTATCCATTCTTCTTTGCGCCTGACGGAACCTACGATATCTACGACTACCGCAACCCCGGTGAGTTGCGCATCGACGCCGAGGCCGAGGCCATTCTGACCGGTCACATCAAGACGGGAGCGATCACGCAGGACATCACAGGCGGCGGCGAATTCTTCCTGCGCAGCGTGCAGGAGCCTGGCTATTACACTCCACAGGAACCATCCACCAGCACGATCGCGGACGGCGCGGTTTACACTTACGTCGGTTCGGAAAACATTTACCAGCCGATCGCGGCTCTTCCACCACCCGGTGACCCTAACTCATTTGAATATCCATTCGAGAATGCCGGCCCGCGCCGACTTTGGGAAGACAGCCGGCAATCCTCCGGCGCGATTCAGGATCGCGTTCATCTTCCCGGCCGCATTCAGCTCATCGCCGGCGGCCGCTACGATTCGCTGCGCGATCACAACTACTCGCTCTGGGCTACCGATCCCACCACGCCGCCCACCATCACCGACAAGCCTGTCTGGCTGCCGCAGTTCGCCGTCACGTACAGCCCAGTTGAGAACCTCACGCTCTATTCGAATTACGGCGTGATGCTGTCTCTCGGCCCACAGGGGCCTTTCTGGACCGACAACGGCAGCCAGTTTCTCGCGCCTTTCTTCACGCGCCAGGCTGAGATCGGCGCCAAGTACGAGCCAGGCCAGCGCATTCTGCTTACCACTGCGCTCTTCCGCATGCGCGCGCCATTCTTCTACCCCAAGGTGATCGGAGGCCCCGACGATTACTGCCCGACCGGCGCCGCAGGCGATCTCTGCTTCGAGCAGGAAGGCCGCGAGACGCACGACGGCATCGAGCTCAGCGCTGAAGGCAAAGCCGCCAACTGGCTCCGTCTCAATGGCTCAGCCGCGGCCATGGACGCTGTATCCACCGATACCGGCACGCTTTCGTTTGACAGCAAGCAAGTGATCAACGTGCCGCACCTGCACACCAATGTGTTTGCCGACGTCACGGTTCCTCATGTGTGCGGCCTGCACCTGATGCCCGGCTGGAGCTACACCTCACGCAAAGAAGCCACGCGCGACGATGCGGTGAGCGTGCCCAGTTACAACCTCTTCAACCTCGGCGCGCGTTATACACCCGGCGGCGAGCAAGGCCGCGTCACGTTCCACATTTACGCCGACAACATCGCGAACAAGCGCTACTGGTCCGACACCGGCGCAAGTTACGGCGATACATTTGTGTGGCTGGGCGCGCCGCCGACCGTGCGCCTCGACGCCCACTACACGTTCTAGAGCAACGGGACTCGGTGAAGGACGCAGCCGCAATGAGCGCAACGGCAAAAGCCCACGGCATGGATGGCTCGCTGGTCGAGCCCGACTGGCCTCCGCTCACGCTTGATGAATTGCGCCCAATTCTTGCTCGATTCCCCGACCTGGGCGAACCCACGCAGTTCCTTTCCGCGAGCCCGCGCCCGTTTTCCGCGGCTGGCGTCGTCGCCACGCGCAGTGGCCGCGTCTTCATCAAGCGCCATCATCGAGCCGTGCGCGATCGTGAGGGACTCCTGGAGGAACACCGCTTTCTTTCCCATCTGCTCACGCATGGCGCGTCCGTTCCGCGCATCTTCGCCTCCGTGACTGGCGAAACAGCGATCGAAACAAGCGAATGGACTTACGAAGTGCACGAGATTCCGCAGGGCATCGACCTTTACGAAGACGCGATCTCCTGGACGCCGTTCCACAGTACCGCTCACGCGCATTCAGCCGGCGCTGCGCTGGCTCGGCTCCATCTTGCCGCGCAGAACTTCAACGCCCCGCCCCGCCAGGCGCGCCCACTCGTTGCCAGCTTCACGATCTTCGCCGCCGTCGATCCTTCCGCCGCGATGGAATGCTACCTTGCCGCGCGTCCGCCGCTCTGCGCGAAGGAATCCGTCCACGCAAGCGCGGAACAAGCGCTCGAATTC